>Ga0335085_10008339_pt1 | contig 15824 bp, 17 predicted proteins | sample Lox_Sample_45_FD_206712 | JGI IMG/M metagenome (GOLD analysis project Ga0335085, IMG submission 206712) | Soil microbial communities from Loxahatchee National Wildlife Refuge, Florida, United States - Lox_Sample_4.5 | ecosystem: Environmental > Terrestrial > Soil > Wetlands | place: USA...
TCGAACTGACACGGGCCGCGACCGGCGCACCGCGAACGGCGCGCCGGCCGCTGTTGCTCAGAAATTGTAGCTCGCCACAAGCTTGATCAAGTAGGGAGCGATGAGCTGGCCTTCGGTGCCGTCATTGTAGGCGGCGTTGACCCGGTAGTAGATCGGAACTTCGACGTCGGCATAGAGCTTGATGACGCGGTTGTTGGCTTCGTCGACAACCTTCGTCAGCTCCACGCCGGGTGAGATCATGATCCGGTCGAAGCCGGTGTTGAGCGGATCGGCGGCGGGGCCGCTGTCCGCATTGCGATGCGAGAAGATCAACTGGCCGAGCGGCGTGATCTTGTCGAAGAACAGCACATGATAGAGATTATTGTACAGGATGCCGGCGCTGCCGTCGATCTGCATTCCCGGCTTGTAGAGTTCGTACATGCCGGTGTCCGGATCGATCGACGATCGATAGAGGAACGGCTGGTGCCACAAGAACTCACCAAAATACTGCCAGGAATTGTCGCCGGTGAGCAGGCCGCGATGGAACGCGCCAAGGAGCAAGTCGGTACTGCCTGAGCCGATATCCGTGTCACGATCGAATCCCGGCGTGGTGTACGGGCCGGTCGGCAACTTGATGCCGAACACGATGCCGGTCGACATGTCGCTGAAGAAGCCGGTGTACATGCCCATCACTTCGATGTCGCCGATGTCGCTGGCATTGAACATCTGCACGCCGCCGGGCGGTCCGGTGTCGGTAGTGAAGGCGCGGTTGGCGAATGGCGCGCGGGCCATGACGCCCCAATCGCGATTGAAGTTGTAGCTGAAGCCGACGTTGTACCACTGCGTATTGATTTGTTTGTCCTGGTTGAGGGATCCGGGAGCCTTGGACGTGCCGATCCAGTTCTGCGTTTGGTTGCCGCTCCAGAATTCGAAGAAGATGCGACCGCCGTGGTCTTGCTCCTGCGGCATGGCGAGGCCGCCGACGTCGAATACGCTGCAGCCGCACGCGCAAGCGAGCGCCGTCGTTGTCGTGAATCCCAAAGCCGCCGCGCACGACAGCAGAATCGGGATGATGAACGCGATTAGCGCCGTCAAGCCGCGGCGCCTGGAGCGCCGGTGGCGGGTAGGCCGGGTTTCGTTGGTCGCTGACATTGCTTCACCGTGATGGGTTGCGCGCCAGGACGCGGCCGTAGAGCGGCGCGCCGGCAGGCGGGCGATGAGGTCTGGGGTGAGGGCGAATTCGGACATGGCGCTCTCGCCGCGATCAGAATTTGAAATTCACGCCGGCGCGCAGGACCTGGATGACCAGGTCTGCCGAGCCGTGCAGTGTGTTGCTGCCGCCGCTGGCGTCGGTGATCGCACCGACCGCGCTCTGGGTCGGGAAGCTCGCGAACAAATATTCGGCGCGGAGTGTCCAGTGCCCGGCGAGCGCGTATTCCCAACCGCCGCCGGCCGTCCAGCCGACGAGGTTCTTCGAAAAAATCGCGCTGCCGGTGCCGGGAGGGGCGGCGCCGTCGCTGTAGCTTTGGCTGTAGTTCACCTGCGTGAACGCCACGCCGCCTGTGACATAGACGAAGGTGCGATCGGCGCCGATGCCGACGCGCGGACGCACCGTCGCGAGGTAATCGGTCGTCAGGGACTGTGTGACGCTAAACGGCGTCACGCCGTCAGACAGCGTACTGGTATTGTTGCTGAAGGTCGGGTTGCTGCGGAAATAGTCGAAATCGCCTTCGAGCCCGAAGACCACATGACCGGTCTGCAGATTGCAGCCAACCTGTCCGCCGCCGATGAAGCCGTCCGCGTTCGCCGATCCGCTCCCGCTGGCGCCGACCGATGCGGGGTCGGCCCCCACGAGATGGGTTCCCAGGTCGACCGTGCTGCCGAGATTCGTGCCGCTTGTGCCGCCTCCGGCGTTGAGCCCGAGATAGCATCCCGACCACTGATAGGCGGGCGGCGCCGCCGGGGCCTTCAGCGGCAGGTCGGCCGCCGCGGCGGCCGTGGTGGTGCACGCGAGCGGCAATGTTGCGGTGACAAGATAGGCGGCCAGGACAAATCTATGGACTGGTGGCCGCGCCGTGGTGCAGCGGTCGGACATGGTTTCCCCACAAGCAAGATTGGATTTTGAGCCGCCGGCATGCCGTCATTGCCTCGCGCAGGCGCTCGGCTTTGGCTGCTCAGCGAATGGAAGGGCTTTAGCCTAAGCCCGCACGATCAAGCGGCTACGGATCGAGCCGCCGTCCGTCACACGCGTAGCGGCGGACCTCGGGGACTAGCGATCGAATGCGCGGAATGGCGGGGTAGGGGGTGCTTATCGGCGATCCATGGCGCGTCGATAATTTCGACCGCCACGCGGCGAAACAGTGCGGGCGGCGAGCCGATCAACGCGTGATGCGATCCGGCAAAGCAGAAAATGCAATGACTGCAGCCGGGACGAACAGGCGTGCCGCCGGGAGTGGCGGGTGCGCCTTGAGCGTCGTGTTGGCAGAGCTCGAAAACCGGCGCTCCGGCGTTGCCCTGCGCCAGCATGGCAAAGCCGCCGAGCGTGATCAGCAGGCTTTGCGCCGCGATGGCATAAGCGACAACGATGCCGAGCAACGGTCGCCACAGCCGTCTAGGCTTGATACCGTCTTGGTAGGCCCCGCCCATCGCGAAACGTTAGCACCGGACCAAGCGGGACGAAACCCTGCACGGTGTGGAATCGGTCTGGATTGCAGGACGCCCGCTTCAGGGAACGGGCTCGACCTCAAGCAGTCCTGCGGCAGCCATCACCGCATCGTAACGGCCGCGCGGATCGAGTGTCTTATTCATCTCGCGCAATCGCGGCAGCGCCGCCATCGGTATGGTGTACTTGAAGCCTGCGCCGCCGTGACGCGGGCGGATGACGATAACGGCGGCAGCTCCCGGGGGCGCCTTCTGCGTGGCGATGGTCAGCGTCCGTTGCCCGACCGAGGCGTAAGTGGCGATGGCTACACCGTCGGCAAAGCAGGCGCACGGAGCCGCGTCGCTGTCGTAATAGAGCACGGCGAGTTCACGGGGTTTGGCATGCAGGCGTTGCACCGCGTCGAGACCGATCCTGATGCCGAGCGGGATGAAGGCGCCGAAAGCGCCGTGAACGCGCGCGCCAAGCGCGACCCATTCGTCGGGAGTTTCCGCGCCGGCTGCGACCGGCAGCAACAGCAGTGCGCCGACCAGAAATGCGCCGCCGTGTCTCATCGGCCGCTTGTCCTCGGCTCCAGCGTCACTTCGGCCGCATCAGCATAAAGGCGTGGCGGCGGCATTCGGCGACGAGCTTGTCGTCCTGATTGTAGGCGCGGTGGTGAAACTCGACGATGCCGGCGCCCGGCCGTGACTTCGATTCGCGCTTGCTGAGAATCTCGGTGGTGGCGCGTAGCGTGTCGCCCTCGAATACCGGATGTGAAAATTTCACGTCGGTCATGCCGAGATTGGCGATCGTCGTGCCCACGGTCAGGTCGCTCACCGACATGCCGATCATCAGCCCGAGCGTGAACAGCGAATTCATGATCGGCTGTCCCCACTCGGTCTCCTGCTCGCAGAAATGCCGGTCGATGTGCAGCGGCTGCGGGTTGAGCGTCATGTTGGAGAACAGCATGTTGTCCATCTGCGTGACGGTGCGCGTGTAGCGGTGCTCGATCACCTCGCCCGGCACGAAATCCTCGAAATACACCCCGCCGCGTTTGTGCCGCACCGCCGTCTGAACCGTCATGACAACCTCCCCTCGGGAACGCGTTAAGCCCCTGTTTACCACGGCAGTTAATCATTCCTAACGTCCGAACGGGCGCCGGTGGGAGCCGGCAGGGGAGAATGGTGATGCTGGTCGAGCCCGGCAATTCAACCGCGGCTTCAGCCGTGACCGGTGCGATTCGCCAGGCGGCCCAGGCCACCGGCACGAGCTTCAGCTACCTTCTGGCAACGGCCCATATCGAGTCAGGTTTCAACGCCCTTGCCGGGGCCGCCACCTCGTCGGCGCGCGGGCTATTCCAGTTCATCCAGCAGACATGGCTCGCCACCCTGAAGCAGGCCGGTCCGGCCTTGGGCTACGGCCAATATGCCGCCGCCATCACCAGGAACGCGGCGGGCCAGTACGTGGTGAGCGATCCGGCGATGCGCAGCGAGATTCTCAAGCTGCGCAACGACCCGGCCGCCAACGCGGCGATGGCCGGCGCCTTCACCAGGGCCAATGCCGCGGCGCTGCGCGAGCGGCTGGGACGTTCGCCGAGCGAAGGCGAACTCTACCTCGCGCATTTTCTCGGCGCCGGGGGCGCCGCGCGCTTGATCAATCTTGCCGCAAGCAATCCGAACGCCAAGGCCGCCGATGCGTTCCCCGATGCGGCGCAGTCCAATCCGGCGATCTTTTACGACCGGGCAACCGGCGCTGCCCGCACGCTTGCGCAGGTACGCAACATCCTGACCGCCCGCTACGAAATGGCGCGGGCGCAGCACGCGGCTTCTTCGGGGCCTGCCGGGTCTGCCGCGCCGCCCCCCGCGGCTGCCGCATCCGCCGCGCCTGCTGCGGCTGCGCCGGTGGCCGCCGCCGCGGCCGCCGTGCCCGATACCGCGGGAATTACCGACGCCTTTGCCGCCGCAATGCCGGCGCGCGACGCTCACGATAAACAGATGTTCCACGGCCTGTTCGTCGACCGCGACCGGAATGCGCCGCTGGCGGCGGTCGTCAGCGCCCTTTGGGGCGGGCCGAGCGCGACCGCGAGCGCGGCTACCGCGCCACCGCGCAAGCTCAGCGCCAACAACCTGCGTGACCTTTTCAAGGATCCGGTGGCCGGCTCCTAACCCACGAGGGCCGGTAATCTTCCTCAACACTCATGGTGAACCGTTTGTTAAGCGCGTCTCGCTTATGATCGAGTCGGCTTCATCCTCGTGGCGTGAGCGAAAACGATGATCGTGCGCCATTTTCTCGATTGGGTGCGCACCGCGCCTCCCGGCAAGCGCGCCGAAGCGACCAGCGCCTTGGCCCGGGCCTACCTTTACTCCGATCTGTCGGCCGACGATGCCGCTGCCGCTGAAGGCGCGTTGCTGATGCTGCTCGACGATCCTTCGCCCCTGGTACGGCGCGCGCTCGCTGACGCGCTGGCGGCAAGCGCGAGCGCGCCGCCGGCGATCGTGCTGGCGTTGGCCGGCGACCAGCCGCAGATTGCCGCGCCGGTGCTGGCGCTATCGCCGCTGCTCGTCGATGCCGATCTGGTCGATGCGGTGGCGACCGGCAATCCGACCGTCCAGGCGGCGATTGCAAGCCGCGCCGCGCTGCCGCGCTCGGTCGCGGCCGCCATCGCCGAAATCGGGTCGGCGGAGTCCTGTCTGGTGCTTCTTGAAAACAGCAATGCCGATATCGCGCCGTCCTCGATCGATCGGATCGTCGAGCGCCACGGACATCTGGCCGCCATTCGCGAGCCTCTGTTGGCGCGCCCGGATCTCGCGCCCGCGACCCGGGTGGCGCTCCTCGCCAAGCTGTCGGAAACGCTCGCCGGCTTCGTGGCCGGCCGCCAATGGCTCGACGCCGATCATGCTCAACGGGTTGCCCACGAGGCCTGTGAGAAGGCGATGGTGGCGTTGGCGGCGAACACCCCGGCCGCGCAGATGCGCTCGCTCATTCGCCATTGGCGCGGCAGCGGACAACTCACGGCCGGTCTCATGCTGCGGGCGCTTCTGTCGGGCAACGTGGTGCTGTTCGAGGAAGCGCTTGCCGAGCTCACCGACACGCCGGTCGAGCGCGTCGCAAGCCTCATTCATGACCGCGGCAATGCGGGCTTTCGGGCGCTGTTCGATCAGGCCGGGCTGCCGCCATCGACCTACGCTGCCTTCAAGGAGGCGATCGCGGCGATGCGCGAAGGCGAGTTTGTCAGCGCATCCGGCGGCGCCGCGCGGCTCAAGCGCCGCATGATCGAGCGGGTCCTCTGGCGCTGCGAGAACGAGGCGCTGGGTGAGTTGGCGCCGCTGAACACGCTGCTGCGCCGCTTGGCCACCGAAGCGGCGCGCGAGGAGGCGCGGTTGTTCTGCGACGAGCTGGTCGCCGAGAGGTTCGCGGTCGAAGAACAGGACGAGGCGGCCTGAGTCGCCGTACCGGGCGCAGCAAGCAGCGCGGAATCGATACCGGCTTGCGGCGGCAAGCTTGCCGCGTGGCGCAATGTTGGGTCTGGAGCCGCCACGGTGCCGCGTGATCCGCTTAGCGCATGATCCGGAAAAGTGGAATCCGGTAAGATCATGCTCCACCAAGATGCTGAGAGCGCAAATCGATTCAATCTGAAGCGATTGCGCTCTATTAAGGCGCCAGCGGCGGTGCGAAAATGTTTTCGAGGTAGTCGGGCCGGTCGGCATTCTCGGCGCGGAGAAAGTCGTCGGTGACTTCGCGCAGACGCCGGGTGAGCGCCTTGGCGACTTCGCGGTAGTCGACGCGGGCTTGTTCGCGAGCGATGGCACGCACCGCGTCGACATGCTGATCGACCAGCGTCAGCGGAATGCGCTGCATTTCCGGGGTGTGCTCCAGCAGCCGGCACAGGCTGTCGGCCACGCCGGTGACGGCGGGAAAGCCGAAGGTCGTGGCCTCGCCGCGGATGTCGTGAGCGGCGCGGTAAAGTTCATCGTGGGTCTTTTCGGTGAAGCCGGTCCGCTTGACGTCCTGCCGCGCCGCTTCGAGGCGGTCACATTCGGACTGCATCCATTGGGGGAACTCGCTGGCGAGCTGCGCCAGTGCCGCTTCGGCGCGCGCCACCGGATCGTCGTCGCCTTCGGCGACGGTCGAAATCGCCACCCGCAGCTCGTTTGGCTGCGTGATCACTTCGTGGTCCGCGTAAGTCGCGACCGAGGGCGTATTGTCCTTGCGTGAGGCCATTTTACTTGCGTGCTCCTGCGGTCAGCTTAACACCTTATCGAGCAGCGGTTGCTGGCGGATCACATCCACCTTGGTGCCCTTGCGCCGCTCCGGTCCGATATAGTTGGGGTTGACGTTGCGGCGCCGGTCGGGCCCGAAATACGTCTTCGTCTTGATGAACGGGCGCGGATTGGCGACGACATTGAGGATGCGTTCGTACAACGCTTTGGCCGAAATCGGTTTGGCCAAAAACTCGGTGATGCCGGCATCCCGGGCGCTGACCACGCGCTTCTTCTCCGAATGCCCTGTGAGCATGATGATCGGCACGTAGGGATTGGCGTTGGCGCCGGGCTGCCTGATCATCTGCGCCAATTCCAGGCCGTCGAAGATCGGCATCACCCAGTCGGTGAGGACGATGTCGGGCATGTAATGGGTGAAGGCCTCGAGGCCGGCGGCGCCGTCTTCGGCTTCGTAGACCTCGCGGGTGCCGAAGCCGTGCAGCAGGGTGCGGAGGATTCGCCGCATGTGCGCGTTGTCGTCGATAACGAGAAAACGCAAACGATTGAAGTTGATACGGACCATACGCCCTCCGCGATGGACGCCGCGGCGCCCATCGGCCGAGCTTGCACGGTAAGGTTTGGCCGTTAAGGCTCAGTTAAGTATAGGAGGCTGGCCATGCGGATACCAAGGAAGACGGCGATCGGGCGGGCTTCTCCGGAACATCCCGTTGCCCGGCTCAGTGGCCGAACTGCTCGCGCAGAATGCGCTCCTCGAGGCTGTGGCTAGGATCGAACAGCATGTGCATGGCCACGTCGTGGTCCATGCTGATGTCGACGGAGCGGACCGAGCGTACCTCGTTATGGTCGGCGACGGCGGCGACCGGGCGCTTGGCCGCCTCGCGTACCTCGATGGTGACGCGGGCGCGGTCGGGCAAGAGCGCGCCGCGCCAGCGGCGCGGCCGGAACGGACTGATCGGCGTCAGCGCCAGAAGCGGCGCGCCGATCGGAATGATCGGTCCCTGGACGGAGAGGTTGTAGGCGGTCGAGCCGGCCGGCGTCGCCAGCAGCACGCCGTCGGCGACAAGCTCGCCAAGCCGTTCCTCGCCGTCGACCAGGATGCGCAGCTTCGCCGCCTGGTGGCTTTGGCGATACAGCGAAACCTCGTTGATCGCCCGATGCCGATGCACGCGGCCGGCGGCGTCGCGGGCGCGCATGATCAGCGGATGGATCAGGGTGACTTGCGCGGCGGAGAGCCGTTCGGCGAGATTGCGTTCGGAAAATTCGTTCATCAGGAAGCCGACCGTGCCGCGATGCATGCCGTAGATCGGCTTGCCGGAATTCATGAACCGTTGCAGGGTCGACAGCATCAGGCCGTCGCCGCCGAGCGCGACAATCACGTCGGCCGTCTCCGGCAGCGCATCGCCGTAGCGGCGAATCAGGCGCCGCCGGGCCTTTTGCGCCGCCGGCGTATCACTGGCGACGAAGGCGATGTGTTTGTAACGGGGGACGCTGCGGCGCTTGGGCATTGTTGGTCGGCTACCGCCGGCTCGAGATCATCAAACGAAATCGGCAGCCGATTGTGGTGCCGCGGGAGTAGGGCATGGAACGCGTGGTTTTCGTCTATACGACCTACCCATCGATTGTCGAGGCGGAGCAGGCCGGCCGGGCCTTAGTCGAGCGCCGGCTCGCGGCCTGTGTCAACATCCTGCCAAGCATGGTTTCGCTGTACCGGTGGCAGGGGAAAATCGACCGCGGCGACGAAGTGGTCATGATCATCAAGACGCGCGCCAGCCTCGCCGAGCCGGTGCGCACCGCGGTGAGGGAGATGCACTCCTACACCACGCCGGCCATTCTCGTTATTCCGCTGGAGAGCGTCGATCCCGACTACCACTCCTGGATCGTGGCGGAAACGCAACCGCCGGCTCGGTAGCCCGGCGCGACCGCCTCAGTAGGTCACGATGTTGTCGATCGCGTCCTTGAGCGCGCGGTATTCCTTGCATTCGGTGTTGCCGCAGATCAGGCGCACCTTTCCTGATTCTGCGGCGGAGGATTGCCCGCTGCGATCCTTGACGATGAAGCAGGCGTCGGTTTCTTCGACGCTCCACGGCGGCGGGAAGCGGCGGGTTTACTTCGGCCGACATTTCACGCCTTCCAGCGCCCGCGGGATCACAGCGCGCGGAGACGAACTTCCTCGTTCAAACGAACCCCCGTCCTGCCTTCGCTCAGGGGCCGCCGTAAATAGTGATGTCGGGGAGGTCACAGCTCGGCGAAACATTGGCGCCGGTGTCATCGCAATGGATGCCACCGCGGCCGAATTTGGCACTGTACGGCGTGTAGATGGAGCCGCCTCGCTTTATGCCGTGGATTTTGACATAAGCATTCCATTCCTTCTGCAGTCTGGAAGGGGTGTCAAAAACCAGTGCGTGGCCCTTGCCGTCGACGAGCACCGGCTCGCCGGCAAAGGTGGCATTGGATAGCAGGACACTTCCCGTCAATAGTCCGTGGAGCATTCGCTTCATGCGATAGAACTCCTCCTTCGGGTTTCCCTCGGCGCTTGGCATGGGCGATCATTGCGCGCATGATTTTGTCGACGCGCGATCAGCAAGGCGCGCAGGCCCCATATGTTTTTCGTGTCGAGACAGCTCAAGGGGCGGCTGGGTGAAACGCGCACCCTGCGACTTGCGTCGGGCTGTGCACGCGATGTGTACCCTGGTGACTTTTTGGAGCAGGGCAGGGCGGTGAAAATGGCGCTAACCATTTGTTTTGATTGGTGCCGGGTGAGAGGATTGAACTCCCGACCAACGGTTTACAAAACCGCTGCTCTACCGCTGAGCTAACCCGGCGCTACGGCGCGTTTTAGAGGGTAACGGGCGAAATTGCCACCGGATCGCCGCCGCTGCGGAGGCGGCACGCGGCGGCGCTGCCGCAACGGCCGGCGGGAGATAGGGCCCGACCGCGCCGCCCGGAACGAGCTCACGCCACGAAGGCCGCCGGCGCTCCGCGTTGCGCCCGCCGCGCAAATCTCACAAACTAACGTCGGGGCGCCAAAACCGGAGATCTGCGTCATGCAGCTTGTGCATGCCGATGAAGTCGAGTGGCAGCGCGGCCTGCAGCATCGCGGCGGCACGTTCCACTATCGGAACCTGCTCGAAGGCAGAGCCGGCACGCCCGGCAACTTCCATTTCGGCATCGGCCGGCAGGACGGCGATTTCGCGTCGCCGCGCCACCGGCACAATTTCGATCAGTTCCGCTTCCAGCTCGAAGGCACCATGAACTTCGACCGCAACGGCAAGATGGCGGCGGGCGCGCTCGGCTATTTTCCCGAAGGCGCCGCCTACGGCCCGCAGATTTCGGAGGGCCGCTCGGTGACCGCGGTGCTGCAATTCGGCAGCGCCAGCGGCAGCGGCTATCTGTCGCCGAAGGAGGTCGCCGCCGGCACCGAGGAACTGAAGAAATTCGGCTCGTTCGAGGGCGGCATTTTCCGCCGCAACGACGACAGCGAGGGCCGCCGCAACAGCGATGCGTATCAGGCGATCTGGGAGCATGTGCACGGCCGGCGCATGGCCTATCCGAAGCCGCGCTACCGCGATCCGATCCTGATCGATCCGCAAAACTACGAATGGCTGCCGGCCGCGGGCATGCCGGGCGTCAAGATCAAGCCGCTCGGCGCCTTCACCGAGCGCCAATGCGCCGCGGCCTTGATCAAGCTTGCGCGCGGCGCAGGTTTTGCGGCCGGGCCGCGCAGCCTCTATCTGGTGCTGAGCGGCTCCGGCCTTGCCGGCGAGACGCCATACCGGCGCTTGACTGCGTTTCACCTCGACGACGGCGAGACCGCCGCCATCGTGGCGCGCGAGGAGGGCGAAGTGTTGCGTCTCGTCTTGCCCGATCTCTCGGGAGCAACAATGCAGCAGCCGGCACACGTCGAGGCGGCCGAGTAGAATGCCGATCCCTTCGCTTTACCCGTCGTCCGGCAGCGCGCGGCCGTGGAGCGTGATCCGTGCGGCGCTTTACGGCGCCGGCATCGGCTTGTTTGCCGCCGCGTTCAAGACCGTGGGGCCGTTGCGCGAATTCGGCGCCGGCGCCGCGGCGCTCGAGCAAATCGCCGGCGCCGCGGTCGGCTTTGCGCTGTTGTGCGCCGGAGCCGCAGCCTTGCGCAATGTTCTCGCCCGGCGCTTCGTCTGGACCGACACGGAATAAAGCGACTTACCCGCCAAGCCGCCGCGGCGGCAGGGTCACTACGACGCCGGGACCGAAGGCATGCAGAAAGCCGACATCATCGTCGTGGGCGGCGGCTCCGCCGGCGCCACGATGGCCGCGCGCCTGTCGGAAGATCCGTCGCGGCGGGTTCTCTTGATCGAGGCCGGGCAGGATACCGCGCCCGGCGCGGTGCCCGCCGACATCCGGAGCATCTTTCCGCGCGCCTTCAGCAACCGCGCTTATTTCTGGCCCGGCTTTACGGCAAGCTTCCGCGCCGGCGAAGCGCCGATCCCGTTCCTGCAGGCGCGCGTCATGGGCGGCGGTTCGAGCGTCATGGGCATGATCGCGCTGCGCGGCTTGCCGAGCGACTACGAAGCCTGGGACCGCATGGGGGCGCGGAACTGGGGCTGGCAGGACGTGCTGCCGACGTTCCAGGCCATGACCAACGATCTCGACGAGCCGGCGCCGCAGCGCAACGCGCGCGGGCCGAACATGGTGCGCCGGTTGCCGCGGCAGATGTGGCCGCTTTACATGCATCGCCTCGAACAAGCGGCTGCGGCGCGCGGCATCGCCTGGCACGAAGATATCTACGACACCGACGAGGACGGCTTCTTCGTCACGCCCTTGAGCCATGACCACGAGCGGGCCACCAGCGCCCGCTGCTATCTCGATGCCGACGCGCGGGCGCGGCCGAACCTGACGATCATGGCGAACACGCGCGTGCTGCGCGTGACGTTCGCGGGCCGGTGCGTAACCGGCGTCGTGATCGAGCGGGCGGGGCGGCAAGAAAAAATTGCAGCCGGCGCGGTCGTGGTGTCGGCTGGCGCCATCCACTCGCCGGCGCTGCTGCTGCGATCCGGCGTCGGTCCGGCCGATGAATTGCGCGAACTCGGCATCGCCGTGGTCGCAGATCGGCCGGGAGTCGGACGCAACTACCAGAATCATCCGCAAATGCATTTCGCCATGACGCTCAAGGCCAATTCGCGGGTCGCCCCGGATGCGCAGCACTACATCATGACGAGCCAGCGGTTCTCCTCCGGCCTCGCAGGCTGCCCGCGCGGCGACCTGTTTCACTATTACGGCGGCCGGGTCAGCCCGAGAGCGTTCGGCCGCCACCTGGCCATCGTGGCGGCGTGCCTGTACGCGCCGGTCTCGCGCGGCGTGGTGGCGCTGCGGTCCGCCGATCCCAGCGTGCCGCTGCGGGTCGAGCAGCGCCTGTTGTCGGATCCGCTCGACGCCAAGCGGATGGTCATGGCGGTGCGCCATGCGGAAAGCTTGCTGCTCGATCCGGCGGTGCGGTCCTGTTTCCAGGAGATTTATCTGATGCCGCGGCTCGCGCCGCTGCGCCTGATCAACGGCACCGGGTTGCCGGGCGCGGCAAAGGCGATCGGCGCGACCGCCGTGCTGTCGGCGCCGGCGCCGCTGCGCCGCGCCATGATCGCGTGGGCGATCAGGCCCGGGCGGCTCGTTGCCGATGACGCCAGCGTCCATCCGATGTCGGACGAAGAAATCCTCGATGCCACCGGCGCGAGCTTTCATCCGGCGTCGACCTGCGCCATCGGTACTGCCGACGATCCCATGGCGGTCGTCGATGCGCAGTGCCGCGTCTACGGCGTCGAAGGCCTGCGCGTCGCCGACGCCTCGGTGATGCCGAAGATCGTCAGCGCCAACACCAACATGCCGACCATCATGATCGCCGAGCGCGTCGCCGAGTTCATGCGCGTGGCGTGATGTCCGCCGTCCGGCCGGCGAACGCGCTCCGGGCAAAAAAACGGGACGGCGTTTGCCGCCGTCCCGTTCGTCTAACGGCGCCGCCGCGCCTCACATGTGGGTGATGTCGCGGTCCTTGGTTTCGGGCAGGAAGATCAACCCGACGATGAAGCTCATCGCGGCGACCGCGATCGGGTACCACAGGCCCGAATAGATGTTGCCGGTCGCAGCCACGATGGCAAACACGGTGGCGGGCAAAAAGCCGCCGAACCAGCCGTTGCCGATATGATAGGGCAGCGACAATCCGCTGTAGCGGATGCGGGTCGGGAACAGTTCCACCAGCCAGGCCGCAATCGGCCCGTACACCAGGGTCACGTAGACGACGAGGATGACCAGCAGAACCACCGTCATCACGTAATTGATGTCGTTCAGGTCGGCGCTCGCCGGATAGCCGTGCGCCTTGATCGCGGCCGCGATCGCCTTGGCGGCGTCCGGCGCGTTGCCGGCGATGGTTTCCTCGCCGATCTTCACGCTGGCCACGGTTCCGGGCGGCGCTGCGACGTTGTCATAGTTCACCGACAGTCCGACCAGCGCCGCTTTGATGATGTCGCAGGGCGTGGTGAACTTCTCCGTTCCCGTCGCCTTGAACTGGAACGAGCACTGGGCCGGATCGGCGGTGACGACTACGGGCGCCGCGGCGAGCGCATGCTCCAGCTTGGGATTGGCGAAGTGGGTGATGCCTTGGAAGATCGGGAAGTAGGTCACGACCGCGAGCGCAAAGCCCGCGAGCATGATCGGTTTGCGGCCGATCTTATCCGACAGCCAGCCGAACAGGATGAAACACGGGGTGCCGATCGCCAGCGCGATCGCGACCATGATCTGCGCGGTGACGCCGGATACTTTCAGCGTCTGGGTGAGGAAGAACAAAGCGTAGAACTGGCCACCATACCACACCACCGCTTCGCCGGCGGTGGCGCCGAACAACGCCAAGATCGCGATCTTGGCGTTGCTCCATTGGCCGAAAGCTTCCGACAGCGGCCGCTTCGACTGCTTGCCTTCCTCGACCATGCGCCGGAACAGCGGCGATTCATTGAGCTTGAGGCGTATCCACAGCGACACCGCCAGCAGGATGGCCGAGAACAGGAAAGGCACGCGCCACCCCCAATCGCCGAACTTCCCTTCGCCCATGGTGCTGCGGATGCCGAGGATCAACAGCAGGGCGAGGAACAGGCCGAGCGTCGCTGTGGTCTGAATCCACGACGTGTAGTAGCCGCGCTTGTTGGCCGGCGCGTGTTCGGCGACATAGATCGCCGCCCCGCCGTATTCGCCGCCCAAGGCCAGGCCCTGGATGAGGCGCAGCGCAATCAACAAGATCGGCGCCAGAATGCCCCAGGTGGCAAAGCCCGGGATCAAGCCGATGAAGAAGGTCCCGACGCCCATCAATGTCATGGTGATGAGGAAGGTGTATTTGCGGCCGATCAGGTCGCCGAGGCGGCCGAAGATCAGCGCGCCGAACGGACGCACGGCGAAGCCGGCGGCAAAGGCAAGCAGCGCGAAAATGAAACCGACATTGGCCGGCACGTTGGAGAAAAAGTATTTCGCCAGGAACGCGCCGAGCGTGCCGTAGATGTAGAAGTCATACAATTCGAACACGGTGCCGAGCGATGACGCGAAGATCACGAGGCGCTCTTCGCTGGTCATGCCGCCTGAGCGCCGCGTGCCGATTGCCATGGTCGCCATCGGAGTCCCCCCAAACCTTGGTTGACCGGCCGGCGCAAGCCACGTTCACCGCTCGCGCCCCGTCCGGCGCGAGGAGGCTAGTCCGCGCTGCCGGCGTCTGTCTGTGCGCCAGAGGTCGTAAGCCGAAAGTCTTGGGAGCGGGGTTGCGCGAGGCGGTCGGCCTCCAGTGCGAGCGGCGCGCCAGGGGGCGGGCCCGTAGCGGGCGATTAATGTTACCGGGCAATTCAACATGGCGGCCGGCCGCCTTTAAACGAAATGGTCCGGAGCTGTTGATACACTGCGACGCTCCTGAGGGATCGTGCCATGCGTTTTGTCGGTTGCGCGGCCTTGCTCCTGTCGTTGACGGCATGGCCCGCGTTTGCCCAGCGCGTGCCCTCGTTCGTCATTCCGGGTAGACTCGATGTGCCTGCGATCGTGAACGGCATCGACGCATCGTGGTCGGTGGTCGAAGGCGATTACGGGCTCGACCGGCCGATCGGCATGGCGCAGACCGTCATCTATCGGCCGTTCGTGGTGATCGTGCCGGCAAGGCCCATCGTCGGCACCCGGATCGGCCCAAGCTATTTTCCGAACACCGGCGAGCGTCCCGGCTATGGCCGCTTGGAGGTCGTGCCGCCGCCCGATCGTCCGCTGCCGCCGCCGGCTCCAAGCTTCTACCAGAGTTGGTCGAGCCAGTCGGCACCGGGACCGGTCACCGACTATGCGCCGTTTGCCGCACCGCCGGTCGTTTGGGGTGTCGGCCCGCGCCATTGGCGCGGCCCGCGAGCGGGCGCCGCGCCGAAGCATCCGGTAAATCCGCAGCCGCCAAGCCCTCCGCAATGATTGGATTTGAGCGCGTCAAGCAGATCGGCCGCGTTTTTCTCAACCGTCGCCTAACGGCGATTTTGTAGGGGAGTGTCATGTCCTTCCATCGCCTTCTGCCGGCCTGCGCTGCCATCCTGGCGGCGAGCTTCAGCACCGTCGCTATCGCCGGCTGCGACACTTGCGGGTTCGCAATGCCCGCGCCGGTCGTCTATGCGCAGCCGGTCATGGCCCCAGTCTACGCAGCGCCAGTGCCGGTTTACCCGGAGCCTGCCCCGGTTTACGGGCCGGCCGGCTGCGGCGGTTGCGGCGGCTCGGTCGCGATCACTTATGCGCCGGCGGCCGCGTCGCCGCCGGTCGCGCCGGCGCCGCTGTTTGTCGATGGCTGGGACACCGGCGGATGTAATTGGCGCGGTCTGTTCGGCGGTGGTTGCGGCGGCTGCTTCTGCGGCGGCCCGGCCGCTTACATGCCGCCAATCGCGCCCTCGCCGCTTTATGTGGTGAACCAGGGCCCGGAATATTCCGGTCCCGGGATCATGATTCCGTACCAGACTTAT
>Ga0335085_10008340_pt1 | contig 15823 bp, 16 predicted proteins | sample Lox_Sample_45_FD_206712 | JGI IMG/M metagenome (GOLD analysis project Ga0335085, IMG submission 206712) | Soil microbial communities from Loxahatchee National Wildlife Refuge, Florida, United States - Lox_Sample_4.5 | ecosystem: Environmental > Terrestrial > Soil > Wetlands | place: USA...
TGATTCTCTTCGCCGCGGGTGTAGGTCCAGACGCAGAACGGCTCACCTTGCGCGAACTTGAAGTCTTTGGGGGGCAGGTTGATGTCCAGTTTGCAGCCCGGGAAGAACGGCGCCGAGATCCGCTGCTCGAAGGTGCAGTTCATCCACGCGCGCGCCGGCGGATAAAGGCCCTCGTCGGTGTACTTCTGCAGCACCTCGCAGCGTCGCATGTTGAGGACTACGTGGTCGGGGTTATGCACGATGTACTCGCCCCCGTAGCCGAGCGTGCCGTCGATGCTGAGGCAGGCCAGCTTGAGATAGTCGACGACGTGCACGGGCTCGATTTTGAACACGTCAGCCAGCTTGGGGTATTCGTAGTCGATGATCAGCTGGTACATATCCGGCAATCCGAGCCAGACCTCCTCCTCGGGGATGAATTTTGTCCACTGGTCGATGAAGTAGTTATGTCCCTTCAGGTACTGGTCCCAGTAGGTCTTGATCAGCCGGATCAGGGCCTCCTTGGTCAGGTCCTCCGCGTGGATGTCGAACGGAATAGCTTGGTACTGAGCGTTTTTCCAGTCCCATGCGCGTGGGGCGATGTACCGACCCATTGGCATCACCTGCCGCATCACGGCTCGTGACACCTCGGCGGCAACGTCCATCGCGGCATTGATGCCGATCTTCGACGAATAGGTTGTCACGTGCGCATAGGACACGAAATTCAGCGTGTCCTCGAACACGCGGGCCAAACCTGCCAGGAAGTCCCGCGAGAAGTCTTCGATATTGCCAACCTTGCCCATGAAGTCGTGGGTGTAGTCGTCGTAGTTGAGTTCGGTTGCCATTCGGGTTCTCCGTCTTCCGGTCGCGATGGTGTGAAATTCTCGGCGTATGCCGTGGCGCTGCAGAGCGACACACGACTTGTGTCATAATCTGCATGACTGTCAGAATATGACATCAATCATGGTAAGCTAAGCCGCGGCACAAAGGCAAGACAAATCGACGGCGGACTGGAATCACCGGGCGGTTACGATGACCAAGCCCGCGCCGGGCAAACGAAGGAGCCTCACGTGAATGCGCCGAGCAGGCCGAATTTGACCGAGCGGCGTGTGGAAGAGCTCCGGATGACGATCGCCCAGACTGCGCGCGACATCTTCCTCGCGGATGGCTCGACGTCGGCGACCGTGGAGCGAATCTGCGATGTCGTGGGTATCGCGCCGCGCACATTCCACCGTCACTTCCCGGCCAAAGAAGACGTCGTGATGCCACTGTTCCGTCGGTTCGGTGGACTGAGCACTCAAGTCCTCGAACAGGCGCCACCGACCAGCGACACCGTCGAGACACTGGTCGAGGCCTTCGGCACCGAGGTCGTCAAGCGTGGGGAAGTCGAGATGGACCGAAAGTTCATGTTGCTCATGATCACCGAACCTCAGTACCGGCTTCGTTGGCTCGACTGGGGGCAGGATCTGGTCGACCCGATTTCGGATTTCCTCGCCGCTCGCTTCGATCTCGGTAGCGATCCCTTCATCCGGACGTTGCCTGCCCAGTTGGTGATTCAGGTCTGTCGCCAGGCCTATGTTCACTGGGCAGAGCAAGGCGACTTCGAAAGTCTGCGATCAGCGTTGCGTGCGGGCATGCGGATGATCGTCGGGACACTGCCACCGCGGTAGCACGCACTAGCAGGTGAGCACTGGATCGGTGATCGCACAGAAGCTGTGGCACAACCGATCCCGGATGATCACGTCGGTGGTTTCGGGGTCGAACCAGCGGTCGACGACGGCCCAGTGAATGGGGTGCATCAGGTAGGCGCCCATCAGCCCGTCGACGTCGGAGAATTCCTGCTCGAACACGTGTGTCCACGCCGTGGCGCCGATGGCATCGGATACGCGGCTCAGTTGCCAGGCGCGGATCGTCGATACGTAGCGCGGCATCGACGCCAGCTCTCGCTCGAAGCGGGCGATCGTGGCTGCGTCGGTGCCGGACTGTACGCGCACCAGCAGTGTGCGATACACCGTGCCCGGTGTTTCGCCGCAGGGTCTGGGCGCGCCCGCATAAGCCACGCCGTCGATCCGGGTCACCGCGGGGTCGGCCAGTAGTGCGGCGAACCTGTTTGCCGCGCAATCCCGTTGATCTTCAGCGGCGAAACGTAGGTGCAGCAGGATGTCACCCCCGTTACGTGAGCCGGGCAGCGTCGGCTGCACGACCCAGCGCGTCGCACCGGAAACCTCTGCGGCAGATCGTAATTCACTGAGCACTCGGTCGCGATCGGGCTCCGCGACGTCGAGCAGACGCGTGACGTTATACATCACACAGACCGTCCACGTCGTCGGCCGCCGCGGCGAAAGAGCGCGACCTTTCCTGCACCAATTCGCGGATTTGTGACCACCATTGGCCCAGTGTGGGGTCCGGTCGCCCTTTCCAGGTCATCGCCCACCACGCCTGTGGGCTGGGCAGCGTCCAGGTGATGGTGATGGTGTTGAGCTGCCCGTCGGAGTCGTCGAACCAGATCGGTGGGCTGACCAGAACGTCGCGCAGCGTCATGCCGCGCTCGCGCGCGCCCGGGGCGTACTCGGTCAGGTAGGCATCGACGAACCGCCTGGCGCAGCCCGGCCGGGTCACCACGCGGTCGATCACGAACACTTCGCCGTCAGCCATGCTTCGACCGTATGGCACCGCTGATGCGGCGTTTGTCGTACTCCCGGACACCGGGAAAGTACCTTGGTTCGGCAGCAGAATTCGGGTAACGATGGCCGAATGACAACGGCGATCCCCGATCCTTTCGCTCCCGCCCGGTTGGGGCCGGTGACGTTGCGCAACAGGGTTATCAAGGCCGCCACATCGGAGGGGCGATCTCCGGATGGCCTGGTCACCGACGACCTCACCGAATTCCACCGCACCTTCGGCCAGGGCGGCGTCGGCATGACGACCGTCGCCTATTGTTGTGTGTCACGCGAGGGCGCCAGCGCACCCGGACAGATCGTGATGCGCCGGACTGCATTGCCCGGGCTGCGCAGGCTGACCGACGCCGTTCATCGGGACGGCGCGGCGATCTCGGCCCAGCTCGGGCACGCCGGAGTGGTGGCCCACAAGAAGCTCACCGGGGTTACCCCGGTCGCGCCGAGCAGGTTCGTCAATCCGGCGTCCGTGTGCCCGGCAGCATCTGGGTCGAGGAAGCGCTGCGAACCGCAGCGCTGCTCGACGCCGACGCCACTCTTGACGCGATCGAATTGACGCAGGGTTCGTCGGTCTTCAAGCCGATGTACCTGTTCCGCGGCGACATACCGGTCAAAGAGTTCGCCCAGGTGATGCCGCAGCCTATGCGCGCCGACATTCGGTTCATCGGCAGGTGGGCGATGCGCGACTACCCCTACCACGATCTCTACATGCTGGAGAATGCCCGCCAATTCGTGCCGGTGATGCGCAATACCAAGCTGATCCTGCTCGGCGGCATCACGAACCGGGACCACGTCGAGACCGCCATACGAGAAGGTTTCGACTTCGTCGCGATGGGGCGGGCACTGCTGCGCGAGCCCGACCTGGTCGCCAAGATGATCGCCGACCCGCAAGCGCGCAGCAGATGCACCCACAACGACAAATGCATGGTCACCGTCTTCGGGCGGACGCATTGCGTGCTTGACCCAGAACAACGTTATGGTGCCGCCGATGTGCAGGCGACCCGGCAGTTGGAGATCCACCATTCTCCCGCTGGTTGACACAACTCGTCAGTAGCTTCCCAACCGGGGGAAGCGGGCGGATTGCGGCCGTCTGTCGGCGGTTAGCGTAGCGGGCGATCCCACCGCTGCGATCCCACCCACGAGCCCAGCCGAAGGATAGCGATATGCCCGAATCCGTATTAGATATTCCGGAAATCGACAAGTTCGACCCGGTCCTCGTCGAGCGCTGGATGTCGGTGCTTCGGCCTGCGGTCAAAGCGTGGCTGCGTTCGGAGGTGCGAGGTCTGGATCGGATCCCACCGGGCGGTGTTCTGTTGGTCTCCAACCACTCCGGCGGTGCCTTGCCTACCGATATGCCGGTCTTCGCCACCGACTATTACGGAAAGTTCGGGTTCGGCCGGCCGCTCTACGGCCTGGCTCACGACATCGTCTTGAGCGGACCGACTTCCGGTCTGATGCGACGCCTTGGACTTATCAGCGCCAGTCGCCCCAACGCCGCGAGCGCGTTGTGCAGCGGTGCGGCGGTGCTCGTCTTCCCGGGCGGAGACTACGACGCGTACCGCCCCACGTGGCAGCAGAACACCGTCGACTTCAGGGGCCGCAAGGGTTACGTCAAGGCGGCCATCGAGGCGGGTGTGCCCATCGTTCCGATGGTTTCCATCGGCGGCCAAGAGGGCCAGCTGTATCTGGGCCGCGGCATGTGGTTGGCGAAGCGGCTGGGGCTGAAAGAGCGGATGCGCACCGACATCCTCCCGATATCGCTGGGACTGCCGTTCGGGCTGGCCTTGATCCCGCTCAACCTGCCGCTGCCCACCAAAGTCGTCACGCAGGTTCTCGGACCGATCGACATCGCGGCACGGTTCGGCGAGAATCCAGACATCGACGCGGTGGACGCTTACGTGCGCTCGGTGATGCAGGATGCCCTGAAAGGGCTTGCGGCACAACGGCGCTTTCCGATCGTCGGCTGACCAAATGCGAATCATCGTCACCGGTGCCGACGGCGGCGGCGAGTTACCCAACGGCGCCTATCCCGTGCTACGAGGACCGCTGCACTTGTGGGAAAACCCGGCTGGCTCGAATTGATCGCTACGCTGCCGACCCGGTAGTCGCCCGACGACTATGGACCGTCTCCGTGCAGCTGACCGGCTGCAATTGGTCGGGTCGCTAAGGCACGTCGCCGGAACACTGAGCCGGCTATTGCCGCGTCAACCGCATCATGCGGATCTGGCGAATGCCTTCAGTTCGGCCGGCGTACTTCAGATAGCCGGGATACAGCTTGATCGCAAGGTCGAAAAGCCTGTCTCGATCTTCATTCGCGACCTCGCGGGCAACAAACCGGCCCATTGCGGCACCCACGCGAAGATCGCAATCCGGATGAGCCGCCAGGTTGTAATACCACCCCGGATTGCGTCCACTGCCAAAGTTGGAGGCGGCCAAGACCACGTCATCTCCGTCGGTGAAGTATTGCAGCGGAGTCTCGCGCTGCAGCCCGCTGCGGGCACCCGTGGAGATCAACACGGCTATCGGCGCCGTGCCCATCGTGACACTGACATGGCCCCGGGTAGCCCTCAGCGCCAGCTGGTCGAGTGGCACAACCAGCGAACGCGTCAGGGAAACACCAAGTCTCGTCGCGAAGAACCATTGCAGCCCACGCTTGAACACACCACGGTGAGCACAGGGATCGGCACGGGGGATGCCGTTTAGGGTACCAGTCGAAATTGGTTGCCTTACTTACGATTTAGTGGGCGCTAGCTATGGTTTAGCGCCCCGCACGGCGCCGTGGTCGACCGTGTCCCGCTCATCGGTTGCCGAAGGCGGCCTTGACCAACGAGTTGGGCGAGCTCGAGGCAGGCTCGGCGGCGAGCTTCGTGCGCGATGTCGAGCATCGGCATCGTCATGAAACCGTGTATGCCACCGTCGAATTGGGCACGTCGCACCGGTACCCCCGCGGCATCGAGCGCCGACGCGTAGGCGATCCCTTCGTCGCGCAGGGGGTCGTGTCCGGCGATCACGACCACTGCGGGCGGCAGTCCGCTCAGCTCCGCGTTCAGTGGTGTGGCATAGGAGTGTGCGCGGTCGGTGACTGCCGGGACATACTGGTCCCAGTACCACCGCAGCGCCGGCTTGGGGTTGTAATAGCCATGGCCGAACAGCCGGTAGGACTCGGTGTCGAAGTCCGCTGCGATGACTGGGTAGAGGAGCAACTGCGCGGCCAGCGCCGGGGCGCCGCAGTCGCGCGCCATTAGGGCGGTCACCGCGGCGAGGTTACCTCCGGCGCTGTCGCCGCCGACGACGATGCGTTGCGGGTCAGCGCCCAGCAGCGACGCGTTGTCCGAAGCCCACTCGGTGGCCGCGTACAGGTCGTCGGCTGCCGCGGGCCACCGGTGTTCGGGCGCCAGCCGGTAAGCCACCGAGATAACAACGGCGGGAAGACGATTGGCGATATCGCGACACAGGCCATCGTGGCTGTCGAGGTCGCAGAACACGAATCCGCCACCGTGCGCATACACCAGGATTGGCAGGTTGTTTCCGTTGGGCCGGTAAATCCGCACGGGAATTTCGCCGCCGGGTCCGGGAACGGTCTCGTCACGGACCTCGGCGACCGGCTCGGGCTCGGCCGCCGGCACGACTCGGGATCGGATGGTCTCCCTGGCCTGCGCGCCGGTCATGGTGTGCACCGGCGGAAAGCCAGCGTCCAGCGTCTCGATCAGTGCGGCGATCTGCGGATCGAGGTTCACGCGTACTGCAGGGCGGGCCTCGGCGCGGAATGCGAGTTCCGCAGCGGCCGCAGCGGCTGCAGGGTCGGCGCCACCCGCTGCGGGCCGTCCTCGACGTTGCGCCAGATGCCCATCGCCGTCATGCGGACCGGGGCCGTCAGGCGCTGATCGAATGCCATGCGGTTCATCGGACCGGACACCGAGACCGCGGCGACCGCCTCGCCCGGACTGCCGATAGGGGCCGCGACGCAACCGAATCCGAGTAGCGATTCTTCGCGCTCGAACGCCACGCCGTGGGCGCGAACCTTGGCCAGTTCGACCGCCAGTTGCGAGCTGGTAGAGATCGAGTACTTGGTCTTGCGGGCGCGCAGATCCACTTCTGCGTCCTCGTCGGAATAGGCCAAGATCGCCTTGCCGACGGCAGTGCAGTGGGCCGGCTGACGACCGCCGACGCGGGAGGGCAGCGCGCCGACCACCCGGTCGCCGACCTTCTCGAGGTAAACGACGTCGGCGCCGTCCAGAACCGCGAGGTGTACGACAAGCCCAGTGGCGCGGTGCAATTCGCCCAGCAGCGGCTTGGCCGCACGCACCAGGCGGTCCTGGTGTACTGCCAGCGAGCCCAGCTCCACCAGGCGCATGCCGAGCTCATAGTCGCGACCGCTACGGCGCAGCCAGCGCAACTGCACTAGCCGCTCGAGCATCCGGTGCGCGGAGGAACGCGGCAGCCCGGTGCGGCGGACGATCTGGGCGAGCGTCAGCCGTCCCGGTCCGTCGAAAGCGTCGAGGACCAGCGAGATGCGGTCGATAACGGCGCTGGGGGTGGCTGGTTCGGCGGTTTCAACGGTCCGGGTGGTCATCGGTCCTCCAGGGGCTGTGTGTATCTGAATGATATATTCCTAATAGGAATATATCAGTTTGTATCACATCGATGTGCCGGTTGTCACGCAACCCGGCCGAGCAGACGCAAAAGCACCCGCACGCTCGGCGTGTCAGGTGCTGTTGCGTCCGCTCGGTAACTCAGCGTGCGTAGGCCGGCCCCTGGGCCAGCAGGTGCCGGCGCACCAGCTTGTGCCAGCGTCGTTGCCGGTAACGGAAAAGGCCCGTCGCCACCGTGGCCGCGATCGGGGTGAGCGGCCCGGCGTCAATATCGATGGTGTCGCTGTACCGGCAGGAGTTCTCGTCGACCGCTTCGACGTGCAGGGTGTGGTTCCAGATCTTGAGGACGCCGCCGTTCTCGCGGGTCCGCACCGTCTTGGTGGCCTCGTCGACCTCGACGACTTCGATCGTGTGCCGGTACGCCGGTATCAGGTGGAAAGCGATCAGCCATCCGGTGCCGGCCTCGCCCGCGCGTAGCGGCTCCGAGCGCCCGCCCAGGACCGGGAAGCCGAACAGGCCCTTGCATACATAGAGGAACGTGACCGGGGACAGCATCGCCGGCCACACCCGGTCAGCAGTCGTGGGCAGTACGGTTTCGAGGTGAACTGTTCGCATCGGCGGACTCCTTGAAGATTTATTAGGTTACCCTAATTTTCACTGGTCACGGCCTGGATGACTACTCGCTTTTGGGAAAGGAGCTCCGAGATCGCCCCACCAGACCGGTTCCGGCAGCGCAAGCAGCCCAAACAGCAGCGAGCCGCCCAGACGATGCAACGAATCCTGGAAGCGGCGGCTCACGTTTTCGCCGAACACGGCTATGTCGGCGGGACCACCAACCGCATCGCCGAGCAGGCGGGGATCTCGATCGGCTCGCTGTATCAGTACTTCCCCAACAAGGACGCTGTCCTGCGGGCGCTGATGGACTCCCACGTCGACGACGGCGCTCGATTGCTCAGCGAACGGCTGTCTGAAGGCCTGCCAGAGAAACTCGAGGACACCCTGCGGGTCTTCGTGCGCGCGACCATCGACAACCACCGCGACAACCCGCGGTTGCACCGGGTGCTGTTCGAAGAGGCGCCCCGGGCGCCGGCGTTTCTCGCGCGGGTGCACGAGCTGGAACAGCTGACGGTGGATGCGACGGTCCGACTGCTCGAACAGCACCCCGACGCGCGTGCCGGCGGCAGACTCAACGCCCAGATCGCGGTGACCACCATTGAGTCGCTCGTGCACCGGATCGTCACGTCGCAGACGCCCGTCGACCCGCAACAGCTCGAAGACGAAATCGTCGCCCTGCTCACCGGGTACCTCGCTGCGCCGAGCCCTTGAGGTCATAGAAGGTCATCGGAGGTCGTAGTCGCCCCATCGCAGCGGCAGACTGCTTGGCATGATCGCGCCGCCCTGCGTGAAGGTGAAGTTCGGGGTGAAGCCGGGTTCCAGTTCGAAATCCGGTACGGCGCGCAACCATTCGGCCACGATCACGGTCAGTTCCGTGCGGGCCAGGGCCTTGCCCAGGCAGCGGTGGACGCCGCCGCCGAAGCTGCGGTGTGGCTTGGGGTGAATCGTTTCGTGGTCGCCAAATGCCACCGACGACTCTTCGCCGTCGTCGAGGTTGGCCGACGCCAGGCATAGGCGCACCACAGAGCCCGCCGGTATCGTGACGCCGGCGATCGTTACCTCTTGCGTGGTGAAGCGTCCGATGAACGGAAGGGGCGTCTCACGTCGCACGACTTCTTCAGCGAACGTCCTGATCTGATCGGGGTTGCCGCGAAGCAGGGAACGCGACTCGGGGGCGCGCGCCAATTGAAGTAGCGCCGACCCGATGGCTGCCTGCATGCCATCCTGGGCAAAACAAAGAAGGACATACAACCCGATCACTTCGTCTTCGGTGAGGGGGTCGTCGCCGGTCAGCAGCTGGGCAGCAAGAGCCGGCCGCTCGTCGCTGGTGATCGCCTCGACAAGGTAGTTCAGCAACTCGAATGCGGGCGGCGACATGGGCATGTCCCAGTTGACGGCCTCCGCCCAAGCGGCCAACTTCTCTCTGTCGTCCAGCGGCAGCCCGCATAGTGTCAGCAACACCACGAACGGGAACGGGTTGGCGATGTCACGGATCGCCTCGCATGCACCGTTGGCCGCGACAGCGTCAATGAGCGCTGACGCCTGCTCCCGCAGCGCGGGCACCAGCTCGTCCACCGCCCGGCGGCTGAAGAAGGGTCGCAGAATTCGGCGGAAACGCGTGTGCTCGGGAGGATCGAATGCAATGGGGACTGGAATGGGGAGGGATTTCGCCCCGACGCCGGATGCGCTGAGCGGTTTCCGGCGTGAGGCGAATATGGCATGGCTGCGGAGCGCTGCGCGCACGTCATCACCGCGCGTCACGACGTAGTAACCGCTTCGATCCCGAAACACGCCGCCGGCCTGCAGCGCGCGCCAATAGTCCCTCGGGTCTTTTGCGATGAGAGACCTGCTGTCGTCTACGAATGGGGGCGGCGGGAGGGGGAATCGGCTCACTCAGCCGACCGCCGCGCGGGTGGATCGATTGTGCTCACGGCGTGATGATAGGGCAGAATTTCCATTTACTTCGGACAGCTAACTCGCGACTGCCCTACCCCCGTTTGCTAATTTCGCATTGAAAGTGCATCAATGGCAGACACTTTCAACGTAATAGTGAGGTGTGTCGATAGAACTCGGTAGTGCGGCGCCATTCTTTCATGGGTTTTAAATAGCTATTGCGTTCGTTTAGCAACGACTTCGAGTGTGTTGCTTTCCGCGGCCGTGGCGACAATGCGGGGCTAGCGCGCTGCTGACCGTCCCGCGCGGCGGCCGTAGAAGCTGCCGTCGCCCAGCGAGATGCCGCTGGCGTAACCCCACGCGGCCAGTCCGGCCGCCGACCGGCCGGCTGCGAAAAGGCCCCGGATGGGCTCGCCGCTGACGTGCAGAACCTCCGCGTCCAGCGTGGTGCGCAGCCCGCCCAGGGTGAAGCCGCCGGTGCACTCCCGCAGGTCGATCGCGCCGACCGGGGAACCGATCGGCCTGCACCACTCCGGCTTCTTGTGCAGCAGCGGATCCTCGCCGCGCGCCGCGCCGTCGTTGTAGGCGGACACCGTCGCCTGCAGCGAACCCGGCGCCAGACCGATGTCGCGTTCCAGGTCGGCGATGCTGTCCGCGACCCAGGTCGGTTGGCGCAGCATGAATTTCGGCGACCACGACGACATCGCCGCTTCCTGGGCGTCGCTGTCCATGATCAGATACGCGGTGTTGTCCTGCTGGTACAGCGTCAACTGCCCGATCCGGCCGGGATAGGTGTCCTCGGGGACGTACCGCTGGCCGCGGCCGTTGACCAGGATGCCGCGCACCAGCTGCTGCGGGTCGATGAAGATCGCGACCTCGGTGGCGTCCATGCGTGCCAGGTCGGCGCCCAGCGCCTGGCCCATCCGGATCGCCTGCCCGTCGTGCTGCTCGATCGACGCGGCCGGGCGACCGGCGATCCGCGGCGCGTACTGCGCCACCATCGCGTCGTTGTAGGCGAAACTGCCGGTAGCGAGCACGACTCCGCGGCGCGCCCGAATCGCCATCTCGGTGCCGTACCGGCGGGCCCGGATGCCGACCACCCTGCCGTCGGACTCCACGACCAGGGACCTGACCCGTACGTCGTAGAGCGCCCGCACCCCGGCCGCCTCCGCCGTTTCCACCAGCGGCTTCATCAGCATGTAGCCGGCACTGGCTTGGCCTTGCTTCTTGTTCGACATCTGCGGGACGTGCCCGCGCGGGGCGGGGGTCGCGATGGTGTTGAACGGGTGGGCGTTTTCGCCGCCGCTGTACATCAGGCCCTGGTCGCCCATCGGCTCCCAGCCGGGTTCGCCGAAGAACTCGGCTTTGAACGGCACGCCGCACTCGACGAGCCAGTCGAAGTGGGCGACGCTGCCCGCGCAGTAGTCCGCGATCCGGTCGACGTCGGCGCCGGGTCCCATCGCCACATTCAGGAACGCGGCCATGTTGTCCACGGAATCATCGAAACCGCAGGCCTTTTGCAGCGCGGTGCCACCGCCGAGGTAGATGAAACCACCGGCCATCGCGGCCGCGCCACCCCACGACCCGGTGCGCTCCAGAACCAGGACGTCGGCGCCGTGGCGGGCCGCTTCGACCGCGGCCGCGGCACCCGCGATCCCGTAGCCGGCGATGACGACGTCGGCCTCGTGATCCCACGACGCGATCGAGGCGGCCGGCACCGGCGTCACGTCGCGAAAGGCCGTCACGGCCGCATTGCCGCCGGCGGGTCGCCGAGCCACTGGTGCCCCCAGTAGCTGTCGGCAGTGATTTCCTCTGCGGTGTAATAGGTTTCGTCGACACGCATGCCCTCGGTGCCGAACTCGATGTCCCAGTCACCCGGCGTGCGCACGTAGAACGACACCATCTTGTCGTTGGTGTGGCGGCCCAGTGTCGACGAGATCCGGACAGCGTCGGAGGCGGCGACGCGGTCCAGCGCTGCACCCACGGCGTCCAGGGTGTCGACCTCGACCATGACGTGAATCAAGCCGGGGTCTTTCAGACTCATGGCCGGGCAGATCGCCAGACTGTGGTGGCGCTCGTTGATGCCGAGGAATCGCACCCGGATCGGACCGAACTCAGGCGGCAGGGGCACCCGGAACGCGCCACGGGACCGGAAGCCCAGCACCTCGGTGTAGAACTTGAACATTCCGTTGGGGTCGGTGGCGGGCACGACGACGTGGCCCATGCCCTGATCACCGGTGACGAACCTGGCGCCGAAGGGCGTGATCACCGGGCTGTGGTCGAGCACCGGGCCGTGGAACACCTCGAGGCTTGTTCCGGCTGGGTCCTTGAAAGCGATCGCCTCTTCGACGCGACGGGCTTCGGTCTGCTCGAGCGACAGCTTGGTGTACTCCACTCCGGCGCTCTCCAGTGCCGCCCTGACCCGCTTGAGCGCGGCGCGGTCGCGGACTTCCCAGCCGACGGTGACGACGCGGTCGGTGTCGCCGGGGACCACGATGATGCGGGCCACCCGCTCGTCCATCCGCAGGTAGAGCGCCGACGGGTCGGGCCCTTGCCCTTCCGCGAAGCCCAGCACGTCGAACGCGAACTTGCGCCAGCCCCCGATATCGTTGGTCGAAATGGTGATATAGCCAAGGCTTTTCAGGTCGCTCACGCCAAAAACTCCTCTAAATCAAAGCCCGCAGCGGACCCATCGGGGGGTCGATGCCCAGCGAGCTCAGCGACGACGCGTGGTAGGTGGAGCCGGGGACGTGGATGGCGTGCATCTGGCCGACGTGCACATCACGCCAATACCGCTGCAGCGGCTTGTCCATCCGCGAAGCGTTGCCGCCGGAGCGGGCGAAGATCTCGTCGACGGCAGACACCGCGCGCCACACCGCCCGCACCTGGGTACGGCGCCCGGCCGCGCGGTCCGCGAACGACACCTCCTTGCCGGCGGCGACCATGTCGTAAATGCGGTCGGCGTTGGCCAGCAGCTCCTGGCGCGCGGCGTTGATGTCGGCAGCGGCCTCACCGATGGCGTACATGACGTAGGGGTCGTCCTTGATCGCCGTTCCGGTCGCGCCGACGCGCTCCCGTTGGTAGTCCAGGTGCGCGGCCAGCGCGCCCTCGGCGATGCCGATGGTCGCCGCCGAGATGCCCAGCGGGAACATCGTCGACCACGGCATCAGGTACAGCGGCTCGGTCATGCCGGCCTCACGCTGGGCGGTGCCGTCCATCACCTTCGTCGCGTCCATGGTCCGGTACGTCGGGACGAACGCGTCCTTGACGATGACGTCCTTGGAGCCGGTTCCGCGCAGCCCCACCACATTCCACGAGTCCTCGACGATCTCGTAGTCCTTGCGGGGCAGGATCATGTGCAACATCTGGGGCGGCATCAGCGGTATGCCTTTTTCGTCGCCGAGCATCGCGCCCAGGATGATCCAGTCGCAATGGTCGGTGCCCGAGCTGAACTGCCAGCGCCCGTTGAAGATGTAGCCGCCGTCGACCGGCTTGGCCACGCCCTGCGGTGCGTAGGGGGAGGCCATCCAGGTGTCGACGTCGTCGGCCCAGATCTCGGCGGCGACCTTCGGGTCGGCGTACGCCAGCTGGTAGGGGTGTACGCCGACCACGCCGACGATCCAGCCGGCGGCCGGATCCAGCGCCGCGGTGGCCATCGTCGCCTCGGCGAACTCGCGGGGGTGGGCCTCAAATCCGCGGTACTGCTTGGTCTGCAGCAGCCGGATCAGTCCGGCCCCTTTCATCATCTTGACGGTCTCGTCGGTGAGGCGGCCGATCTTCTCGGCTTCCGTGGCCTGCTCGCGGAGCTGGTCGGCCAGCGCGACCACCTGGTCAAGTACCCGCTCGGTCATGGTGTCTTCCTTAAGTGTGTGGGCTTCCTAATGGTGTACCGCAGTCCGGGTCCGGCCTCGCCACCGCTCCCGGTGAGCGGACGGAAAAGCGGTCAGAACTCGATGTGCAGCCGCGCGCTCACCGGGCGGGCCTGACACGCCAGAATCAGGCCATCCCGCAGGTCACTGGGCTCGAGGACGTCGCACGCGGCCATGTCGACCTCGCCCTCGATCAGGGTCGCCACGCACGAACCGCAGCGTCCTTCACGGCACGAGTGCGGGACGTCGATACCCGCGTCGAGCAACACGTCGACCAGCGTCTCACTGCGCGGCCAGTCCAACCGGTGCTGCTGGCCGTCCAGATCGACATCGACGATGGGTGCGACTTCTGCCATGAGCCGATGGTCGCTGACCGATCCGTGCCGGAATGCCCACTCACCCAATGGCCGGGAAAACCCGACCAGACCGCCCGGTGACCGGGACAGCGCGGGGTTCGTGATGGCCGAGGTCCTAACCTGAGTGCTTGTGAACTGTGATCAAGACGTCATAGTCGTGGGTGCCGGGTTCGCCGGCCTGTACGCCCTGCACAAGCTGCGCGGCCAGGGGCTGTCGGTGCGGGTGCTCGAGGCCGCACCGGAGCTGGGCGGCACCTGGTATTACAACCGGTATCCGGGCGCCCGGTGCGACGTCGAGAGCGTCGACTACTGCTACTCGTTCTCCGACGAACTGCAGCAGGAGTGGAACTGGACCGAGAAGTACGCCACCCAGGCCGAGATCCTGGCGTACCTGAACTGGGTGGCCGACAGACTGGACCTGCGCCGCGACATCGCCCTGGACACCCGCGTGGTTTCGGCGGTGTTCGACGAGACGACGCTGCGCTGGACGCTGACCACCGGCGCCGATGAGGTGTTCAGCGCGCGATTCTGCGTGATGGCGACCGGGCCGCTGTCGGCCGCGCTGACCCCGGCCTTCGACGGCCTGGACACCTTCGCGGGCGAGATTTACCACACCGCCGCGTGGCCGCACCAGCCCGTCGACTTCACCGGCAAGCGGGTCGCGGTGATCGGCACCGGATCCTCTGGCATCCAATCGATTCCGATCATCGCCGAGCAGGCCGCAGAGCTCTACGTCTTCCAGCGCACCCCCAACTACAGCGTCCCGGCGGGCAACAAACCGTTGTCCACCGAGGAACTCGACGGCATCAAAGCCGACTACACCCAGCGGCGCCAGGTGTCGTGGCGCAGCGGCGGCGGATCACCGCACGTCACTGCCGCCAAGCCGGCGATGGAGTTCACGCCGGCGCAGCGCCGCGCGGCGTTCGAAACACGATGGCAGCTGGGCGGTGTGCTGTTCTCCAAGACCTTCCCCGACCAGATGATCGACCCGGCCGCCAACGAGGAAGCGCGAAAGTTCTACGAGGAGAAGGTCCGCGCCGTGATCGACGACCCCGGGGTCGCCGAGTTGCTGATTCCCAACGACCATCCCATCGGCACCAAGCGAATCTGCACCGACAGCAACTACTTCCAGACCTTCAACAAGCCCAACGTGTCGCTGGTGAGTGTGCGCAACACCCCGATCGAATCCGTCGACGCCACCGGAATCCGTACCAGCGAAACCCACTACGACCTGGACACCATCGTGCTGGCAACGGGTTTCGACGCGATGACCGGAGCGCTGGCCAAGATCGACATCCAGGGCCGCGACGGCATCACGTTGCGTGACGACTGGGAGCACGGTCCGCGTACCTATTTGGGGTTGGGCGTCGACGGGTTCCCCAACATGTTCTTGATCTCTGGTCCGGGAGCCCCGGCGGTGCTGGCGAACATGGTGCTTCATGCGGAGGCGCAGGTGAACTGGATCGCCGCGGCCATCGCCCATCTCGACGACCACGGTTACGCCGCAATCGAAGCCACCGCAGACGGCGTCGACGAATGGGGCGAGGAATGCGCCCGGCGCGCCGAGGCGACACTGTTCACCAAGGCGAACTCCTGGTACATGGGCGCCAACGTGCCCGGAAAGCCGCGTGGCTTCATGCTGTTCGTCGGCGGATTCGCGACGTACAACGATATCTGCGCCGAAGTCGCCGACGCCGGTTACAAGGGATTCGCTCTGGTAAAGAGGCCGCGATGACGGGGTTGCTCGACAAGGTGGTACTGGTCACCGGTGCTGGTCGGGGTACCGGACGCGTCCACTGTCAGCGGTTCGCCGACGAGGGCGCCGATGTGATCGCGCTCGACGTTCC
>Ga0335085_10008342_pt1 | contig 15823 bp, 15 predicted proteins | sample Lox_Sample_45_FD_206712 | JGI IMG/M metagenome (GOLD analysis project Ga0335085, IMG submission 206712) | Soil microbial communities from Loxahatchee National Wildlife Refuge, Florida, United States - Lox_Sample_4.5 | ecosystem: Environmental > Terrestrial > Soil > Wetlands | place: USA...
CGACGATGAGACTGTTGTAGAGCCACAGGTGCACGGCCGAACCCAGGACCACGGCGAGCGTGACGAGGCGCCGCAGTCCGGCACCGAGCGGCTCCTCAATCCGCCCGGTGAGCTGCAGGTAGCCCCAGACCATGACATACACCGTCGCCAGCGTGACGATCACCGGCTCGAGCGTCGCCGCGACGATCGCGGTATTGGCGCCGATGTAGTTGCCGAGCTGCGCGTTCAGCCAGCTCCAGAAGGTGGCGAAGAATCCCATGCGAGCTGCGCGGTCAGGGTTGCGGAGCAAAGCGGGAGCCGAAGTCGCCGTGCCCCGCGAGCGTGAGCTCGCGGGCGCGCACGGCGCTCGTGGCGTCCGCGGCACGCGCCGCCTGATACAGCACCTGCAGCTTGGAGCTTTCGTTCTGCAGCATGGCGTTCTCGGCGGCGATGCGCGCCTGCAGATCCAGGGCCGCCTTCGGATCCGCGGCGCGGCCGATGGCATCGATCAGCTGCTGCAGGGAGGCGAAACGCGCCGAGGCGTTGCCGAGTGCTTGCTGCGTCAGGCCCGCCAGCAGCGCGGCGTTCTGCCGCCGGGCGGCGAGCACTGATGCCCCCTGCCCCGGCAGCGTCGCCAGCTGCGCGGCGGTGAGCACGGATTCGGTGCCGACCGCAGCGCGCACGGCGGTAGCGAGTGCGGGGAAAGCGCCGGCGCCCGCAGCTGCGGCACCGAGTGCTGCGGAGTCCGTGGGCAGGTAGTTGCGCGTTGTGCCGCCGAGCAGCTGCTGCATGCCGCGATCGCCGGTCAGCGACTGGTACTCGGCCTGCGCCTGACCGAGCTGGCTGCGCGCGGTGTCCAGCTGCTGCGCGAGCGTCTGCGCCTGCGTCACGAGCTGGGTCACCGAGGCGATGTCGATCACCGCGAACTGGGCGTGCGCCGCGGGAGCGATGGCCAGGAGCAGCGCCGCGATCATCCGGGGGCGGGAGCAGAGAGTTCTCATGAGCGCGATCTCCTTATGAGCTGCTAGTGGGCTATTCGCTGCGGGGCGAGCCGAGAAAGGCCGGCAGCCATTGCAGCGGGTCGGCTCCGTGGGCGGCGATGAGCTCGTGGACCCGGGCCAGCTGGCGGGCGCGGCCGGACAACACGGCGATCTCAGCCTCACAACCCTTGAGGTCCAGCCGACAGGCCACGCTGTGGTGTCCCTGTTTCACGAGGAAGGCGCGCGAGCCGGGCTCGAGCTGCTCACGGATGAGCCGGAACTCGCGCTCACTGAGGCCGAAGCCCTGCGTGTACTCCTCGAGGCTGGCCTCCGAGTTGGGGAAGAACACCTTGGTCGGCGTCTGTTCGATCAGCGTACGGCTGATGGGGCTCGCGAGCACGTCACTCGTGCTCTGCGTGGCCAGACACATCACGGCGTTCAGCTTGCGCCAGGTCTTGGGCGCGTCACGGGCGAAACCCTCGAACGCCGGGTCATCGAGCAGACGCCAGAACTCGTCCATCCAGCACACCAGTCGCCGCCCGTCGAGCAGCTGGCGCACCAGATGGAACATGTACAGCGTCAGCGGCGCGCGCAGTGCCTCGTGGTCGAGGAACTCCGTCACGTCGAAACCGATCACCGGGCGGCCGGCGAGTTTCGGCACCACGAGATCGCGCGGGTTGTCGAAGGCCCAGGCGTAGTCGCCCTCCCCGGCGACGCACCAGCGCGCCAGGCGTGCGTGCAGGCCCTCCGGATCGGTGGGATCAAGGAAGTCCACCAGGCGCGACAGGCGCCGCGCGCCTTGCTCCAGCGCCAGCGTGCCGCGCAATGCCTGCTCCAGGTCGGCGCTCTCGCGGGCGCCCAGCTCCGTGCCCCGCCGGCGCACGAGCAGCTGCAGCCAGCTCTTGAGGAACTCGACGTGCAGCGGTGTGGGCGGCAGCTGCAGCGGGTTAAATCCGGTCGCGATACCGTGGCGCAGCTCGAAATACTCCCCCTCGAGCGCCCGCACCAGGATCTCCAGGCCGCGGTCCTTGTCGAAGATCACCTGGGTGGCGCCCTCGCCAGCCAGCAGCGCCACCAGGAAGCCGATCAACACGGTCTTTCCGGAACCGGTCGGGCCGCAGATGAGCGTGTGGCCGGTATCCCGGCGCCCGCCGCCCTCCTCGCCGGGATCGCTGGCGTGCAGCGAGAAGTAGTACGGCGAGTGCGCACTCGTGCACAGCAGCGCCAGCGCCTCGCCCCAGTGATTGCCGCTGGCACGGCCGCTCGGGTAGTTGTGGAAAGGCGCCATGGCGGCGAAGTTGCGCGACGTGATGGGCGCTTTGCGCGGTCGCATGGCGAAGTTGCCGGGCAGCTGTGCCCAGAAGGCGGCCTCGAGCGCCAGATCCTCGCGCGCCACGGTCATGCCGGTATCGGCCAGGAGGCTCCGTGCCTGCGCGACGGCATCGTTCAGCGGGCGCAAGCGCCATTCGTCCGGCATGCCTTCAGTGGCCGGCGCCTCGGCCAGCACCTGCAGCGTGAAATGGTGGTCGCCGAGCGCGAACGCGTTGCTCGCCAGCGCATCCAGGGCCTCCTTCAGCTGCTGGGCCTGCGAGTGGGCGAAGTCGCCGGCGTTGAGCATGCGGTTGTACTGGCGCTGCAGCAGCGCCGTGCCGGCGGAGCGCGAGATGAAGGCGAACGACTGTGTCAGCACCAGCGGAAACGGCGCCGACAGCAGCCGGTTGTACATGCCGACGACGCTCGGCGTGGGGTACTCCTTGATCCCGAGCATCGCGCCGACGCGTGTGCAGGTGGGCTGGCGATACTCGATGACCTCGTTGCCGAACATGAGCCGCGTCGTCACCAGCGCCGCGTTCAGGGGTCCCGCCGGCAGCGGCACCGGCCGCGCCTCGCCGTTGACCAGCAGCGCCAGGTATTCGAGCAGCGCCGAGTAACAGCGGCCGTGCGCGCAGTACGTGGTCAGTGGCTCGGGCTCATAGCGCTGCAGCGAGGCGCGCACGACCTGCCCGAGCTTGGCGCTTGCCTCGAGCGCCGCGGCGAGTTCGTGCCGGGCACCGGTGGCGCCGCGGCGCGAGAGGGCGCGGGCCAGCAGCCCCGTGGCCGCCCCGCCCGCGGGCCGATAGAGCACGGCCAGGTACAGCTCGTTGGCCATCAGCCGCTCCGCTCCCAGCCGTTCGTGATAACGGCTGCGCAGCAGCCGCGCGAAGCCGGGGCCGGGACGCGGCGCGGCGGGAGAACCCACTCGCTGGCGGATGAGATGCGTCCACAGACTCACCTCGGGGCTCGCGAGATTGCGCCACAGGACGTTGAGGCGCTCGTGCCAGACGTTCAGCTGCTCGTCATCGGCACTCTCGAAGCTCGCTCCCGCGAGGCGGACGGCCTGCAGGTAGTCACCCTGATAGGTGCGCACCACCGCCGGCGCCACGTGCGTGCTGTAGGGCACGTGCGCGGCGGCGTCACGCTCGCGGTGCAGAGCGAGAGCGCGTGCGCGCCGCCCTAGCATGGCCACTCCCCGCGCAGCACCGCAGCACCGGCGCAAGCGCCGCGTCGGCGCCGTCCGCGTGCGTCCGGCAGGTCGAGCAGCAGCGGCGTATAGCTGCTCGAGCGCCAGTGCCGGAGGGTTGTCAGCAGTGCCGGCAGTCGCGTGCGTCCCCACAGCAAGAGCAGATCGAAGCAGCGCGGATCGCGCGCGCACAGCAGGGCACACACCGCGTGCACCGGCAGGCACGACAGCAGCGTGAGGAGATTGCGTGTCACCAGGAAGGCCTCGAGGGTCAGCACCATGTTGGCGAGCAGGGCCGCATAGGTGACTCCCCAGCGCATGGGTGGCCGCGTCGCGCCGACGAAGAGGATGTCGGCGGTGAGTCCGGCATTGCGCGAGCGCACCGGCTCAGACTCCGAACATGCCCCGCACCCAGGTGACGATCTGCGGTGCGCCAAAGGCAATCGCGATCCCGAGGATGGCGCCGATGCACCAGCCCCAGGCGAGACGGTTTGCCATCGCCATGGCGCCCAGCACCATGACGAGAATCACGGCGATCGGGGTGAGCCAGGCGAGGATGTTGGTCTGCAGCGCGGTCGCGCCGGTCATGAACGGCGAGGCCTGCGCGAGGGCGGCCGCGGGCAGCAGGCACACGCCGCACAGCGCGACGCGGTCGCCGGCACGGGACATCGGACAGCGGGGCGCTCGCATGTGTGCTCCTTGGACCTGCGTGGCTGCTGAGGGGGATCGCAGTGTAGGTACGCGCGGCGGGATTGGAACCGCGCTTGCCGGGCTGTTCGTGCAGAAACGCGCGCGCGCACATCGCTCGCTGCGCGTGCTTGTGTATCGTCGCCGCCGCCGCTCCGCACACGAGGTGTTGCCATGGCATTCGCACAACAGACACGAGACGACCACGCGGTCGAGGAGTGTCTCGATGAGCTCGAGGAAGTGTTGCGCAGCTTCGAGTACTTCCCGCCGACGGTCCTGGCGGTCGCGCTGCGCGTGCACCTGCAGGCACTGCTGCAGGCGCTGCTCGAGAGCCGGGTCTGCAGCGGCGCGGAGGTGCGCGCCTATTTTCGCGAGCTGGAGCGCGAGGTGCTCCAGTACGCGGAGGATTGAGGCGGCGCGCGTCGCGCGGATTTGGCTAGCGCTGCAGGCGCTCGCGCGTATCGCGGTCGCCGTGCGGGCCCGTGTCGCGCAGCTCGGGCGCGCTCTGGCTCGGCGCAGCGTGCGTCGCGGGCGGCGCAGTCGCTGGGAGCGCCGGCGGCGCCGCCGCCGGTACCTGCGCGCGCACGCTCACCCCGCCCGCGGCGGGCGGGGCGCTCAGGCCAGGCGTCGTGCGGGCCGCGGGGCGCGGCGGATCGGGTGCCAGCACGCTGCCGGAAACGGGCGCGGCCCCCGGGAGCACGCGTGGTGCGGCGGAATTGAACTCGCGCCCGGCACCGTCGAGGCCGGACACCGGGACCGCGGGCGCGCGGGCCTGGCGCGCGCCGCCCGGTAGCACCCGCACGGGCGCCGCCGCCCGCGGCGGTTGCAGCCCGGTGAGCTCGCCGCGCGAGAGCGGCCGGTCGCCGTTGGCATGGATCGCGGTGAGCTGCCGCTCGAACGGGGGCGCAGCGGCCGGCGGGGGAGTGCGAACCAGCACCGCCCGGTTGAGATAGGCGGGCGGTGGCCGCGGCACCGAGTACGCGGGCAGCGGTCCGAGTGCGCTCTGGCGCGTGGGCGCGAGCGCCGGCGCCGCCGCGCCGACGAGCGCGGAAGAAAGCCATGCCGGGTTGGCGGCGCCGGCCTGCGTGCCGAGGCGCTGGCCGGAAACGAACACCTGCTGGGTCACCACCGTGACCCCGGCGGTGCTGGCATTCTCGTAGCGCGGCGCCGGCACGCGGTGCTGGTAGGCGGCGGCGACGTCGCCGCCGCTGAGGAGCCTCGTGTTGCTCATGTTGACCCGGCTCAGGTAGGCGCCGCTCACCGCGTATGCCGGCACGTAGACGTCACGCGGTGAGAGCGGGAACCACCCGAGGCGCGCCGCTACGGCTTGCGCGGATCGCGGCTGTGGCGCTCCCGTGACCCAGCCAACCTGCGCAGGTGCATAGACCGGATGCACGTGCGGCGGTCCCGGAACCCAGCACCACGCACCGTTCCACTGCACCCAGCGGCCATAGTGCGCGGGCGCGAAGCCCCAGCGCGCATCGTCGATCCAGGTCCAGCCCCAGGGGGAGACCCACACCCAGTGACCGTGGCGGAACGGCACCCAGCCGACCCCGACCAGCGTCGGCACCCACACGGCACCGTACACCGGGGTGCTCTGCCAGTAACCGCTGGCATCGAGCTCGGAGTGCCCCGGCACCTGCTCGGCGACGTACTGATCGGCGGGCAGATTGGCGAGCCCCTGGTCGCGCGCCAGCGACCAGGCATCGAAGTCATCGCCCGCCTGCAGCGGGCCGACCTGATAGCTCGCCGACTGCTGGCCGACGAAGGTGGCCATCTGCTGCGTGCCGATTGCGACGCTCTCGCCGCCGCCGTCGACCTGCATGCTGCCCGTGCTGACCTTGACGGTGGTGCTGTCCGCGGCGTTCACCTCGATGCGGTACTGGCCCGGGGCGAGCAGCGTGACCGCAACGCTCGGCGTATCGACCTCGTAATGCATCCCCTCAGGCAGCTCGTGCACCACCGCGATGAGGGTGCCGACGGTGAGCTGCAGCTGCGCGCTGCGATCGTCCAGGTTGAAGAAGGCGAACGCCGTGTGGCTGCCGAGGCGCACGAACGCATCTCCCAGGTCGAGCTCGGCGCGCGAGTCCTCGTCACACCACAGCTGGTCGCCGCGCGTCAGCGGGCGGTTGATTTCCGCGCTGATCCACTCGCTCAGGCCCGCCGGCTGAACCGACACCGCGCCCTCGGCGTCCGCGAGGCGCGCCACGCGCGCCGGGGCGTCCGCCTCCTGCGCGCATACCAGCGGCGGCATCGCGAGCGATGCCCCGAGGAGCGCGACACACAGGCGCATGGCCATGCTTTCCCCTGGGCTGGGACGCCGGCGGATCCCGCCGGCACGCTCATATATACGCCGCGCTGCACGGGGGGTGAACCTCGAGCTCACGGCGCGGCCGCCAGCCCCGCTACAGCACCCCGGGCAGCCGCTGCGCCAGAAAATCGATGAAGGCGCGCACGGCCGGGAGCATGCCGCGCCGGCTCGGGAACACCACGTGCAGGAGTCCCTGCGGACTGTTCCATCCGGGTAACACGCGCACCAGGCTGCCCTGCTCGAGCTCGGCGCGCACCATGCTCTCGGGCAGCCGTGAAATCCCGAGGCCGGCGAGCGTCGCCGCGCGCAGCACGATGAAATCGTGGCACACCATGCGAGCGGTGAAGTCGACGCGCGTGACCTCGCCGGCCGGGTTCACGAGCTCCCAGGTCGCGCGCTCGAAGTCGCCCACGGAGTCGAGGATGGCGTGCGTAGCGAGCTCGGCCGGATGCTGCGGTGAGCTGCTTGCCGCGAGATACGCCGGGCTCGCCACGACGTACTCATCGAGCTGCTGGAAGCTGCGCATCACGAGCCCGTCCTCGCCGCTCGGGTGCGAGCGCACGCGCAACGCGACGTCGAAGCCCTCATGAAGCACGTCCACGCGCCGATTGCTGACGCTGAGCTGCATGCGGACCTGGGGATAGCGCCGCAGAAACTCCGGCAGCATCTGCGCGAACGCCGACTGGGCGAGCGCCACCGGGCAGCTGACCCGCAGCGCCCCGCGCGGCTCGGCGCGCGCGAACTCGACCGCCGCCACCGCGGCGTCTGCCTCGGCCAGCATCGCGCGCGCATGGCGGTAGACCTGCTGGCCGACCTCGGTCACGACGAAACGGCGCGTCGAGCGATTGATCAGCCGCACGCCCAGTTCGGCCTCAAGCGCCGCGACGTGCCGGGAGAGCCGGGACTTGGGCAGACCGAGCGCGCGTCCCGCCTTGGCGAAGCCGCCGTGTTCTACGACCTGGGTGAAGTAATAAAACCCCTCGAGCGGCTGCATGCGCTCTATTATTACCAAAAACAGAACAATATGTTCCGATCATGGCGGATACTCGAATATCGTTCCGTAGATTAGCCTTCTCCAACGCCCAAAGTGGCTAAGGAGAAGGACATGAACCTGCTGCACGTTGACTCAAGCATTCTCGGCGATGCCTCGGCGAGCCGCCTGCTCAGCGCCCAGATCGTGGAGCGGCTGCGCCGCGAGCGCCCCTCCGCCGAGGTGACCTACCTGGATCTCAGCGCCAATCCCCTGCCCCACTACTCGATGTCCTCCATCACCGGGAGCGACGCGGTAGAGGCCGCGCACAACGCGGTGCTGCTCGAGGCGTTTCTGGCCGCGGACACGGTGGTCATCGGCGTGCCGCTCTACAACTTTGCTGTCCCGTCACAGCTCAAGGCATGGATCGACCGCATCGCCATCAAGGGGCGAACCTTCCGCTACACCGCCAACGGCCCCGAGGGCCTGGTGAAGGACAAGCGTGTCATCGTCGCAATCGCACGTGGCGGCATCTATGCGCCCGGGGCGGGCACGGAGTTCGCCGAGTCGTACCTGAAGCACTTCTTCGGCTTCCTCGGCGTGCAGGACCTCACCTTCGTGCGTGCCGAGGGACTGAACGTGTCGGAGACGCATCGCGCGGCGAGTCTCGCCGCGGCCCAGGATGTGGTCGCCACGCTCGAGGCGCCACCCCAGGACACGGCCCTTGCGGCGTGAGCCGCGTGGCCCCACCTTGCCATGAATGGACCTTCACTTACCGGAGACACCTGTGAGTTCGACCCAGAATGCAACCCGCTCCGTGCAGCGCGTGGTGCGCGGCATGCCGACCTCCGACGGTGCCGGCGTCAAGCTGCGCCGCGTGATCGGCCAGCCGCAGCTGCCGGACCTGGACCCGTTCCTGATGCTCGATGAGTTCGGCACCGATCGCGCCGAGGACTACATCGCGGGCTTTCCCGATCACCCGCACCGCGGATTCGAGACGGTCACCTACATGCTCGATGGCCGCATGCGCCACCGTGACAACCACGGCAACGAAGGCGTACTGGTCCCGGGCAGCGTGCAGTGGATGACCGCCGGCCGCGGCCTGGTGCACTCGGAGATGCCCGAGCAGCAGGAAGGCCGCATGCGCGGCTTCCAGCTGTGGCTCAACCTGCCGGCGCGCGAGAAGATGACGGCGCCGAGGTACCAGGAGTTTGGCCCGCAGCAGATCCCGAGCGTGCAACCCAGCGCCGGTGTGACGGCGCGCGTGATCGCCGGGCAGGTGGACGGTGTGCGCGGCCCGATCTCGCAGCCGGCGACCGATCCGACCTACCTGGACGTCGCTCTGGAGCCGGGCGCGCAGTTTCGGCACGAGCTGCCCGCGGACGATGCGGCGTTTCTGTACGTGTTCGAGGGCGAGATCCGCGTGGGCGAGGAGTCTTCAGCGGTGCGCACCCACGAGCTCGCGGTGCTCTCGGCGGGCGGCGAAATCCGCCTCACGGGAGTTGCTGCCGGCTCCGACGGCAAGGTGGCGCGTGCCATCCTGGTCGCGGGCAGGCCGCTCAGGGAGCCGGTCGCCAAGTACGGCCCGTTCGTCATGAACACGCGTGCCGAGCTGCAGCAGGCGTTCGAGGACTTTCAGAACGGACGCTTCTGAGAGGGACTCGCCGGGAAGGAAGCAGGGGCGCCCGCTCGGGCGCCCCTGTCGTTTGCGGCGGCCTCAGCCGGGCGGAGGCGTAAAGCCGTAGCGGGCGAAGATCTGCCAGGCGCTGCTGCCGGAGAGGAACGCGAGATACTTCGCCGCCTGCGGCTGTGAGACCGCGCTGAGGACGGCCGGGTACACGATCGGCGGGTGGCTGCCGGCCGGGAAGGTGTCGACAATGCGCACGTGCTTCTCGGCGAGCGCATCCGTGCGGTAGACGATGCCGAGCGGCGCCTCGCCGCGGGCGACATAGGCGAGCGCGGTGCGTACGTTCTCCGCCCGGGCCAGATGCGGCGCCACCTGCTCCCAGAGCCCGAGCTGCGTCAGCGCCGCCCTGGCGTAGAGGCCCGCGGGCACCGAGTCCGGGTCCGCGCACGCCAGGCGGCCGTTGCCCAGTGCCGGCACGATCGCGACGCCGGGAGCGAGTTGCAGTTGCACGGTACTGTCAGCCGGCGCGATCAGCACCAGTGAGTTGCCGAGCACGTCGCGGCGCGTGCCGGCACGCGTGAGGTTGTGCTTCGCGAGGTAATCCACCCAGTCCCGGTCCGCCGAGAAGAACACATCGGGGTGCGCCCCGGCCTCGATCTGCTTGGCGAGCACCGAGCTGGCCGCGTAGGAAGCCTTCACCTCGATGTGGCTTTCGGCCGTGAACGCCCGGTTCACCTCATCCAGCGCATCGCTCAGGGACGCCGCCGCAAACACCAGCAGTGTTGGCGGGGGCAGCGCGGCTGAGCCCGGCGCCGCCTCCCTGGCCGCCCCGACATTCGTCAGCGCCAGGCCGGCAAGGACTCCCGTCAGCCAGCGCCGAGTGTGGCCGGGCGTTCGTCTGATTGTCATAACCTCGTCCGTCCGTTACTACGTTATGTCACATTATCGGGACTGGAGATGACCCCTGACCTACTTATCAGCGCGCGCCCCGTGGGCCTCGCGAACTGCTACCTGCGGCACCGGAGGCATGAGCGCCCACGCGCACAATGCCTCGATGTGTCCGCAGGCGTTCTGAGGGGTCCCGGTGCCGACGGCCATGGCAGGCCACCCCCCGCTCGCCCGCAGATCGCGCACCGCAGGAGACCCTCCGGCGACGCGGGGAGTCTGGCTCCTGCCGTTGCTCTTTCTCCTGTGCCCGGCGCATGCGGAGCCCTCCCTCGCCGGGGGTCCTGCTGCGCCCGAGGCCGAGTTTACCGCGGGCCGGGTCGAATCAGCCGCCGTTCGCGGCATCCCGGGCCCGGAGAACCCCGACAACCCGGACATCGACACCGCCGGCATCCAGTACGGTCCTCCGGAAGCGACCCCGGGCCTGCCCTCTGACGCCGAGCTCGAGAAGCAGGGAGCCGTCATCGGCGCGGTGCTCGTCGACAACCAGAACATCTTCAACCCCGAGGATCCGGGGGATGACACCCGGCTCTTCAACCTCGCCAACCACCTGCACATCAAGACCCGGGCGAGCACCATCCGCTCGCAGCTGCTGTTCAAGCCCGGGGATCTTTACTCGCGCCGCCTGGCGCAGGAGTCCGAGCGCTTACTGCGCTCCAACGGCTACTTCTACGACGCCTGGATCCGCCCGGTGCGCTACCAGGACGGCAAGGTCGATCTGAAGGTGACCACCAGGGACGTCTGGACGCTGAACCCCGGGTTCAACTACAGCCGCAGCGGCGGCACCAACTCCACCGGCGCGAAACTCGAGGAGGTGAACCTGCTCGGCACCGGCGCCTCGCTCAAGGTCTCCTGGCAGAGCACCGTCGACCGCAGGGGCTCCTCGATCGAGCTGTCGGACCGCAACACCTTCGGCACTTGGTGGGGGACGGATATCAACTACGGCAACTTCAGCGACGGGCACATGCGCGGCATCTCGGTCACCCGCCCGTTCTACGCCCTCGATACCCGCTGGGCAGCCTCGGTCTCGGCCTTCGACAACACCCAGATCGACCCGATGTACGACCGTGGCGAGCTGGTCAATCAGTTCCAGGACAACCACGAGTTCGTACAGCTCTACTACGGTTGGTCGGCCGGCCTGAAGGACGGCTGGGTGCAGCGCTGGACCGCCGGTGTCAGCTACGACGACCATCGCTTCGCTCCGGTCAGCAACTCCAGCGGCACCACCTCGCTCTTGCCCGAGGACCGCCAGTTCTTCTATCCCTTCATCGAGTGGGACCTGGTGCAGGACCAGTTCCTGAAGCTCTGGAACCACGATCAGATCGGGCGCACCGAGGACTTCGAGATCGGGGCCAACGCCGGCCTACGCCTGGGGTACGCGCAGGAGGGATTCGGCTCGAACGCGACCGCGCTGCTGATGCAGGCGGCGGCCAACAAGGGCTTCCGGGCCGGCGGCTCGACGCTGCTTCTGGCGACTGACTTCTCCGGCCGCCTCGAGGAACACGCGCTGCGCAACGGCGTCCTCGATGCCTCGGTGCGCTACTACGTCGAGCAGAGCAAGAACTGGCTGTTCTTCACCACGCTCCAGGGCACCAGGGGCTGGAACCTCGACCTCGACAACCAGATCCTGCTCGGCGGCGACAACGGCCTGCGCGGCTACCCGCTGCGCTACCAGGGCGGCACGGCGCGCGCCCTCCTGACACTCGAGCAGCGCTACTTCACCGACTGGTACCTGTTCCGGCTGTTCCGCGTGGGCGGCGCCATCTTCTGGGACATGGGCCGCACCTGGGGCAGCGCCCCGCTTGCCACACCCAGCCTCGGGCTGCTGAGGGATGTGGGTTTCGGGCTGCGCTTCGGCAATGCCCGCTCAGGGCTCGGCAACGTGATTCACGTGGACCTCGCCTTCCCGCTCGATGGGGACACGAGCATCAGCAGGGTGCAGTTCCTGGTGCAGACCGAGGCGCACTTCTGATGGGCCCGCGCCGCCGTGGGCGGCAGCGGACTGGCGCCCTCAGCGCTTGGCGAGATTGCCGTTGGAGCCGGCCCTGGGCGCGGTACCCGTGCCGCCCTGCGGCGGCAGCACCTCGACCGAGAGGGTGAAGGTACGCTTCTCGGTACCGGCGAGCGCGCCCACGTTCACCACCTGGCGCGTGACTTCCTCGCCGCGGTCGTTGCGCACCGCGATGACCACGAAGTACTCCCAGGGCTCCTGCAAGGGCGGGTGGCGGATGACCCCTTCCACGCGCAGTGCCGAGGTGGCCGCCACCTGACGCTTCGCCGCTTCCTGGTCGAAGCGCAGGTGGTGCATGCAGCCCGGGCAGATGCTCAGGCTCTCGAGAATGGCCGCCTTGCAGTGCGGACACGTGCGCATCTTGCCCGGGGTCACCGGGCGAGAGGCGACGTTCATGCGTTACCGAAACCCTTGGAGTCGGACTTGGAGCTGCGCGTCTCGCCCTCGTAGCCGAACTCGACCTGGCCGCGCATGCGCGAGCCGGCGGCCACGGTCAGCGAGCCCGCCTTGACGTCACCGTTGATGACGCCCGACTCGAGCAGCTCGACGCGCTTGGCGTTCTCGATGTTGCCGATCAGCTCGCCCGAGACGCTGACCACGCCGGCCTTGACGTGCCCCTCGAGGCGCGCACCGGAATCGAGCGTCACGTTGCCGTCGACCGCCACGTCACCCTTGAACTTGCCGGCGATGCGCACGTGACCGGTGCCGATGATCTTGCCCTCGATGGTAAGGTCGGAGGCGATGTGCGACTCCTTCATCTCGTGCCGGTGCGGCGCCGGGGCCGGGGCCGGCGCGGGGGCCGGGCGGCGGGCGGCGGCGTCGGGGCTGAGCGAGGCTACGTTCGGACGCTCGCTCTCGCGCGCATGAGCCGGCGCCGGGGCGGCGGGGCTGGCGGGAGCGGCAGGGCTGGTTCCGGTCGGAGAGTCTTTCCAAAGCGCCATGGCTTAGTCCCTGTGGTAGATGAACGGGTGGAAGGTACCTGCGGCCCAGCTTCGGGGGAAGTGTCTCCCGGGACAGACGGTCGCCAGGACCAGTCTGTCAAGATAGAGTCCACGTCAACCGTAAAGCCGCGACCGACGCCGAGTGTAATGCGAGGGGCATTTGCCGGTCATGTCACGGCTCTCACTCTGTGACGAGCGTACCCGAGCGTTTCCCCAGGGAGACCGATGAGTTCTGTCAGCCCGAAGATCGTCCACCTGATCGCCGCCGCGCGGCCGAACATGATGAAGGTGGCCCCCCTCTACCACGCGCTCGTCGCCGAGCCCTGGTGCCGCCCGCTCGTCGTGCACACCGGGCAGCACTATGACGCGAATATGTCGGACGCCTTCTTCCGCGACCTGAGCCTGCCCGAGCCCGCCTTCCACCTCGAGATCGGCAGCGGCACGCACGCCGAGCAGACCGGCAAGACCATGATCGCCTACGAAGGGGTGTGCCGTAAGGCACGCCCCGAGGCCATCGTCGTGGTCGGCGACGTCAATGCCACGGCCGCCTGCGCCATGGTCGGTGCGAAGCTGTGGATCCCGGTCGTGCACCTCGAGGCCGGGCTGCGCAGCCGCGACCGGCGCATGCCCGAGGAGATCAACCGCCTGGTGACCGATGCGATCGCGGACCTGCTCTGGACTCCGTCTAAGGACGCCGACGCGAACCTCCTGGCCGAGGGGGTGCCGGCGGAGCGGATCGACTGCATCGGCAACATCATGATCGACTCCTTCGAGATGCTGCGCGCTCGGATCGAGGCCTCCGACACCGCCGCGCGGCTTAAGCTCTCGGGGTCCTACGCCGTGGTGACGCTGCACCGGCCCTCGAACGTCGATGAGCCCGAGAAGCTCACCGAGCTCGTGGAGGCTCTGCTGGCGATCGCGCGCGAGCTGACGGTGGTGTTCGCTGTGCACCCGCGTACGCGTAAGCGCCTGCAGGACTTCGCGCTGCAGGAGCGGCTCGCGGGTAGCCCCGCCATCCGCCTCACCGAGCCCCTGAGCTACATCGAGTTCATGAGCCTTGTCATGCGCTCGAGCATTGCCATCACCGATTCGGGCGGGGTGCAGGAGGAGACCACCTACCTCGGCATCCCCTGCGCCACGCTGCGCGAGAATACCGAGCGCCCGGTGACGATCACCGAGGGTACCAACCGCCTGATCGGCGCGGCCGATCTCACGGCAGCCGTGCACGAGGCGCTCGCGGGCCGCTGGCCGCGCGGCCGGCGGCCGGCGCTGTGGGACGGGCGCACCGCGCAGCGCGCCGCGGCCAGCCTGCGTACGCGCATATTTCCCGGCACCTGAGGCGGGCGCGCCGCCGCCAACCTCAGGCGTCGACGAGCGCGAGTACCTCGGCGGTCTTGGCGCGCATCAGCGGCTCATCGGCGCGTGACTCGACGTTGAGACGCACCAGCGGCTCGGTGTTGGAGCCGCGCAGGTTGAAGCGCCAGCGATCGAACTCCATCGACAGCCCGTCGGTGAGGTCGAGCGCGCGCGCCGCACCCTCGTAGTGCGCGCGCACGCGGGCGAGGATCGACTTGGCGTCGCTCCTGAGCTTGCGGTTGATCTCCCCGCTCGCCGGGAAGAGCCGCATGCGCTCGCCGACGAGCGCCGACAGCGGCTTGCCGCTCGCACTCATGACGCCGAGCACCAGCAGCCACGGGATCATGCCGCTGTCGCAGTAGGAGAAGCGCCGGAAGTAATGGTGGGCGCTCATCTCCCCGCCGTAGGCCGCGTCCACCTCGCGCATCTTCGCCTTGATGAAGGCATGGCCCGACTTGCATTGCACCGCAGTGCCACCACGCGCGCGCACGATGTCGATGGTGTTCCAGGTGAGGCGCGGGTCGTGCACGATGCGCGCCCCCGGTTCGCGTGCGAGAAACGTCTCGGCCAGCAGGCCCACGAGGTAATAGCCCTCGATGAACTGCCCGCTCTCGTCGAAGAAGAAACAGCGGTCGAAGTCGCCGTCCCAGGCGAGCCCGACGTCCGCGCCGCTGCTGCGCACCAGATCCGCGGTCGCCGCCCGGTTCTCCTCGAGCATCGGGTTCGGCACCCCGTGCGGGAAGTGCCCGTCGGGGTTGTTGTAGATCTTCACGAACGAGAACGGCAGGTGCGGCTCGAGTGCATCGACCGCCAGACCCGCGCCACCGTTGCCCGGGTTGACCACCACCTTCAGCGGCCGCAGCTGCTTCACGTCCACGTAGCCGAGCAGGTGCTCGAGGTACTTCGCGCGGATGTCGAGCGGGGTCTCGCTGCCCAGGCGCGCGGCTTTGCCGGGCAGCTGATGGGTCTCGATGAGGCGGCGCATGTCCTGCAGCCCGGTGTCGGCGCTGATCGGCCGCGCCTCCTCGCGCACGAACTTCATGCCGTTGTAGTCCGGCGGGTTGTGGCTCGCGGTGACCATGGCGCCGCCGTCGAGCTTCTCGGCGAAGGTGGCGAAGTAGCTGCCCTCGGTGCCGACCAGGCCGATGTCGCACACGTCCGTGCCGCAGTCCCTTATGCCGCGCTTGAGGGCGCCGGCGAGCTGCGGGCTGGAGAGGCGGATGTCGTAGCCGACCGCGACGCGCCGCGGCTTCACGAACGCGGCAAAGGCGCGGCCGATGTCGTAGGCAAGCTCGTCGTTGATCTCATCCGGGATGCGGCCGCGGATATCGTAGGCCTTGAAGGAATCCAGGTTGCTCATGTGCGTCCTTCGCTTTACTTGGTGGTTCCCTCGCGGCCGTAGCGGTCCTCGAAGCGCACGATGTCGTCCTCGCCGAGGTAGCTGCCGGACTGGATCTCGATGATCTCGAGCGGGATCATCCCCGGATTCTCGATACGGTGCTTGACCCCGATCGGT
>Ga0335085_10008343_pt1 | contig 15821 bp, 8 predicted proteins | sample Lox_Sample_45_FD_206712 | JGI IMG/M metagenome (GOLD analysis project Ga0335085, IMG submission 206712) | Soil microbial communities from Loxahatchee National Wildlife Refuge, Florida, United States - Lox_Sample_4.5 | ecosystem: Environmental > Terrestrial > Soil > Wetlands | place: USA: Florida...
CTGAAATTCATCGTGCGCGAGAATCAGACAGGACGCATGGGCTCTTTCGAGACGGATGTGCAGATTCCGGACTTGCGCAAAGTGCCGCTGCGCATGAGTTCGGTGGTTCTCAGCAGCTTGCGACTGCCTGTGAGCGGCAGCTCAAAGAAAAAGGCCGCCGATCCGCTGATTGAAGACCAGATGCAGCTGGTGCCCAACGTGACGCACGTTTTCACACGCGATCAGCACCTGTATCTGCATTACGAGATTTACGATCCGGCGCGCGGCAAGGTCGCGGTAGAGCCAGCCGCGGCGCCCGCTCCCGGTGTGCCGCCGCAGGCCGCGCAGACGAAGGAGTCGCGCGATTCGATTCACGTCCTGACAAACATAGAATTCCTGCAAGGCAACGTGAAAGTCTATGAATCGAAGCAGGTGGCCTCCACGCAAGTCACGGACCCGAGCCGGAAAGCGGTCGTCTTCCAGATTGACTTGCCCCTTCAATCGCTCAAGCCGGGATTTTACGTTTGCCAGGTGAACGTGATTGACGATGTCTCCGGTAACTTCGCGTTTCCGCGCTGGCCCATTTTAATCAAGGATGCCGCCCCGGCCGCCGCGCCCGCCATGCAGTCTACCTCCAGTTCCGGACGGTGATTCGGCACCTTTTGGGTGCTGAACTTGAATCGCGGAACGATGGAGATTGAGTTGGGACCCTCCGAGATCGTTATATTGAAAAAGTAGAGCTGGGCGTTCATGGCCCGAAATCGATACCCTGCCCCTCCCTCCGTTTTTCGTAAGTGCGGATTCTAAAGGACTTAAGGTTTCTGTAAGTTCTTTAGAATCAACACTTGCGGACAGCTTTTGCAACTGCTGATTCTAAAGGACTTGGAGTTAAACATAACTCCTGCTCACAGCTCCTCGTTCTGCGATTTGGACGGACAGCCGACATGATTGCCGGGACTGGCGGGGCTGACTGACTCCAAAATGAAGAAGGCGGCAGAAGCGCTGCCACGCGGTACATCTCGCAATACTTCCTAAAAGTATTCTAACAGAGCAGAAAGCTGGATCAACTGGCCAGAAGGGCAGATGCAGAGGAGGAACGCGCGGGCAGTCTCCCTGGAGGCAACCGCGGGAGAAAGCAGCGTGTACAAGGAATGGCAATTTCAATAGCCTGTGAAGAAATGCGCGGGCGAATTGACGCGCGGGAGATGCAACGTGAAATTGATATTACACAGCGTGCGCTGCCTGGCGAAGACGGAGAGTGGTGAGGATGAAATTTATTGCTTGGTGACGGCCGGCAGCGACCGGCGGCAGCTTGGGCGGGCCGACGTGGGCAATTTTGAGATTGGAAGGGAACTTCGCACGGACCAATTGATTTGGGAAGGTACGAGCGGGCAAAACGTGACGGTTACGGTGATGGAGAGCGATGAAGAGGAGCTCAACCACGGAAGCGATGACTTCATTGGAGAGATTACGGTGAGTGCCGACGGGAATTGCAAGGCGGGGCGCGCCACGCTCGATGAAGGATTCGACGCGAGCAAACAGTTCCGGCAATTCAGCCTGTCCGGCAGTGGGGCACAGTACGTGGTGCAATTGCGCTTAGAAATGTAATCAACCGATTCCGGCTCTCAGTTGCCGGCGAATCTCGGCAGGATCTTCACCATGCCGACCGCAGGATGAACTTCCCATCGTTGAAGCGGTCCGCAATCCGGAATCTTACTCGCCGTAGGGGACCCAGATACTTTTGATTTGGGTGGCGTGCTGGAGGAAGAAGCGGCCTTCGGATTGGGTGGAGTTGAACCAGTCGATGGCGCGGCCTTCGTTGGTGAACACCTGCTTGAGATTACCGATGGAAAGTTCCTTGGCTGCGGTGCATGCAGCTGCATCGGCGAAGCACCAAACGGAGTCGACATCGTCGTGTTCGGAGAGCGTTTTGAGGAGTTCGGCGGGGCGGCCAGTGACGATGTTTACGGCGCCGACGGGGAGATCGCTGGTTTCGAAAAGAGAATAAAGGTCTCCGGCGATGAGCGGATAGATTTCGCTGGGAATGGCGACGAGGGTGTTGCCCATGGCGAGGGCGGGCATGACGGCTGAGATGAAACCTAGCAGCGGAGCTTCGGCGGGGCAGAGGATGCCGATGGTGCCGATAGGTTCCTGCATGGCGAGAGTGACGTTGCGGAAGGGCGGATTGTGGATGGAGCCTTCGTATTTGTCGGCCCAGGCTGCGTAGGAAAAAATGCGTTCAATGCCGAGAGCCACTTCGGATTCCGCTTGCTGCTTGCCAACGACATCGGAAAGACGACTGGCGATTTCTTCGCGGCGCTGCGAAAGATTTTCGGCAATGTAGTAGAGCACTTGCGCGCGGGTGTGCGCGGTGGCTTTGGGCCAGGCGGCGGCTTTGCGGGCGGCTTCGACGGCGTTGCGAATGTCTTTGCGATTGCCGAGCGGAGCTTCGCCGAGCAGGCGGCCATCTGCGGCCCGCACAGGGAAGCTGTAGCCGGAATCGGGACGGGCTTGTTTGCCGCCGATAAAGAGTTTCACGGTGCGATCAATTTCTGGAGACAAGGGCGTCGGGGTTGAAGATTCGGCGGCGCTCTCGGCTAATTGTAGTGGCGGTTGATCGATGGCAAGAGGGCGCGCGTGCAGTGGCGGCGCGTTTTTGAACCACGCGGGCTCAAGATATTCGAGCAACCCTTCGCGACCGCCTTCGCGGCCATAGCCACTTTCGCGGTAGCCGCCGAAACCGCAGCTGGCGTCGAAAAGATTCGTGCAATTCACCCATACGACGCCTGCTTTCAGTTGCGCGGCGACGTGGAGAGAAACGTTGATGCTTTCGGACCAGACGCAGGCCGCCAGGCCGTACACCGTATTGTTGGCCAGCTCGACGGCTTCGCTCGGGGTGCGAAACGTCATGGCCGCCAGAACCGGGCCGAAAATTTCCTGCTGAGCGACGATGGAAGCGGGATGGACGTTGCTCAGAAGAGTAGGCGGAAAATAAAGCCCGCGCGACGGCATGGGGATGTTGGGCTGCCAGCAAGTGGCGCCGTCAGCGACGCCTTGCTCGACGAGGCGCTGAATGCGATCGAGTTGCACGCGCGCGACGATGGCGCCGATGTCGATGGCTTTATCGAGCGGCGGGCCTACGCGCAGCGTGTTCATGCGGTCGCAAATTTTTGCGATGAGCGGCTCGGCGATGCTCTCCTGCATCAAGAGGCGCGAGCCGGCGCAGCAAACCTGCCCCTGGTTGAACCAGATGCCGTCGACGAGTCCTTCGACGGCGGAATCGAGATCGGCGTCCTCGAAAATAATGAACGGCGATTTGCCGCCGAGTTCGAGCGAGAGCTTCTTGTGGCTGTGCGCCGTGGCTTGGCGAATCGCGCGGCCTACTTCCGTCGAACCGGTGAACGCGATTTTATCGACGTCGGGATGCTTGACCAGGGCTTCGCCGGTCGACCCATCGCCCGTTACGATGTTTACGACGCCGGGAAGGAGTTCGATCTCCTGGCAAATTTCGGCGAAGGCCAGCGCGGTAAGCGGCGTATATTCCGCGGGTTTCAGAACGGCGGTATTTCCCGTAGCCAGAGCCGGAGCGATTTTCCACGCCAGCATGAGCAGCGGAAAATTCCACGGAATAATTTGCCCTACGACGCCGCAAGCCCTATACGCGGGGAATTCTTGCTCGAGAAGCTGCGCCCATCCGGCGTGATGATAAAAATGGCGCGCGACCAGAGGAATATCAATGTCGCGGCTTTCGCGAATGGGTTTTCCATTATCCAACGTCTCGAGAACGGCTAGCCGCCGCGAATGCTTTTGGACTTGCCGTGCCAGCGCATACAAGTAGCGAGCGCGTGCGTGCGGCGAAAGCGCCTGCCACGCCGGAAGTGCGGAGCGCGCTGCCTTTACCGCGGCATCGACGTCGGCCGCCGAGCCCTGCGCAACCTCAGCAAGTTTTTCGCCGGTGGAAGGATCCGTCGTGTCGAAACATTTTCTATCGAGCGGGGCCTGCCACATCCCGCCGATAAAATGTCCGAAGCGGCGTTTGTGGCGATCAAGCCACGCAAAAGCTTCACGCGGATCTTCAGGTGCCGGGCCGTAATCCATCGTTACGAATTTTTCGACGATGCTCATGCCATCCTTTTCGGTCAAGCCGCAAACACGCTCGATGCTTTTAACACGCCACCCCGCGACGCTACGCGATGGGATGCCGATAATCCGCCGAATAGCGGCCCGTGGCGTGGTGTTCGAGTTGGCGCTCAATGTCCGCAAGCATTCCGCTGGCGCCAAAACGGAAAAGATCGGACTTCAGCCAAGACGGCCCGAGTTCTTCCTTCATCAACGAGAGCCACTCCATCGATTGCTTTGCCGTTCGAATGCCGCCAGCGGGTTTGAAGCCGACTGCAAACCCTGTTTGATTTGCATACTCCCGAATCGCGCGCGTCATGACCAGGCCAACCGGCAGAGTAGCGTTAACGGGTTCTTTGCCGGTGGAAGTCTTGATGAAATCGGCACCGGCCATCATGGCCACAACACTGGCGCGCGCAACGTTGCGCAACGTGAGCAAATCGCCCGTGCCGAGAATCACTTTCATATGCGCGGGCCCACAAGCATGTTTGAAGGAGGCAATCTCGTCGTAGAGCGCCTGCCACTTTGCTCCAAAGACGTGCGCGCGAGTGATGACCACATCGATTTCATCCGCCCCCGCTTCGACCGAACGACGAATTTCGTTGACGCGTTCTGTGACCGGCGAGAGGCCGGCGGGAAAACCTGTCGAAACGGCAGCCACGCGAATGCCGCTGCCTTCCAGTGCGCGCCGCGCGGTCTCGACAAAAACATGGTAGACGCAAATAGCGGCTACTTTGACGTCGAGCGATTCAATGCCGAGCTTGGCGACGAGTTCCTGCTGAAGCGGGTGGCGCCCTTTGGCACAAAGACGCCGGACGCGCTCGTCGGTGTCGTCGCCGGATAACGTCGTCAGGTCCATGCAGGAAATGGCGCGGAGAAGCCACGCCGCTTGCCAATCTTTTTTCACGGTGCGGCGCGTCACTAGCGTTTGCGCGCGCCGCTCAACGGCACTGGTATTGACGCGAACGTCTTCAACCCAATCCAGATTAAGCGGAACACCGCGATTGGCTTCCAGCGCACGACCGCGAAGATGCGCGAGCGCCGTATCCGTCGAAGAAGGCCCCATTTCGAGATTCCTGCTGTCGAGCCGCTCGGTGCTGCCTGGCCCGCTGTTGATGATGGACATTTTCGAATTCTCTTCTGAGGAAGGTATGGCGGCCTCAAAGGAAATCTTATCACTTTGGCCGGGGCGGATTACAGGCTCGTGCCCTGAATTTGCCATTCCCGTTCGAATTCAGCCCGATTTACAAACGATTTCTGCGTGCCCACCTTTGTCGTGGATAAAGCTGCGTAGAGATTCGCGCGCCTGAGCGCTTCTCTTTCCGGAAGTCCCTCGCCAAGAAAAACGGCGAAGCTCCCGATAAACGCATCGCCCGCTCCGGTCGTGTCGATGGCTTCCACCTTGAATCCCGGAATCAATTCCATGCCCTCGGGACCCGCCAGTAACGCGCCTCGCGCTCCGAGCGTCAGCACGACCCGCTTCATGCCCTGGCTCAACAGGAAATCGGCGCACCTCTTGGCCTCTTCGAGCGATTGAACAGGCATACCGCTGATAAGTTCGGCCTCCGTTTCGTTCGGGATGAAATAGCCGGCTCCGCGCAGCTTCTGAAAGTCCACGGCTTGCGCCGGCGCGGGATTCACGATGCACGGGATTCCAGCCGTCTCCGCGAAGCGCACGGTGTAGTAAACGGTTTCCAGCGGAATTTCGAATTGCATCACGATCGTGCTCGCTTTCCTGAGCACGGGCGCGGCGGCATCGACGTCCGCCGGCGAAAGCGTGTCGTTCGCGCCTTTCACTACAATGATACGATTCTGTCCTCCCGGCTCGACAAAGATGGGCGCGACCCCGCTCGATACGCCGTTCTCGATGCGGACGTGGCTCGCATCGATGCCCTGCGAGCGAAAATTTTCGATCGTGGCCGGCCCAAAAAGGTCACTGCCGACTTTGGCCACCATCGCAACCGATGCTCCGCACAGGCGGGCAGCCACCGCCTGGTTCGCGCCCTTACCGCCAAAGCCGAGGTCAAAGTTTTTGCCGAATATCGTTTCGCCTGGACGCGGAAATACGTCATTGAACGTGGTCAAGTCCACGTTGGCGCTTCCCACCACCGCGATGAGGGATTGCTTCGCCACTTTAGCTCCCGCTTGCTTGCGCGCGGATTATAGCGGAAGTCTTCGCCAAACTGGAAAAGGAAGAGTGCCTCAAATCAGTTGTACGCGCAAAACATGCGGTGGAAGGAATCGCGGCCTGCCCGAAACTTCTTGACACGACCTGTTGCGCCGCATATAAGCACCAACGAATCAGTTCGTACAAAAAAGCTCGCACCAACTAGCTTGAATAGGGAGCCGGGATTTCATGTTCACGCCGCACAGCCTCGGAATCGCGCTGCTCATGATGATCACCACGGCCATTTGCTGGGGCTCCTGGGCGAACACCTTCAAAGGCGTGAAGAATTACCGCTTTGAGCTTTTCTATTGGGATTATGCGGTCGGCATTTTCCTGATTTCCGTCGTCCTGGCGTTCACGATGGGCAGCACTTCACAGGACTCCGCCAGCTTCCTGAACAACGTTCGCGCGGCGGATGTCTCGAACATTATTTACACGCTGATGGGAGGAGCCGTCTTCAATCTGGCGAACCTGCTACTCGTCGCGGCGATTGATATGGCGGGATTGGCCATCGCGTTCCCGGTTTCGATCGGTATCGCGCTGGTGGTGGGCGTCATTGCCAGCTATCTACAGCAGCCAAAGGGGAACGCCGCCTTGCTCGCGGTGGGAGTCGCCTGCGCGGTTGTCGCGGTGATCATGGATGGCAAGGCCTACGGCACTTTGGCGAAAGCCGCGGGCCCGGCGTCGAAGAAGAGCATCATTACTTGTATCGTTTCCGGCGTGCTGATGGGATTGTGGTCGCCATTCGTGGCGCACGCCATGAGCCACGGGAAGCCGCTCGGCCCGTATAGCGTTGGCGTTTTTCTGACGCTCGGCGCGCTGCTTTCGTGCCTCGTATGGAACATTTATTTTATGAAGAAGCCGCTGGTTGGCGAGCCCGTGAATTTCAGTGAATTATTTCGCGGCCCTGCTTCGGGACATATTCTCGGATTGCTCGGCGGAGCCATCTGGGGACTTGGCACGGTGTTCAACCTCGTCGCGGCGAATTTCACCGGTGTGGCTATCTCCTATGCGATAGGGCAATCCGCGCCCATGGTGGCCGCGCTGTGGGGCGTGTTCGCCTGGAGGGAATTTCAGGGCGCTAAGCCGCAAGCCAAGACGTATCTCGCGCTGATGTTCCTCTTCTACCTGTTGGCCATTTTGCTTGTGGCAAAAGCCAACACAGCAACGTGACAAATTTCCACAAAATCTTAGTAGAATGAGCTGGCTAAACCGTCATGCGAAACCTGGCCCAGAGTGAAAAAACTGTGACAATTTCGGAAACTTCGAAGTGCCAATTTTGGGCATTTTCGGGTTCGAATGGGTCAATTATTTCCCCGGTGGACAAGTTGTACTCGCGCGGGAAAGCGCCCGCCTCGCCCCCTGAAGTCGCCTCCATCTCTAGTTTGCTCTCTTTCTCCCTTGTTTTCAGTGCCTTGCGGGTTGTGCTGCATCCCGGCGGCAGACTTCTCTCATGCCCCCCTTGGCCTTTTCAAAAGAAGCGCACACCGTCCAGACTTGGCGAGTGGTTTGGCCCTAATTTTGTTACCATCATGCCGACAGGGGTTGGTGTGTGCAGCTTTTAGGCAAATACGAGATTATCGCAGAGATCGGCCGCGGCGCCATGGGTGCAGTCTACAAAGCCCGCGATCCGCTGATTGACCGTCTCGTCGCCCTGAAAACCATTACGGGCGGGCCCAGCGCGCAGTCCAACCTTCTTGATCGTTTCTACCAGGAAGCGCGTTCCGCCGGCGCTCTGCAACATCCCAATATCGTCACGATTTATGAGCTCGGCCATGAAAAAAACACTCCGTTTATCGCCATGGAGTATCTCGAAGGGGAAAGCCTCGATCGAATCATCGAGCAGAAGCTCGTCTTGCCGCTGTCCGTAAAACTTGGTTACATCGTGCGCGTGATTGACGCGCTGGCGTACGCGCACCAGCACAACGTGGTACATCGCGACGTAAAGCCCGCCAACATCATGGTCACCAAGGAAGGCGTCGTCAAAGTCGTGGACTTTGGCATTGCGCGGCTGACGGACATGTCCATGACGCAGCCCAACATGATGATCGGCTCCCGCGCGTACATGTCGCCCCAGCTCTATAAAGGCGAACGCGCCGATGCGCGTTCCGATATCTGGGCTGTGGGCGTTTCGCTCTACGAACTGCTGGCGTATCGCCGGCCGTTTACGGGCGAAAGCGAAGCGGAGCTGATGTTCCACATCATTTATGAGAAGCCCGAGGATCTCCTGAGCCTTTCCCCGGAGTGCACGGAAGAGCTCGTGCCCATCGTCAATAAGATGCTGGAGAAGAAGAGCGAGGATCGCTTCCAGACGATGGAAGATGTAATGCACGCGCTCGAACCCATCTGGAAGACCGCACAACAGGCCACCGTGTCGGGACTGCTCGCGGATTGCAAGGAATTGGTCGTCGCCAAGGATTTGCAACGGGCGCAGGCGCTTCTGCGAAAGGCTTTGCACATCGATGTCGGCAACTCGCAGGCGAAGAGCATGCTCGAAAAAGTGTCCGTCGAGCTTCGCCGCTCGGAAATTCAGCCGAGGCTGGAAGAGCATCTGAGCCGCGGCGAGGGATTCTTGAAGGCCGGCAAACTTCGCGAGGCCAAGTCCGAGGCTGAAGCGGCCCTGGGACTGGATTCAAAGCACGAGCCCGCGCACAAGCTGATCGGGGAGGTAGAAGCTGCGGCGGCGAAGGTGCAGCAGCTCGAGCAGAAACTCAAGCTCACCAAGCAACGGCTGGCCGAAGGCGCGCTGACCGAGGCGGCGGCTGCCCTGGGCCAGGCGCTCGAACTGGACGATGCCAATCCGCAAGCCAAGGAATTGAAGAAACAGATCGAAGAAGAGCGGCTCCGCCGCGAAAAGCGCAAGAAACTCAGCGAAATCCTGCACCGCGCGCGCACCCTCTGGACCGAGCTGAATTATGACGAGTGCCTCTCAGTCCTCGCGGACGCCATGCAGGAATTTCCAAACGAGCCGGAACTCAAGAAGCTTCAGGATTCGGCCAAAACGGATCAAGCGGAGCAGCAGAAACTGCGGCAGATGGCCGAAGTGCGCCGCTTGCTGGGACAGCAAAACTTTTCCGAAGCCAAAAAAGTACTTGCTGTTCTTGCAAAAGAACATCCGCAGGACATCGCCGTAAAGAATCTGCAAAATTTAGGGCAACAGGAAGAACAGGAACAGAACCGGCAAAAAAAACTGGAGTCTGAGATCACCATTCTGCGCGGTTTGCTTGGCGCCGGGAAGTACAAGCAAGTTGTGGCAAAGGGCGAGTCGCTCTTGCAAGAGTTTCCGCAAGAGTACGAATTAAAAGAATTGGTGAACTACGCCCAGGGCGAAGTTGCACAGCAGGAGCAGAAGAGGAAAGAAGAAGAACGCGAAAAGCAGATTCAGGGATTCCTGATGTGCGAGCGCTATGGCGAAGCGCTGGATACTGCGCGAAAAGCCATCGCGGAATTTCCGAAACAGGATGCCTTCCGCAAGCTGGCCACGGAAGCCGAAGCGCTCAAGAAAGAACAGGACGACCGCGAGAGAGCACGCCTGGAGATGCAGCGGCGAGTCCGCGAGATCAACAGCAAAATTGGCCAGGACAAGATTACCGACGCCATCGATCTGGCCCAGAAGACCATGGAGACGATGGGGCCGGATCCCAACGTGACACAGTTGCTCCAGGGCGCCGAGGAAAAAAAGAAGAAGAAGGAAGAGCAAGAACAGAAAGTGGCCGTGGTGCAAGACCTCGTAAACAAGGGCGATCACGCGGGGGCGACGCAACTGTTCAAAGAAGTCATGGCCACGCAAATTTTCCAGCCATCCGACCCGAGGATGGTAGAGCTCAGCGGCAAGATTGCCTCCCTCGCCAGTGGCCAAGTTCCTGCAGCGACGCAACTCTTCTCAGCAAAAACACCGATGGCAAAGTCCGCGACACCGGCGAAGAAGGACAAAGCGCCCGCAGGAAAGCCCGCGCCGCCACCAACAAGCGGGACGCAAGTCAGCGAATCCGCGCAGAACATTCCAGCGGTTGGGTATTCGGCTACTCGAATCGCAGGCCCCAGCCAGTCGCCAACGTCCGCAAAGAAAGACGGCGGCGTTCCCAAGCGGCCCGGTTCCGACGGTAAGGACGTGTCCGGGGGAAAAACGGAAATTGCCGGCGCGACAATGATCGCCGGGCCGGCATTACAGCAATCGGTCTCATCGGCAAATGTGCCGGCTGCGGCACGCCCGAATGTCAGCAGGCCGTCCGCTTCTTCAGCGGCAGTCACACCGGCAAGGGCAAAGTCCGGTCCCGGTTTATCGGCGCAACTGATGCCCATTCTCCGCAAGCCCGCGGTGCTCGCAGGCGCAGGCGTCGTAGTGGTCGCAATTCTCGTTCTGGCGCTCTGGCCGCGCAATTCAAACGGCAGCGCACCCTCACCGGGCGACTTGAAGCTGAAGCAAAGAGCGAAAGAACTTTGGCAAAACCGCCAGTTCGATCAAGCGGAGCAGATATGGCAAGGGCTTGCCGGCGCGAAAGGTCCGCTGCAAAAAGAAGCAGCCGAGCAAGTCAGCCAGATCGAGCAAAAACGCAAGGATGAGCAGCAGAAGTTTGATCAGGCCGAAGCGTTGCTCAAGGACCAGAAGGATTTTGCCGGAGCTCAGCAAGCGTTTCAGGACGTGATTCAAATGAACCTGTGGCACTCCGCCGATGCTTCACGGGAGTTGGAGGCGACGAACACCGGTTTGAGCGCGTCGGATGTTCATAAACAGGAACAGGATCATTTCGATCAGGGCGTGACGCTCTACCAGGCGAAAGATTATGAGAAGGCCCGGAAAGAGTTTCGCGCGGTCGTGGATTTGAACGTCGCGGATTCGACGCTCAAGCCGCAGGCGGAAAGTTATCTCGGCAAGATGCGCCAGACAGCGAACGATCAAAAACTCTTCGACACCGCGATGCAGGATGTGAAAGACGAGAACTGGAGCGAAGCACGGGACCAGTTCCAGGAAGTGATCAAACGCAAAGGCCCGCAAGCCAACGATGCGAAGAAGCAGTTGCCAAACGTCGAGAAGGCCTTGCAGACAGTGGGCAACGTCGAGGACTCCATCCGCTCCGGTTCCTTCCGCGCGGCCAAGACGCAACTGGATTCCGCACAACATTGGAGCAAGACGCACGATAAATTGCTGAAGGATCTGCATGGCGCGGAACAGCAGCAGTTCGAGCAGATCAAGAGCAGCGCGCAGAGCGTGGAAAGCAAAGGTGACGCGGCAGGCATACAGCGCGTGCAAGATGACATTCACAGGTTTGAAGCGCGCGCCGAAGATGCATCCGTGCTGGCGGCCTGCAAAGATCTGGAAAAGCACCTGAATGCGGCCTATTCCGCGGCTGCGGAAAAGAGCAGCGACAAGTCCGCATTCGATGCCGCCGTAGCGCATTTTGAACAGGCGAAACAACGGGGGGACGTGAATCAGTTGGAGCACGCCGTGAGCCAGGAATTCCAGAAACTGGCCAGCGGGCCAGGAATTTACAGGGAGCAGGCGGCGCTGTACGTCAAGTCAACGATCCCCAGCACGATTCAAGGGCTTACGAAAAGCGCCGGGAAACTCGTACTGCCCGCGCTTTCCTGCGGCCCGGGCCGAGGAGTTCCGCCAGTCCCGTCTGCTGCGGGAGCCGTGTCCTGCGCACAACTGGATGCCAATCCGCCTCTGGAATGGGTAGGGATACCCATGGTGGATTTCCCGGATGAAGCGAAGAAGCCCGGAAAACTTCCGTACTCCTTGACAGTCATGGTCACGGTCGAGCCGAACGGAAATGTTAAGGTCGACAAAGAGGGCAATGCCGACAAGGAATTTTTCAAGAAAGTCAAAGACGCCTCAAAACACTGGAAGACCACAGCGCCAAGATCCGGCGGCAAATCCGTGAGCGTACGCTTTCCTCTTACGATTACCTTCCAGCGTTGAAGCCCCACGCGCCATCCCAGGTTTGCTACGATTAGCGCTACAGGGTCGCCTCCTTGCAGAAACTGGGCAAATACGAAATTCTCGCGGAACTTGGGCACGGCGCGATGGGCATCGTGTACAAGGCGCGCGATCCGTTTATAGGGCGGCTTGTCGCGCTAAAAACCATCAACAGCAATTTGGTCGACAGGCCTGACCTGCTGGAGCGCTTTTACCAGGAAGCACAATCCGCTGGAAAACTGCAGCATCCCCACATCGTGACGGTCTTCGAGCTTGGACAGGAAAAAGACACTCCTTTTATCGCCATGGAGTATGTCGACGGCGAAAGCCTGGAAAAAATTATTATCGAGCAGATCGATCTACCGGTTGCATTGAAGGTGGGCTACGTCGTGCGGGTCTGCCAGGCACTGGAATTCGCGCATAAGAATCGTGTTGTCCATCGCGACATCAAGCCCGGAAACATCATGGTGAACGCCGAAGGCGTCGTCAAAGTCGTCGATTTCGGGATCGCCCGGCTGGTGGATTTATCGCGAACCCACACCAACATGATGATTGGCACGCCTGCTTACATGGCGCCCGAGCTCTTCCGCAAGAAAAAGGCGGATGAACGCACCGATATTTGGGCGGTGGGAATCACCTTTTATGAGCTGCTCTGTTACCAGAGGCCTTTTACCGGGGATGGGTACGACATCATTCGCAGCATCTCGGAAGACGAATTTCCCGTCGCGTCCTCGATCGCTTCCGAGTGCACTCCGGAACTGGATGCGATCATCGGACGCATGCTCCGGAAGTCCTCCACGGACCGCTATCAGAGCATGGAAGACGTCCTGTTGGAGCTGGAGCCGGTGTGGAATCGCATGCGCACCGAAGCGGCAAGCGCGCTGGCGGAGCGGGCTCGGGGAATGTACGAACGCGGCAACCTTCCGAGGGCGCAGGATGCGTTGCGGCGAGCGCGGCTGATCGACAGTTCGAACGTGATGGCGAAGAGCCTGCTCGAAAAAGTCTCGGCTGAGCTGCGCCGAACGGAAACTCAGCCAGAGGTCCAGGAACCTCGGGCTCCGGAAATAGAGAAATGGCCGGCCCCAGCAGGCGCCAGCTCCAGCCCGAGTTCCCCTCCGCCAAGGAGCACGCCTTCCGCACCGGCGCGCACGGTTCTGGAATCCGCGACGAGCCTCGCTGGAGGCAGCGCACTTCAAAAACCATCCGTTCCGGTAATGACTCCGCCGCCTTCTCCAGCGCCGGCTCCCCCGGTGATTCAAACGCAGATTCGCGTGGAAGAAAGGATGCCTCAAATCTCCGCCGCGCCGCCTGCGAATAGCGGTTCGCGGACGCTCACTATTTTTCTATTTGTCTTCTTCGGACTCGTGCTGACCGGCGGCGGGATTTATGCGGCGCTGCGATTCCTGCCCAAATATCTGACGAATACCTCGCCAGAGGATCTGGCACTCAAAGCAGAAGCCCAGCAGCTCTGGGACAATCACAAACTGGACTCCTCGCTCGCGGACTGGAAGAAACTGGCGAGCCACACCGGACCGCTGCGTGATGGGGCAGCGAAGAGGGCCAGCGATCTGGAACAGCAGCATCTGGCGGTCGAGCAGCGATACGCGGAGGGAATGAAGCTCCTTTACGAAGAAAAAGAGTATCCCGAGGCAGCGGCGAAGTTCAACGAAGTGATCCAGATGAATTCCTGGAAGCTGGATGAGGCGCGCCACGAATTCGAGATCGCCAGCAAGGGTCCGGGAGAAGCGCCGCCGGAGCCGCTCTGGCAGGCACTCTTCGAAGAGGGCAAGCAAGCATTCGACAAGAAGGACTATGCGGCGGCGAAGCAGGATTTTCTGCAAGTGACGCACACGAACGGAGTATCGAAAGATTATGAGGCGCAGGCCGAGGGGCTGCTCGTAGTGAACCGGGACCGCGAAGAACAAAAGGAAAATTTCGACCAGGCCATGCACTTGGAAAAAGCGGGCCAGAAGCAGCAAGCCAAGGATATGTTCACACGAGTCGTAAGAAATCCAAACGGCGACCTGGACTTGGTGGCGTCGGCGAAGAATGAGATCGACCAGATCGGAGCGATTCCGGAGCCACCGCCCGATTACTCGGCGGCGATTGGGGAAGTACGGAACCTGATCAGCCAGGGCCGCTGGGATGATGCCAGCGCAAAATTGAACGGCGTGCCCGCGACGCAACCGAATTACAAGGAGCTGAAACAACAACTCGACGATGGCCGCAAAGAGGATCAGTACTACCGCCATATGAAAGTGGCGTTCAACGGGGCCCGCACGACCAAAAACAAGGATGCCCTGCTTACCTTGAAAGCTTACTTCATGGTAGAGGCCGGCAGAGGAGACATGCATAGCACCGACGCGCGCGATGTCGTCACGCAGCTTGACGCGGAGGTCAGCGCTATCGACGCCGGCAAAACGCCCGGCAACAGCGCAGGCGGAAAAGTCAGCGACGCAGCAGCGATCAAGGACATTTTGAGCCGCTATGCGGCAGCCTACGACGCGGGCGACATGCAGGCGCTCATCGCAGTCCGCCAGTTTGAGACAAAGGACCAGAGCCGGTTGCAGGACTTACTAGGCTCGCTGAAGGGCAAAGGTTATGTTCTGCAAAACTGCACGTCGCCGCAGATCGGCCGATTGACAGCGACGGTGACGTGCACGGGCGTCTTCACCAAGGACAACAGCATCAAGCCGCAACGAGTGAACTTCGTGATGAAGCGGGTCGACAAGCAGTGGATGATTGTGGCGTCGAATTAGCTTTAGGCGGAGCCCAAGGAAGCCTCAAGTTGACTTAAAGTGGCCCAAAATGGGCCACCCGAGTAGAAATGTAACGCGGAAGATTTTCCGCCCCACCCCACCCCGGGTTTTTCCAAAAGAGTGCGGAAGCGATTGAAATAAAAAGATTTACGCAAACACTCTTTTTGGAAGAGTGCGCAAGAATTTGAAAAGAAAGGAATTCATTTTTCGCTTTTTTGGCACAGAGTGAAGAGAGTGCGTAAATTATTGAAAACTCACGCCTGTACGGAACGGGGGGACGAGTAAAAAAAGCGGCAGCGAGGCTGCCGCACTCCACAAAATCATACGAAGCGAAGATTATCAAAGGATTATAGATTTGTCAAGGTAAAAGGCAAGAGGTCAAACGTTTCCTAAAGTGTTGACAGCATTTCTTCGGCAAGAGCGCCGAATTACTCGGCTGAAGATGCGTACCGGCCTACTGGTTCATTCTCGCAGGACAGCCGCGAGCGGCCAGGTAGCCCTCTTGGAAGAAGGGGACGCCCTTCAGGTCGACATCGAAGCGGACTTCGACGGGACGGTTGTTGCTCATAATGGGCTGGCCGGTGGGGCCGTGGAGCGGGCCCTGGATGATGAAGCCACCCCCATTCGGCTGCCACTTGTAGCCTCCAAAGAAGCGGGCGACGGCCCAGAGACCGGAAGCGCGTTGGAGCTCGAGATCGCCGCCGCCGCTATTCAGGCTTAGAGTGGCACCTTGCACGACTGCGCCGGGCCAAGTGAACTTCTTCGTGCCACCGCCGCCGCTGATGGTCCATTCCTGCCCGTCGAAAGCAAGCTTTTCGCTCTTGAATCCTCCTGCTTCGGGCAGATGCGCGGTGACGGAGTATTCGAAGTGAGGAGT
>Ga0335085_10008344_pt1 | contig 15821 bp, 7 predicted proteins | sample Lox_Sample_45_FD_206712 | JGI IMG/M metagenome (GOLD analysis project Ga0335085, IMG submission 206712) | Soil microbial communities from Loxahatchee National Wildlife Refuge, Florida, United States - Lox_Sample_4.5 | ecosystem: Environmental > Terrestrial > Soil > Wetlands | place: USA: Florida...
TTAAACCGTCGTGAAGTCGGCTCCGCTCACGCGGGGCTTTGTAGCGGCTTGAGCCGGATGAGGCGAAAGTCTCACGTCCGGTTCTTAGGGGAGGGAGTGGCGGCAACGTCGCTCCCTTACCCGACCACTGAGCACGGTTCAGCGTTCGTTGACAGGGTTGTTTCGAAGCGTCAGAATGCCGCATTCACATTTTTGCCTCTGCGGCCTTATGAATCTCGATGACATTAAAGTTTCCGCGCTCCAAGTAATAAAACTTCTTGGCGATTACGCGGGCAATCACGTCGGCGGCAGAGAAATGCTCCTTGATCCAATTCTCTACGGTTACTTTCAAGGGCATTTCAGCCACATGATGCGTCAACACTATGTTTATTTGCACGGTAGCAACAAACCAAAGCGAATAGATTTTCGGCACGGGACACACAATCCAGTAGTCATTGAATTCGCCGTTCGGTCTCCTGCTGGTGGGGGCACGCTATACGGTTCGCAGAACCGTTCAGAATTGCGTAAGCTATGCCGTGTGACGCAAACCTCTGCCCGACTCCGGGTGTTGTTGTTGATAGATTTGCACGACACGGCTTTGAAAAAGGCGGACTTAAAGCCCACATATGATTGCATCACATCTGGTGCTGGAAATTTTATACGTCATGCCGTGCGTGTTCTATATATTCACAAGGACAGTCAATATCATTTGCTTTGGAATCCCTAGAACAAGCATCTAGGCCTTGATGGGCCAAACGCTTGATTGCAGGGCTTCAATCTTCGTCAGGCAACATGACGGTGATTGCGGGTTGCGGGTCGTCCATGTCGAGTGCGCAACAAGTGGCGATGAGTTTACCGTAGAGCAAACGAAGAGTTTATTGAGGATCGCAAAGCTGACGGATTCCAAAATGTTGCCGGCACTGACCGTTGGCCTTTTTGCTGGGCTCCGGCGGTCGGAGTTTTTTGCATTGGGCTGGTCGGAGATTGATGTTGAGCACCGGACAATCGAAGTCAAGGGCATCAAAGCCAAAACTCGCCAGCGGCGGCTTGTACGTATTTCTGAGAATCTGTCCGAATGGCTGAAGTCTCACGTTCGAAGGAATGGTCTTATAACTCCAGAGCGGAACATTGATGTCTTTTCGGAGCGGCTCAGGGTCTTGGCTCAGAGGGCAGGGATTAATCCTTGGCCTCACAATGCGATGCGCCACAGTTTTGGCAGCTATTTCTTCGCCAAGGCGAAGGATGAAAATCTGACGGCTGCTGAGATGGGCAATTCGCTAGGGGTGATTTTTCGACATTATCGCGCGGTATTGAAAGACGCGGATGTGGCAGAGTATTGGGGTATCAATCCAAAAACCGTCGAGTAGCGGTAGCGCTGATTTGGAATGGCGTTCTTCCGGTTTCCCCATCCACCAGATGTTGTTAGCTTACCGGTTGCTTTTCAGAACACCACAATCCCTATGATCTTGAGGCAAATCGCAGGTGAGGAAAGCAAGACAAGCTCGTCAGGCTCATAACCTGAAGGTCCTAGGTTCAAATCCTAGCCCCGCAACCAATTTTTCCCATTCATGATAGCAAGGTGTTTGTTTTTCGTGAAATTCTCCCCCCGGTTTGATAACGTCCAATACAAGATGAAAATCCATCCGCTGGTATTTTGCCTGGCTTTCTTCCCATTCTTTACCGCCTTTGCGGCGCCGGACGCTGCTGATCCGCTGGCCGCCGGTTTTCAATCGCCGCCCGCGTCGGCTCGCCCGCAGACGTGGTGGCATTGGATGAACGGGAACGTCACCAAAGAAGGCATCACCGGGGACTTGGAGGCGATGCAGCGGGTGGGCATCGGCGGAGCTGAAATTTTCAACGCGAGCGAAGGCATCCCGCCGGGGCCGGTGAAATTCAATTCGCCGGAATGGCATGAGATGTTTTCCTTTGCCGTGAAGGAAGCCAACCGGCTCGGGCTGGAGCTGTGCGTTCACAATTGCGCGGGCTGGTCCAGCAGCGGCGGACCGTGGAATTCAACGGAGCATTCGATGGAACATGTCGTGATCAGCGAAACGAAAGTTTCCGGCGGACAAAAGTTTTCCGGCACGCTGCCTCAGCCGAGAACGCAATGGAACGTTTACCACGACATTGCGGTGCTGGCTTTCCACACGCCCGATGGTGAAGGTATGTCCATGAAATCCGCCGCGCCGAAAGTGTTCGCGAGCGTTTCGAACATCAATGGGGACGTTTTGTTCGATGGCAATGGATCCACATTCGTTTCGCTGCCCACGAATCGGATGCCGCAGTTTGTGGAGTTGGAATTTCCCCGGCCATTTGCGTCCCGCAATGCCACTTTGGTCTTCGGCCAGGGCGCGGGTCAGGTGAAGGGCGTCATCCAGGTCTCAGAGGATGGCAAAACATTCCGCGACGTGCGCGAATTTACCACGCCGGGCCGCCCGACGCGCCCGTTGACGTTCACCTTCGGCAACGAACCGGTTTCAGCCAGATTTTACCGGGTGGAATTCATCGCGACGGGAGCGCGGACAAAGAGTCTGGACGTGGCCGAAATCGATCTCAGTCCGCGCCTGCGCATCGAAAACGTGGATGCAAAAGACGGCGACAGCGGCGCCTTTGTTGATTCCTCGGAAGTCGAAAACAGCGCGCCGGAAAATCTGCTCATCCAGCACGACCGGGTAATCGATCTCACCTCCCAAATGAACGCGAACGGCCGGCTTGAGTGGGACGCGCCCGCCGGTGATTGGACCGTGCTGCGCATCGGGCGCACGCCCACGGGCCGCAATAATCATCCCGCACCCGAGGAGGGCACCGGACCGGAATGCGACAAGTTCAGCGCCACCGCGCTCGATGCGCATTGGGCGGGCTTCGTGCAAAAGTGCATTGACGATGCCGGGCCGCTTGCGGGCAAGGGGAAGACGTTTAACGACGTCCTGATCGACAGCTACGAAGTGGGCGGCCAGAACTGGTCGGAAAATTTCCGGGAGGAATTTCAGAAACGGCGCGGTTATGATCCGTTGAAATTTTTGCCTGCGTTCACGGGGCGCGTGGTGGACAGCCCGGAAATCTCCGAGCGCTTTCTATTTGATGTGCGCCGAACAATCTCCGATTTATTCGCAGACGACTATTACGGCCATTTCAAGGAGCTTTGCGACGCGCACGGCATGAAGTCATCCATCGAGCCCTACACCGGACCTTACGAATCGTTGCAACAAGGGGCGGCGGCGGAAATTCCGATGGGTGAATTCTGGGTCGGCGGAAACAACATCGACTCGTCCGTCAAACTCGCGTCTTCCGTGGGGCACATTTATGGACGCAATGTCATTGGCGCGGAGTCTTTCACCGCGGCCCCGAGCGCAAACCACGGCCGGTGGCTGGACGATCCCTACGCAATCAAAGCGCTCGGCGACCGCGTTTTCTGCCTGGGCGTCAACCGCTATATTTTTCATCGCTTTGCGATGCAGCCGTGGACGAACCGCTGGCCGGGAATGACGATGGGACAGTGGGGCACGCATTTCGACCGCACCAGCACGTGGTGGGAGCAGGGACGCGCCTGGCTGCGATATGTCGCCCGTTGCCAGTTCCTGTTGCAGCGGGGCCACTTCGTGGCGGATGCGGCGTTTTTTTGCGGTGAAAACTCTCCGGCCGAAATGCGCGTTGGCGATCCTTCGTTGCCGCCGGGTTACGATTTTGATGCCGTCGGAGGCGATGCCCTGAAAGACGCAACGGTGGAGAATCACGAACTCGTTCTAAAAAGCGGAATGAGATATCGCGTGCTCATCCTGCCGCCGAGCGACCGGAACATCTCTCCACCGCTTTTGGAAAAAATTCGCACGCTTGTGGCCGGCGGGCTCACGCTCGTTGGTCCGCCGCCGGAACATGCGCCCGGGCTGGAAAATTATCCGCGGTGTGACGAGGAGGTGAAAACCATCGCCGCTGAACTCTGGGGCAATTGCGACGGCACGAACATTACCTTGCATCATTATAGAAACGGGAGCGTTTACTGGGGCGCCACCATGGAAACCGTCTTTTCCGCGCTGAACACGACACCCGATTTTGAATTTGCGTCGTCGGACAAGGCAAGCTTGTCTTACATCCACCGGACAGACGGAGATTCAGAGATTTATTTCGTAGCCAACCAGCGGGACGGATTTGATTCAGCCGACTGCACATTTCGTGTGTCAGGAAAAATGCCCGAGCTGTGGCACTCGGATACCGGCTTGATGGAACCCGCCCCCGTGTGGCGCGAGGAAAATGGCCGCACCATCGTGCCGCTCCAGTTCAATCCATCCGGGTCCGTCTTCGTGATTTTCCGCGAGGCGGCGAACGAGAACCACGCTGTTTCCATTACCAAAGATGTTCAGGTGAAAAAAACCGGCCGCACGCCGGAACTTATCATCCATCGCGCCATTTACGGGGTCGCCGCACATACAGGGCAATCAGTCGATGTGACTGAAAAAGTGAAAACGCTTCTCGCCAAAGGCGTGACGGAAATCCCGGCGAACAACGATTTCGCGGGGGGTGATCCGGCGGTGAACATCGTGAAACAATTGCGCGTCGAGTATTCGGTGAATGGACAGGCGCACACGGAAGTTGCGGACGAAAATCACACCTTGGAATTGCCGGCGGCGGCGCGCGTCGCGAAAGCCCTTTACGGCGACCTGCCGACTGCGACAGGCGAGGAGAAAAAAATCGACCTGACGGAAAAGCTTTCCGGGCTGGTGGAAAACGGCGCGCTTTCCGTGCAGATCGACAACGGTTTCGCGGGCGGCGATCCACTGTACGGCCAGCCGAAGGTGTGCACGGTGGACTACTCGCTCGACGGCGTTAACAAATCCATAACGGTGGCGGAAAACGACACTCTGATTCTGGGCAAGCCGGCCATGTTCGGCGAACCTCCATTGCTGACGCTGCACCTGCGGACCAACGGCACAATGATGGTCTCCGCGCTGGCTCCGGGGGCAGTCGAGATTACCTTGGCATCCGGAAAGAAGATGAGCGCCCAAATCCGCGATGTGCCGCCGCCGAGGGAGATCCCGGGCGCATGGGATTTGACGTTTCCGCCCAATTGGGGCGCGCCGGAGAAAGTAACGTTCGATAAATTGATGTCATGGACAGACTCCAGCAATAGCGGCGTCAAATATTTCTCGGGCACCGCGACGTACACGAAAGAAATCGACATCCCATCAGAGGATTTGGGCGCCGGCCGCTGCCTTTGGCTGGACCTGGGCAGCGTGAAAAACCTGGCGGAGGTTTGGCTGAACGGCAAGCCGCTTGGGATCTTGTGGAAACCGCCGTTCCGCGTAAACCTCACGGACGTCGCACAGCCCGGCAAAAACAAATTGGAAATCAAGATCACCAACCTGTGGCCAAATCGTCTCATCGGCGACGAGCATCTTCCCGACGATCGCGAGTGGAACGGCAAGCGGCTCAAGGAATGGCCGCAGTGGGTGCTCGACGGCAAGCCGAGCCCGACCGGCCGGTTCACTTTCACGACCTGGCATCACTGGACAAAGGATGACGCCTTGCTGGACTCAGGCTTGCTTGGCCCGGTGCGGTTGATTCCCGGTGTGGAGATGCCGCTGAGGGATTAAGATTTCGTCGACCACCATGAAAATCGATCAACGCCATCGCTCCAATGGATCGCGACTTCGTCGAATCGTTTTAGTGCTTTCCCTGGCTTTGCCGGTCTTATCGGCGCGCGCCAGTTTGGAAATCCTGACAACGCCCTCCAACAAGGCAAACTCCCTGACGCTCGCCGCGGACAAACAAACCGCGACGATTGTCGTGGATGCCGATGATTATCCGGTCGTGCAATTGGCGGCGGATCTTTTTGCGGGAGATGTCGAACGGGTGACTGGCCATCATCCCACCGTGGCGCATTCATTGGCGGATGGGAAACAAGTCGTCATCGTCGGCACGCTCGGCCATAGCGCGCTGATCGAGAAGCTTGCGGCCGCCGGAAAAATTAAAGGCCTCGCGCAAATCACGAACCGCTGGGAGACCACGCTTCTGCAAATCGTGGAGAAGCCGGTTCCGGGCGTGGAACGCGCGCTCGTCATTGTGGGCAGCGACCGGCGGGGCGCGGCTTACGGTTTGATGCGGCTCTCGGAGGGCATTGGCGTTTCTCCGTGGTACTGGTGGGCCGATGTTCCGGCGCGACACCGGGACACACTCGTGGTCAAAATCCCATCGCCGGACATCGATGCGCCGGGTGTGAAATATCGCGGGATCTTCATCAACGACGAGGACTGGGGCATGAACCCGTGGGCTTCGAAAACTTTTGATCCCGAATTCAAAAACATCGGGCCGAAGACTTATGAAAAAGTTTTCGAACTGCTGTTGCGGCTGCGCTTGAATTACATCTGGCCGGCCATGCACGCGTGCAGCGCGGAGTTCGGCTCCGTGCCGGAGAACGCTGCGCTAGCAGACAAATTTGGAATCGTCGCCGGCTCCTCGCACTGCGAGCCGATGCTTTGCAACAACGTGCATTGGAAGGAAAACGAAAAAGGCCGTTGGAACTACAGCCTCAACCGCGGCGCCATCCATTCGTATTGGGAACAAAATGTGAAGGAACGCGGGGCGGACGAAGCGGTGTGGACGCTGGGGATTCGCGGCATCCACGACGCGGGCATGGAAACGCCGCCCACGGACATGCCGGGTAAAATCAATTTGCTGGATGAAGTATTTCACGATCAGCGCGAGTTGTTGAATCAATACGTTTCGAAGAAATGGGGCCCAGTCGCCCAATGCTTCGTGCCTTACAAGGAAGTGCTGCCGATTTATGACGCCGGTTTGCAGGTGCCGGACGATGTGACGCTCGTCTGGGTGGATGACAATTTCGGTTACATTCGGCGCCTTAGCAATCCATCGGAGCGGAAGCGGGCCGGGGGCGCGGGAGTTTACTGGCACTTGTCCTATTACGGTGGTCCCCATTCCTACACCTGGATCAACACCACGGCACCCGCGCTGATGTGGGAGGAATTGCACAAGGCCTGGGAAAACGACACGCGCAATTTATGGGTCATTAACGTCGGTGACATCAAGCCGATGGAAATCGGCATCGACTATTTTTCCCGCCTGGCTTGGAACCCGGATGGCTTCGCCCTTGGCGCGCAACGCCAGTTTCTCCACGATTTCGCCGCGAAAAATCTCGATGAAAAATCCGCGCGAGTGCTGACGGATTTGCTCATGCACTTCTATCAGTTGGGCACCGTTCGAAAACCCGAGTTGATGAACCGCGATTGGGCGCTCTCGCTCTCACCTCAGCAGGCCCGGGATTTGGAGCAGGATTACAATGTTTTGCTGCACGCCGAAAAATCGCTTTCAGAAAGGATGCCGCCCGACGCTCGTGATGCATACACGGAGACGGTTGGTTTCCCTGCCCAAGTCCTGGCCACGGCCGGATTGATTTTCATGACCGACCGAAAAGCCCAACTCGGCAGCGACGCCAAAAATTGCGCGGCGGAAATCGAATCGCTGCGAACAAATCTCGAGGCGGCGGTCGTGCAATTCAACACAGAAATCGCCGGCGGAAAATGGAATCGCATGATGCCGGGCCTGGTCACGGGCGAGGATCTGACCAAGTGGAGCAGCCAGGTGCGCTGGCCCTGGGGCGAAAAAACGGCAGCAAACGTTGTCGCGGATACAAACGAGCCTCCGACAGGGCAGCATTGGCGCGACGCGGCGGCAGCCGATAGGCAATCCTCGAGCGGCCCATATCATTGGAGTGCGATTGAGGGGCTCGGCCCGTCCGGCCGCGCCATGGCATTGCAACCTGCAACCCTCGACGCTTCATGGAAGGAAAACGATCCCAACGCCCCCACGCTGGAATTTGATTTTACAGCCGAGGGCACCGCCGCCGTGGCGTACATTAAATTTCTGCCAGCGTTTCGAATCTATCCCGGCATGCAATTGCGCGTGGCTGTATCAGTGGACAATCAATCCGCAATCATTGTCGACGTTCCCGGCTCGAGCGGTGCTGAGAACGAAAACGGCCAAATCCGGAGTCGCGCCGTTCAGGATAACTACACTTGCGCCCGTGTGGCATTGCCGGGTTTGGCCGCCGGCAAGCACACGTTGAAAATCCGCGGCATTGACCCTGGCCCTGTGATTGATGGCGTGTCGCTGCCATAATCACGCTTCTTCGGCTGACGATGATATCGGATAGCCCCGGGTGCGTTTCAAACATGGCTCAGTTTGGCGTCGTGCTTTTTACTCGGGTCATAATCCAACTATCTGTATGCGAGAACTACAGGTCGGGAAAGTGCTGTTTCGAATTCCCTTGAGCCGATGGCCGATTCTTTTCTGCGTGTTGGCGATGCTCCAGAGCAATGCTGGATTCGGGCAAACATCGCAAGCCGTTCCCGAGCAAAGCGGCCCGGTGCAATCGCCGCAAGTCCACACCAACGCCCCTCAAGCTCCGCAAACGCCACGGCGCAGAGGCCCACGGTCCGCCGGGCCGCCCACGCTTGGATTGGAGCAGGGGACCAATTCTTTTGATACGCCGGATTTCACGTTGAAGCTCGTGATAGCCTCGCAAACCGTCGCGGCGCTTGAGCCCAAGGGCGGGGATGGATTCGATTTTACCCCCGCCGACCAACTCGGAGTGCGCACCGGCGATCGTTTTTATCATCTCGGTGATATCACGATGCGCGTGCGCACGGACGCCAACGGCGATTGGCAAAATATTTCCACCGCCACGGCGCGCAAGGCGGTCACGGCTCTTCCTGTGTCCGGCAACACGCTCGCGACGGCGGATTTGGCGCCAACCCTGCCGGAGGATTGTCCGCTGCAAATCACGCGCAGCTGGGTTTTGGACAACGGCAAATTGGTTTTGAAATTCGATCTGAAAAATAAATCCGCGTCGCCGGTGGAAATTGGCGCGCTCGGCATCCCGTTGATTTTCAACAACCTTATCACCGACTTCACGCGCAACCGCCCGCGATCACTGGACCAGGCGCACAGGATTTGTTCCTTCACCGACCCCGCGATTTGCATGGACGCAGGCTATGTCCAGGTGACGCGCCTGAACGGGCACGGCCCGGCATTGGTGGTAGTGGAGGAAGGGCGTACGCCGCTGGAGGCTTACAATCCATTGCACGACGACCGGACGGCGCGCAGCCAGACGTTCGAAGGCTTTTATGAATGGACGGTTCACAGCCTCGCCTTTGCCGAAAACGAATGGAAAAACGCCCAGCCGTGGGACGCGCCCACTTCCGAAATGATTGCGCCGGGCGCGACGAGAACGTTGGGGCTTAAATTTCTCGTGGCGCCGGAAATTCGTGATATCGAAAAAACTCTCGCGGCCAACAACCGTCCCGTCGCGGTCGGTGTGCCCGGTTACATTGTGCCGATGGATTTGGACGCGCGGTTGTTCCTGAATTACGCGGCCAATGTGAAGTCGGTTGACGTTGCGCCGGAAGGCGCGATTTCGGTGAGCAAAGATTCTCCCACCAGGGACGGTTGGAAGGCTTACACCCTGCGCGGAAAAAAATGGGGCCGTTCGCGCCTCACCATCACTTACGACGATGGCCTGGTGCAAACGATCAGTTATGATGTCATCAAACCCGAAGTCGAAGCCGTGGCCAACCTGGGGAATTTTTTGTTCACAAAGCAATGGTTCACGGACACGAACGATCCCTTCCACCGCGCCCCATCCGTGATGACCTATGATCGCGGGCACGACCGGATTGTCACGCAGGACGCTCGCGCGTGGATTGCCGGCTTGCAGGATGAAGGCGGCTCCGGTTCCTGGGTCGCCGCCGCCATGAAGGAATTCGGCGAGCCGGACAAAGACGAGGTTGCAAAATTCGAACAATTCGTGGATGGCGTGCTTTGGGGTGGCATTCAATACAAGGATGGCCCGCTCAAATACGGCGTTCGCAAGAGCATGTTCTATTACGACACGAATGAGTTTCCGGCTTACTACGATCCGAAAATCCATTACGGCGGCTGGACAAGTTGGAGCAAGCGCGACGCGGAACGAATCGATCGCGCCTATAATTATCCACATGTCGCGGTGGCCTATTGGTCCATGTATCGTCTCGCGCGCAACCATCCTCAGTTGGTCACGAATCACGCGTGGGACTGGTATCTCGAACAGGCCTATCAAACGACGAAATTTCTTTTCAAACGCGATTCCGACGACCGCTCCATGGTGGGTTACATCGACACCGGTTTGATGGAAGGGGATATTTTTGTCCTCATCGTGAAGGATCTGAAACGCGAAGGCTGGACAGACAAAGCCACCGAATTGGAAAATGATATGAAGGAGCGCGTGGACGTGTGGAAATCGCGCGCGTATCCGTTCGGCAGTGAAATGGCGTGGGATTCCACCGGCCAGGAGGAAGTCTACGCGTGGACAAAATATTTCGGCTACGATGACAAAGGCGAAGTCTCCCTGGATTCCATTCTGGGCTACATGCCGCTCGTGCCGAATTGGGGCTACAACGGAAACGCCCGCCGTTATTGGGATTTTTATTATGGCGCCGCGCCCGGCGGCCAATTGGAGCGCCAGATTCATCACTACGGTTCCGGCATCAATGCCATTCCCGTGCTTGCCGCGTATCGGGAGCGCCCGGATGATTTCTATCTCCTGCGCCTCGGCTACGCGGGGACGATGGCGCCGCTTTCAAATATTGACCCGGACGGCTTTGCCGCGGCCGCATTTCATTCTTCGCCGTCGTTGATGCGGTGGGACACCTACAGTGGCGACTACGGCCCGAACTTTTTCGGCCACGCCCTCAACACGGCAACTTACATCGTGGACAATCCCGAATTCGGCTGGCTGGCCTTTGGTGGAAATTTAAAAGCGAGCGGCAACAAAGTGACCGTGCAGACGCTCGACTCGTTCCGTCGGCGAATTTACATCGCTCCGGCGGGCCTCTGGTTGACGCTCGATGCTGGCACGTTTGAAAGTTTCGAATACAATGCGAAGACCCGCGCGGTCCGGCTCGAACTTTCGCCGCAGGACCAATTTACCCCGCGGGCACGGCTGCGCATTGAGCAACCCGCGAAGATTTCCGGCGTCGCAACCTACCATCCACGCGAATCGTTTGTAAACGAACGCGATGCGTTCACGATTCCGTTGAAGACAAAACCCACGTGGGTCGAATTGTCGGAAAGTCGCTGAATCCCATGAAAACTCATTTTTCGGAAATGAAACCGGCGATGCGGCTGGCGGCGGTCGCGGTCATGGCCTGCGTCATCGCGGGTCGCAGCCAGCAGGTGCTCGATACAAACTGGCAGTCCGCTGAGGATATTCCACGCGTCACGGCGCCGCCGGAGGAATTCTTCCAGAAAATTCGCGAAGCCGACCGCGACGTCGCTCGAAAATTCTACAAAAAATATATTGATGTAAAGGGAATGCCGGTGACTGCCTCGGCGGAAGTGGACGACACGGCCTTACAGCGCACCTATTATATAGTCACGCGTCTGCTTGCAGGCCGTCCGGACATCATTCGCGCCATGGTGGCCAACGGCACGCGGCTCATCATCATCGGCAAAGACCAGGTTTACACGGACATGCCTGAATACCGTCACGCGCGCGACCCCGCCTATATCAATGAACGCGTGCGCGGCACAGGCGGGTCGGCGGTGACCAGTTTTGGCGAAGAAAATCTGCTCTGCTTGCCCATTGACCGCTACGATGACGAAAGCATCAGCGTCCATGAATTTTGCCACACCATCGACGGAACGCTTGCGCGCATCGATCCCACCTGGCGCCAGCGCTTGCGGGCGACCTATCAACACGCCGTGACGAATGGCCTCTGGAAACTCGCCTATGCCGGCTCGAACCAGGCGGAATATTGGGCGGAAATTTCCCAAGCCTACTTTGACAATTACCGTTTTGACAATTGGAACCACGGCCCCATCGGCACGCGCGAGCAACTCAAGGTTTACGATCCCGTGGGTTACGAACTCGTTCGCACGACCTTCAATCTCAGTCCGGGGCAGGACTGGCGTTATCATTGGCTGCAAAAGCTGCCAAATGTGACCCCCCCTCCGCCACAGTTCAAGATTGACCCGTATTACACCAAGTTCACCTGGGCGCGCGAGTTCACCGTCATTGGCCGGCAGGCCAGTGACGAGGCCATGCTCAAAGCCAACGATACCATCCGCAAAATGTTCGCTTATCGCCACGACATCCTGAAGGCGCTCATTGGTGACGGCGCGAAACTTGTGGTGCTGGGGCGCAATGAACATCTTTCCGACCTGCCCGAGTTCAAAAACGCGAATTGCACCAACGTGGATCTCACCGCTCGTTTCATGGACTATGGCCCGGACACGAAACTCATGGTCGTCGCCGAGGAAAATGTGCTGGGCGATCCAAATGACAACGGCGTCGGCTCCAGCGAAGTCGTCCGCGAGTTCGCGCGGGCGTTTTGCGAGGTCTGCGGCGCGCGGCCCGTGGATCCCAATTGGGACAACCGTGGCCGCGACGTGCAGCAATATGAACTGCACGTGAAACGGATCGACGTTGGGTTCGACGAGAAGCTCAAACAACTTTACGATGCCGCCATGGCCAACAAAAAATGGCGCGGCACTCCGGCGGTGCAGGATCGCGTCGAATACTGGGCCGAAGGCGTGCTGGCGTATTTTGATGCCACCGGCCAGCAATTCGCGCCTAACGATGCTCCGCATCCCATCGCCACACGCGAGTTGCTCCAGGAATATGATCCCGATCTTTATGCCCTCGTGAACGAGACCATGGCCTACGATGGCCATGTGGACTGGCGATACGCCCATCTATGAACCTCGCAGGAAATGTTGATTAAATATGCGCAACATCTTGAACAAACCACTTGCCACGCTCGCCGTGGCGACCCTCGCGCTTCTGGCGACCCTCGAATTGGCCCGCGCGCAGACGGCTGCCGCCGGTGACTCGCCTCAACAACGCCGCGAATTCGGCCAGCCAGAGCGCGGCGTTTACAAGGCGCGCATCACCCCGCATTGGCTGACCAATAACGTTCAGTTCTGGTATCGCAACGATCTCCGCGGTGACACGAAGGAATTTATTTTGGTGGATGCGGAAAAAGGCACGCGCCAGCGCGCCTTTGACCACGACAAACTGGCGGGAGCGCTCGCCAAAGCCAGCGGCGAGGACGTCAAGGCCGACAAACTCCCATTTTCAGAAATCCAATTTGTCGGGAACGGCGGCACCCTGGCGTTTGAAGCGTTTTCCAAATCGTGGCGCTGCGACCTGAGCACTTATGAGTGCGTCACCGCGGCGACTAACTCCACTGGCAGCCTGTCGCCGCCGCAAAATCCCGGCGATGACGAATTGGCTTATTCCGGGCCGCCGTCGCCGCAGGAGCAGACGAATCAACCGGCGCGCCCGCGGGGACAACGTCGTCGCGGCGAGCGGGACGTGCGTTCGCCGGATGAAAAGTGGACTGCCTTTGTTCGCGATCACAACGTGTTCATAAAAGCGGACGCCGACGGCGCCGAGACTCAATTGAGCACGGACGGTTCGGAGACGAATAATTACTCGCGCTTGGAATGGTCGCCCGATTCGCGCTCGCTCATCGCGTGGCGCATCGAACCGGGCGACATCGGCCTCGTTTATCTCATCCAATCTTCACCGCCGGGAGGCGGACGCGCGGTGATGCGCCAGCGGCCCTACGCGCAGGCAGGTGATAAATTCCCGAAATACGAAATCAACATTTTCGATGTCGCGAGCCACAAACAAATCAAACCCGAGGTGGACCGCTACGAGCACGAATATGAAACGCCGCAGGTTCACTGGATGCGCGACAGCCGGCACTTTGCCTGGATGCAGGAAGACCGCGGCCACCAGCGTCTGCGGGTGATCGAAGCCGGCTGCGACGATGGCTCGATTCGAAATTTGGTGGACGAAAAAACCAAAACGTTCATTTGGACCGCACACACCGAAAATCTCGGCGTCCCGCTTGTCAATTGGCTCGCGGACGACGAGATGATTTACGTGTCGGAAATGGACGGCTGGCGGCACTTGTATTTGGTCGACCCGAAGGAGGAAAAAATCAAAAACCAGATCACGAAGGGCGAATGGGTCGTCCGCGGCATTGACAAGATCGATGAGGACGCGCGACAGGTTTGGTTTCGCGCGGGCGGCATGAACGCGGACCAGGACCCTTATTTCATTCATTATTATCGCATCAATTTCGACGGCACCGGGCTCGTCGCGCTGACGGAGGGCAATGGAAATCACACAGTCCAATTTTCGCCCGACCGGAAATTCCTCATCGATACCTACAGCCGCGTGGACATGGCTCCTGTTCACGAACTGCGCCGCTGCTCCGATGGCAAACTGGTTTGCAAATTGGAAGAGGCGGACATCGCGGAGCTGAAGGAAAGCGGCTGGGAACCGCCCGAGGTTTTCACCGCCAAAGGCCGCGATGGCAAAACGGACATTTGGGGAATCATCCGCCGTCCAAAGAATCTCGATCCTTCGAAGAAATATCCAATTCTCGAAAGCATCTACAATGGGCCGCAAGGCGCCTATGTGCCGAAATCGTTCAGTGCGGGCAATCGTTCTTCCAGCATGACCGAGGCTGGATTCATCCTTGTGCAGTGTGACGCCATGGGCACGGCGTTCCGCTCGAAAGCGTTTCATGACGTCTGCTGGCATAATCTCGCCGACGCGGGGCTTCCCGACCGCATCGCCTGGATAAAAGCCGCCGCCGAAAAATATCCTTACATGGATATCACGCGCGTCGGCATTTTTGGCACTTCCGCCGGCGGCCAGAACGCCGCTGCCGCCGTCATCTTCCATCCTGAGTTTTACAAATGCGCCGTCGCGAATTCGGGCTGTCACGACAATCGCCTCGATAAAGCCTCGTGGAACGAACAGTGGATGGGATACATGCCGAAGGATAAAATCTGGAGCAAGGACCCCGACAATTGGTATTCGCAAAATTCCAATATCGACAACGCGGCGAAATTGCGCGGGAAGTTGTTCCTCATCGTGGGTGAAATGGACGACAATGTGCCGCCCGAATCCACGATGCGTTTCGTCGACGCGCTGATAAAGGCAAAAAAAGACTTCGATCTGCTCGTCGTGCCCGGCGCAAATCATGGCGCGGCCAGCCCGGTCACCCAGCGCCGCACGCTGGATTTCTTCGTGCACAATCTCCTTGGCAAGGAGCCGCCCGACAGAAACGCGGAGTCATCGGCTGATTGAGTTGTGAAAACAGCCCTGGCTCTTCTTTTTTGTGCGCTGGGCTTCGTCGTGGACGCCGCGGCGCAGGAGACAAAAGGCGAAATTACCCGGGGCGATTTCCAGCTTAAATTCGACGAGCGCGGAATCACGGGCCTCGCCAATCCGCACGATCCATTTGGCGCGCAGATGTTGCCGCAAGGCCAGCGGCTGGGATTGACCGTGCGCTTTCGCAGTGGTGAGGGTGAATGGGAGACATTGCCGCCGGTTCAATTGCAGGATGCGGAGCCGTCGGAAGCCAAAATTATCTATGCCAGCTACGCCTCGGAGAAGCTGAAGGCGACCCAAACGTTTTCCACGGACGGCACGGCGCTGGATTGGAACATCGAATTGGAATCCACGAGCAACGCGCCCATTGAAATCGGCGATCTCTCCCTCTCCATTCCCGCTGCCGGCCCGCGCGGCGAGGACCCGAAGCAAATTTTCGAACACGGATTTTTGAAGCATCAATTTATTTCCGGCAACGGCTCGTTTCTCTATTTCGTCCGCGCTTCGGGCGCACCGCCGTATCTGATGGTCACGATCAAGCCCGGAACGGAGCTTGAATATTTCGGCGGCGGCTTCGGACGCGGAGCCGCGCGGGTTTTCGTCCATTCCGGTTTGACCGCGGGGAATGAAAAACGCGGCACATGGCGGCAGCCGAACA
>Ga0335085_10008345_pt1 | contig 15821 bp, 12 predicted proteins | sample Lox_Sample_45_FD_206712 | JGI IMG/M metagenome (GOLD analysis project Ga0335085, IMG submission 206712) | Soil microbial communities from Loxahatchee National Wildlife Refuge, Florida, United States - Lox_Sample_4.5 | ecosystem: Environmental > Terrestrial > Soil > Wetlands | place: USA...
GCCGAGCGCGGCGACGACGAGAAGCGGGGTCTCGTCGGGGAGCCGTTCGAGGGTGGGCCAGGGCGAGAACCGGGCCGTCGTCCGCGCGACTTCCAGGCTCGCCGAGAAGACCTGGAGGACCGGCTCCTCGATCCTCCACGCCGCTCGGAGAAGTCGGTGCAGGCCGAGGGCCGTCGCGGCCCCCGCGCTCCATTGGGCGAGGAGGAGAAGACGCGGGCGGCGGAACGCGCGGTGGGGAAACGCGAGCGCCGCGAGCGAGAGCGGCACCCAGAAGGCGAACGCCTTGAAGAGCGAGAGCTGGAGGCCCGCCGCGATCAGCCCGATCCAGAAATAGGCTCCGGGAGCCGCCTCGTCCCGGGGCCGCATCAGAATCCAGATCAGGAGAACGCCGAAAAGCTGAACGTTGTCGTGCCGGAACTCCAGGCCGTACCGCCAGAGCGGCGCGAGCGTCGCGGCGAAGGCGAAGGTGGCGAGGCCCTCACGGGACCGAAGCCGGGCCCCGGTGGCCTTCACGAGGAGGAACAGGTTCGCCCAGAAGAGGGCCAGCGCCACGAGACGGAACGCGTGGAAGAGATCCGCGGAGCGATTCGAGACGACGGCGAGCGGCGCCAGGACGAGGAGATGGAGCGGCGTCGAAGTGAAGAAGCTGGCCGTCTCGTGGGTGGCGATGATGCGGGCCATCGTCACGCTCTGGGCCTCGTCGACCTGATAAACCCGGTTCCACGCGAGGAAGAGCGAAAGGAGGCCGAGAAGGGACCCTCCGGCGAGGAGCGCGAACCGTCGCATCGTCATGGATCGCCGGATAATACGGCGACGGTTCCCCGCGCCGGGGCATGGCAAGATCCCCCGGAGCCCGATGCCGACCATCCGCCCCGCCGCCGCCGACGACGCCGAGACGATCGCCTCCTTCAACGAGGCGATGGCGACGGAGACCGAGGGAAAGACCCTCGTCCCGGAGACGATCCGCGCCGGGGTGCGGGGGCTCTTCGCGCGGCCCGATCTCGGCTTCTATCTCGTGGCCGAGGACGGGGACCGGATCGTCGGGCAGCTGATGATCACCTACGAATGGAGCGACTGGCGAAGCGGCCTCGTCTGGTGGATCCAGAGCGTCTACGTCCGGCCGGAGTTCCGGGGGAAGGGCGTCTACCGCGCCCTCCACGCGCACGTGAGGGCGATGGCGAAGCGCGCCGGGGGCGTCCGCGGATTCCGTCTCTACGTCGACAGGGAGAACGCGGCCGCTCAGGCGACCTACCGGCATCTCGGGATGCGCGAGACGGACTACCGCCTGTTCGAGGAGATCTGGGAGGAACCCGGGTGAAGAAGATCGCCGTCCTCGGCGCAGGCCTGGTCGGCTCGCTCATGGCGCGGGAGCTGGCCGCCGACGGGAGGTTCGAGGTCACGGCGTTCGACCGGGACGCGGAGGCCCTGGGCGCGCTCGCGCGAACCCCGCGCCTTTCGACGCGACGCGCGGACCTGGCGTCGAGCGCCGAGGTCGCGAGGGCCGCGGCGGACGCCGACGTCGTCGTCGGGGCCGTGCCCGGCTCGATCGGCCACACGGCCCTGAAGGCGGCGCTCGGCTCGAAGAAGCCCGTCGCCGACATCGCCTTCTTTCCGGAGGACCCGCTGGTCCTCGACGCCCTCGCGAAGGAGGCCGGGGTCCCCGCCCTCGTCGATTGCGGCGTGTCGCCGGGCCTCTCCAACATGGCCGCCGGCCGCGCCGAGAGCCTCCTGGACGAGACGAATGCGATCCGGATCTACGTCGGCGGGCTTCCCTTCCGGCGGGTGAAACCGTTCGAGTACCGCGTCGTCTTCTCGGGCACCGACGTGATCGAGGAGTACACGCGCCCCGCGCGGATACGGGAGCACGGCCGGACGGTCGTGAAGCCGGCCCTGTCGGAGCCGGAGGAAATCGACGTCCCCGTCGTCGGGACGCTGGAAGGGTTCAACACGGACGGCCTCCGGACCCTCCTGGCCACGGCGAAGGCGCCCAACGTGAGCGAGAAGACGCTCCGCTACCCGGGGCATGCCGCCCTGATGCGCGCCTTCCGGGACGCCGGGTTCTTCTCTCAGGAGCCGGTCGAGGCGGCCGGCGTCCGCGTCGTCCCGCGCGCCCTGACCGAGATGCTCCTCTTCTCGGCGTGGAAGCGCCCCGAGGAGGAGGAGGAGTTCACGCTGCTCCGCGTCGTCTGCGACGGGACGAAGGGGGGGCGCCGGACGAGGCTGACCTACGACCTCTTCGACCGGACCGATCCGGCGACCGGCGCCACCTCCATGGCGCGGACCACCGGCTTCCCGTGCGTCATCGCCGCCGGGTGGCTCGCCGAGGGGCGCTTCGCCGAGCCGGGGGTCTTTCCGCCGGAGCGGCTCGGCGTGCGGCCCGCTCTCTGGGACGCGATGGTCACCGGCCTCGCGGCGCGCGGGGTGGCCTTCACGGAATCCGTCTCGGAGGGAGCGTGAGAGGGATCCGGAGCCCGATGGGAACCCTCCCGGGCGGAGAGTGGTCGGGGGGGCGGAAGAATCGGGCCGACGAGCCGAAGGCGTCGAAAGGGGAGCGGCTGGTCGCCCTCCTTCCCGACATCTGGACGCTCCTCAGGCCACGACGCGGCCTTCTCGCCGGCGGCCTCGTCCTGATGGGAATCAACCGCGTGTCGGGACTCGTCCTGCCGGCCTCGGCCAAGTACCTGATCGACGACGTGATCGGGAAGGGCCAGCACCAGCTGCTCTTTCCGCTCCTCGGCTTCATCGTGTTCGCGACGGCCGTCCAGGGCGTCACCTCCTTCGCCCTGACGCAGCTTCTCTCGAAGTCGGCTCAGCGGCTGATCGCCGACATGCGCCGGAAGGTGCAGGAGCACGTCGGGCGGCTCCCCGTCGCCTTCTACGACGCGAACAAGACCGGCAACCTGATCTGGCGGATCATGTCCGACGTCGAAGGGGTCCGGAACCTCATCGGGACGGGCCTAGTGGAGTTCGCGGGAGGCCTCCTGACGGCGGCGATCTCGCTCGTGGTCCTCTTCCGGATCTCGGCGACCATGACGAGCCTGGCCTTCGGGTTCCTCCTCGTCACCGGCATCGCGCTCCAGTTCGCCTTTGCGACGATCCGGCCGATCTTCGGGGAGCGCTCGAAGATCTACGCGGACGTGACGGGCCGCCTCAACGAGACGCTCGGCGGCGTCCGGGTCGTGAAGGGATACCACGCGGAGACCCGCGAGGCCGCGGTCTTCTCGCACGGCGTCCAGCGGCTGCTCGAGAACGTCCTGAAGACCCTGACGGCGACCTCGGTCATGAGCCTCTCCTCCACGCTCCTGCTCGGCGTCGTCGGGGCCACGGTCATGTTCGTCGGCACCCGGCAGATCCTCGCCGGGACGCTGACGCTGGGCGGCTTCTTCACCTACACGCTCTTCCTCGGCTTCCTCATCGCGCCGATGTTCCAGATCGTGGCCATCGGCACGCAGCTGACCGAGGCCCTCGCCGGCCTCGAGCGGACGCGCGAGATCCTGCGCGAGCGGCCCGAGGACGAGGATCCGCGCCGGACGGTGGCGCTCCCCTCGGTCGAGGGGCGCGTGGTCTTCGAGGACGTCAGGTTCTCCTACGCCGAGGGGAAGGAGGTCCTCCGCGGGGTCTCCTTCGAAGCGGCGCCGGGGACGGTCACGGCGCTCGTCGGGCCCTCGGGGTCGGGAAAGTCGACGATCATCAGCCTCGTCGCCGCCTTCGCGGTTCCGGCCTCCGGCCGGGTCCTCGTGGACGGTGTCGACCTGTCCACGGTCCGCCTCGATTCCTACCGGACGGCCCTCGGCGTCGTCCTCCAGGAGTCGTTCCTCTTCGACGGGACGATCCGGGAGAACGTGGCCTTCTCGAAGGCGGAGGCGACTCCCGATGAGGTTCTCGCCGCCAGCCGGATCGCCCGGGTGGACGAGTTCGCCGAGCGGTTCGAGAAGGGCTACGACACGGTCGTCGGGGAACGGGGCGTGAAGCTCTCGGGCGGGCAGCGCCAGCGGGTCTCCATCGCACGGGCCCTCCTCGCCGACCCGCGGATCCTGATCCTCGACGAGGCGACGTCGTCCCTGGACACGGAGTCGGAGGCGCTGATCCAGGAGGGGCTGGCGGTCCTGATGAAGGGGCGGACGACCTTCGTCATCGCCCACCGCCTCTCCACGATCCGGCGGGCCGACCAGATCCTCGTGGTGGAGGACGGTCTCGTGGTCGAGTGCGGGACGCACGAGGCGCTCTACGAGGCGCGGGGACGCTACTTCGAGATGTACACGAAGCAGCACGGCCTCGAGCGGAACCTCTTCCTGGCCCCCGGCGAGGGGGACGAGAGGGCCTTCGAGGCGGAGGGGCCGGGCGGGGAGGCCGAGCCGCCGCCGGGCCTCACCGACGCCCTGAAGATCCTCCGGAGCGGCCGCTAGGGCGCGGACCGGGACTGATTCCAATGACTCATGGGGCCCGACGCGGCCTTTCGCTACCTTTTCATGAGGACCAAAGAGGGAGGTTCCTGCCATGAAGATCCTGCTGGCCGATTCCTTCGACGAGTCCCTTCCCAGGAAACTGGCCCCCTTCGGCGATGCCACGACCGACATGGCGCAGCTTCCCGAGGCCGACGTGGTCCTCGTCCGCTCCAAGACGAAGGTCACCAAGGAGTTCCTCGCGGGCGCCCCGAAGCTGAAGCTCGTCATCCGGGGCGGCGTCGGCCTCGACAACGTCGACATCGAGGCGTGCCGGGCGAAGGGGATCGAGGTCAAGAACACGCCGCGGGCCTCCTCGGTCGCCGTGGCCGAGCTGACGATGGCCCTCATGCTCGCCGTCCCCAACCGTCTCATCGACGGGCACAACTCGATGAAGGACGGGAAGTGGCTCAAGAAGGAGCTGAAACGGACGGAGCTGTACGGCAAGACTCTCGGCCTCCTGGGCGCCGGCCTCATCGGCACCGAGGTGGCGCGGCGGGCCCTCGCCTTCGGGATGAAGGTCGTCGCCTACGATCACTACATCCCGAACCACGCGCTGGCCGAGCTGCTGGACGAGCCCGAGGAGCTCTACGCCCGGGCCGATTACATCAGCGTCCACTTGCCGCTGACCCCGGAAACCCGCGGAATGCTGAACCGGCAGGCGTTCGTCCAGATGAAGAAAGGCGTCGTCATCGTGAACACGGCGCGCGGGAAAGTCATCTCCGAGGAGGACCTCGTCGAGGCGCTGAAGAGCGGCCAGGTCGCCGCCTACGCCACGGACGTCTACCTCTCCGATCCGCCGGATCCGAAGAGCCCCCTGCTGACCGCCCCGAACGTCATCCTGATGCCCCATGTCGGCGGCTCGTCGAAGGAGAACCTCCTCCGGATCGGCGAGAACGTCGTCGAGATCCTGAGGAAGTGGTCGAAGCCGGCGGTCAAGGCGCCGGCCGAGGCCGGCGTTCTCGCGAGCCGTTGAGCTCCCTCTCCCCGGCGGCGTGAGCGGCGGCCCGGCCGGGCCGCCGCTCGTCGCTCATCCCTCCTCCATAATGAAGCCGGCGATGGACGAGACCTTCTATCCCGAGCTGACGCCGGAGCGCGAGATCGCGGAGTTCCAGCGGCTGAAGGGGCAGATGCAGGAGGTCTGGAAGACGATCGGCGGGAATACGGGCGATGCGGCCTACACCTCGGTCGTCGTCCCGTCGCTCACGCTCGACCAGGAGGAGCTTCGGAAGATCCCCGGCTCCGCCTTTTACGAGGAGCGTCTCCTGTTCCTCCTGATGCGCCTGCGCAACCCCCGGGCGCGCCTCGTCTACGTCACTTCCCAGCCCGTCCACCCGCTCGTCCTCGAGTACTACCTCCAGCTGCTCGCCGGCATCCCGGCCAGCCACGCCCGGTCCCGCCTGACGCTCCTCTGCGCGTTCGATTCCTCGCCCCGGGCGCTCACCGAGAAGATCCTCGAGCGGCCGCGGCTCATCGACCGGATCCGGGCGGGGATCCACGACCCGGGCCGCGCCTTCCTGACGGTCTTCAATTCCACGCCGCTCGAGCGGCGCCTCGCGGTCCTGCTCGGGATTCCCCTCTTCGGCTGCGATCCCTCCCTCACGCACCTCGGCACGAAGTCGGGGGGCCGGAAGGTCTTTCGCGACGCGGGGATCGCCACGCCCGCGGGCTTCGAGGAGCTCTGGACGCCGACGGACGCCGTGGAGGCTCTCGCGGAGCTCCGCCGGACGACGCCGGGCCTGAAGCGGGCCGTCGTCAAGCTCAACGCGAGCTTCTCGGGCGAAGGGAACACGGTCTTCCGGTACCCGGCCGCCGAGGGGCGCGAAGCGATCGCGGACGCGCTCTTCCGGCTCGAGTTCCCGGTCGCCATGGAGAACTTCGACACGTTCTTCAGCAAGTTCGGGAGGATGGGGGGCGTCGTCGAGGAGTTTCTCGAGGGGGAAGACCGCGCCTCTCCCAGCGCGCAGCTCCTGATCGAGCCGAACGGCAAGCCCGTCCTCCTCTCGACGCACGACCAGATCCTCGGCGGTCCGGGCGGCCAGCTCTACTTCGGCTGCCGCTTCCCGGCGCGCCAGTCGTACCGGCGCGAGGTCGGCGAGGCGGGCCTGCGCGTCGGCGAGGTTCTCTCGCGGGAAGGAGTCATCGGCCGGTTCGGCATCGACACAGTCGTCCGGCCGAAGGAAGGGGGCGGCTGGGAGGTCTTCGGCATCGAGATCAACCTCCGGAAGGGGGGCACGACCCATCCGTTCCTCGCCCTGCAGTTCCTGACGGGCGGCGCCGTCGTGAGGGAGAGCGGCCTCTTCGTCACGCCGACGGCCCACCCGAAGTACTACCGCTCCACGGACAACCTGTCGTCACCGCGGTACCGCGGCCTCCTCCCGGAAGACCTGATCGACATTCTCACGGCGAACAGCCTCCACTACAGCCCCATCACCGAGACGGGAGTCCTCTTCCACATGATCGGGGCCCTGTCGCAGCACGGGAAGCTGGGACTCACCGTGATCGGGAACTCCCGCGAGGAGGCCGAGGACCTCCACGCCGACACGCTGACGATCCTCGACCGGGAGGCGTCGTACCGACGCGACCGCCCCGACCCGGTGGACTCGCCGGAGTAGCCGCCAGAACGGAAAAGGGCCCGCGGATCGCGCCGCGGGCCCGTCTCGTCCGGAGGAAGGAACCGTTACTTCTTCTTGGCGGGCGCCTTGGCGGCCGCGGCCGGCTTGGCGGCGGGAGCCGCCGGGGCGGTGGCGAGCGAGGCGACGAGCTCGGCGGCCTTCTCCTTGATCGCCTTGGCCTTCTCGACGGCGGCCATGGGGTCGTTCGCGCCGACGGCGACGGCGTCGTCCCACATCTTCTTCAGGTCGGCGGCGCCGGCCTTGGCGGCGTCGAGCTTGGCGGCGTCCATTCCCTTCGGGAGCTTCTTCATGGCGGCCAGCTCGGCGACCTTGTCCTCGGCGGCCTTGACGGCGGCCGGGACCGAAGCCTGGATTTCGGCCCACAGCTTCGTGTAGTCGTCCTTCTTGACCTTGGCCGCGTTGACGGCCTCGGTCGCCTTGCCCGGGATGGCCTGGGCGGCGGCGAGGGCCGCGGCGTAGTCGCCCTTCCCGAACTTGTCCTTGGCGTCCTTGTTCGCGTCGTTCAGAGCTTTCCACTGGTCGGGGACGTACTTCTCGACGTTGGCCTTGGCGGCGGTGACGGCGGCGTCGGCGGCCTTGAGGGCTTCCTCGGCGGGGCCTTTCTGGGAGCAGGCCGTCGTCAGGACGGCGACGGCGGCGACGAGCACGAGAGAGGTCAGGATTCGGCGCACGGAATTCTCCTTTCGGTTCGATGGCAGAAGGCCCGGAAGGCCCGGACCGCGAAAACGCAAAAACGGCGCGAAAACGGTAGTGAACCCCGAGACGTCTGTCAAGGCTCCCGGACCGGCTCCGGGCCCCCAATTGAATCATGGAATCCGCGATGCCCCGCCCGTAGCGTCGAGGCGGCATGCGGTTTCTGCCGCTGGTCCTGAAAAACCTCTTCCGGAAGAAGACGCGGACGTTCCTGACGATCGCCTCGATCCTCTTCCCCCTCCTCGTCATCTCCTTCCTCGGGACCTTCCTCCGGGCGCTCGATCTCACGGACCCCGCCCGGAGCGGGATCTTCCGGGTCGTCACGCGGCACAAGGTCGGCCTCACGACGCCGATCCCCTTCTCGGACGTCCGGCGGATCGATCCCCTTCGCGGGGTCGTCGCGACGACCGTCCTGGCCCAGTTCCGGGGGATCTACCGCGACGAGAGCGCGGCGAACATCTTTCCCCGCTTCGCGGCGGACGCCTCGACGTTCCTCACGGTCTTCGACGACGCCGTCATCGTGGAGGGGAGCGCCGAGGCCTGGCGGAAGGACCGCGCGTCAGCCCTCGTCGGAGAGCGGATCTTCCGGAAGTACGGGTGGCGGCTCGGGGACCGGGTCACGGTCCGCGGGACCCTCTACCCCGTCGACCTCGACCTCGTCATCGCCGCGGTCTACCGCCTCCCCTACGAGACGTCGGCCTCGCTCTTCTTCCACCGTGAGGTCCTCGAGGAGGCCTGGCCCCCCTTTCGCGGGCAGGTCACGACGATCTGGGCCCGCGCGAAGGACGCAGCCGCCGAGGCGCGCCTTCCCGCCGAGATCGACGCCCTCTTCGAGAACTCCCCCTTCCCGACGAAGAGCGACCCCGAGAGCGCCTTCCTGACCGGCTTCGTCCAGCTCCTGGGGAACGTCCAGCTCCTCCTGACCTCGCTCGTCCTCGTCCTCGTCGTCGTCATCGTCCTCGTGGCCGCCAATACGATGGCGATGTCCACCCGCGAGCGGGTCGTGGAGATCGCCGTGATGAGGACCCTCGGCTACACGCGGGCCCAGGTCGTGCTGCTGGTCCTCGCCGAGAGCGTGGTCATGGCGCTCGTCGGTGCGGCGATCGGGCTCGGCCTTTTCGTCGCGGGGTTCACCTCGATGAAAAACGCCCTCGTCGATACCCGTCTCTCCCAGTTCGCGGCGGGGATGAAGGTCTTTCCGGAGGTGCTCGCCCTCGCCGTCGGCACGGCCGTCCTGATCGGCCTCCTCTCGGCGCTCGTCCCGGCGCTCCGCGCCGGAGGGCGGACGATCGTCGACGGGCTGCGGTTCACGGGGTAGGCGTCAGTCGGGGCGGCGCGCTCCCGGTCCGAGGATCGGGCGCCCCGGACGCGCCGGGGTGATCTTCCCGCCCTCCACGACGAGCTGTCCGTTCACGACGACGAAGGGGATTCCCTCGCAGTAGTGGAGGGGGTCGGCGAAGGTCGAGACGGCCTTCACGTGCGCCGGGTCGAAGGCCACGAGGTCGGCGTAGAGGCCCGGGACGACGAGGCCGCGGTCCCGGATCTGGGCGCGGGCTGCCGGAAGGGACGTCATCTTCCGGACGGCCTCCTCGAGCGGGAGGAGCCTCTCGTCCCGGACGTACGTCGAGAGAATCCGGGCCGTCGAGGCCCAGCCGCGGGGATGCGACTTCTCCTCGGAGAAGATGCCGTCCGTCGCCGAGGCGCCGGAGTCGGTGCAGAAGGCGACGAGGCGGCTCTTCAGCGCCGCGCGGACGTCCTCGTCGCTCATGCAGAAGAGGATGCCGCTCGAGTTCCCGCGGTCGGCGATGACGAGGTCGATCAGCGCATCCCGCGGATCCTTCCCCTCGGCCCTTCCGATCTCCTCGACCGTCTTCCCTTCGTATCTCTTGAGCGCCGGGTTCAGCACGGACGTCACCAGGACGCCGGATCCGCCTCCCGCCCCGTACCACTGGTTCTCCCACGCGGCGGAGTCCTCGGCCATCTCCCGCTTCACCCGCTCGCGCACGGCGGCATCCTTCAGCCGGGAGAGCAGCTTCTCGGTTCCCCCCTCGCGCACCCAGGGCGGCAGGTTGGCGTCGAGGCCGTTCATGGCGGCGGTCCACGGATACTGGTTCGCGGCCACGTCCAGCCCCTCCGCGCGCGCCGCCTCCAGCCGGGCCAGCACCTCCGGCATCCGTCCGCGGTTCCTCCCGATCGTCTTCAGGTGCCAGATGTTCGCGGGAAGGCGCGCCTCGCGGGCGATCCGGAAGACCTCGTCGAGCGAGGCGTCGATCCGGTTTCCCTCCGAGCGCTGGTGGGTGAAATAGACGCCCCCGTACCGCGCCGCGACCTTCGCGAGGGCGACGATTTCCTCCGTCGAGTTGTAGATGTCGGGGACGTACTGCAGCGAGGTCGAGACGCCGAGCGCCCCGTCCTCCATCGCCCGCGCCACCTCGTGCTCCATGGCGGCCAGCTCGGCGGGCGTGGCGCGCCGGTCCTCCTTCCCGATGACGAGGTCGCGGACGGTCCCGAGGCCGACGAAGGATCCGAGATTGATGGCCGGCGGCGTCCGCCGGTAGCGGGCGAAATAGCCGGCCAGCGTCGAGAAGTCGGGGCGGACGCCGTACCGCTTCCAGACCTCCTCGCCCTCCTTGAGCAGCCGCTCGTTCGACGGTGCGATGGAGGAGCCCTCGCCCGTCACCTCGGTCGTGATCCCCTGGGTGATTTTGGAGGCGGCGCGGGGGTCGACGAGGACGTTGTACTCGGACTGTCCCAAAAGGTCGATGAATCCGGGGGAGACGACGAGGCCCGAGGCGTCGATCCGCCGCCGTGCGGCGGCCTTCCGCGCCTCCGGGAGAACGCCGACGGCGGCGATCCGGTCGCCGCGAACGGCCACGTCGGCGCGGAAGAGCGGGGCGCCGGTTCCGTCGGCCACACGCCCGTTCTCGAGGACGAGGTCGTCGCGTCCCTCGGGAGCGGAGGCCCCGGACAGAAGGAAAAAGGCCGCGGCGCAGAGTGCCGCGGCCGAGAAGGCCCGCTTCATCTCGAAAACTCCTTGCTCCCGGCTGGCCGGGAGCCTCGGGTCGTCAGGGGTTCTTGGGCCGCGCCTCGTTGACGCGAATCGTGCGCCCTTCGTGCTGCTGGCCGTTCAGGGCCTGCATGGCCTTCTTCGCGTCCTCGTCGGCCATCTCGACGAAGCCGAAGCCCTTCGAGCGGCCCGAGTCGCGGTCGACGACGACGGTAGCGGACTGGACGGCGCCATACGCTTCGAAAAGACCGCGGAGAGAGGAGTCATTGACTGCGTACGAGAGATTTCCGACGTAGAGCTTCATGCCCGGAATCCTTTCGCGGCCGGCAGGGGCCGGCCCGCATAAAGACTAGCACGGGCCCCTTCAACTACGATCGCACGTTCCGGCGGCCCATCCGTCCGGAGGAGGTTCGCATGAAGCCCGGAGTCACCCTGTGCGCGGTTCTCTTCCTGGGAGCGGCCTCGGCGGCGAGCCAGACCGTCGACGAGATCGTGGCGAAGAACCTCGCGGCCCGGGGGGGAGCGGAGCGTCTGAAGGGGACCCGGAGCGCCCGGATGACGGGGACCCTGTCGATGGGCGCCGGGAAGGACGCCGAATTCGTGTTCGAGTTCCGGAAGCCGCGGATGATCCGACAGGAGTTCACGGTCCAGGGCCTCACGGGGATCACGGCCTTCGACGGGCGGACCGGCTGGCAGGTGATGCCCTTCGGGGGGAAGTCGGACCCCGAGCCGCTGCCTCTCGACGACCTGAAGGAGCTCGAGGAACAGGCCGAGAACCTCGACGGCGACCTCGTGGACTGGAAGGCGAAGGAGAGCCGGGTCGAGCTGCTCGGCCGCGAGACGGTCGACGGGACGGAGGCCTGGAAGCTCCGGATCACGCTGAAGAGCGGCACCGAGAAAACGGTCTGGCTCGACGCGGCGACCTTCCTCGAGCTGCGCGGCATCTCGCGGCGGAAGATCGACGGGAAGGACGTGGAGACCGTCACCACGCTCCGCGACTACCGGGACGTCTCGGGCATCAAGGTCCCGTTCTTCATGGAGAGCCGGGCGAACGGACAGGCGTCGGGCCAGGCGGTCGTCTTCCTGACCGTCGAGTTCGACGTTCCGATCGACGCGGCGCGGTTCCGGATGCCCGTGGCCCGGCCGGCCGGGACCCCTCCACCGAAGCCCTGATTGGGCGCGGCGGGCTGATAAGCTCGTCTGCGTATGGCGCAGATCAGGCCGTTTCCGGCCGGCCGGCCGCCGAAGGCGATGGCGGCCCGCGTCGCCTCCGTCCCCTACGACGTCGTCGATACGAAGGAAGCTCTCGCGCTCGCCGCCGGCAATCCCGTCTCGTTCCTCCACGTCTGCCGCCCGGAGATCGATCTCCCGGAGGGGACCGACCTCTACGCGGACGCCGTCTACGCGAAGGGGCGCGAGAACCTCGACCGCTTCTTCGCCGACGGCACGCTGGTCGCCGAGGAGACGCCGCGCCTCTTCGTCTATCGGCAGAGCTGGCGCGGCCGGAAACAGGACGGTCTCGTGGCCGCCTGCTCGGTCGACGATTACGACGCGGACGTCATCCGGAAGCACGAGAAGACGCGCCCCGACAAGGAGAACGACCGGGTTCGCCACCTCCTGACCCAGTCGGCCCACGCCGAGCCGGTCTTCCTGACCTATCGCGCCGTCCCGGTCCTCGACGCGAAAGTCGGAGAGATCACGGCAGGCGTTCCGGAGTACGACTTCGAGGCGCCCGACGGCGTGCGACACACGCTCTGGCTCGTCCCGGAGTCGGACAACGCCTTCTTCGTGGACGCCTTCGCGAAGGTGCCCCTTCTCTACGTCGCCGACGGCCACCACCGCTCCGCCTCGGCCTCCCGGGCGCGCGCGGCGCTCCGGGAGAAGGACCCGGGCCTCTCCGCCTCTCATGCGGTGAACTGGTTCCCGGCCACGATCTTTCCCGACCGGGAGCTGGCGATCCTGGCGTACAACCGGGTCGTGAAGGACCTCGGCGGGAGGTCGCCCGGCGAGTTCCTCGCGGCCGTCCGGGAGGCCTTCCGGATCCGGCACGGCGCCGGGCCCGAGCCGGACGGCAAGGGCGACGTCCGGATGTACTTCAGCGGGGCCTGGCACGCCCTGGCGCCGATCGCTCCGGTCGACGCGAAGGACCCGATCGGTTCGCTCGACGTGTCGGTCCTCGCCGACCGCCTTCTCGCGCCGATCCTCGGCATCGCGGACCAGCGGACCGACAAGAGGATCGACTTCGTCGGCGGCATCCGGGGAACGAAGGAGCTGGAGGCGCGGGTCGACTCCGGTCGCGCCGCGGTGGCCTTCTCGATGTTTCCGACGACGGTCGCCGACCTGATGGCCATCGCCGACGCCGGGGCGATCATGCCGCCGAAGTCCACCTGGTTCGAGCCGAAACTCAGGTCGGGGCTCTTCGTCCATCGTTTTTAGGGGGGGGACGATGAAGGTTCTGGTGGCGGACGCGTTCGAGGCCTCGGGCCTCGAGGGGCTGAAGGCCCTCGGTTGCGACGTAATCTACGAACCGAAACTCGAGGGGGACGCGCTCGGGGCGCGTCTCGAGAGCGACCGGCCGGAGATTCTCATCGTCCGGTCCACGAAAGTGACGGCGAAAGAGATCGACCGGGCCTCGGCTCTCGCCCTGATCGTCCGCGCGGGCGCCGGCGTCAACACGATCGACCTCAACGCCGCGTCGGCGCGGGCCATCGCCGTTTCGAACTGCCCCGGCAAGAACTCGGTCGCGGTGGCCGAGCTGGCGTGGGGTCTCCTCCTTGCACTCGACCGCCGGATCCCCGAACAGACCGCCGATCTCCGGGCGGGCGTCTGGAAGAAGGCGGAGTACGGCAAGGCGAAGGGGCTCGCCGGGCGGACGCTCGGCGTGGCGGGCGTCGGCGCCATCGGGCGGGAAGTCATCCACCGCGCGAGGGCCTTCGGGATGGAGGTCCTCGCCTGGAGCCGCTCCCTCGACGCCTACGAGGCGGCGCGTCTCGGCGTGACGCGGGCGGCCACGCTCGACGAGCTGGCGCGCGGGAGCGACGCCGTCTCGGTCCACCTCGCCCTGACGAAGGAGACGAAGGGTCTCCTGGGCGCGGCGTTCTTCGGGGCGATGAAGCCGGGCGCGCTCTTCGTCAACACGAGCCGCGGCGAGGTGGTCCGCGAGAAGGACCTCGCGCAGGCGATCGCGGAGAAGGGAATCCGGGCCGGGCTCGACGTCTTCGAGCTCGAACCGGCGGGCGGGACGGGGACCTTCGAGGACCCGATCGTGAAAAACGCCGGCGTCGTCGGGACGCACCACTGCGGCGCCTCGACCGAGCAGGCGCAGAACGCCATCGCCCTCGAGACGCTCCGGATCGTCGAGGCGTTCCTCGCGACGGGCGAGGTGCCGAACGCGGTGAACCTCTCCGACCGGACGCCCGCGACGCACCTCCTCTCGGTCCGCCACCGGGACCGGGTCGGCGTCCTCGCCCACATCTTCGCGGAGCTGAAGGCGGCGGGGATCAACGTGGAGCAGACCGAGAACGTCGTCTTCGCGGGAGCCGAGGCGGCGTGCGCCCGGATCCAGGTGGACCGGCCCCCGGACGGAGACGTCCTCCGCCGGATCGAAGCCGGCAACCCCGACATCTTCTCGGTGGCGCTGACGCCGATCTGAAATCGGCCATAATCGATCCCGCTGTCGTGACCGAAGCGCTCGAGGCCCGGACCCTTCTCGACTACTTCCGCTTCGCGACCCGGAGCGGAAAGACGGACCTCCTGATCCGGAAGATCGACGGAACGTGGCGGCCGGTGTCCGCGGAGGAGTTCGGCTCGATGACGAAAGGGCTGGCGCTCGGTCTGGCCCTCCTCGGCGTCGACCGGCACGATCGCGTGGCCGTCCTTTCGGAGAACCGGCCCGAGTGGGCGGCCACCGACTTCGCCACGCTCGCCCTCGGCGCCCTGACCGTGCCGATCTACACGACCTACCTCGCGCCGCAGGTCGAGTACATCCTCCGCGACTCGATGGCGAAGGTCGTCGTCGTGTCGAACGCCGTCGAGCTCCAGAAGGTCCTCGACGTCCGGATACGGTGCAAGGAGCTGGAGCAGATCCTGGTCATGGAGCCCACCCCCTGGAGCGCCGGAAAGTCGACGCCGTTCGCCGACGTCGTGAAGAAGGGGCTCGGACTCCTCGCCGTCGACCCGCACGCGTTCGACGAGCGGACCGACGCCCTCGAAGGGTCCGACTGGGCCACGATGATCTACACCTCGGGGACGACGGGGGAGCCGAAGGGCGCCGTCCTGACGCACGAGAACTTCGTGTCGAACGTGGCGACCTGCTCCACCCTCTTCGACGTGACCGCGGACGACGTCGCCCTGTCGTTCCTCCCGCTCTCGCACGTCTTCGAGCGGATGGTCGACTATCTCTACTTCTCGCGCGCGGCGACCATCGCGTACGCCGAGTCGATCGAAAAGCTCTCCGAGACTTTCCAGGAGGTGAAGCCCCACTGCTTCGCCGCCGTGCCGCGCGTCTACGAGAAGATGCTCGCCCGCGTGCAGGCGGCCGTGGAGCGGGCCCCGGCGATCCGCCGGAAGATCTTCGCGTGGGGCGTGAAGACGGGGGAGGCCCGCCTCGCCTTCGAGGAGCGCGGCGAGACGCCGGGCGGCTGGCTGTCTCTCAAGGCGCGCCTCGCCGACCGTCTCGTCTTCGGGAAGATCAAGGCCCGGCTCGGCGGCCGTTTCCGCTTCGCCATCTCGGGAGGCGCCCCGCTGGGGCGGGAGGTCGCGGAGTTCTTCTGGGCCGCCGGCGTCCACGTCTACGAGGGGTACGGCCTGACCGAGACGAGCCCCGTCCTCACCTGCAATCGTCCGGGCGAGTGGCGACTCGGGTCGGTCGGCCGCACGGTGCCAGGCGTGACGCTGAAGCTCGCGGGAGACGGCGAAGTCCTGGCGAAGGGACCCAATGTCATGTCGGGGGGGTACTGGCGCAAGCGCGAGGAGACGGAGTCGGTCCTGGACGAGAACGGCTGGCTCCGGACCGGCGACATCGGGAAATTCGACGGCGAGGGC
>Ga0335085_10008346_pt1 | contig 15821 bp, 15 predicted proteins | sample Lox_Sample_45_FD_206712 | JGI IMG/M metagenome (GOLD analysis project Ga0335085, IMG submission 206712) | Soil microbial communities from Loxahatchee National Wildlife Refuge, Florida, United States - Lox_Sample_4.5 | ecosystem: Environmental > Terrestrial > Soil > Wetlands | place: USA...
TTACGAAACTCCTGCATCCAGGCGCAAATGCTATGGGCGTAATTCTGGGCAACGGACGATTCTACGCGCCGCGCTACAACATACCCACCGCCATGCGGACGTTCGGTTATCCCAAACTTCTCCTGCAACTGGAAATGGAAATGGCGGATGGAAAAGTCGAGCGCGTGATCAGCGACGATACATGGAAGCTGACGACTGACGGCCCCATCCGCGCCAACAATGAATACGACGGCGAGTTTTACGACGCGCGCAAGGAGATGGCGGGCTGGAGCCGTCCGGGCTTCGCCGACGCAGCTTGGCAGCAAGCACAAGTTGTAGAAGGTCCCGCCGGAGTCCTCTCGGCGCAGCCGCTTGCCCCTATTCGTGTCACGGAAACTCTCAAACCGATTGGCGTACATGAAGTGCGGCCCGGTGTTTATATCTTTGATATGGGCCAGAACATGGTGGGCTGGTGCCGCCTGACCGTAGCGGGATCTCGGGGTGCAAAAGTCACGATGCGCCATGCCGAAAGGTTGCGTCCCAACGGAATGCTCTACACGGACAACCTCCGTTCGGCGGAAGTGACTGACACCTACGTCCTTAAGGGAAATGGGACAGAAATCTACGAGCCGCGCTTCACCTACCACGGATTCCGCTATGTGGAAGTGAAGGGCTTCCCTGGGAAACCGTCGCTCGCCTCACTGGAAGGGCGCGAGGTCCACGATGACCTCGAGCGGGTCTCGGAATTCGCCGCGTCCAATCCGCTGCTCAATCAGATCTATAAAGCTGTGCTGTGGGGGGCCAAAGACAATTATCGCAGTATTCCCACCGACTGCCCGCAACGCGATGAGCGCCAGGGCTGGCTCGGCGACCGGTCCGGGGAAAGCCTGGGCGAAACTTATATGTTTGATCTCGCCAACTTCTATGCCAAGTGGGTTGGCGACATGGGTGACGCTCAGGATGCGGACGGCCGCATCAGTGATGTCTCTCCGGCGTACTGGCCGTTCTACTCTGACAACGTCACCTGGCCTGCAAGTTTCATCATGGTCGCAAGCCACCTTTACGAGCAATATGGCGACATGCGCGTGATCGAGCAGAACTACCCTGGCATGCGGAAATGGATCGCGCACATGGAGACCTACCTCAAGGACGACCTGATGCCCCGCGATACCTATGGCGATTGGTGCGTGCCGCCGGAATCTCCTGAGCTGATTCATTCCAATGATCCCAGCCGCAAAACCGATGGTACCGTGATCGGCACAACTTACTTCTACCGGCTGCTCCGCCTGATGGTGGATTACGCCACGGTTCTCGGCAAGCAAAGCGACGCCGAGGAGTACTCACAACTTGCTGGCAAACTCCTAGTGGCATTCAACAAGACTTATTACCAACCCGCAACCGGCACATACAGCAATGGCTCGACAACCTCCAGCGTCCTACCTTTGGCGTTTCGAATGGTTCCTGAGGAAGACCGGCAGAGTGTTGCCGATGCCCTGGTTCGCAAAATCGCTGACCAGAACAAGAACCATGTGGCCACCGGGCTCATCGGCGGCCAGTGGCTGATGCAAGCGCTCTCGGATTGCGGTCACGCCGGTGTGGCTTACCAAATCGCCGCCCAGCCCGCTTATCCGGGTTGGGGCTACATGGTCACGCAAGGGGCCACCACCATTTGGGAGCTCTGGAATGGTGATACCGCCAACCCCGCCATGAATTCCGGCAACCACTTAATGCTCGTGGGGGACCTCGTAACCTGGTCCTATCAGAACTTGGCGGGAATTCGCACCGATCTCGCCCATCCGGCTTTCAAGCACATCATCATGCGCCCCACCCCGGTGGGGGATCTGACCTTCGTGAAGGCCTCGTACAATTCTTCCTACGGGAAGATCACAAGTAATTGGAAGATAGCCGGAGGGCGATTCATCTGGAGCCTGACCGTGCCGCCGAATACCACCGCAACGGTTTACGTGCCGGCAAAAGACCCGGCAGGGGTCACTGAAGGCGCCAAATCGGCCAGCGAGGCGCAAAGCGTCAAATACCAGCGCACAGAAGCGGGAGCGGCAGTTTTCGAGATCGGCTCGGGAAGTTACCAGTTTGAGTCGAAAATGGCGCCCGACTGAATCGCCCTTCGTCCAGTTCTTAATTGAACGTAGCGCCGCCATCTTGTTGGCACAATGCCGGCTGGAAGCCGGCGCTACACCTCAAATTGGGACAGCACCCGCCCGTACATCTGACGAGTCTTCGTGAAAGATATGGATCATCCCCTCGCGGGTCGAGGCAAAGAGTAGGCCCGTTTCCGGCTCATAAGCGGCGGCATCCACGCCTCCCGAGATCGGGAATGGCTGGATGACCTTTCCGGTGTCGGCATCCATCACCACGAGCATCTGAGGGTTGAGCCCGGCACTGAAAAGCCGGCCGTGCTGGATATCCAGCGCGAGGGCCGTGGGCCCTCCGGCCGGGTCGACTGGCCAGCGCGACTTAATTTTGAGTAAGTGGGAATCAATAACCACCACCTCGTTTTTGTCTTCCAAGTTGACGTACACGGTTCCTTTGTCGTCGGCGACGGCGAACTCAGGCGCCCCGCCTAACTCGATGGTTCCAACCACGGTACCACTCTGGGCATCGATGACTGTGGTGCTATGGGGGTCCCCATTCTGGACGAAGATGCGCTTTGAGGCCGGATCGTAAATAATGGAGTTGGCATCGTTATCGGCTTTTGCCTCGCCGATCACCTTGAGGGTCTTCAGATCGAAGATGATCACTTTTCCCTGGGCTCCGTCGCTGATGAACCCCGGGCCAAACTCGTGGGCGATGGCAACTCCATGATCCTGTTTCAGGCCTGCAATGTTGCCGATCAGAGTACCGTTATCGGCATCGATGACTTTGATCTCCGTGCCATGCGACAGATAGACCCGCCGCGCAGAGGAGTCAACCGTAATATAGTCGAAATACTCCCGCGGACTACCCTCGGCCGCACCGAAGGGGTATTTCGCGACCAGGTGATAACCCACCGCGGCGGCTAGGGCCAGAGCAAATGAGCTGAGCAGGGCAAAGGAAACACACGCCGCAAGACGTCCAAGACCCGATGATGGCTTCAAGTGATACCCTCCCTTTAATGGATGGCCGGAATCGCGCTCGCTTGATTACTTCCTTGTTGAGTCCGTAATTATACGCCCCGTTCGTTGGCAGTCGCGCCGGTATCCTGAGTTCTGGACTGCGACGCATAAGCAAGAGTCCACTGATTGGCCGTGGAGTTAAAGGCCCACTTCCGCATTGCCACGGTGAAAAAGATGCCCGCACCGTTGATGTTGTTCAGGATCGCCGAGCGGCCATTGTCTCCACTGTAGGCGTTGGCGTGTTTGGAAGAGAAGAGCCTAACAAGAAGCGGTCTCTTATCCAGCGAGAACTTCCGCCCCGCGGACATTGCTGGGGAGGGAACTCCCCTGAGTTGAGTTTTTGGATGGTACGCAATTTCCGCAAGCCATTTCGCAGGGAGCCCGTACGTGGCGCCAACCCCCACAGGAGGCAATCCGCAACTCTCTAATGGGAGGCAACTCTCGCGGTGGTTTTGCGCAGCCGGTCGGCGAGAACCTTCATCACCGCGAGCGCAAAGAACGGAGTCTCTTGCGCCATATATTCAAACCGGCGCCGATCGACCGCCACCAACCGGCAGTCCGTCTTCGCCACCACCGTTGCGCTGCGCGGCTCGTTATCGATAAGCGCCAACTCACCGACAATGGAGCCTGGACCAGCGGTTTCCAAAGTAGCCGATCCGTCCAGGATATCGACCTCCCCTTCGGTGATGATGTACATAGATTCTCCAGGCTCCCCCGCCTTAAAGACGTATTGCCCGGCAACATAGCTCATCGCTTCCTTGTCACGAAACAGGTTAAGAAATAGATTAGGCCTCATCATGTGATTTAATCATCCTCACTAACCCGGTTTTTTGCTCTCTCGGCTGCTGGGAGTACGCCCCGTTCAGGCCGGCGCCAAAGATAATCAGGGTTTGACAGTTTGCAGCGCGGCCTGGGCTTTTTGCACGACCTCAGAGGGCAGAGGGACGTAGCCGAGATTCGAAGCGTAGTGTTGCCCATCCCCCAAGCTCCATTCAAATAGGTCGCGAAGCGCCTGGGCTTTGTCGGGGTTACCATAGTTTTTGCGGAGAAGAATCCAGGTGAACGTCGCAATCGGGTAAGCGTCGGGAGCCGAAGGGTCGGGGACATAAACGCGCAGATTCTCCGGCATCTGGACTGAGGCCAGCGCCACCCGAAGGTTCTCTTCATCGGGCTCGACGAACCTCCCCGCCTTGTTTTCCAGCAGGGCGGTTCGCAGTCCGTACCGATGGGCAAATTCGTAGCCGACATAACCCAACCCGCCGACGGAATGCTGGAGAAGCCCGGCTACGCCCTCGTTGCCTTTGGCCCGCATGGCGTTTCCGGGCCAATCAATCAGGGTGGACGGGCCGTATTGGCTTCGCCAGTTGTCACTGATGGCATCGAGGTGTTTCGTGAAGGCGAACGTCGTGCCACTGGCATCCAGCCGGACCACCGTCACAATCGTAAGTTTCGGCAGCTTGACGCCGGGGTTGGCGGCGGCAATCAGAGGATCGTTCCAATTCTTGATCTCCCCCAAAAAGATGCCGGCATAAGCTCGCCGCGAGAGTCTGAGTTCTTGCGGCACGTCAGGGAGATTGTATGCAAGCGCCACTCCCCCGGCCGTCATCGGCACCATGACCACGCCGTCCGGAGCCTGGGCAATATCGTTATCTTGCATTGCGGCGTCACTGGCGCCAAAGTCCACCTTGTCCTCATCCTTGACATTGCGGCCAATGAATCTCCGGATGCCCTCGCCGCTCCCGACGCTGTCGTAAGTGATGACCGTTTGGGGATGGGCTTGTTGGTAGGCGGTGAACCACTGTTTGTAGAGCGGGGACGGAAAAGTGGCGCCTGCTCCTTGCAGAAGGACGCCTCCGGGAGGAACCTGGGGTTTGGGCTTCCCCTGGCCTTGCGTCGAACAGGCAGGGTGAATCCCCAAGAGTCCCAATGCCGCCAGGACCAGCGGGAGGCGATTGAACTTCCTCAGAAACCTGCTTCCCGATCCCATAATTCCACTCCCTCATCAGTGGTGCGGGTTATGAAGTGGCCCGCCCGCCCGGCACGCCTCCCTTCCTGCGCCGGGCGGCAGGGAAAGGAGGATCCGAAAAAAGGGCCAACGGGCCACAAGAAGAGCCGGACGTTAACTGAATTCGCCCCGGATGTAATCTCTCGTGTGTTTTTCCTTGGGGTCTTCGAATACCTGTTTGGATTCTCCGAACTCCACGAGATAGCCGGTACGACCACCCTGGGAGGTATCGACGTACAGAAACCCGGTATGATCAGCAACGCGCTGGGCCTGTTGAAGGTTGTGGGTGACGATTGCAATCGTGAACCGGGTCTTCAGTTCGAGCATCAGCTCCTCAATCTTGCGCGTAGCAATAGGATCCAAGGCAGAGCAGGGTTCATCCATCAGCAGCACCTCGGGCTCGGTAGCAATGGCGCGGGCGATGCACAGCCGCTGTTGCTGACCGCCGGATAGGGAAAGCCCACTCTTATGCAGTTTGTCCTTGACCTCTTCCCAGAGGGCCGCGCGTTTCAAGGCCTCTTCGACTCTCGCGTGCCGATCGCCCTTGTAATTGTTCAGACGAAGACCGAAAGCCACGTTGTTATAGATACTCGTGGCGAAGGGATTGGGCTGCTGGAATACCATACCGATAAAACGGCGAACGGCCACGGCATCTACGGACGGATGGTAAATGTCTCGACCCCGGAAGTGGACATGGCCTTCAAACCTAAACCCCCGCACCAGATCATTCATCCGATTGAGGCAGCGCAAGACTGTGCTTTTTCCGCATCCGGAAGGGCCAATAAAGGCCGTGATCGTGTTCTTCCTGACAGGGATGGTAGTGTCCCGAACCGCCTTGAAGGTCCCGTAATGGAGTTCCTTGATGTGGCAATCGATGACCACCTTGTGGTTCGTTGCCTTCCGTTCGTCGTCCCCATGCGGTTTTCCGATCGGCTGAAGTTCATGCGCGTGACTTGTGGGTGGCATGCTTTATCACTCCTAGGATTGCACCTGCTGTCGGGAAAGACTCTGCCCAACGAGATTCGTGATCAGCACCATGAGAACCATCACGAGGGCCGCAGCCCAGGCCATTTCAACCTGGTTTTGAAAGGGCATTCCGGCAAAGTTATAGATGAGTACGGCCAGGGATGCTGTAGGCTGCATCAGGTTGAGATGGTGGCCGGAGACCGGCCAGTAATTGCTGAAGAGGGCGGTAAAAAGCAGCGGGGCCGTCTCCCCCGCCGCGCGCGCCACGGCCAGCATGATGCCAGTTAAAATCCCTGGAAATGCCGTGGGCAAGAGCACCATGAGGACAGTCTGAGTTCTTGTGGCTCCCATTCCGATCGCCGCTTCTTTCATTTTTGCCGGGACCATGCGGATTGCGTCTTCGGCGGTCAGCATAATCGTCGGTAACATCAGGATGGAGACGGCCACAGCTCCGGCAATTGCCGAGTAGCCTCCCATCACCAAAACCACCGCTCCGTAAGCGAAGACGCCCGCCAGAATCGAAGGAAACCCGGTCAGCACTTTGGCGGAAAACCTGACCGCGCTGGCGAGTCGGCTTCGCTCCGGCGCTTGCGCCATGAATACGGCGCTGAGGATGCCGAGCGGCATGCTGATCAGGGCCGCCAGCAGCACAATGATCAGAGTCCCCAGGACAGCGTTTCCGAATCCTCCTCCCTGCTCCAAGGGGGCGGGGGGAAGTTGGGTAAACAAGGCCAGGCTCAGCTTCCTGCCACCTCGCCAGAGGAGCATCCAGATCACGGAAAACAACGGGATGAGCGCCACAAGGGTCATGCAAGTCACCAACCCGCTTAACAGGACATTGATCAGCGTGCGGGGACGGCGCAGCGACCTTTCCAGTTCGTTGAAATCCACCCCGGCGAAGGGATTAGGGTCTGGCTCACTCGGGAGGGTGGAGAGTAGGGAACTACCCGTGGCATCGTGCGTCGCCATTATTTCCCTCCTTCCATTACGGCCGAAGCACGTTGTAGAATGAAAGCGCCGATCATATTGACCACCAGAGTTATTCCTAATAGGACCAAAGCAGCGTACATCAAGACTCCGATTTCTTTGGGATGCGCCTCCGGAAAGGTATTGGCCAGCAATGCCGCCAGGGTATTGGCGGGAGAAAATAGCGAGATGCTGATCAGGTTGGCATTGCCAACAAGCATCGCAAGCGCCATGGTCTCTCCCAACGCCCGGCCGAAGGCCAGGAGAATTCCGCCTAAGATCCCGCGAGCGGCCGTGGGGAGAATCACGGCCAAAATCGTCTCCCATTGTGTGGCTCCCATTCCATAGGCCGCCATGCGCAGTTTGGGGGGCACCGACACCAGAGCATCCCGGCTGATGGCGGTGATGGTCGGCAGGATCATGATCGACAGGACCAACACGGCGGGGAGAACGCCCGGACCACTGAGGTCGGTCCCAAAGGGAGCGAACCAACCCATCTTCAGGTGCAGCCAATTGCAGGCCGGACGAATCAGTGGAATGATGACAAACAGCCCCCACAAGCCGTAAACGACACTGGGAATCGCGGCAAGCAATTCAATCAGGTTCTTCAATACCTGTTCCACCTGCTCGGGCAGCTTCCCCCAAAAGCCGTTAAACTCCAAGTGGAAGACCTTCAGCACCGAGAAGACGAACCCACCCAGATAACCCTCACTCAAGAACACTGCGGCCGCCACGCCGAAAGCTGTGCCGATCACCAGCGCCAGGAGCGACGTGAACATCGTGCCCCAGATTTCAGGGAGAATCCCGAATTGATCCTTATTGGGATCCCAGGTTCGTGAGGTAAGGAACCCCAGGCCGTACTCCCGGACTGCCGGTGCGGCGGCGAAAACAATCCGCAACACGATGAGGACAACCACGAGGACTGAAAGCCACGCGAAAGAGTAACACAGCCCGCGAAAGACCGAATCACCAGTCCGCTGCAAGCCCGTTGGTGGCTGCGATATCGTATTTACATCCGCCACGATTCACCTGAGTTTTCTGAGTGCGCCAGCTTCCTTGCCAACCTAGGTAGCATTGGGTGCCAGCGTGATGTTCTGGATGGCCGCCTTTGCCTTGTCCGAGACTGCTTGCGGCAGAGGAATGTAACCGAGAGCTTCGGATTCTTTCTGCCCGTCAGTCACGCAATACGTCAAGAGGTCCTGGAGGATTTGGAACTTCCCCTTGTCCGCGTACTGTTTGTAACAGATGAGCCAGGTGTACGTGGCAATCGGATAGGCATCCTTGACATCCGGATCGGGAACCCATGCGATCAGGTTTTCGGGGAATTGCGCCGTTGCCAAGGCCGCCTGCGCTGACGCTGTTGAAGGCGCGACGAAACTGCCCGATTTGTTTTCAAGAATGGCCATCGGCAAGTTCTGACTCTTGGCGTAGCCGAATTCAATGTAACCGAGGGCTCCGGGGGTCATCATGACGCTGGCCGTCACACCTTCGTTGCCCTTGGAGCGAGTCCCGACGGGCCAATTGGGAAGAGTGTTGGTACCGGGACTCTGGGCAAAGTCCGGGCTTATGGCGCTCAGGTGCTTGGTGAATACGAAAGTTGTGCCACTGCCATCCGCGCGGACGACAACGTTGATGGGTTCGCTGGGAAGAGCCAGGCCGGCATTATCTTTCGCGATGAGCGGATCGTTCCACATTTTGACCTTTCCCAGGAAGATTCCGGCATAGGCTTGGCGGGAGAGTTTCAAACCCGTCACGCCTTTAAGGTTGTAGGTCAGCACGATGCATCCGGCGGTCATCGGCAGGAGTTGGACGCCCCCGTCCACCCTGGCCATGTCCTCCGGAGTCATCGCGGCATCGCTGGCGCCAAAGTCCACCGTCTTATCAATGACACTTTTAACGCCGCCTCCGCTGCCCACCGATTGGTAGTCAATCTGGACGCCATTGTGGCTGGCGCTGTAAGACTTAAACCACTTCTGATAAAGCGGGGCAGGAAAGCTCGCTCCAGCTCCTTGCAGTTTTACACCCTCAGAAGAGCTCTTGTTCCCGCTGCAAGAGATGAAGCTAGCGGTGATGATTACGGCTAAAGCCGTCAAACTCCTGTGGGGAGTCCTCATTTTCTTCAATCTCCTTCGTTGTGGACCAATATGTTGAGGTGGCAAGCCGCTTACTCTACCGGGGCAATGTTAGGTAAATGTTACGGGCTCATTTCATTTCCGTTTAGAGACTTCATACACCTACCTCTCAGCACGAGAACGGGGCGCGGGGTGGAAAATCGAGGAGGAGGGTTAATCCGGGGTGCAGGCAACAGTACGGAAGCGAAGGGAGACCTTCGATTGGATCGACGGCGACCAGCCAACTGAACATGACTGTCCCTTGCCAGAACTGCATCATACGCAGTTTCATGAACTTAGGAGGGAGCTCCGAACATTTGGTGCGGACAACGTGCGACTACGAGGGTGATGTCATCTGCTTGTTCGCCATAACTGAACTTTTGTACGGTCGCCACGATGGTTTCGAGCAGAGCGTGCACGACTGCCCCGCAGAGGGATGGCCAGCGCGGTGCTGCCCGGACGCGGATCATGGTTGAATCCTGGGAGGCGCTGCGGCTTTTTTCCCGAATTCCGCCAGGAGTTGCTCAAGTTCGGCGATATGATGCGCGCTCAGCCCAGGCGCTCCCAGACCCGTCTTCTTGACCTGATCAAGCGCTTCTCGCATGGCTTTCAGGTTGACCTCACCCCGCGTCGCCAATTCGTAATAAGCGCCGAACATATCGTGCCACGCATACATGTGTGCTGGGTTAAGGGTGGTTGCCAGTTTGTATTTTTCGATCGCCGCCAGGAAGTCCCCGCGCCCATGATCCACGTTGCCTAAGCCATGAATCGAGTTGGCCATATCCACCGCCGTCTTTTCGTCCGCGCCCACATCGTCCTTAATGGATCGGAACAACTCCTCCGCCAGCTTCAGGTATTCCGCGGCATGGGCTGGGTCGCCGGCCTGGTCAAACACCTGCGAAGCCGTTTTGTAGATCATACCCAGCTGCAGCCGCAGGGTGATATCGGTGGGAGCCTCACTCAAAAGCACACCGACAAGCAAAAGTCCCTCTTTCAGCTCATCCACCGCACGATCGGGGGCTCCCTCTTGTACAAGTTCCACGGCCCTGATCTGTAGGCGCTGAACCTGCCGCTGGGTGAGTTCGCCGATCGGCCCCATTTCACGTAATGCGATAGCGCGAATTCGCCGGCTGTTTTCCGCCTGGCTGGAGATCGCGCCGGCAAGCCTTTGCACAGCTTCGTCGCTCAGGTTCACACCTGCATCGAGACGTTGCTCGATGCGCTCCATCCCGCCTACCAACTTATTGAGCAATTGCCGATCACCCGAGACTATGAGCATCAGTTTCTGCATGTCGGTGTTAATTGCTTGCTGCCTTTGCACCAGATTGTCCAGTTGCTCCAGTAACTTGCTGCGCAGGATTTCCTGAAGGTGTAGATCGGCTTCGAATGCCTTAACAGCTTTTTGGGCGGTCTTAAGATCGCCGGTAACCTCCTTACCGCCGAGGCGTTCCTTCAACCGGTCGAGTACGGGTTGAAGAGCGCCCTTGAGAAGCGGCCATGCACCGGGGAGGAGCGCGCCTCCCGCAACGTCCAGTGAGGCCTCCGCGGCGCCGATGACGACCTTTCTGAAAAGGGGGACAAGATTTGTGCTTTGAGCGCCCATTTTCGATACGTTGCCTCCCTCCCGCTTGATGAATAACAGAATAGGCTATAAAGGCAGAGGGATAAGTCCCTCGTTTCGCACTCGTATCGCGCAAAATCGCGCAAGCCTCGTTACGTCCATAATCTCAACTCTGCGAATGACCATAGGGAATACTGAGAGGGCTTGGCGTGTATTACACATTGGTCCCTACCACCCACTTCGACCCGCGATGAGCCACTCGTTGTTGTCTGCGGCCCCGCTACGCCCCGACTTCCTCGGCCGCTCGTTTCAAGGACGCTTTCATGTAAGCAACCCCGTACGCGGTCTGGGCGTACCGGCCCCCCAGCATTTCGGGCGAGTGGTCCAGGATCATGATGCCGTCAAACTTGATTTCCACCAGGGCTTTCATGATCTTGTCCATGTCCATGTAACCGTTGTCCATGAAGGTCTCGACGAAATGCGGCAGCGGCGCACTGACGTTGCGAAAGTGGATTTTCCAGACTTTCCCTTGGGCGCCGAAGTAACGAAGCGTCTCCACAACATCCTTGCCCATGAGTGGCCCGCCTTCGAGCCAGGTCCCGCAGCATAGGCAAATGCCCACGTTGGGACTGTTGGCGATTTCGAGAGCACGCTTGTAACCTTCAAAGTTGCCGAAGATGCAGCGGGGCACGCCGGCCAGCACAGGGACAGGCGGATCATCCGGATGGATGCCGATCCGGATGCCCTCATTTTCAGCTACGGGAGCAATCTGTCGGATGAAATGCGTATAGTTGTCCCAGATTTCCTCCTTGGTGAACAGGCGGCCATGGGAAAGAGGTTCGTAGAACCTGGCATCGCCCCAGAAGCCGGCCCGGTTGGGGCTTGCCATATCGAGCTCTCTCGCCGGAGCGCCACGGCAATCCCCCCGGCCGCTGCTCCAAATTCCATTGCCCATATGGGCGTATGTGGTGTAGTGGATACCAGCCTTGCCCAGGTTGCGGAGATAGGCCTTGTACTCTTCGATTTTGGCGTCACGTCCGGGGAGGTTGAGCGTGACCTCCGGCATGTTATGAACGCTCATGTTACCGATGTTCCAAACAGTGATTCTGGCTAACTCGTAACGATTCTTGATCTGGAGGAAGCCCTCTGCGGTGCGCAGCTCCGGGGGCGCCCCGACGCTAACGTATTCCGCGCCGAGTTGTTTCAGAAAAAGGAGATCGTCATCGGTAGGAACTGCCGGCGACTGGACGGAGATTTTGATTCCCGGCGTATTCTTGTGGATCGCTGCGGGGCCCGCGCTCTCGGAAGCGAGGAAAGCCGCCCCGCTCACAGCTCCGGCAAGAACCCTCTTCCCGAACTCTCGCCGGGCAAGGTTCAAGTTCGCCTTCACCGCCTTTTCTTTCGATTCGGCTTTGCTCATTTTAACCATCTCCTTGTTTGAAGAAGGGGCATCGAGAAGTTCCAGAATACTCTTTTTCTTTGGCCGACTCCAGGGGCCCGCGAGATCGATCCCGAAAGCCGCCGGTAATCCCTTGATATCCCTTACCTATGATAGGGTGGACGCCGGTGTTGTACTCGTTTCAACGTAGCGGTGCCATCTTGGCGGCTCGCGGCCAGCCGGGAGCCGCTCTACGACCGAAGTCAGGACAGCGCCTGGACGCCAAGGGGGGACATTTGACGTTGAACGACAGCCTAACCAGGCATACAATTTGGGCCGGTGAGGCTATGAGATTGATATTTCGACCAAGGGCGCTTACGGTTGTTCCATTCGGAGTTGTGGCTTGGAGGCCGAAGAAATGCGCACGAGTGACCGCATTTACCAGGAGACCGCAATAATTATCTCGGGGACCGACAGTGCAGGTCGGGACTTCGTGGAGAGCACTAGAGCCCTTGTACTCAGCCGACGAGGCGCCAGGATAGTCTCCAAGCAGGATTTGGTTCCGCAACAAGAGCTCACGGTCCGTTGTTTGAAAACCGGTCTGGACGCGGGTGTGCGAGTGATAGGTCCCATTATGGGAGCAGAGGAGGGTTGCCACTTTGGCGTCGCCCTCCTACACCCGGAGGTAAACATCTGGGGTATCAGTTTCCCCTTGCTGGACGGCACAGAGAAACCGGCGGGCAGAGTAGTGCTTGAGTGCGTGGACTGCCAAGCGCAGGAGGTCGTACACCTGGACGTTCCCGAACTGGAAGTTCTTCAAGCGAATGAATGTCTCACTCGTCCCTGCAAGCAGTGTACGCATGCCACCTTGTGGATGCGGTCATCGTCGGGAGAGGGAGAGATTCCGGCCGTTCAAGTTGCTCCCGACACCCGCCGTACTGTGCAGGACAGGAAGGCGCCTCGCATAAACCTCAAGGTCAATGCTTGTCTTCGTCACCCCGTGTTTGGCGAAGAGGTCGTCTCCACGGAAAACGTCTCGCGGGGAGGTTTTCGCTTCTTAAGCCGGAGGGATTATCCCATTGGCACGGTCATTGAGGCTGCCTTGCCGTACTCACCCGGGGCGGCCAACATTTTTACTCCCGCAAAAATCGTTTATAAAGAGGCGGGGGACGACGCGGGGACATTTGCCCACGGGGTCGCCTATGTCCCTTCTCCTCTGGCCCCCTCCCTGACGGGGATGCGAATCACTCAACCCAAATAACCTCGGCCTTCAGCCGTGCAAGCCCACGGGCTTATTCCCCCCGTCAATGGGTAGCGTGGGAGAATGCTCTCAACGCTTTCGAAGCCAGCGTTTCATCTTGCGGAGTTCATCATAGACCAGCAGAATCGACGGGTTCTAGGCGCCTGGATCGCCATCTTGCTGAGCATGCAAATGTTCTGTGACGCTAGCAGAGGAATCCACCGGATCCTCCCGCGGGGCCAGCCCAAATTCGCGTCATTTATTGCGAACTTAAAAGAGGAACAGAGAATACCGGAGGCGTGATCGGAAGCCTCGTCCACATCGACTTTACAGGCGGAGAAGCTCAGTTGTGGCTTTGCTGCTCTCTAAGGCCCATCAAACTCGCCCCTGTAGTCGACTTGGCACTCGATGCGCCGCCGATTTGCGGTTTCGAAAAGCGAGATTCTTCGAGCCTTGGATTTACCACGACCTTTTGGATGGGGTTCTTCTCCGGCGGAACAGGCGTTGCCCACTCCCAGCAGCGGAGAAACTGGAAGCTGGCGTGAAGATCACGCAGAAGTGTTGCGCGGCAAGCACGTGGTGGTTGTCGCCGATGCCGACGACGCGGGGCGCTCCTACGCGCAAAAGGTTGCGGCTTCACTTCACGGGAAGGCCGCGTCAGTCATAGTGGTTGAGATCCCCGGTTCGAAGGACCTGGCTGAAGCAATCGGAAAGGGACTGACACGCGATTCACTGCTTGCACTCTTTGAAAAAACGCCTGGACGGAAAGGCGTTACAACGGGAGAAATTCTCGTTACCTTCACATGGGTATTTTCCCCGTTTTGTCCGGGCCACGGATGCACAACTGCGCGTCATTGCCCTTTGGGCGCTTAACACTCACGTGAATCAGGCCTTCGACACCACTCCACACCTCGCTATCACTTTCGGTGGAAAAAGGCTCTGGACAGACGCGTCTGCTTGCGGACATCAAGGCAGTTTTCAGTGAGAAGGAAACTGACCCGCTTCCTTCGGCAAAACTGGCTGAGGCGCTCGCCCAAATCGAAACCAGTCCATGGGCGAGTGGTCACACGGAAAACCCCTTACCGCTCGCAAGCTTGCCCGGCTGCTTCGGCCTTTTGATGTCTACCCTGACTCGGTTCGTTTTGAGCATGGGACACGCTTAACAGTGGTAAGGGGTTAGGCTGAGGACATGACACCCAGGAGCGTGTGGCCATTTTGTGCCCACAGTAACGCACACCCATATTGGGGATTGGAGAACCTTGGGATGACAAGCGGACTCGAGAAACTCTTGGCTGCCGAGGAAACCCCGGCTCGAATGGTCGAATCTCGTGAGGTGTGCCGAAAGGCCATTTACGAGTTGATCGAACTGGCGGCCCCGCCGGTGGTGTCCGAAGATCGTCGCAAGCCTCAGACGGCCCCGGTTCACTCCGACTTTCTCGCGTGCCTCAGAGAACCCTACAAGGCGGCCTTGCTCGCGCCGAAATTTGCCAAGCACCCCGGCGCTGAGATTCCGGCACTACTTGTCGCGGAAAAAGGTTTCGACGGCCTGCCGCACGGTTGCGGGGCGATCCCTCTGTACGGGCTTCCCCGCTATCTCGTAGGACAACTCGACTTCCCGCTTGACCCTTTCAGCCCTGGCCCACGTCTTTGACTTCGTTGCGCGGCGGTTCTGCTTGCCGTTGTACGACCAGCGAAGATGCTTCCAGCAGCCACACTGCTTATAGAACGGCTCGTCGGCATGATTGCAATCGGCATCGCGCCTCACGAAGATCGTGATGATTGGCGCGGCCATGTTCTCCCCCTGTCGGCGGGAAGATCGCGCCCCGACCCTTGCGAGTCAAGCACAAAATTAGCACAATGGCTGAGTTCTGTTAATTACTATGTTTATGTTCAGTGCCTTAGGAGTGGAGGCGCGGGTGAGAATCGAACTCACGCATAAAGGTTTTGCAGACCTCTCCCTTACCACTTGGGTACCGCGCCCCAAAACACCGACGAGTGGCTTGTGGCCAGCAAAATCCCACGCAAAATCATGGTTGCTCGTCACTTGCCACTCGTCACTGCGTACTGAAAATTATGGAGCGGGAAATGGGATTCGAACCCACGACTTCGACCTTGGCAAGGTCGCACTCTACCACTGAGTTATTCCCGCTCGCCAGTGGTCACCTTCCTTTTATCATAACACAAAGCGAATTATAGAAACCCACGGTCTGCACTGTCAAGGTGCATGCGGGGTGCATGCGTGGTTCACTGCAGTTTTCCAGGAAACCACACGGCGCGGCGTGCATCTACCATCTTGAAGGGCTGGGTATTAAATTTCCAGGAGGAGGTTATGTGTCGCCGGCAAGCGGCCGTCCGGAGATGCCTGCCACGGCACGCCAAGCTCATGATTCTCAAGGAAGTCCCATGGGAGGTCTTCAGATCGACAACAAGCTGGAGGGTGCGGCCCTCGATTTCCGACTTGACTGTCACTACTGTTGGGCGTTTGACAACTGCGTGAAAGGT
>Ga0335085_10008348_pt1 | contig 15818 bp, 14 predicted proteins | sample Lox_Sample_45_FD_206712 | JGI IMG/M metagenome (GOLD analysis project Ga0335085, IMG submission 206712) | Soil microbial communities from Loxahatchee National Wildlife Refuge, Florida, United States - Lox_Sample_4.5 | ecosystem: Environmental > Terrestrial > Soil > Wetlands | place: USA...
CGTACCACGCGCCGGCCTTCTCGATGATCCCCGCCTCGGCCGCGATGTCGACCAGGAGGGACTCGTGGCTGATGCCTTCGTCGAACATGAGGTCGAACTCCGCCTGCCGGAACGGCGGCGCCACCTTGTTCTTGACCACCTTCACCCGGACGTGGTTGCCGATGACGGTCTCGCGCTCCTTGACGGGCCCGATGCGGCGGACGTCGAGTCGGAGCGAGGCGTAGAACTTCAGCGCCCGGCCCCCCGTGGTGGTCTCCGGGTTGCCGAACATGATGCCGATCTTCTCGCGCAGCTGGTTGATGAAGATGACGGCGGTGCGGGAGCGGTTGATGGCGCCGGCGAGCTTGCGGAGCGCCTGGCTCATCAGGCGGGCCTGGAGCCCGACGTGCGAGTCTCCCATCTCGCCCTCGATCTCGGCCTTGGGCACGAGCGCGGCGACCGAGTCCACCACCACCACGTCCACCGCCCCGGACCGGACCAGGATCTCGCAGATCTCGAGTCCCTGCTCCCCCGTGTCGGGCTGGGAGACGAGGAGGTTGTCGACGTCCACTCCCAGCTTCTTGGCGTACTCGACGTCCAGCGCGTGCTCGGCGTCGATGTAGGCGGCGGCGCCGCCGCCCCGCTGGGCCCGCGCCACGACGTGGAGCGCGAGCGTGGTCTTGCCGCTCGCCTCGGGACCGAAGATCTCGGTCACCCGGCCGCGCGGGATGCCGCCGACACCGATCGCGGCGTCGAGGTTGATGGCCCCGGTGGGAATCGCGTCCACCCGGACGCGGGGCGCATCGGCCCCCATCCGCATGATGGCACCCTTGCCGATGCTCTTCTCGATCTGGGTGATCGCGAGGTTCAACGCCTTGCGGCGGTCGTCCGAGAGTTTCGGGGTTTCTTGGGGGTCAGCCGCCACGGCGGTCCTCGTCAGCATGGGTAGATGGGCCTCGCGTATGGGAGGCACCGAATATAAGCCGAAGCAAGAATTAGCGCCAACCGGGACGAAATGCGTCCTCGAGATGCGTTAACTTGTTATTCTGTATGGCGATACAGTCGAACCGATAGACGTCGTCCGGAGCCCCGAAACGGTCCATCCAGGCCCGCGCCGCCTTCACGATCTCCCGCCTCTTGGCCCCCGTCACCGCTTCGAAGGGACTCCCGAAGGCCTGCCCGCGGCGGGTTTTGACCTCCACGAACGCCACGAGCTTGCCCCGGCGGATCACCAGGTCGACTTCGATCCGCCCCACCCGCCAGCGGTGCGCCACCACCACCCAGCCCTGACTCACCAGATACTGGATGGCCTGCAACTCCCCCGCCAACCCCTCGCGGTGCCGAGGGTCCCGCCAGGTGTCTGGATCGCTCCGTACCCCGTCGCTCACGGAGCGAAACTACTCCGGGCGCGCCCGGCTGCATAACCGAATCAGCGCGGAGCGGTGCGAAAGAACTCAGATGTCCTCCAAATCCTCGATCCCCACCAGGACATCCCGGGGCTTCGACCCGTTCGCGGGTCCCAGCACCCCGGCCATCTCGAGCTGGTCGATGATCCGGGCCGCCCGGCCGTACCCGATGCTCATCCGGCGCTGGAGCAGCGACGTGGAGCCGAGCTGGTTCTGGATGCAGACCTCGGCGGCCTGCCGGAAGAGGGGGTCGCGCTCCCCCGTGTCCCCCTCGCCTTCGCCCCCGCCCGCCTCGGCGGCCTCCTGCGCGCGGATGGCGTCCACCTGCGCCTCGATCACCGACGCCGGCTCGGCCCCGGCCTTATGGTCGTCGTACCACTTCATCAGCCGCTCGGTTTCGTCGGTGGAGATGTACGCCCCCTGCACCCGCACCGGCTCGCTCCTCCCCGGCGGCAGGAAGAGCATGTCGCCGTTGCCGAGCAGCGACTCGGCGCCGTTCTGGTCGAGAATGGTGCGGGAATCCACCTTGGACGCCACCCGGAACGCGATCCGGCACGGGAAATTCGCCTTGATCACACCGGTGATGACGTTCACCGACGGACGCTGCGTCGCCAACAAGAGGTGGATGCCGATGGCCCGCGCCTTCTGCGCGAGCTGGGCGAGGGGCGTCTCGATCTCCCCCTGCACCGTCAGCATCAGGTCCGCCAGCTCGTCCACGATGAGCACCACGTACGGCAGGATCCCGTCCGTGTATTCGCCGTCGAAAGGCAGCTCCTTCTGGATCCCGGCCTGGGTGGCGAGGGTCTCGCGGGGCCCCTTCAACGGCTTCTTTTCGGCCACCTTCTTGTTGAAATCGATGACGTTCCGGGCGTGGTTCGCGTGCAGGAGCTTGTAGCGCCGGTCCATCTCCCACACCGCCCACTTGAAGACGGTCGCCGCCTTGTGGTGGTTGGTCACCACCGGCAGGCCGAGGTGCGGGAGTGACGAGTACATCGACAGCTCCACCATCTTCGGATCGATCATCAGCAGCTTGAGACGCTCGGGCGGATACGCGTACACGAGGCTCGTGATGATGCCATTGATGCAGACCGACTTGCCCGACCCCGTCTGTCCGGCGATCAGGAGGTGCGGCATCTTCGCCAGGTCGGCGACGATCTCCTCGCCCTCGATGTTCCGTCCCAGGGCCACCGGGAGGATCCGCTCCGCGCGGAACTCGTCGCTGGCCAAGAGCTCCCGGATGATCACCATCCGCGGATGCGGGTTGGGGACCTCGATGCCCACCGCGGCCTTGCCGGGGATGGGAGCGAGGATCCGGAGCGACTGCGCCTTCATCGCGAGCGCGAGATCGTCGGCCAGGCCCGAGATGCGGCCCACCTTCACCCCCGTCCCCGGCTCGATCTCGAACCGCGTCACCACGGGACCCACCGTGCGGTCCGCGATGCGGCCCCCCACCCGGAACGTCTCGAGAGTCTGGATGAGCCGCTGTCCCATCGCGTCGATCTCCGCGATCCCGACGTCGGTGGACCCCGGCACCGGCTCGCTCAGGAGGTCGATGGGCGGGAGCAACGACCCCTCCGGCGGGGGCGGAGCCGGGGCGGTCGGTTTTGGTTTCGCCTTCGGAACCGGTTTGGGCTTTCGTTCCTTCGGGATACGGGAAACGGGAAACGGAGCCTCCGCGGGCTCGTCCCGCTCCTCGTCATCGGCATCGGGCTCCGCCGTCACCGCACGTTTCCCGCTTCCCGTCTCACGTTTCCCGGACGTCGCCTCCCGCTTGCCGACCTTCGCCTCCCGCTCCGCCCGCAGCATGGCCAGCGGGTGCCAGCCCACGGTGAAGATGCCGAGGGCCGAGAGGGCGAAGAGGCCGAAGAGGAGGGCGCCGGCGAACCCCACGGTGTGCTCGACGCCGTCGGCGAGGAAGGCGGGCACGACCCCGATGAGGCGCTGGCTGGCGGTCCACTGGGCGTAGTCGGGGAGGTAGGACACGGCGGTGCCCGTGACCACGGCCACGGCGTAGGGCAGGAGGACGATCAGCCCGGCACCCAGCCCGGCGGCGCGGGGCGACGACACGCTGCCCAGCCGGCCGAAGGCGGCGAGCGCCCACCCCACCCCCAGCGCGGGGATGACGGCGGACCCGAGGCCGAAGGCCTTCCAGAGGGCTCCGCCCAGGGCGGCGCCGATGTTGCCGGTGATGTGCCAGGGAGCGAGGGTGAGCCCGAGGAAGAGGCCGAGCACCAGGGCCCCGACGCCGATCAGCTCCTCCCGCGCCCGCGGGTTCACGTGACGCGGCGGTCCGCGTAGACGGGGACGACGGCGCAGCGGTCGGCCTTGGCGCAGAAGGCCACGTCGTCCCCCAGTCCGGCGTCCTCGAGCTGGCGCGCGGCGTCGGACGCCTCGAAGGCCTCGTCCCAGCTCGCGTACTCGGCGGTCAGGGCGAGCGCCACGGTGGCGGCGTCGTTCAGGTCGACCTTCCGGATGCCCTTCTTCACGGCCTTCACGATCCGCCCCGCCGTGTACGCGTCCTCGAGCGCGAATTGCCGCTCGCGCCCGGCGCAGACGATGACGAGGTCGCCGGCCGCCGTGAAGAGCTCGCGCGCCCGGTCGGCGAGCGCGGTGAAGTTGATGGCGCCGCCCAGGAGGACGGGCGCGCCGTCCGCGCTCCCCACGAGCGCCGGGGTGCCGTTGGTCGTCGCGAGGAAGAGGGTTTTCCCGGCCACGGCCTCGGGCGTCATTTCCCGCGGCGAGTTGCCCAGGGCGAACCCGGGGATCTTGACGCACTTCCGCTCGCCGGCCAGGAGGAAGCCGTCCTTCTCGAGGCTCGAGGTCATGCGCACCGCCTCTTCGGACGACGCGGCGGGCACCACGGCCTTGGCGCCGTTGGCCAGCGCCATCACGATGGTGGTGGTGGAGCGCAGGACGTCGAGCACGATCACCGCCCGGCCCTGGACGTCTCCGGAGAGGCCGAGTGGGGTGAAGCGAACGTCGATCTTCATGCGTCTTTGAACAGCTGCGGTTGTCGCTCGAGGAACTTGGTGTCGACCTTCCCGGCTTCGAAGTCGGGATGGCGCATCACACGTCCCAGGAAGGGGATGGTGGTGGTCACGCCCTCAATGATAAACGAGTCGAGGGCCTGACGCATACGGGCCAGGGCTTCGGGCCGGGAGTTGCCGTGCACGATCACCTTGGCCAGGAGGGAGTCGTAGTAGGGCGGAACGGTGTAGCCGTCGTAGATGTGGGTGTCCACGCGGACCCCCGGGCCGCCCGGGGGATGGTACGCGGTGATCTGCCCGGGCGAGGGCTGGAAGTTGCGGAAGGGGTCCTCCGCGTTGACCCGGCACTCGATGGCGTGTCCCCGCAGCCGGCTTCCCTCGAACTTGAGCCGCAGGGGCTCCCCCGCGGCCACCCGGATCTGCTCCTTCACCAGGTCGAAGTTGGTGCACATCTCGGTGACCGGGTGCTCCACCTGGATCCGGGTGTTCATCTCCATGAAGTAGAACGACCCGTCCTCGTCCAGCAGGAACTCGATGGTGCCCGCCCCCACGTAGCCGATGGCCTCGGCCGCCGTGACCGCGGCCGCTCCCATCTTCTCCCGGAGCGGCTGGTCGAGCGCGGGGCTGGGCGCCTCCTCGATCAGCTTCTGGTGCCGGCGCTGGATGGAGCAGTCGCGCTCGCAGAGGTGCATCACGCGGCCGTGGGTGTCGCCCATCACCTGGATTTCCACGTGCCGCGGCCGGGCGAGGTATTTCTCGATGTAGACCTGGTCCGACCCGAAGGCGGCGAGCGCCTCCTGCCGCGCCAGGTTGTAGCTCTGGGTGAACTGCTCGCGGTCGGGCGCGACCCGCATGCCCTTCCCGCCCCCGCCCGCCGCCGCCTTGATGATCACGGGAAAGCCGATCTTGTCGGCGAACGAGAGCCCTTCCTCCACGGACGCGACCGGCCCGGGAGACCCCGGCACCGTGGGGATCTTCACCTTCTGGGCGATCTTCCGGGCCACCGCCTTGTCGCCCATCTGCCGGATCTGGTCGGGCGTGGGGCCGATGAAGGTGATGTTCGAGGCCTTCACGATGTCCGCGAACTCGGCGTTCTCGGCCAGGAAGCCGTACCCGGGGTGGATGGCGTCGGCGCCCGTGATCTCGGCCGCCGCGATGATCCGCGGGATGTTGAGGTAGCTCTCGCGGCTGGGGGCCCGGCCGATGCAGACGTCGTCGTCGGCGAAGCGGACGTGCAGGCACTCGCGGTCCGCCTCGGAGTAGACCGCCACCGTCTGGATGCCGAGCTCCTTGCACGCCCGGATGACCCGCAGGGCGATTTCCCCGCGGTTCGCGATGAGGACTTTCTTGAACATCAGGGGGTCAAGTCGATCGCGCCGGCCGCGGCCGCGCCGGCCCCGCCGAACGCCCGGCTGGCCTGGGAGTCCACGCCCGAGACCTTGAGCGCGAACTCGCTCGGATTGGTCGCATAGAACAGCGCGCTCTCGTAGCTGATCACCCCTTGCTGGAACCACTGGAAGAGCGACTGATCGAACGACTGCATCCCGTACTGGACCGAGCCCTCGGCGATCAGGTCGGGGATCGACAGCGCCTTGGTGAGATCCCGGATGTTGTCGGACACCGCGGACGTGTTGATGAGCACCTCCGCCGCCGGCACGCGCCCCTTGCCGTCCTTCCGCGGCACCAGCCGGAGGGACACCACCGCCTGCAGCGCGGTGGACAGGAGGTGGCGGATTTCCTCGTGCTGGTGCGGCGGGAAGAAGGAGATGACCCGGTTGATGGACTGCGTGGCGTCGGTGGTGTGCAGCGTGGAGAACACGAGGTGCCCGGTGTCGGCCGCCTTGAGGGCCGTGTCGAGCGTCTCCATGTCGCGGATTTCGCCGATCAGGATGACGTCGGGGTCCTGCCGCAGCACGTGCCGGAGCGCCGAGCTGAAGGAGAGGGTGTCGTTGCCCACCTCGCGCTGGGAGATGTTGGCGAGGTTGTCGCGGTGCAGGAACTCGATCGGGTCCTCGATGGTGATGACGTTGACCCGGCGGTTCGAGTTGATGTGGTTGATCAGCGCGGCGAGCGCGGTGGACTTGCCCGAGCCCGTCACGCCCGTCACCAGCACCAGGCCGCGGGGCTTGAGCGCGATCTCCTCGAGCACCGGCGGCAGCGACAGGTCGCGGACCGTCTTCACCTCGTAGGGAATGGCGCGGAACGCGAACGCCACCGTGCCGCGCTGCTGATACACGTTGGTCCGGAAGCGCCCCACCCCCGGCACACCGATGGCGAAGTCCGCCTCCTTGTGCTCCGCGAACTCCTTCACCTGGCGCGGCGTCATGATCTGCTCGGCCAGGGACTTGAGCTCCTCGGGCTTCAGCGGCTGGGTCTCGAGGGCCACGAGCTCGCCGTTCACGCGGATGGTGGCGGGCCGCCCGACCTTGAGCAGGAGGTCCGACCCGTTGCGCTGGACCATCTGCGTGATGGCCTGCTTGAAGTTGAAGGCCGCGGGTTGGCCCGCGCCGGGCCCCGCGACGCCGGAGGTGGGATCAGCCATTGGGATCCAGCCGGAAGAGGACTTGTCCGAACTCCACGGGCTGCGCGTTCTCCACGCAGACCTCCCGCACCACGCCCTGCACGTCCGCTTCGATTTCGTTCATGATCTTCATCGCCTCGATGATGCACACCACCTGCCCCGAGGTGACCCGCGAGCCGTTCTTCACGTACGCCTCGGCGCCGGGCTCGGGAGACTTGTAGAACGTCCCCACCATCGGCGACTTGATCTCGAGGAGCGTGACGGCCGGGGGCCCCGGAGGCGCGGCCGGGGCCGCGACGGCCGCCGGGGCCGCGACGGCCGCCACCGGGGCGGGCGCTTGTCCCACCACCACGTGCTGGGCGCCGCCCGCCTGGTGCCCCGCCCGGGAAACCCGGACCGACGCCCAGAGGCCGAGGAACCCCCGGCGGATCTCGACGGATCCGACTTCGGGGGCGTCTTTCAAGGTCTGCACGAGCCGGCTGATGAGGTCGAGGTTCATTTCACCTAATAGAGCGTCCGCCCGGTTGATCCGTCAATCCTGCGTGAGTTCGAGCAGTTCCGTGGCCCCGTCGGACAAGAGCACCGGCCCGCCGGACGAGAGCCACACGTCGTCCTCGATCCGGACGCCCCCGTCGCCCGGCAGGTACACGCCGGGCTCGATGGTCACCACGGCGTCCACCGGCAGGGCCTCGGCGCTCGTGCTCGAAAGCCGGGGCGCCTCGTGGACGTCGAGCCCGAGGCCGTGGCCGAGCGAATGGCCGAAGGCGTCGCCGAATCCGCGCGCGGCGATCGGGTCGCGCGCCAGGGCGTCGGCCTCGCGTCCCGTCAGGCCGGCCCGCACGCCCTCGCGGGCCCGGCGCTGGGCGGAGGCCACGAGCTCGTACAGCGCCCGCTGGGCCTCCGTGGCCCGGGCCCCCACCACCACGGTGCGCGTCAGGTCCGAGGCGTACCCGTCCACCGTCGCGCCGAAATCGAGGAGCAGCCACTCCCCCGGCCGCACCACCCGCGCCGACGAGCGCGCGTGCGGCAGCGCGCTGCGCGGCCCCGACGCCACGATGGTCGGGAACGGGTGCGCTTCGCTGCCGAGCCGCCGGAGCGCGTGCTCCAGCACGCCGGCGATGGCGTGCTCGGACATCCCGGGCGCCACGCCCGCGAGCGTCACCGCGAGCGCCTCGCCGGCGAGCGACGCCGCGTCCCGGATGGCCGCCACTTCGCCCGCGTCCTTCCGGACCCGGAGCGCTTCGACCAGCTCGCCCGCGGGCTGCCAGTGCCACGCCTTGCCCGCCCCGGTGAGCCGCTCGACGTCCCGCACCGTCAGCGCGTGGGCCTCGAACCCGACCGTCTCGAGGTCTCCCAGGCGGCCCATCTCCTTGAAGAGCCGCTCCCACACGCTCGTGCGCTCCACTTCCACCCGCGCCGCCGTCCCCGCTTCGGCCCGCGCCTGCTCGTCGTACCGGAAATCGGTCACGAGCAGGACGTCCCGGGGCGTGACCACCACCATGCCCGCCGACCCGCTGAAGCCCGTCAGGTAGCGGACGTTGGCGTGGCCGGTGACGAGGAGGGCGTCGAGCCCCTGGGCGGCCAGCGCCGCGAGCAGGGCGTCCCGGCGCGCGGGGCGGGCGTCAGCGCCCACGGCCGGCGAGGGCGGCCAGGTGCGCCACGAGCCCCTCGAGGCCGAGCCGGTAGCTGTCCGCGCCGAACCCGGTGACCACGCCCACGGCGAGATCCGCGAGGAGGGAGCGCCGCCGCTCCGGCTCGCGGGCGTAGATGTTGGACAGGTGGACTTCGACGAACGGCACCCGGACCGCGAGCAGCGCGTCGCGCACCGCGAGGCTGGTGTGGGTGAAGGCCGCGGCGTTGATCAGCGCGCCGTCGGCGGCGCCCCGGAGCCGCTGGATCGCGTCCACCAGCTCCCCTTCGTGATTGGTCTGGCTGAACACGCACTCGACGCCGAGGGCCCGCGCCCGCTCCCGTGTGGCGCCCTCGATCTGGGCGAGCGTGACCGCCCCGTAGATCTCCGGCTCGCGTGTTCCCAGCAGATTGAGATTGGGACCGTTGAGTACCGCGACGCGCACTAGGACTTGAGACCCTTGAGCCACGCCTGAAACTGGTCCAGGTCGCCGGCGTCCTCGGGGGCCGCGCGCGACTGGCGCGTGGAGGGCCGGCCCGCCGGCGCCTTCGGGGCCGGGGGCGCGGGCGCCGCCGGAGCCGCCGCGTTCGGGCCGCCGGCCGCGCCGAAGAAGTCGTCGAACGAGAACCCGCCCTTCCCTTCCCCCGCGGGCGCCGCCGCCCCGGGAGCCGCGGGAGTTTCGAGGCGCGGCACGGAGCCCCGCCCCGCCTCCTCGCCGAACACCGCGTCCAAGGACAGCGAGTCGGCCGCGGGCCGGCTCGGGGACCCGGGCGGCGGGCCGAGGGGCGGCTCGTCGGCGAACGCCTCCTCGAGCATCGACTCCGGCGTCGCGCCGGTGGAGGCCCGCGGGGCGGGCGCCACGCCTTCGGGGAGCGGCTCCGCCGCCGGCGCGCCCGGACGGGACGAGAGGATCCGCTTCAGGAACTGACCCAGGGGCTGGCCGCTCGCCGGGCCGCGGGCGGGCATCGGCGTGAGCTCCGGCCCCTCGATCTCCGCGATCTTCGCCGACAGCCGGGCATCGCCGGGCCGCCGGGCCAGAAGGGCCTGGTACACGCGCAGCGCGTCGTCCCGGTGCCCCTGCTGGAGGTACAGCTCCGCCATCGTCTCCGTCAGCACCGGCTCGGCTTCGGACAGCGCGGCGGTGTCGGCGGCCCCCAGATCCTCCGCCGTCTCGTTCAGGAGGGCGGGGATGGAGGCGGACCCGCCACTGCGCCGCGGCGCGGGGGGGGGCGGCGCCGGCTCGGGCGCCGGCGTCACGTCCTCCGGCATGATCAGGGGGAGGGACACCGAGGGGCCGTCGGGCTCGAAGTGCGGCGTGGCGGTACTCTCGAGCAGCGGCTGGTCCAGCTTGAACATGCCGCTGCCTTCGTACTGCGTGCGCGCCAGCCCTTCGACCTCGATCTCCTGCACCACGTCGGCGCCGGCCGCGGGCGGCTCGTCGGCGATCATCCCTTCCATCGGCGGCGGCGCGGAGCCTGTGGCGCCGAAGTCGATGCCGTCGAAGCTCTCGAGCCCCAGGCTGTTCGGGCCGGTGGCCACCGTGCCCTGCCCCGGCAGCTCGGGATCGGCCTCGATCCCCACCGACAGGCGCGGATCCCCCTCTCCGGCGCCTCCCACCCCCGGGAGCGCCGGCTCCGGCTCGATCAGGGCGTCGGCGTCCACGAGCGGCGGAGGGGCCGGCGGGGCCGGGGGGGCCGGCGGCTCGGCCGCGAAGGCGCCGCTCGCGCGCTCCAGGGCGAAGTCGGGCTGCTCCATCGGAACCGTCGACGCGTCCACGAGCGAGAGGCGGGCGGGCGGCTCCACCTCATCGGCCGGCGCCTCGGGCGCGGCCTCGGGGATGCTGGTCCGCTCGATGCCGAGGTCCATCGGCTCGGGTGGCGCCTCCGGGGCGACCGGGGCCGCGGGAGCCCCTTCGGGGACGAGCGTCGAGATGGCGCCGGTGTCGAACGTGGCCGGAGGCTTGAACTCGGGCGGCGCGGCGGACTCGGGGGGCGGCGCGGCCTTGGCCTGCGCCGCCTTCCCCTTCATCCGGGCGAGCGACTCGGCCGCGTCCCCGTTCATCGGGTCGGCGGACAGGAGCCTTCCCAGCCACTCGGCGCCCTGCTCGTACTGCCCGGTCCGTTCGGCGATTTCGGACAGGATGCGGAGGGCCAGGATGTTTTCGGGGTCGAGCTGAAGGATCTTCTGGAAGACTAGGGTGGCGCCCGGGTCGTCCTTCTTGTCGATGAGACAGCGCCCGTAAACGATGTGGGCGCTCACGTAGTCGGGGTGAAGCTCGAGACCGCTCTTGCAGAGATCGATGGCCCTATCTACTTCTCCCGCTTTACGATACGCGTCCGCGAGGGGCGCAAAGTTGCGCCCCTTCGGATTCTCGAGCCACCGTCGCTCGAGTTTTTCGATCTCGCTGGTGTACGCCAAGGGCTTAAGTCTTTGTGGGGATTGAATCAACATAGTGTTCGGCCGCGGCCGCTGTCAATCATGCAACCTCCGGTGTCGCTTGAGTTTCCCCGTTGTCGTTTTTAGACTTATGCCCCTTCCCCCCTCTTGGACCGGAGCTTCGACCCGCCATGATGCGCGCGATGCGCGAGAACGCGAAGTGGATCTTCTACATCCTGGCCATCGCCTTCGTGGGCTGGCTGGTCTTCGACGTGGGGATGGGGGTGACGGGGGTCAAGACGGGGGGAGACGTCGTCCTCAAGGTGGACGGGACGGAGATCCACTACCCCCAATTCCAGGAAGCCCTCTCGGCGGCGCAGCAGCAGATCCGGGACCAGGGCCAGACCGCCCCGCTGACGGACGACGAGGAAAAGCAGCTGGAGGACCGCGTGGTGGACCAGATGGTCCAGGACGTGGTGCTGGATGAGGCGTACCGCCGGCTGCACATCACGGTGTCGGACCAGGAGATCATCGACGCCGCCCGCACGTCGCCGCCACCCGAGGTGATGCAGTCCCCCGATTTCCAGACCAACGGCCAGTTCGACATGAACAAGTGGCTGCGGTTTCTGGCTTCGGGGGCCAACCCCGAGCTGATGGTCGCGCTCGAGGCCCGGTACCGGCAGCAGATCCCGCAGCTCAAGCTGGCGCAGTACCTCACGGCCGACGTCTACGTCACGGACGCGAAGCTCTGGCGGATGTGGCGGGACCAGCACGACTCCGTGACGGTGGCGGTGCTCGCGTTCCAGCCGGCGCTCATTCCCGACACGGCCGTGAAGGTGACCGACCAGGACCTCCAGGCCTACTACGCCGCCCACTCGAAGGACTTCCAGCGGCCGGCGACGGCGTACACCACGTTCATCGCCCTGCCGCGGGCGCCGGAGGCGGCGGACACGGCGGCCGCGCTGGCGGAAGCGCGGCGTCTGCGGACGCAGGCGGTGGTGAGCGAGTCGGCGTTCGCGCGGGTGGCCCGGCAGTCGTCGAGCGACACGATTTCCGGCGCGAAGGGCGGCGACCTGGGGTGGCTCAAGCGGGACGAGCCCGGCTTCGACGCCCAGTTCCTCGCCGGGCTCAAGGGGCTCGCGCCCGGCCAGGTGTCCCAGCCGGTGCTGAGCCAGTTCGGCTACCACCTGATCCGCGTGGACCGGGCGGCGGGCGACTCGGTCAAGGTCCGGCACATCCTCGTGCCCATCGCGCTCTCGGGACCGCGGCTCGACCTGGTGGAGTCCCGCGCCGACACGCTCGACCGCCTGGCGGCCGAGCACGACGACGGCGCCGTGATCGACACGATGGCGAAGCAGATGGGGCTGGGGGAGGCGCAGGCGCCTCCGCTGCTCCAGGGCGACCGGATGACGCTCGGGCGCTACGTGATTCCGGACGTCGGCATCTGGGCCTTCGGGGGCGCCCGGCCCGGCCAGACCAGCAAGGTGATCGAGGGAGAGCGCGCCTACTACGTGTTCCGGCTCGACTCGCTGCGCCCCGCGGGCGTGCCGCCGCTGGCGGAGGTGCGGGACCAGGTCCTCCTGGCGGCGCGGTTCGACCGGAAGAAGGAGCTGGCGCGGGAGCGGGGCCGTCAGGCGGCCGCGCAGCTCGCGAGCGCCGAGGACCTCACCCAGGCGGCCGCGGCGCACGGGTACACGGTGCAGCGGCTCGGGCCGTTCACGCGGCTCCGGCCGCCGCCGCAGCTCCAGCCCGATCCGGAGGTGATCGGCGCCGCCTTCGGCCTGCGGGTGGGACAGCGGAGCCCCCTCATCGAAGGACGCGCGGGGGACTACCTGCTGCAGTCCCTGGCCCACAGCCGTCCCGATTCGGCGGCCTGGCGCGCCCAGCGTGATCAGCAGCGGGACGGGATCCTGCAGACGGCGCGGCAGGCCCGGATCCAGGCCTACCTGGCGGCCCTCAAGGCCAAGGCGAAGATCGTGGACCGGCGGAAGGAGCTCTTCGCGCAGCAGACGGCGGGCAGCTAGTCGAGCAGGCTCTTCGGTTTGGCGGGCGGCGGCGGCGGCGGCTGATCGGGCCGCCCCATCGCGTCCCGCGCTTCGTTCAGGGCCCGCTGGAAGCTGCGGATCCCCTGCCCGATCGCCCGCCCCACTTCGGGGAGCCGGCGCGGGCCCACCGCCACAAAGAGAACGGCGAGCAGCAGGAGCCACTCGCCGATCGAAAAGCCTCCGACGTCCACGCCGCCCGTCCTACTGGCTCAGGCGCTTGGGCTCTCCGCCCGAGGGCGGCAGCGTCGAGTTCTGCGCGGGAGGCGGGGGCGGCGCGGACCGCTGGTCCGGCGCGCTGTCGATCTCCTTGATGCTCCGCTTGAACTCCCGGATCCCCTGCCCCAGGGACGAGCCGATCTCCGGAATCCGCTTGGCCCCGAAGATCAACAGCACGAGCATCATGAGCAGCACGATATGCCACAGCGACAGTTCCATACGTCCCCCGCTAGAAAAGCGACCGTGCCACGAAGTAGGCGATCACGACACCCAGCACCGCCACCAGCGACACGTCCAGCCCGACCGGCCCCAGCGTGATGTCCACCACCAGCAGGTTGATCTGCACCGGCCCCAGGGTCGGATGCACCGCCGTGGTGAAGAACTCCTTGGCCGCCCCCGCCGGCAGGAACTGCCGCAGGAGCGCCTGCAGGAATCCGCCCAGCACGAATCCGGTGGTCAGGACCCCGAGGTAAAATAGCGGGCGCCGCGGTCCGTGCGCCACGCCGTCAGCTCCGCCGTTCCACGGCGTAGGCGATGCTGCCCTCGAGCGCGGTGCGGGCCGGCGACGCCGGCAGGCCGTCCAGCGCCCGTTCGGCTTCCTGGGCGAGCGCCAGGGCCCGCTGCCGGGCGTAGGCGAGCCCCCCGGCGTCGTTGACCCAGGAGATGACGTCGGCCACCAGGGCATCCGACGGCTCGGGCTCCTCCATCAGCCGCTCCACCAGCCGCCGGCCCGCCGGCGCCATGCGCGGCAGGGCGGCGATCAGGGGCAGCGTCACCTTGTGCTCCTTCAGGTCGAGGCCCCAGGGCTTTCCGGTCACCGCTTCGGGCTCGGTGTAGTCGAGGAGATCGTCGGTGATCTGGAAGGCCATCCCCAGGTGCAGTCCGAACCGCGCCAGCGCGGCGCGGTGGGCCGGGGCGCCCCGCAGGGCGCCGCACTCGCAGGCGCCGGACAGGAGCGACGCGGTCTTGGCGCGGATGAGGTGGTCGTACTGCCCTTCGGTGTAGCTCAGCTTGTCGTGCGCCTCGAGCTGGCGCATCTCGCCGATGGTCATCTCGTTCGTCACCCGGGCGAACACCCGGAGCGGCTCCACGTCCTCGAAGCGGACCAGCTCGATGATGGCCCGGGAGTACAGGTAATCGCCCATGATGACGGCGATCTGATGCGAAAAGAGGGTGTTGAGGGTGGGGAGCCCGCGGCGGAGCGCGGAATGATCCACCGAGTCGTCGTGCACGAGCGTGGCCAGGTGGATCAGCTCGACCACGGCGGCGAGCGAGACGGCGCGGGGGTCGGCGTCCCCGGTGGCCTGCGACGCGAGCAGGAGGAGCATGGGCCGGAAGAGCTTGCCCTTCATCCGCAGCAGATGCTCGTTGACCTCGGCGATGCCCGGGAAGTCGGCCGCGATGATGCGGCGCAACTCCTCGGCCACGCGGGCCAAGTCCCCCGCCACGGGACGCTGGAGGTCGGGAAGCGCGACCGGCGCGACCTGCTGGCTCACGTCAGCGCGCCCGGGCCAGCGCCTTCACGCGCTCGCCCACGTCGAGGAACCGGATGTTCACCGCGAACACCTTGCCGTACAGGTCGCGGGCGTCCGCCGTCCGCCCCTGCTCCTCCAGGGCGCGGGCCAGCCAGTACAGGATCCCGAGCCGCTCCTCGTCGCCCGACGCCGGCAGCTCGAGGCCCCGCCGCAGGATGGACTCCGCCACGCCGAAGGCGCCCTTCTCGAAGAAGCAGACGCCCAGGGCCTCCGAGGTCCGGAGCTTCCCGTCGGCCGCCCGGAGCGCCTTCTGGAACTCCGCGATCGCCTCGTCCAGGAGCCCCATTTCCTTGAAGGCCACCCCGAGGTCGTAGTGGGACTGGAAGTCCCCTTCGTCGATGTTTTCGTCGATGCCCTGCTTGAAGCGCGCCAGCATCTCCCGGAAGTCCTGCTGCTCGTCGCCCGTGGGCTCCTCGTCCTGCACCTTCATCCGCGAGTCCTTCGCCGGCTCCTCCTCTTCGAGGATCATGGCGCCCAGGTCGATGAAGTCCGCGCCGCTCGCCGCCTCGTCGCGGACCGTCATCTTGGCGTCCTTGGCCTTGACCTTGCCCTCGGGGGCCGCCGGCGCGGCGGGCGCGAGCATGGCCAGCGCCGACTGCGCCCGGGAGTTCCCGGGGTCGTGCTCCGCCACCCGCTCGTACACGGCCCGCGCCTTCTCCGGCACGTCGTTCCGCAGGAGCGTGTCCGCGAGCTCCAGGTACGCGGTGATGAGCTTGTCCTTCTCCCCCGACTTGAACGCGAATTCCACCAGCTTCTGCCGGTGCCGGATGCTGTTGGGGTCGACGCGCAGGATCTCGTCGACCAGGTCCTCGGCCTGCTGGAGGTTCCCCAGCCCCTCGAATCCGGCCGTCGCGAGGTCGAGCTCCTCGATGCCCCGATCCCGCTCGCCCGTCTCCACCAGCGCCTCGCCCAGCGCCTGGTGCGCCTCGGGATCGTCCGGGTTGTCCGCCACCCGGCCCTCGAGGTCCTCGATGGAGACCGCGGGCGCCGCTTCGATGTCCGAGAAGTCGATCGCCGGGAGTTCGTCCTCCGCCTGCACGGGACCGTCCAGCCCCACGTCGATGTGCGCCGACCGGCGCCCGCCCACGGAGGTGTCGTCCTCGGTCTGGATCCACGCGGGGTG
>Ga0335085_10008349_pt1 | contig 15818 bp, 13 predicted proteins | sample Lox_Sample_45_FD_206712 | JGI IMG/M metagenome (GOLD analysis project Ga0335085, IMG submission 206712) | Soil microbial communities from Loxahatchee National Wildlife Refuge, Florida, United States - Lox_Sample_4.5 | ecosystem: Environmental > Terrestrial > Soil > Wetlands | place: USA...
CTGCTGCTCGCCATCGCCTGGGAAGCGGCGGCGCGGCTTGAACTGGTCTCGAGCAGCGCCTTGCCGCCGCTCTCCGACGTCATCAAAGCCTGGATCGACCTCATCAAGGACGGCGATCTTTTCAGCAACGGCGCTTCCTCGCTCTATCGCGCCTTTGCCGGCCTGGCGCTCGCCATCCTCGTCGGCGCCACGCTCGGCATCTTCATGGCCTGGTGGCGCCCGGTGAACACGCTGCTCGCCCCGCTCGTCGAAATGCTTTATCCGCTGCCGAAGTCGGCGCTGATCCCAGTCACCGTGATCTGGCTCGGATACGGTGACAGCTCGAAAATTTTGCTGATCTTCCTCGGCTGCATGCTGCCGGTCACGTTGGGCGCCTATAACGGCGCGCGTTCGAGCGAACAGGCGCTGGTCTGGTCGGCGCGCAGCATGGGCGCCAACCGCCTCCGCATGTTGTGGGACGTCGTGCTACCGAGCGCCATGCCGGAGCTGCTCAACGGCGTGCGCACAGCGCTGGCGCTCTCCTTCATCCTTTTGGTGTCTTCGGAACTGATCGTGGCGCAGAAGGGCTTCGGCTATCTGATTGGCTCGCTCGGCGCCAACGGCACCTACGACGCGATGTATGCGGTGGTGTTAACCGTGGCTTTCCTCGGCTTTGCCGCCGACCGCGTCTATCTCATGATCACCAAATGGGCGCTGGCATGGCGGGCATGAGCCAAATGGCGCCCGTCGAGGCACGAGACGGCTTGCCGGAGAAAGCCGCGCGTTTCGTCTATTGGCTGTTCCGCGGCGTCATGCGGGTGTTTTCGATTCTGCTGCTATTGGCGGCGTGGGAAATCCTGGCGCGTAGCGGCAGTTTCACCCATTACCAGTTGCCGGCGTTCAGCGAGGTGGTCGAACGCATCTGGGCTGACGCCTGGTCGGGCGATTTGTGGATCAACGCGGCACTGACGCTCTACCGCGCGCTCGCCGCCTTCTGCATCTGCGCCGTCCTCGGCGTCGCCATCGGCATGGCGATGTCGCGCAACGTCATCGCCAACTGGTTCTTCGATCCGATCGTCTCGGTCGGCTTTCCGATGCCGAAGATCGCTTTCCTGCCGGTGGTGATCCTGTGGCTTGGCGTCTACGACGTTTCGAAGGTGACCATCATCGTCATCGACGCGATCTTTCCAGTGATCGCGGCGACCGTGATCGCCATCCAGGGCGTCGAGCGCGAGTTGATCTGGTCGGCGCGCAATATGGGCGCGAACAGCCGCGAACTGCTGACGCAGATCGTGCTGCCGGCGGCGAGCCCGCAGATCATGACCGGGCTGCAGGTGGCCTTGCCGCTGTCGCTGATCGTCGCCGTCGTCGCCGAGATGCTGATGGGCGGCTACGGCCTCGGCGGCGCCATGATGACGGCCTCGCGATTTGCCAATTCGACCGGCGTCTTTGCCGGCATCGTCGAGATCGCGGTGGTCGGCTACGCGCTGGTCAAGGCCATGGCGCTGATCCGCCGGCGGCTCCTGCTCTGGCATCAGGAAACCAACGCGCCGCCGACGGCATAGCCTGTACCGCATAGCGGTAAATAGACGCGCCAGCGAGGCTTGCCAAAATCGGTTGGACCTCCGACAATCTTTCCGGTCGCGACGTTAAGCTTGCCACATGAAGCGCAAGCCCCGCGATCCTGGGAGGAGATGATGCGCCTATCAAAACTCGCGCTGGCCGGCGTGTGCGCGCTCGGCTTGTTCGTCGCCGCCGCGGCACGCGCGGAGCCGGTGAGAATTCGTATGTCGTGGGTCGCCCCGGTGGCCAATTGGGGCTCAATCATTCTGGAGAAGAAGGATCTCGCCCAGCACATGGGCAAGTCCTACACGCTCGAGGCCATGCGCTTCCAAGGCACGCCGCAAACGATCACGGCGATCGCCAACAACGAGCTGGAGGTCGCCAGCCTCGCCTATTCCTCGCTCGCCATCGCCATCGAAAACGCCGGGCTCGACGACATCCGCGTCATCGCCGATGAATTCCAGGATGGCGTGCCCGGCTATTACAGCGGGCAATATTACGTCCGCAAGGACAGCGGCATCAACAAGGTCGAGGACCTCAAGGGCAAGGTGATCGGCACCAATGGCGCCGGCAGCGCCATCGACGTCGCCATCCGCGCCATGCTCAAGAAGCACGGGCTCGAGGACAAGCGCGACTATGCGATGCTCGAGGGCCCGCTGCCGGCCATGCCGGCGATGCTGCTGGAAAAGAAGGCCGCTCTCATTCCGGCGGTGCTGCCGTTTTCCTTCAATCCGAAGCTTCGCGAGGAAGGCAAGGTCCTGTTCGAGCAGCGCGACATCCTCGGCGTCACCCAGATGATCATGCTCACCGCCCGCAAGTCGTTCATCGACAAGCATCGCGCCGCCATGGTCGATTTCATGGAGGACATGCTGCGCATCGTGCATTGGTATCTCGACCCGAAGAACCACGACGAAGTCGCCAAGATCGCGTCGAAGATCACCAAAGTGCCGCCCGAGCGGTTCGGCTGGCTGTTCACCAAGGCCGACACCTACAAGGATCCAAACCTGATCCCGAACCTCGAGGCGCTGCAGCGCAATGTCGACACCACGCAAGAGCTCGGCTTCGTGAAGAAACACATCGACATCAAGCAATATGCCGATCTGAGCCTGGTGCGCGACGCGGCCAAGCGTCTCAAATAAATATTCAAACAGAGATCAAGAGGCAAAAAACCGCCTTGCCGGCGACGGCAAGGCGGTTTTCGCGTTTTCGGATCGGCTCAGAGGCGCGTGATCGGGATAGCGCCGAGGAAGTCGCGCTTGCCGACGTCAACGCCGACATGGCGAGCGATGGCGTAGGCGGCGGTAAGGTGGAAATAGAAATTGGGCAGGACGAAGTGGTTGAGGTAGTCCCCTCCCTTCATCTGCCCTTTGTTGGGGCCGAGCGGAAAGGTGACGTCGCGGTCGGCGGCGGCGTCGATCGCCTTGCCATCGAGCGTGCCGAGAAAGGCGACGGTCTTGGCGATGCGTTCCTTGAGCCCATCCAGCGTCGTTTCGTTGTCGTCGAACTTCGGCGGCTCGACGCCAGCCAGGCGGGCGGTGCCGTTTTTGGCCTGATCGCACGCGACCTGCACTTGGCGCGCTAGCGCGAACATATCCGGCGCCAGCCGCCAGCCGAGCAATACCGCCGGATCGACTTTTTTCGCGGCAACGAAGGCGGCGGCCTTATCGAGCACGCCGGATAGCGCGTTGAGGCCGATGGTGAAGGTCGACAACGCGGTCTGCGACATTGAATAGGGCATTGGATAATCCTTGCGGACAGCCGGCACGAGCGCGGGCAGGCGCGGACGATGGCATGCCGGCTAAGGCCATTCAATCGGGTGCGCGACGCCGGCCTTGTCTTTGCCGCGATGGCACCGCTATCTAGGGGCCGCGCCCGGACGTAAACCGAAACATCGCCATGGAAGCTCGTCGCGAAATCGTCACGCCGCCGCGCCGGCTGGATCTGGCGTGGTGGGCGGTCTGTATCGCGCTCGCGCTCGGCATTCACGCCGCCGCAGCCGCGCTGTTCGCACGTTGGGAGGCGGCGCCGGCCGAGGTTGCGAGCGCGCCTTTGATCACCATCGAACTCGAGCCGCTGCCGGTTTCTCCCGAAAGCAAGCCGACACAGGCGCCGCCCGGGCCGCCACAGCCACAAGTCGCGCCGGAGCCGGCAAAGCCGGTCGAAAAGGCCGCGCTACCACCGGAGCCCAAGGCCGTCGAGGCACCGCCGCAGGCAGCGCTCGAACGGCCGCTCGAACAGACGGCGGCGTTGCCGCCACCGCCGCCGGCCGAAAACGCCGAACTTCCAATGACGGCCGTACCGCCACCCAAATCCGTCGAAGACAGCGCCGACAACACAATCGCCAAGACGGTCGAGACAACGAGCGAAAAATCAGTCGAAAAGCGGAGCGAGAAAAAGCATCAACATCGGCACGCGAGCCTGGCGAGCGCGCCGAGCAGCGCCGAACAGAAAGCGCCGCGCGCTGCGGCGCCGGCGCCGGGTGCCGTAGCGCATAATTCGAGCGCGGTACCGAACTGGAAATCGGCGCTGGTCGCACGGCTCGAACGCAGCAAGCGCTATCCGCCGGAAGCGCAGGCGCGCGGCGAGCAAGGCGTGGCGCAACTCGCCTTCAGCGTCGACCGCAGCGGCGGGGTGCATCGCCCGCACATTGTCCGCAGTTCCGGCTCGCGCCTGCTCGACGCGGCAACGCTCGATTTGGTCGAGCGGGCGGCGCCTTTGCCGCCGCCGCCGCCAGAGATTGCCGGCGCGCAGATCGCGATCTCGGTGCCGATCCGCTACAACATCCGCTGACGGCCTAGATCGCCTTCTGATCGGCTTGCGCGCCCGATGGCACGGCGGACGTTTGGCCGAGCACGTGGCCGAGCATCACCAGAATTGGACCCGCCAGCGCGGCCTTTGCCAGCCGCGTCGGCAATTCGCCGATCGGCGCGCGCACCACCGCTTGGTCCGGCCGCGTGGCATTGGCAATGGCGAGCGCGGGCGTTTGCGCATCGAGCCCTTCGGCCGTCGCCTTGGCGACTAACGCGGCGAGCGTGCGCACCGGCATATAGATCGCCGAAGTCGTCGCCGGATCGGCGAGGCTCTTCCAATCGACGTCGGCCGGCAATCGGCCGTCCTGGGCGTGGCCGGTGATGTACTGCAGCCGGCGCGCCAGCGCGCGGCCGGTCAGCGGCACGCCAAGCCGGCTCGCCGCCCCTTGTGCCGCGGTAATGCCGGGCACCACCTCGACCGCGATCGCGGCAGCCTCGCAGGCTGCGATCTCCTCCGCAGCGCGGGCGAAAATCAGCGGATCGCCGCCCTTGAGCCGCACCACGCGTTTGCCCTGCTTGGCGAGCGCGACCATCAGCGCGTTGATGTCCTCCTGTTTGCAGGACGGGCCAAATCCGGTCTTGCCGACGAGCATTTTACGCGCCTCGCGACGGGCAAAATCCAGCACATCGCGCGAGACCAGATCGTCGAACAGGATCACGTCGGCCAACTGCAGCGCGCGCACTGCGCGCAGCGTCAACAATTCGGGATCGCCGGGGCCGGCGCCGACCAATGTTACCGAGCCATTGTCGACCGCCGCGCCCAAGCCCTTCACCTCGGCGATGAAGCGGTCGAAATCCGTCTGCGCCGGCTCGGCATTCGGGTTCTTGATCGCATGCGCGGTCAAAAGTTGCCAGAACTTGCGCCGGCCCGAAAACGGCAGGCCCGTCGCTTGCACCGCCGATCGCCAGCGCGCGGCCGCCGCCGCCCAGGCGGCAAAGCCGCGCGGCAGCAAGGCTTCGAGCTTGGCGCGGATCGCTTGCGCGAAAACCGGCGCGGCGCCGTCGGTCGAGATACCAATAACCAATGGCGAACGGTTGACGATGGCGCCGAACGAGAAATCGCAGAAGGCCGGCTTGTCGATTACATTGACCGGCACGCCGGCGGCACGGGCGGCAGCGGCAAACGCCGCGGCGCTCTCATCGTCGTCGAAGGCGCCGATCGCGACCGCTGCGTCCTTGAGATCGGCGGCCGTCCAGCTTCGGCTATTCACCATGATGGCGCCGCGCGGCGGATTACCCGCGATCTGCGCCAGCTCCTCGCCCAGGGTCTCGGCGTAGACATCAACGCGCGCGCCGGCCGCCGACAATAGCTCGGCCTTCCAGGCTGCCGCCGCGTTGCCGCCGGCGAGCACGGCGCGCTTTCCCTCGAGTGCAAGGAACACCGGCAGCCGCGCCAGCGGCTCCATGCGCGCGGGCTGGGTTTCAGAGGGCGTGCGTACCAGATCCACAGCATCCCATCCTTTAATAGACGTCCGCTTGATAACGGTCGCTCTTCTTCAATTCGGCGACAAAGCGCGCCGCATCTTCCGGCGAGCGCTTGCCGTGCTCGGCGACGACGTCAATGAGCGCACGTTCCACGTCCTTCGCCATGCGCAGCGCGTCGCCGCACACATAGATATGCGCGCCGCGGCTGATCCATTCCCAGAGATCGCGGCCCTCGTCGCGCATGCGGTGTTGCACATAGATCTTCTCATCGGCGTCGCGCGACCAGGCGAGTGTCAACCGCGTGAGATGGCCGCTTTTGCGCATCTCCTTGAGTTCGTCCTCGTAGAAGAAATCGTAATCGCTGCGCTGGTGGCCGAAATAAAGCCAGTTCGGCCCCGGCGCCTTGGTGGCAAGCCGCTCCTGCAGAAAGGCGCGGAACGGCGCCAAGCCGGTGCCCGGTCCGATCATGATGATCGGCTTGTTCGGATCGGCCGGCAATGCGAAATGCTGCGCCTTCTGCACATAGACCCTGATCTTGTCGCCCGGCTTGACGCGTGAATTGAGGAACGTCGAGGCGACGCCGAGACGGGTCCTGTCGCCGATCGCGTAGCGCACGGCATCGACGGTGAGCGAGACGCGGCCGGGATTGCTTTTGAGCGAGGACGAGATCGAATAAACGCGCGGCTGCAACGGATCGAGCGCCTCGATAAAGGCCTCCGGATCGGGACGGATGCCGGGAAATTTTTGCAGCGACGCGAGGACGTCGAGCGTTGCGGCATCGCCGTCGGGATCGCGCCCGTCGGCAAGCGCCTTGGCTTTTTTCTTACGCTCGCCGCCGGTTAGATAGGACATGAGCTGGAACAGCATGTCGGGCGCCGGCGACAGCGAGACGCCGTCGGTCAACACCTCCCGCAGGGTGCGGCCGCCGATCGGGAAGTCCGCCGGCGCGGCCAGCGCGGCGATGACCGCATCGACCAGCGCTCCGTCATTGGTCGGATAGATGCCGAACGAGTCGCCGACGACGTAGTCGAGCCCGCTTTCGGCGAGGTCGAATTCGATGTGCCAGGTGTCCTTTTGCGAGCCTTCCTTGTTCAGACGGCGGCGCGAAATGAACGTGGCGATGACCGGATTGTCGCGCGAGCGGCCGGGCGCGGAATTAACAGGTGCCGGCGCGGGCGCGGTCTCGGTTTGAGCCGGCGCGCCCAGCTCGGCAAAGAGCGTCTTGAGCGTGCGGGCGGTATCCTTGCCGCCCGGCACGCACAGATTCAGCCGCGCTTCTTTCTTGCTGAAGATCGCGTCGGCGTAGTCCTTGCAGTTGTAGCCGCACTGGCTGCAGTCCTGCTGCGCCATCGCCGCCATCATGCGGCGCGGCAGCGCCTTGCCCTCGGCGAGCTTCATGCGGTCGGCGATCGGCATCGCCGGATCGTGCCAGGGCGCGCCGTCGTCTTCTTTGGGGGCCGGCACGACGTCGGGCAGAAGCTTCGCGGCTTCCGCGTTCGACAGCGGCGTCACGCTCTCGTCGAGCGATATCATGCCGGCGAAGAGGCCGTTGAGCCACGTGCGCTGCTCCGGCGTGAACGGCGCCGACTCGGGGATCAACGAGGGGATACGCGGCGTGATGCTCATTCCGCCGCCTCCAACTCGACCATGGATTTGAGCGCATCGATTTCCTGGCGGCGCGCGAAATCGATGAAGCTTTCCGCGCGCGAAGAACGATGCGCGAGATAGGTTTTCAGGATGCGCTCGATCGTTTTCGGGCAGTCCTGCGCCTTGACGTCGCGATAAAGCTCGCGGCCGAGCGCGGCATAAGGGCCGAAGCCGCCGCCGATGAGAACGTGATAGCCCTCGACCGCGTCGCCGTCTTCAGTCTCCTGCACCTTGCAGGCGAGCAAGCCGATCTCGGAGACGAAATGCTGCGCGCAGGAATGATGGCACCCGGTCAAATGGATGTTGACGGGCGTGTCGAGCAACAAGCGCGTTTCGCACCAGGCGGCGATCTCCTCGGCGTGGCGTTTGGTGTCGGAGGCGGCAAATTTGCAGCCGGTGTTTCCGGTGCAGGCGACGAGGCCGGAGCGGATGGCATTGGTCTCGATCGCAAGGCCGAGGGCCTCGATGCGCGCCCTCGCCTCGCCGAGCTTGGCGGTCGCCACACCGGACAGCAAGAGATTCTGCCAGACGGTGAGCCGGGTGTCGCCGTCGCCGAGGTCGCGCGCGATATCGGCGAGACCTTGCATCTGCGCGACGGTCATGCGGCCGACCGGGATCACCACGCCGATCCAGTTGAGGCCGTCCTGCTTCTGCGGATGGATGCCGAGATGCGCGGTGCGCGAGAACGGCGGCCGCGGCGCCAGCGCGCCGGGCACGGCGCGGACAAGCTTGCGGCCGAGCTTCTCCTCCATCAGGCCGAGAAATTTCTCCACGCCCAGTCTGTCGAGCACGTATTTCAGCCGCGCTTTGGTGCGGTCGGTGCGGTCGCCGGTGTCGATGAACACCCGCACCACCGCATCGGCAACGAGCGTCGCCTCGGTCGGCTTGACGATGACGCCGGTATCGCCGGCAAAGCTCAAGTGGCCGGTCAGACCGCCAAGACAGAGCCGGAACCAGACGCCCGGCTCGAGGCCGAAGCCGTCGTTCACCTGCACGGCCTGGAAGCCGATGTCGTTGGTATCCTCCAGCACCGGGACGAGGCCGGCGCCGTCAAACCCGACATTGAACTTGCGCGGCAGGCCGTAGAGCGAGCGGTCGTTGAGAATGTGGAAGTGCCATTCGCGCGCGTAAGGCCGGGTGTCGATCAGCTCCTGCGGATCGATGCCGGCGGTCGGCGTGCCGGTGACATTGCGGATATTGTCGGCGCCGGAACCGCGCGAGCATAACCCGAGATCCTGGATCGCCTCGACGATGGCGACGGCGTTCTTCGCCTCGATCTCGCGAATCTGGATGTTGGCGCGCGTCGTCACGTGCGCGTAGCCGCCACCGTAACGCTCGGCGAGATCGGCGAGACCTGCAAATTGATGCGCCTTGACGATCCCATTGGGGATGCGGAGCCGGCACATGAAGGAATTCTGGTTCGGCGCCACATAAAACAGGCCGAAGAACCTCCAGCGGAAATTGTCCGGCGGCTTCGGATAGACGTTCTTGGCGGCGTGCTCCTTCAGCCGCTCGTAGGTGTCAAAGGGATGCTCGTCGCGCTTGAACTTCTCCGGGTCGGACAGTTTGCCGCCCGCTTTGAGCACGCGGTCTTGCGCCTTGCGCGCGGCAGCGTCCGGTCCGATCGGCTCCGGCGGCGCGGCCGCGGCTCCGTTGAGAGCGGCGGCCGAGCCGGTCAGCCCCTTTGCGGTCCTTGCGATCTGCAAGCCGGCGGCAAAGCCCTCCAGATAGCGCTTCTGTTCGGGCTCGAAGTCGCCGCCTGCCGTTGCGCCCGCCAGCTTGAGATCGCTGGTGGCTTCGGTGGTCATTCCGCCGGCACCTGGCTCGGCATCGACATTGGCGCCGGGGCCTTGCTCGGCTTGTGCGTGATGTAGATGGCAAGCCCGGTGAAGATGAAACCGCCGACCAGATTGCCGATGGTCACCGGAATCTGGTTCCACAACCACCACTCGGCGACCGTGATCTTTGCGCCCATCATCATGCCGGTGGGGATGATGAACATGTTCACCACGGTGTGCTCGAAGCCCTGCGCGAAGAAGATGAACACCGGCATATAGGCGCAGGCGATCTTGCCGATGGTCGAATTGGTGGTCATCGCCGCGACGATGGCGAGGCAGACCATCCAGTTGCACAGAATGGCCTTGACGAACACCGTCACCATGCCGGCAAAGCCGATCGCCTCGTAGCCGGTGGTCTTGGCCTGCGCGATGGCGATGATCTTGGCCGCGACGCCGGCCGGCGCCGCGGTGCCGAAATTGGTCAGCGCGATGGCGAGCAGCCCGCCATAGACGACGCTGCCGATCATGTTGCCGAGGAAGATCCAGGCGAAATTGGCGAGCATGTTCGGTGCGGTGGCGTCGCGTTCCACCCAAGGCAGCGGCACGAGGCCGAAGGCGCCGGTCACCAGATCGAGGCCGAGCAGCACGATCAGAATCAAACCGACGGGAAAGATGAGCGCGCCGACCAGCGGCTGGCCGGTCTGCACCGCGCCGGTAATGGCGAGGCTGGTTGCCGCCGCCAATATCGAACCGGCGAGTGCACCGCGGATCACGAGGTCGACCGGCGACAGCTTGAGCTTGGTGCGGCCGGTATCGATCATCGTCTTGGCGACGTCGACAGGTTTTACGTAGTCCATCTCTTGGCTCCCTGAATTGGCGATAGCCGGGAGCGGTGCGCAATACTTCCCGGCAAATCGCGGCTGACTTTGTGCTGCAAAGCAGCAAGGAGCATGCCAGCCCGGAAGCCATTGAAATATTTATAGTATCTTTACACAAGGGAACTTCGCCGCCGGCGTTGCTCGGCAAAGCAGCAGTGGCGGACGAAAAACTAAGCATCGAATCGATGACCGCCGGCACGACGCTTAACCGGCGAGCGCTGATTGCGTGCCCACGTCGGCATGGAAATCGCGTCCGTTCCGCGTCGCGGCGACGAAGCCGGCGCGGATGGCGAAGTCACCGAAGCGCTCACCTTTCTGCCGCTCGGCGGCATAGGCCGCAAACAACGGATCGAGCGCGGCGAGGATGCCGGCGTGATCGAGGTCCTCGGCGTAAAGCTTGTTAAGCCGCGAGCCATCGAAGGCGGCGCCGAGATAAAGATTGTAGCGGCCCGGCCCTTTGCCAACCAAGCCGATCTCGGCGAGATAGGGCCGCGCGCAGCCGTTCGGGCAGCCGGTCATGCGGATGACGATGTCGTCGGCGGCAAGCCCGTGCGCCGCGAGCCGCTCGTCGAGTGCGCTCAACAGATCGGGCAGATAGCGCTCGCTTTCGGCCAGCGCCAGCCCGCAGGTCGGCAGCGCAACGCAAGCCATCGAATTCCGCCGCAACCCCGACGCCGGCGCCAGCAGGCCGGCATCCTTCGCCAGCCAGTGGATTTCGTTGCGCTGTTCGGCCGAAATATTGCCGATGATCAGATTCTGGTTGGGCGTGATACGGAAATCGCCGTCATGGCTCTGCGCGATCTGGCGCAGCGTCGAGAGCTGTTTGGCGTGGGCATCATCGCGCAAGCGACCGTTCTGAATGAAGAGCGTCAGGTGGCTGCGGCCCTCGATGCCGTCGCTCCAGCCTAAGCGATCGCCGGTGGAGGCGAAGGCGAATGGTTTCGTCGGCTCGAGCACGACGGCCGCACGGCGCATGACTTCGGCCCGAAAGAATTCGAGGCCGCGGTCCTCAATCGTGTATTTCAGTCGCGCGTGCTTGCGATTCGCCCGGTCGCCCCAATCGCGCTGCACGGTGACCACGGCTTCGGCGAGCTTCACCGCATCCGCGACGGCGCAAAAACCCAGGAGGCTCGCCGTGCGTGGATATGTGTCGGGCTCCCCATGAGTCATGCCCATGCCGCCGCCGACGGTGACGTTCCAGCCGGCAACGCCGCCTTGCGCGTCACGGACGGCGATGAAGCCAAGATCATGAGCAAACACGTCGACGTCGTTTGACGGCGGCACGGCGACGACGATCTTGAATTTGCGTGGCAAATAAGTCTTGCCGTAGATCGGCTCGACGACCTCGTCCGAGCCGCCGGCGATTTTTTCGCCGTCGAACCAGATTTCGCGATAGGCCGGCGTGCGCGGGGTCAAATGATCGGAAATGGCGCGGGCAAGTTCGAGCGCGGCCGCGTGCGCGGGCGACTGCTCGGGCGTTGCCGCGCACATGACATTGCGATTGACGTCGCCGCAGGCCGCGATCGAATTGAGCAGCACGGCATCGATCTCTTTCAGCGTCGCCTTCAGATTCGATTTGATGACGCCGTGCAGCTGCACCGTCTGCCGCGTGGTCAGCCGCATGGTGCCGTTGCCGTAATCGCGCGCCACCTGGTCGAACGCGAGCCATTGCGCCGGCGACAGCACGCCGCCGGGAATGCGCACGCGGATCATGAAGGCGAAGGCCTTCTCCATCTTCTTGCGCGTGCGCTCGGGGCGGAGATCCCGGTCGTCCTGCAGGTACATGCCGTGGAACTTAACCAACTGCTGGTCGTCCTCGACGATCGCGCCGGTGATTTCCTCGCGCAGGCCATCGGCGAGTGTGCCGCGCAGGTAATCGCTCGCCTCCTTGATGCGCTCGTTGCGCGAGATTTTGTCGGTCATGTCACTTCCATTTTCTCTGCCGTCATGCCCGCGAAAGCGGGCATCCAGCAATCGCAGGTACCGCGAGATCCTTCGGGCGCCGGCGTTTACTGGATCGTCCGCTTTCGCGGACGATGACCGCGGAGGCTGCGGCTGCCGTCGCTCAATACGTATCCTGTAGATAGCGCTTGTCGCGCTCGAGGCCCGCCACCGCGGCTTCGGCCGCCTCCGGCGACAGCGCCTTCACATCCGCGTAGGCGCGCACCAAGGCCGCGCGCACGTCTTTGGCCATGTGTTTGGCGTCGCCGCAGACGTAGAAATACGCGCCGCCGTCGAGCCATTCGATCAGCTCGCGGCGCTTGTCCCAGAGCTTGTGCTGCACATAGACCTTCTCCGGCGTATCGCGCGAGAAGGCGACGTCCATGCGGGTGAGCGCGCCGTCTTTCAACGCGTCCTGCCAGTCGAGTTGGTAGAGGAAATCGTGGGTGAACTGGCGGTCGCCGAAGAACAGCCAGCTGCGGCCGGCGGCTTGCGTTGAGCGGCGCTCCTGCACGAAGGCGCGGAACGGCGCGACGCCGGTGCCGGGACCGACCATGATGATGTCTTTGTCGGGCGCGGCCAGCGCGAAATGCTTGTTCGGCTTGAGCTTCACGCGGACGCGGCCGCCGCGCTTGAGCCGCTCGGCGACGTAGTTCGAGGCGACGCCCCTGCGGGCGCGGCCGTGGCTGTCGTAGCGCACGGCGGAAATGAGCAGATGCGCATCGTCGCCGACTTCGCGGCGCGAGGAGGCAATCGAATAGGCCCGCGGCGCCAATGGCCGGGTCAGCGCGCGGAGCAGCTCTGCGGTGAGCGCGATCGGGAACGTAGCGATGAGGTCGATGAGTTGCCGGCCGGCGATCCAATCCTTCGCCTGGCCTTCTGCGATCAGCGATTTGACGTATTGATGGCCGGTCTTCTCGGCATAGGTTTCGAGAGTCTTCAACGACAGCGTGGTCACGTCACGCGACTTGATCAGTTCGGCGCGCAGCGCGTCGTCACCGACAAGCCCGGCGAGCTTGAGCAGCTCGTCGACATAGATCGGATCGTTCTCGGCATAGAGATCGAGCGAGTCGCCGGGTTCGTAGGCCGGCGCCGCGCCGTCGAACGCGAGCGCGAGGTAGATGGTCTCCTTGTCCGAGCGCGAGGAATTCAAGTTCACATGCTCGGTGATCTCGGCCTCGACGATCTCGGTGTTGGGCGCGGCGGCCGGCTTGCCGAAATCGACCTCGATCACTTGACCGTTACCTTGGCCGCGGGCGGCGTCGGGCGGTGTGAGGACCTTTAGCGCATCGCCGGTCCATTTCGACGCAGCTTGCGCGAAATCGAGATCGCAATCGACCCGATCGACGACACGCTTTCCGCCAAGGGTCGCCAGCCGCTCGTCGATCTTTTTGCCGATGGCACAGAATTCGGCGTAAGCCGTGTCGCCCAGCGCCAGCACGCCGAATTCGACGCCGTCGAGACGCGGGGCGCCCTCTCCCATCAGTTCGTTATAGGCGCGTGACGCCCGCGCCGGCGGCTCGCCCTCGCCCCAGGTGGCGGCGATGAAAGCCAGGCGCTTCGCCTTCGTCAGGTCGGCGAGATCGAGATCGGCCATGTCGATCAAGGTCGGCTTCAAGCCGCTCTTGCGCGCGGCCTTAGCGAGATCGTTGGCGAGCTTCTCGCAATTGCCGGACTCGCTCGCGTAGACGATCGTCAACGGCTCGGCGGGCTTCGCGGGCGCGGCGGGTTGTGGCTGCCCGGTGACCGACTCGACGCCGGCCAGAAAGCCGGCGAGCCATGCCCGCTGCAGCGCGTTGGCCGGGCCGACGACGCGGTTAAGGAGGTCAATTTCCTCTTGCGCGAACGGCGCGGTCTTGGGGATGGCAGCAAACCCCGACATGCCGCTCACCAGAAGAGATGCGGCACGACGCCGAGCAGCAGGAGAGCCAGCAGCGCCGTGCCGAACGCGATCAGCCAGTCGTCCGAGCGCAATTGCGGCGCGACGAAGCGGTCGTCATGGGGAAAATCGGTCACGGCAAAAGGCTCCTGCGACAGGAGCCCCTAAATAGAAGCTTGTTCTGTGCGACCGCAATAAGCCATGGAAAATAAGAAGATAATTCCTGTTCCGGCCTTCCGACGAGGCAACAATTTCCTCCCTAGAGCGGTTCTGAAAGAACGTCGGTGCTGCACGTTTTCGCTTCCAACAAGCTGCAACTTTGCTGTGGAGCCGCAGACGGCAAACGCCCATGGGCCGCACTGTCCGGATAAAGTCCCCGCGCGCATGCCGACCGCCTCGTACAAAAAACGCCTTCGCGCGCTGCTTACGCCCGCCGAACACCGCGTCTTTGCGCGGCTCGACACGCCGCAAATCCTTCAGACCTTCATCGACAAGCTGCCGCCGAATTTCGAGCTTGGCGGCGAAACGACTATGTCGCCGCGCCGGGTGTTGAAGACGCGCACGGCGCATTGCTCGGAAGCCGCCATCCTCGCCGTTGCCGCCTTCATTTATCATGGCGAAGATGCCTGGCTGATGGACATCAAGGCGCTGCCAACCGACCAGGACCACGTCGTCACGTTGTTTCGGGTGCGCGGGCTTTGGGGCGCGATCAGCAAGACCAACCACGCGGTCCTGCGCTGGCGCGACCCGATCTATGCCAGCCCGCGCGAATTGGCGATGTCCTACGCGCACGAATACTGCCTGCCCGGCGGCAAGAAATCGATGCTCGGGTTTTCGCGGCCGTTTTCATTAACGCGCTATGCGCCGCGACGCTGGCTGACCGCGGATGCCGATCTCGACTGGATATTGCAGGACCTTGACGATTCTCCCCACGTCCCGCTCGCGCCGGGGTTCGCGTTACGCAAGCGGCGCCGTTCAACCCGCGTCGAGTTGAAATCGCAGGACGTCACCGAATGGCCGGTGCCGCCGCAACGCCGGATCAAGCCGACGAAATGAGCGGGCGCGCCGCGATTTTACCACGCGCGAGACAGTCGCTAGGATGGGGCAATATAAAATCGGAGAGTCGGGGGTGACGGCGTTCGTTCATCGCAGGCAGTTGACCATCGAATGGGGCCAATGCGACCCGGCCGGCATTGTCTTCAACAGCCGCTATTTCGAAATGTTCGACATCAGCACGTGGCTGCTGTTCGAAGCCGCGCTCGGGGTGACCGCTCACCAATTGGCCGATACGTTCGGCATTATCGGCATTCCTCTGGTCGACGCGCGCGCCAACTTTCTCAAGCCGGTGAAGTTCGGCGACGTCGTCGAATTCGCTTCGCGCGTGAGCGAGTTCCGTCGCTCCAGCTTCGACGTCGAGCACAAGTTGACCATCGGCGGCGAACTCGCGGTGGACGGCGCGGAAACCCGGGTCTGGGCGGCGCGCGACAAGGCCAATCCAGACAAGATCCACGCCGTCGCCATTCCAAGCGACGTGATCGGGCGTTTCGGATAATCGTGCGACGACAGCGGGACAAACGTCCCAGCCAATCCCGATAATGGGTCTGGAGAGCCGAATGGCGCTGGTGTGACGTAATCGCATCATTAGACGAAGCGCGAATCGGCAAAGAACGCGCCGCACAGGGAAGAAACATTTTGACCCGGCTGCTTGAGTTCACGCTCAATGGGCGTGCCCGCGTCGACGCGGTTGACGACAATATTCTGTTGCTCGATTTTCTGCGCGAAAGACTCTGCCTGACGGGAACGAAAACCGGTTGCGACGGCGGCGAGTGCGGCGCCTGCACCGTGCTGATCGACGACAAGCCGGTGCTGTCCTGCCTGACGCTCGCGGCGACGGTTGCCGGCACGCGCGTCGACACCA
>Ga0335085_10008350_pt1 | contig 15817 bp, 13 predicted proteins | sample Lox_Sample_45_FD_206712 | JGI IMG/M metagenome (GOLD analysis project Ga0335085, IMG submission 206712) | Soil microbial communities from Loxahatchee National Wildlife Refuge, Florida, United States - Lox_Sample_4.5 | ecosystem: Environmental > Terrestrial > Soil > Wetlands | place: USA...
GCGGGACCGTATGCCGCCACCGCCACAGTGACTATGCCCATCAGGACCAGGAACCAGCCCGAGAGCGGGTCGAGGCGCAGGTGCCAGTGGAGCCACGGCAGGCCAACGTGCAGGGTTTGCGTGCTGACGCTGGCGTCGGCCAGGGGCAGCAGGCCGGCGATCAATACGGCGAGTCCCGAGACCCCCACCAGGAGGAAGGCGCCATAGCGCATCAGGCGCGGCCGCGCATCACCGAACAGGGAAAGTAGGCTGGAGAACAAGGCGGCAAGCACAGCGCCGTCGGCAATCGGTAATGAAACACTCGCCACGCTTGTGTTGTCACCCTCCTGCGGATTGGAAACGAAAGATGGGATGGCGCTGCCGCCAGTCGCCGCTCATTACCCCAGTTTTTGGAGTGGGATAAGGATGGCGTACGTTAAAGCACGCAACTCCTGGGCGTCAAGGGAGCGGCAGCCACGGGGTTGGGCCTTGAACAACCGCAGACCGATCCCGCCCTGCAGCGGCACCGGCCCGTCGGGTGCGCGTGGGCTACTGCAGCTGTCTGGGCGCGTCGCCGGGCGTGGTGACAGTGGGGTCACGGGGGATCTCGATTCATCCGCGCCGCGCGCCAGCGGAGCGGCGGAATGGATCAAAATAGGGCGCTGCCGCTGCCATGCGCACGATAATAGTGCGTTGCCCGCTTGCTACGACCCTAATTATCCACATAACTTATTGATCCCACTTAATGCACCGCTTTGGTGCGATTCTTGCTGTCTTCCGCTCCAATTTTGTTCAGAGGGAAGCGAGATGGAGAATCTGAAGTCCGCCAGTGACGTGTTGTTCGTGCTGATGGGGGCGGTGTTGGTGTTGGCGATGCACGCCGGCTTTGCCTTCCTGGAACTGGGCACGGTGCGCCGAAAGAACCAGGTCAACGCCCTGGTGAAGATCATCGTCGACTTTGCGATGTCGACGCTGGCGTATTTCTTTGTCGGCTATGACATCGCTTACGGCACCTCGTTTTTTACCGATGCCCACAGCCTTGCCGACAGGAACGGCTACGAGCTGGTGAAGTTCTTTTTCCTGTTGACCTTCGCGGCCGCCATCCCGGCGATCATCTCCGGCGGCATCGCCGAGCGGGCCAAGTTCAATCCCCAACTGGCGGCGACGGCCCTGCTGGTGGGATTGGTCTATCCCCTTTTCGAAGGGATCAGCTGGCATGACAATCTCGGCATACAGGCCTGGCTGCAGAGCACCTTCGGGGCCAAATTCCACGACTTTGCCGGTTCGGTGGTGGTGCACGCCATGGGCGGCTGGCTCGCACTCATGGCCGTACTGATGCTCGGGCCTCGCCACGGCCGTTACGGCAAGGACGGCCGCATGACCGCCCATCCCCCCTCCAATATCCCGTTCCTTGCCCTGGGCGCCTGGGTCCTGACCGTCGGCTGGTTCGGATTCAACGTGATGTCCGCGCAATCGCTCAGTGCCGTTAATGGCTTGGTCGCGGTCAACTCGCTGATGGCGATGGTCGGCGGCGTTCTGGCGGCCCTGGTGGTGGGGCGCTATGATCCCGGTTTCGTGCACAACGGGCCGCTTGCCGGCCTGGTGGCCATTTGTGCCGGCTCGGACCTAATGCACCCGGTCGGTGCCCTGATCACCGGGGCGGTGGCCGGTGCGCTATTCGTGTGGACCTTCACACTCACCCAGAACAGGTGGCGGATCGACGACGTGCTGGGGGTATGGCCGCTGCATGGCTTGTGCGGGGCGTGGGGTGGGATCGCCGCCGGCATCTTCGGTCGCGCGGGCTTGGGCGGCATCGGCGGGGTGAGCTTCATGTCGCAGCTCGTCGGCACGCTGCTTGGGGTCACCGTTGCGGTCGCGGGCGGGCTGGCGGTTTATGGCGGCTTAAAGAAGGTGGTGGGGCTTCGGCTGTCCCAGGAGGAGGAGTACCTGGGCGCTGACCTTAGCATCCACAAAATCGGATCGGAGCCGCCCTACGGGCGGGAATAGTCTTTTTTTGTGGTTTTTGGCTATTATCTCTTCTTCGCTTCTAGTACCTTAGGATCTGCTACTTTTTCCCCCTCCCTCCCGGGAGGGGTTAGCCTGCACGCATCCCCATGGCCCAAAAGCTCTATATCAAGACGTTCGGCTGCCAGATGAACGAGTACGATTCCGCCAAGATGGCGGACGTCCTGGCGGCCTCCCACGGTCTCACGGCGGCGCTCACGCCTGACGACGCCGACGTACTGTTGCTCAACACCTGTTCCATCCGGGAGAAGGCCGAGGAGAAGGTCTACTCGCTGCTGGGCAGGTGGCGTGAGTTCAAAGAGTGCCGCCCCGGGGTGGTGATCGGGGTCGGCGGCTGCGTGGCCAGCCAGGAGGGCGAGCAGCTGCGCCGACGCGCCCCCTACGTTGACATGGTGTTCGGCCCCCAGACCTTGCATCGCCTGCCGCAGATGCTCGACCAGGTGCTCCGCGAGCGGCGGCCGGCGGTGGATGTTTCCTTTCCTGAGATCGAGAAGTTCGACCGCCTCCCGCCGCCGCGGGCCGAGGGTCCTACCGCCTACGTGTCGGTCATGGAAGGGTGTAGCAAGTACTGCACCTTCTGCGTGGTGCCCTACACCCGCGGCGAGGAGGTGAGCAGACCTTTCGACGACGTCATCGCCGAGGTCGCCGCCCTGGCGGCGCAGGGGACCCGCGAGGTGACCTTGCTGGGCCAGAACGTCAATGCCTATCGCGGCGCCCTTTACGATGGGGACCAGGCGGATTTGGCGCTGCTCATCCATTACCTCGCCGAGATTGACGGCATCGAGCGCATCCGTTACACCACCTCCCATCCCGTCGAGTTTTCTGACCGCCTGATCCAGGCGTACGCGGAGGTTCCCAAACTGGTGAGCCATCTGCACCTGCCGGTACAGAGTGGTTCCGACCGGATCTTGGCCATGATGAAACGAGGCCACTCGGTCCTCGAGTACAAGGGAAAGATCCGCCGCCTGCGCGATGCCCGTCCCGGGATCAGCGTGTCGTCGGATTTCATCGTCGGCTTCCCCGGCGAAGGTGACGCGGATTTTTCAGCCACCATCGACCTGATCGAGGAGATCGGCTTCGACAACTCCTTCAGCTTTGTCTACAGCCCCCGTCCTGGGACGCCGGCGGCCGCCTTCCACGACGATGTCACCGCCGAGCTGAAGGCCCATCGCCTGGCCGTCCTCCAGGGCCGCATCCGCGAGCAGGCGGAGGCCATCAGCCGCGCCATGGTCGGCACCATCCAGGCCGTATTGGTAGAGGGCCCGTCACGCAAAGACCGTTCCCAGCTCTGTGGTCGGACCGAGAACAACCGGGTGGTGAACTTTGCTGCCGATCGCGGTCTCATCGGGCAGATGGCGGCAGTACGCATCCGCGAGGCATTGCCGAATTCCCTCCGGGGGGAGATAGTCAAGTGAGTTATTTTAAAGGAATTTATTCTCAAGCTGGGGCCGTGTGAGGGCGCGCCGCGATTGCGCCGATCGGGGATTTCGACTATCTTGAATCCCGGTTACTGATCTGCCAAGTTGCAATTTGAACGTCCAACCCGCCTTTTGCGATTTCACCCTGGAACCCGCCGACAACGAGCGTCTGGCAAACCTCTGCGGGCAATTCGATGAGCACCTGCGACAGGTCGAGGGCCGTCTCGGCGTCGAAGTGACCAGCCGCGGTAACCGCTTTCGCGTCATCGGTGACTCGGTGCCGGCCCAGATGGCCGGCCAAGTCCTGAAGAACCTCTATTCCGAAACCGCTAGGAGCCACCTCACCCCCGCCCGCGTCCACCTGATGCTGCAGCAGCTTGGCGCCGATGCGGTCGCCGATCCGGAGGTCGAAGGCGGTGAAGCGCTGGCGATCCAGACCCGCCGCGGGCTTATCCGCGGCCGCGGACCCAACCAGCAGCGCTATCTGGACCACATCCTCAACTACGATATCAACTTCGGCATTGGCCCGGCAGGCACCGGCAAGACCTATTTGGCCGTGGCCTGCGCGGTGCATGCCCTGGAGCAGGAAACGGTAGCGCGGCTGGTGCTGACGCGGCCGGCGGTCGAGGCCGGTGAGCGCCTCGGTTTTCTGCCCGGCGATCTGGCCCAAAAGATCGACCCCTATCTGCGGCCGCTTTATGACGCGCTCTATGAAATGATCGGTTTTGAGCGCGTAGCGAAGCTGATGGAGCGCAGCGTGATCGAGATTGCACCGCTCGCCTACATGCGCGGCCGTACCCTCAATGACGCCTTTATCATCCTGGACGAGGCACAGAACACCACCGTCGAGCAGATGAAGATGTTTCTGACCCGCATCGGCTTCGGTTCCAAGGCGGTGATCACCGGGGATGTCACTCAGGTGGACCTGCCTCGTGGGCGGCCGTCCGGCCTGCGTCACGTGGTGGAGGTGCTCAAGGGGGTCAACGACATCAGTTTCACCTTCTTCAAGGCCTCCGATGTCGTGCGGCATCCTTTAGTGCAGCGCATCGTGACGGCCTACGAAAGTTACGAGGAAGGCAGCGCCGCCGCCGAGGAGGGGGACCGGCTATGAGCGTGACGGTAGAGGTGCAGTACGGCCTCGAGGACGGGGCGGGCGGTGATGAATTACCTGAGCGCGAGGCGTTCCAGCAGTGGGCGGCGGCGGCCTGTGCCGGACGCCGCGAGCGCGGCGAAATCGGCCTGCGGATCGTGGGCCTGGAGGAAGGAACCTCTTTAAATGAAACCTACCGCCGACGCCACGGCCCCACCAACGTGTTGTCCTTTCCCGTGGAGGACCTGCCGCCCGAGGACCTGCCGCCGCTGGGTGATCTGGTCATCTGCGCCCCCGTGGTGTGGCGGGAGGCCCGCGAGCAGGGCAAAGCGCCGCGCGCCCACTGGGCCCATCTCACCGTGCACGGCAGCCTGCATTTATTGGGCTATGATCATGAGAGGGAGGAGGACGCCGATGCCATGGAGCGCCTGGAGCGGGAAATTCTCGCCGGGCTGGGATTTCCCGATCCGTATGCCGGCGAGCCAAGCCCGCTTGAAGACAGTGAAAGTACCAAGCCCTAGGCGGTCCCCCGCTCGCAAAAAGGGACGGGCCGCGGGCATGGGGACTGTAAACCGCATCTGGTTGTTCCCATCCCTGCAGCCGTTTCCAGGGAGAGGGGATCCAATTTCTTCCGTCGCGGGCGCCATGCCGCGGCGTCCTGTGTCGAGCAACGAGGACCTGTAAAGCCCAATGGCAGATGAAAAGACCCAATCCAACGGCGGCCAGCAGCGTTCCTGGCTGGAGCGCATCAGCCACGCCCTGATGGGTGAGCCGAAGGACCGAGAACAATTGGTTGAACTACTGCACGATGCCCAGCAGCGCGGGCTGCTGGATCCCGATGCGCTGGCCATGATCGAAGGCGTGCTGCAGGTTTCCGAGATGCAGGTACGGGACATTATGGTGCCCCGCGCTCAGATGGCGGTGGTGGAGCGCGACGCGCCGTTGGAGCAGATCCTGCCGCTGGTGATTGAATCGGCCCATTCACGCTTCCCGGTGATCGGCGACAACCGGGACGAGGTGGTGGGCATCCTGCTCGCCAAGGACCTGCTCGCCTATGGCGGTCCCGAGGGGCCCAAGATATTCAACGTGCGCGACCTGTTGCGCCCGGCGGTGTTCATACCCGAGAGCAAACGCCTCAACGTGCTGCTTAAGGAGTTTCGCGCCAGCCGCAACCATATGGCGATCGTCGTCGACGAATACGGCGGCGTGGCAGGACTGGTGACCATCGAGGACGTGCTGGAGCAGATCGTCGGCGAAATCGTTGACGAGCACGATATCGAGGAAGATGCCTACATCAAAAAGCACAACGATAACGTGTTTGCCGTCAAGGCGCTGACCCCCATCGAGGAATTCAACACCTATTTCTACGCCAACTTCAGTGATGAGGAATTCGACACCATTGGGGGTTTGGTGATGCAGCGTTTTGGGCGCCTGCCGCGGCGTGGCGAGGTGATCACGATCGACCGCTTCCGTTTTAAGGTGCTCAACGCCGACAGTCGCCGTATCCACCTGTTGCAGGTGACGGAACGGCGCGCCTCTGCCGTGGAGGAAAAATCCGCAGCGGCGGGTGAATAAACCCCTAAGCGAGCCTATTATCCTCAGCGATGGACCAGTCCCGCCCCGCCCTCGGATCACCGAGCCTGAGCGACCAGCCTGACGCGCAAACGGTTGCGCGCCTTGGCCGCGGCGGCGGCTTCGTCGCGCTGCTGTGTGGGGCGCTGCTGCCGCTGGCCTTCGCGCCCTTTTACCTCTACCCCCTTGCGGTTGCGGTGCCGGCGGTCATGTTCCTGCTGTGGCAAGGTCTGACAGCGGCCCAAGCGTTCCGCCGCGGCTATTGGTTTGGCCTCGGGATGTTTGGGGTCGGGGTGAGCTGGGTGTTCGTCAGTATGTACGACTTCGGCGGCGTCGGCTTGGTGCTGTCGCTGCTTCTCACCACCTTGTTCGTGCTGTTCCTGTCCCTGTTCCCAGCGCTGCTGGGCTTCACGCTGGCGCGGCTGGGGCGCAATACCAGCCCGTTATTGCAGCTGGCGCTCCTCTATCCCGCCGCCTGGGTGCTGTTCGAGTGGATCCGCGGCTGGTTCCTCACCGGTTTCCCTTGGCTGCTGCTCGGCTACAGCCAGAGCGACACCGTCCTTGCCGGTTGGGCGCCGATCACAGGGGTTTACGGCGTTTCCCTGGCGGTGGCCTTGAGCGCCGGATGGCTGGCGGCGCTGATTTCCGCCCGCAGCTTACCCCCACGGCTGCTGCTCGCCGCGGGCGTGCTGGCACTGTGGAGCGCTGCCGCCTTGCTACAGCAGCATAGCTGGACCCGCCCCGCCGGCGATCCGTTGCGCGTCACCTTGTTGCAGGGCAACATCTCCCAGGACATCAAGTGGCTCGACGACATGCGCGAGCCCACCCTCGAGCTTTATCATCAGCTCACGGCCGACCATTGGGACAGTCAATTGATCGTCTGGCCGGAAAGCGCGTTGCCCGACATGTATCACGCCGTCGAGCACTATTTGGATGGCCTTGCCGAGGAGGCGCGCCGCCACCACAGCGCGCTGCTGGTGGGCGTGCTGTACGATGATCCGGCCACCGGCCGCTATTACAACAGCGTGGTGAGCATCGGGAATCAGCGCGCGTTCTATCACAAGCACCACCTGGTGCCGTTCACCGAATACCTGCCGATGGAAGACCTGTTGGGCGGCATCGTGCGCTTCATGCAGGTGCCGATGTCCGATTTCAGCAAGGGTCCTGCGGTGCAGCCGCCCTTGGCCGTGGCGGGTCAGCAAGCCGGCATCTCAATCTGCTATGAAGACGCCTTCGGCGAGGAGCTCATCAATGCCTTGCCCAAGGCCACCTTCCTGGTGAACGTCAGCGATGACGCGTGGTTCGGCCGTTCGGTGGCACCGCGCCAGCACCTGCAGATTGCAAGGATGCGCGCCATGGAGACCGGCCGGCCGCTGCTGCGTGCCACCAATACCGGGATCACGGCCATCGTCAATGCACATGGGAAGGTCCAGGCCGAGGCACCGCCGTTTCAGGTGGCGGCACTCACCGGCACCATCCAGCCACGCCAGGGCATGACGCCCTACGCCCGCGCCGGCAATTATCCGGTGGTGATCCTGATCATGGCGATGGTGGTCGCCGCGGTGTGGTCGGCGCGGCGCCACAGGGACAAATGGCGGCCCCCCCTGTGAAACCTACCTGCGGCTGCGCCGCGGCGCACGGGCGAAGCGGGTCTCGCCACACTTTGGGCAGGGCGGGATCGGCCCGGTGGTGTGGAAGTGCAACAGCTCGCCGCAGTTTTCGCACTGCAGCGTGCCCACCGTAGTGACCTCGCCGGTGCGGTATTCGGAGGCGAGCCGGGCGCGCTCCTGCAGTTCGAGCAAGGCCAGCTTGGTCTGGTCGGCGGCGGCGGTGAAGGCATCCCACAGCCTGTCCTCCACCAGCTCGATATCGAACTGCAGCCAAGACTCGAGTTCTGCCCCGCTGTCCGCGAGATAGGCGCCGGCGTCCTCAAGATCGCGGCGCAGATAACTGCCGATACGATCGGCCTCCTCGCGCGTGAGGTCGCCCAGCTCCACCGCCTTGTCCTTGGCGGCGTCGATGCTCCGTTGCAGCACGCCGAGTGTTTTCTTTTCGTTCTGTTCCAGAGAGGCCTTGACCCGCTCCATCATGCGGTTGTAGGCGCGGACGCGGTGCTCGTTGTCGGAGCGGGTAGGGACCATGGCGGGAACTCCTTTCGCTGAAGGCATTAGTGTGACGCAACTGAAGAAGGTATAAAAGGGCCGCGGTCCTTCAGTTGTTTGCGCCGCGAAGCCTACGGTATCCTTGCTTTCCTTTAGGTATTACCGGGTCAGGACCGAGATGGACGAGCATTACCAGCCGCGAGAGGTGGAGGAACAGGCCCAGCGTTACTGGCGGGAGCATCGCAGCTTCGAGGCGGGTGAAGATCCGGCCGGGGATAAATTCTACTGCCTATCCATGTTTCCCTATCCCAGCGGACGGCTGCACATGGGCCACGTCCGCAATTACACCATCGGCGACGTCATCGCCCGCTACCAGCGCATGCGCGGCAGGAGCGTGCTGCAGCCGATGGGCTGGGACGCCTTCGGGCTTCCCGCCGAGAACGCGGCCATGCAGAACGGCGTGCCGCCGGCGCAGTGGACCTACGACAATATCGCCTATATGCGCGGCCAACTCCAGTCGCTCGGTTTTGCCATCGACTGGCGCCGGGAGCTCGCCACCTGTACGCCGCAGTACTACCGCTGGAACCAGTGGTTGTTCCTGCGCATGCTGGAAAAGGGGATTGTTTACCGCAAGGCCGGTACCGTGAACTGGGACCCGGTAGACCAGACTGTGCTCGCAAACGAACAGGTGATCGACGGCCGCGGCTGGCGTACCGGAGCGGTGGTGGAGAAACGCGACATTCCCATGTACTACATGGCGATCACCCGCTATGCCGAGGAACTGCTCGCCGACCTCGAGCTGCTCAAGGACTGGCCGGAACAGGTGCGGCTGATGCAAAAGAACTGGATCGGCAAGAGCCATGGAGTGCGGGTCGGTTTTCCCCATCAGATCGCCGGTGGAGGTGTGCTGTGGGTCTACACTACCCGCGCCGACACCCTGCTGGGGGCGACTTATGTGGCGGTGGCCGCCGAGCACCCTTTGGCGCTGCGGGCGGCGCAGGATACTCCCGGCCTTGCCGCGTTTATCGACCAATGCAAGCGCGGCGGCGTCACCGAAGCCGAACTGGCGACGCAGGAAAAAAAGGGCATGCCCACCGGCCTGTTTGTCACCCACCCCCTTAGCGATGAAAAGCTGCCCCTGTGGGTCGCGAACTACGTGCTGATGGGCTACGGCGAGGGCGCGGTCATGGCGGTGCCGGCGCATGATGAACGGGATTTCGATTTTGCCGTCAAATACGGTCTGCCGATCAAGCCGGTGATCGTCGGCAACGAGGGGATTGGGGCCGGCCCCGAAGGGCCTGGAGGTGATTCGCCTCCCCCACCCCTCAGGCCTCAGGCCGCGATGACCGGCCATGGCCGATGCATCAATTCGGGGAGGTACAACGGCCTTGCCTTCCAGGAGGCTGTCGACCTCATCGCCGCCGATCTTGCCGCCAAAGGCCTTGGCGGCAAGCAGGTGACGTGGCGCCTGCGCGACTGGGGCATTTCCCGCCAGCGCTACTGGGGTACGCCGATCCCCATGATCAAGTGCTCCCGTTGCGGCGACGTGCCGGTGCCGGATGCGCAGCTGCCGGTAGTCCTGCCGGAGGATCTGGTGCCGGACGGCTCCGGCAATCCGCTCGCCAAGTCCGCCGCGTTTGTCAGCTGTACCTGTCCGAGGTGCGGCGGCAATGCGGAGCGCGAGACAGACACCATGGACACCTTCGTGGACTCGTCCTGGTACTTTTTCCGCTATGCCAGCTACGATGCGAAGACCATGGTCGACCAGCGCGCCGATTATTGGATGCCGGTGGACCAGTACATCGGCGGCATCGAGCATGCGATCCTTCACCTGTTGTATTCGCGCTTCTGGACCAAGGTGATGCGCGACCTCGGCCTCACCGGGGTGGGCGAACCGTTCTCCAAGCTGCTGACTCAGGGCATGGTGCTCAACCACATTTTCTTCCGCAAGGGGACGAGTTCCGGCATGCGCTATTTCTCGCCGGATGAGGTGGAGGTGACGCGGGACGATCAGGGCAGGATTCTTGCTGCCAAGGCCAAGCTCGACGGCCAGGCGGTGGAGTACGGTGGGATTGGCACCATGTCCAAGTCCAAGAAGAACGGGGTTGATCCCCAGGAGCTGGTCGGCCGTTACGGCGCTGACACCGTGCGCCTCTTCATGATGTTTGCCGCGCCGCCGGAGATGACGCTGGAGTGGAATGACGCCGGCGTCGATGGCGCCCATCGCTTTTTGAAGCGGCTGTGGAAGCTGGTGGCCACTCACGTCCAGCGCGGAATATTCCCCGAGCTTGACCCGGCGCAGCTCAACGACGCCCAGCGCGCGCTGCGCACCGTGGTGCACCAGACGCTCGTTAAGGTGGGGGACGACGTCGGCCGACGCTACACGTTTAACACCGCCGTCGCCGCCAATATGGAGCTGATCAATATCCTTTACAAGTTTGAGGACGACACCCCGCAGGGTCGTGCGGTGGTGCAGGAGGCGCTGGAGGCAGTCATCCTGATGTTGTCGCCGATCGTGCCCCACATCGCCCATGTGCTGTGGCAGGGCCTAGGTCATCAGGATGCGGTGCTGGATCACCCTTGGCCGGAGGCCGATCCCGCCGCACTGGCGCGGGAGGTGGTGGAACTGGTGGTTCAGGTTAATGGCAAGCTGCGCGGCCGCGTCAGCGTGCCAGCCGATGCCGCCCGCGGTGAGATCGAAGGCGCCGCCCTCGCCGACCCTAACGTGCAACGTCACCTCGACGGTAAGGCCGTGAAAAAGATCGTGGTGGTGCCGGGGCGGTTGGTGAATATCGTGGTGGCAGGGTAAGGCATCGCGAGCAGAGCGAAGGCAAAAAGGCCAAGGCCGAATGACGAAACGGGTGAGAATGAGGCGCTTGGCGCCGGTCGCTTTGCTCTTTGCGCTCGCGCTGCTAAGCGCGTGCGGCTTTCATCTCCGGGGCACCGGGGCTGAAAAGGTGCGGCTGCCGCCCACCTATCTCGCCGGCAATGCCGTGGGCTTGAAGCAGGAGGTGCGCCGTTACCTGGCCATCGTACAGGCGCCGGTGGTGGACAACAAAAAGGACGCGCAGCTGGTGATCACTTTGCTGGCCGAACAGGTGCAGCGCCGGGTGCTGTCGGTGGATTCCACCGGCCGCGTGAACGAATATGAGGTGGATTACACCGCCACGTTTTCCGCAACGCGCCCCGACGGACGGGTGGTGGTCGCGCCTGATACCCTGACCCAGCAGGGCAGCTACACCTTCAACCAGGCTGAGGTGCTGGCCAAAAACGAGGAGGAGGAACGTCTGGTGCAGGATATGCGCCGCCAGGCGGTGCAGCGCTTAATGTTGCGTGTGCAGGCGAAACTGAAGCAACCGCCGTGAAAGTCAAGGCCGAACAACTCGCCGCCCATCTCGAGCGGCAGCTTGCCCCGATTTACTTGGTGAGCGGCGACGAGCCGTTGCAGGCGGGAGAGGCCTGTGATGCCATCCGCGCCCAGGCGCGGAAGCGCGGCTGCCGCGAGCGCCTGGTATTCAACGTGGAGGCCGGGTTCGACTGGAAGGCGCTGCTGCAGGCCCGCGACAGCCTGTCGCTGTTTGCGGAGCAGCGGCTGATGGAGCTGCGGCTGCCCACCGGCAAACCGGGCGATGCCGGCGCCAAGGCGCTGCAGGAGTACGCCGCCCGCCCCGCCGAGGGGGACGTGCTGCTGGTGATCTGCGGCAAGCTCGATCGCGATGCGCAGCGCAGCAAATGGTTCCACGCACTTGAGCAGGCGGGTGTGGCGGTGCAGGTGTGGCCGCCCAACGTGGCGCAGCTGCCGGCCTGGATTGAACGGCGCATGCGCGGCCGTGGCCTCCGGCCTGACGCCGCGGCGCTGGCGCTGCTGGCCGAGCGGGTTGAGGGAAATCTTTTGGCCTGCGCCCAGGAGATCGACAAGCTGCTGCTGTTGCACGGCCCGGGCGGGGTGGACGGCGCGGCGGTGGCAGCGGCGGTGGTGGACAGCGCTCGTTACAGCGTCTACGACCTCGCCGACCGCGCGCTGGCGGGTGAGGGCGCCGCGGCCAGCCGCATCCTGCGCGGTCTTCAGGGCGAAGGCGAAGAGCCGACCCTGGTGCTGTGGGCGCTGGCGCGCGAGGTGCGACTGCTGGTGGTGGTGGCCGACGAGGTGCGGCGGGGCGCCGCGGCGGACCAGGTAATGGGGAGGCACGGCATCTGGGACAACCGCAAAGCATTGGTGCACGCGGCCCTGAAACGGCATTCGGCTCCGGGCTTGCGCCGCTTGTTGCACGAGGCAGCGCGCGCTGACCGCGTGATCAAGGGCGCCGAGCGGGGCAATGCATGGGACGAGTTGCTGCAAGTCGCGCTGGGGCTGGCGGGTGTGACGCTGTTGCAGCAAGAATCCCGCACGGCTTAATCAGCCGCGCCGTCGCCGCCTAGGCCAACCCTTCATCAAGGACACCGAGCGGTGTCCGACTCACGCCGGTCCTCCTTCCGCTCACTCCATTCCCGCCGCCGCCCAGCCACAAGCCCAGATCCAGCCCCCGGGCCAGCATTGCTCGGCGACTACAACACCGCCTCAAACCCCTCAAACTGAGGCGGTCCGAGATAAACACCCTTGGCGGCGCCGGCCTGGTTGTGGGCCTTGCGGAAAGCTTCCGAGCGCGTCCACTCCTCGAAGGCTTGGCGGGTCTCCCAGGTGGAGTGAGAGGCGAAAAGGGTGTGGTCGTCATAGCGGGGTCCGCGCAGCAGATGGAATTGGAGAAACCCTGGCACCTCGTCCAAGAAGGTCTCGCGGTTCCTCCAGATGGATTCGAACTCGTCCTCGCGCCCGGGCGCGATCTTGAAGCGGTTCATGGCTACGTACATAGACACCTCACAAAGTTGCGCTTGGCGTGCATTACCGCCTCGCCATCATCTTAAGTCATCGTCCAACTATACCGATAGTTGTTACAGAACGGCTACTTTGCAAAGGCAGGATGCAGTATCGGCGCTTTCTCGAACTGGACGGCCGGCATCCGTGGGCTGAAGTCATTCCCGATGCTGGCGTCGACTACACCGCCCGCACCCGCCCCGGCGGCAGGGTGTTCTATTTCAATTTCGAGTTGGCAAAAGAGATTGGCCTGATCCCGCAGCACCATCCCGAGCGCCTCACCGCGGCTCTGAGCAAGGCCATCCTGAGGGCCTTCGCGCTGGAGATCATCAACGAATATGATATTGCGCACGGGCTACGAGTTCCGGCCGCAGCGCGGCGCGCGCATACCTACATGGCGACGCGTTACTTGCAATGCCAGCATCCCGGCCGCACCGGTCTGACCTCCGGCGATGGGCGCAGCATCTGGAACGGCTGCCTCACGGGGAGGGACGGGATCTGGGATATTTCAAGTTGCGGCACCGGCGCCACGCGCCTTAGTCCCGCCACTGCCATCACGGGCCGATTTTATCGAACCGGTGATGACCGCGAGGCGTATGCCTGCGGCCGGGCGGACCTGCTGGATGGCGTGTGTGCAGCGCTGCTGAGCGACATCTTCCACAAGAACGGCATCGCCACCGAGCGCACTCTCGCCATCATCGCCTTCTCTGACGGCACTGCCATCACGGTGCGTGCCCACCGCAACCTGCTACGCCCCGCCCACCTCTTTCGTCTCCTTAAGCAGAACCGCATCGCGGAGCTGCGCGCCGCGCTGGACTACCACATTGCCCGGCAGCGCGCCAACGGCCGATGGCCCCGCACCGGCGGCCGGCGCTATCAGGTCTTCCTGCGTCAGGCCGCGCACGACTTTGCCCGCGCCGCGGCGCGGTTCGAGAGTGACTACATCTTTTGCTGGCTGGACTGGGACGGTGACAACGTGCTGATGGACGGTGCGGTGCTGGATTATGGCTCAGTGCGGCAGTTCGGCCTCTATCACCACGAATACCGCTATGACGACCTGCAACGCATGTCCACCACTATCGGCGAGCAGAAACGCAAGGCGCGCTATATTGTGCAGACCTTCGCCCAGCTTGCCGATGCTGCCGCCGCTGGCCGCCGGCGACCCCTTCGACAATTTGCCGGCCATCCCATCCTGCGGGAATTCGATGCGGAATTCGCCCGCGCGATGGATGCGTTCCTGGCCGACAAGCTTGGCTACGACCCGGTGCAATGCCGCCTGATCATGCAGGATCGCGTGCTGCGGCGGGAAATCGCCCGGCTGCGGAAAATCCTGCGCCTGTTCGAGCGGGTGCACTCCCGCAAGGGCCTCTATCGGGTCGAAGACGGCGTTACTGCCGATGCCTTGTTCTGCGTGCGCGACATCCTGCGCGAGCTGCCGGCACATTACCTGCGCCATGAACGAGACATGGATCCGGCCCGCTTCATCGACATTATGAAGTCGCAGTACGCCGGTCCCGAGGAGGTCCTGATGACTTCGGCGCGCCGCCGGCGGATTGGCGAATTCCAACGGCGTTATCGTGCACTGGTAAGCGCGGTGGCCTCGCGCCAAGGACGCGCCGATGCCACAGTACTGGCCCACATGGCAACGCGTACAGCCTTAATTAACCGCTATGAGCGGGTCACTGGCGACGCGGTGATCCACGCGTCCGAAAAGCTGGTGTCCGGCGCGGCGGGGTTCTCCGCTCAGACGCTGCAGGCGATGTTTCGGGAATTCGTCGAACGCCAGGTGCTGCGTCCTGAGCACGTTAGGATGGGGCCGCAAGACCTGGCCATCAAAGGAGCCACGCCCCGCCGTCTGCTGCGGGCGATGCTGCGCGACGTCAAGGAACTTCGCGCCGGAATTTAGCGCCTCCGGCTCCGCCCCCTCGATACGACATTCCCGTGCGAATTCCGACAATGTCTACATTGGGGGGTACCTACTGGCGCGACACGCATTTCCACCGTCCCCAAACAGCCGGCATCACAATGGCTTAGCCATGGCACGAGAGCTGGCACAGCGCTTGCTCAATAACGATCGGACATCTATCCCTCAGGAGTTACCTCATGTTTGGCAAGATCAGCTTCAACGAACAGATTATCCGCTACGTCGTCGGCGCGCTGCTGATCGTGTTGTCGGTCATTACGCTGCAGATCCCGCTGTGGTTCGCGTTCGTGGCGAACTACACCATTTTCACTGCCATGGTGCAACGGGATCCGTTCTATGCCCTGTTTGACGTCGCGCGCCGGCAGTTCAAGTTCGGGCCCGCCGCAGTGTTGGGGCCACAGACTTTTTCTTGAATAACAATACCCTCCCCCTCGTTTGAGGGTGCCTTGTGCACCCTCTTTCTTTTTGTGACACTTGGCACGCCTTCTGCGTTGTAGAGCTGGCAAAGTTAGCGCCACATGGGGGCGTGATATTTTTGCCAAACGATTGTGTTAGCCTGTCCCGCTGTTTACCGCCATTGCCACTGGGAATCCCTATGCCGGACCGTTGCGATCCTCAAGAGGTTGATCCCGAATTCACCGCGGTCATCCTCGCCGCCGCACAGCTGATCGGAAAATCGCTGGAGCCTGCTGTCACCATCGGCGGCATCCTGCGGCTGCTGTCCTCGCGGCTCAAGCTGGAGAAGGGGCGGGTGATCCTGCCCAATTCCGAAACGGGTATGCTGCACATCAGCTACGCCTGTGACCTCACCGACGAGGAGGTGCGCAAGGGCATCTATGCGCGAGGTGAGGGTAT
>Ga0335085_10008352_pt1 | contig 15814 bp, 12 predicted proteins | sample Lox_Sample_45_FD_206712 | JGI IMG/M metagenome (GOLD analysis project Ga0335085, IMG submission 206712) | Soil microbial communities from Loxahatchee National Wildlife Refuge, Florida, United States - Lox_Sample_4.5 | ecosystem: Environmental > Terrestrial > Soil > Wetlands | place: USA...
GTACGACGTCGCGGAGCCGGAGATCCGGCAGGAGGGGATGACACGATTCTGGGTCGCCGGCCGCGTCTCGGTGGCGGACCTGATGGAGCGGCTCGACGTCGACTTCGGGATTCACGACGTGACGACGGTCGGCGGCATGGTCTACGAGTTGTTCAACCGGGTGCCGCGGGCCGGAGAATCCATGGTCGTTCAGGGATTCCGTGTCGTCGTCGAAAGCGTGCGTCGTCGGCGCGTCGAACGCGTGTACTTCGAGCGACTCGCTCCCCACTACGGGACCGCGTCCAAATGATGGGCTTCGCATGGACGACGCTGGTCGCGACCGCGTTGGTCGCGGGGCTGACCGCCGGCGGCATGGCGGTTCGCACCGTGAGCCGGATCTGGCTGCGGCATTGGGCGGAGCAACGGCTCCGGGGATCCGCGGCGGCCCTGAGCTATCTCGTGCGACCGCAGCACCTGCTCGCGAGCGTCGGGGCGGGCAGCGCGATCGCGCTCGTGGTCGCCGGCGAGACACTCGGTGTGGAGCAGCGGGGACCGACGCTGGCCGCCGCGCTGGTGGCCCTCGCGGCCGTGGTGGTCACGTTCGGGCAAATCGTTCCACGGGCGATCGCGCGGCGGTGGCCGGCGGCGCTCGCTCCGCTCGTCCTTCCGATCGTCCACGCGGCGGCGATCGTCGTTGCGCCGGTGAACGCGTTCGGGTGCTGGCTGGCGAAGCCGTGGGTGCCGACGCGCGCCGCCGAACCGGCGGAGTCGGACCGCGACGCGGTGCAGGACCTGCTCCGCGAAGGGGAACTCGAGGGAGTCGGCGAGCGCGACGAGATCGCGATCGTCAGCGGCGTCGTCGATTTCAGCGAGAAGCGCGTGGCCGACGTGATGACGTCTCGGACCGACATCTTCGCGCTGGAGGCCGGAACCGACGCGCGCGCGCTCGCCGAGCAAATCGCACGCGCGGGGTATAGCCGGGTTCCGATCTATCGCGGTTCCCTCGATCACGTCGTCGGAATGGTCCACGCGTTCGACGTGCTGAAGGCGGGGGGCGAGGAGTTCCCGCGGGTGCGGCCGGTGCGCTTCGCGGCTCCCGACGATCCCTGCAACGAGCTACTCTTCCGCATGCTTCGCGAGCGTTTGCACCTCGCCATCGTGCGCGACACAGCGGGGAAGACGGCCGGCCTCGTCACGCTCGAGGACCTGCTCGAAGAACTCGTGGGCGACATTCGCGACGAACACGACGAGCCGGAGTCGCCGCGGGGAGCGACCCCGCCGTGACGGTCGCGCCGCCCGTGGCGGGAGCGGGGCTCGACCGCCTGCTGTCGGAGTTTGGCGCGGGTCGGAAGGCGGCGTTGGCCCGGGCTGTGAGCATCGTCGAGAACCGGCGACCGGAGGCGGACCAGCTCCTCGCGGAACTCCATCCGCGACTCGGTCGAGCGCGACGCATCGGCGTTACGGGTCCGCCCGGAGCGGGGAAAAGCACGATCACGACGGAGTTGGCGGCCGCGTTCCGTTCCGCCGGATTGACGGTGGGCGTGGTCGCGGTCGATCCGACCTCCCCGTTTACGGGGGGAGCGCTCCTCGGCGACCGCATTCGCATGGAGTCCGTCGCGCTCGACCCCGGCGTGTTCATCCGCTCCATGGCGACGCGCGGTTCGCTTGGCGGGCTCGCGGCCGCCACCCGGGAAGCCGCCGATGTCATCGACGCGTTCGGCATGGACCGGATCATCATCGAGACCGTGGGCGTTGGGCAGAGCGAGCTGGATGTCGCGCGCATGGCCGATTCGACCATGGTCGTGCTGGTTCCGGAATCGGGCGATTCCATTCAGACGCTCAAGGCGGGTCTGATGGAGATCGCTGATGTTTTCGTCGTCAACAAGTCCGATCGGCCGGGCGCAGATCGATTTCGCAACGACGTCGAACTCATGCTCGGGCTCCGTGGCGGCGACTCGCTCCGCAACGTCCCGGCGCATCATGGCGTCGATCTGCGCCACCTGTCGGTGGAGCAGCGCCGGCTCGCGATGAACCCCGCGCGGGCCGCGCGCGAGGCGGCAAGGGTGGAAGGCGCGGCGTGGACGCCGCCGGTGCTCCGCTCGGTGGCGGTCAATCGCGAAGGCATCGCGGAGATGGTGGATGCGCTCAATCGGCACTTCCAGTATCTTGAGCAAAGTGGCACGCTCGACCAGCGGCGCCGCCGAAGGCTGCGGGACCGCGTCGTCGACATCGTCGAACGATCGGTGCGATCGCGGCTCTGGTCCGACCCGGAAACCAACGCCTGGCTGGACGGGCGACTTCCCGAGCTGGAGCACGGAACGACACACCCGTTCGCGGTCGCCAATGAGCTGCTGGGCCGCAGCGGGACCCTTCTCACAAGGATGACGCCATGACCGCGACGCGAGATCTCGCCGAGACGATTGCCGACCAGCGGGTGGAATTGGAGCGCCTGCGGGCCGAGGTCGCGGAGTGGAAGGCACGGGTCGAGCGGGCCGCCGTCCGCGACATCGGCTTCGCGAACTCGTCGCGCGAGGTCGCGCCGCTGTACACGGCCCTCGACGTCACGCCCGAGAGCGCGGAATCCCTGGGCGTGCCGGGCACCTTTCCCTACACGCGCGGCATTCATCCCACGGGATATCGCGGCAAGCTGTGGACGATGCGCCAGTTCGCGGGGTTCGGCACGCCGCGTGAGACGAACGCGCGATACAAATTCCTGTTGGAGCACGGCCAGACCGGACTCTCGGTGGCGTTCGACTTTCCCACGCTGATGGGCTACGACTCCGATCACCCCCGATCCGAGGGCGAGGTGGGGAAGTGCGGGGTCGCGATTTCGAGCCTCAAGGACATGGAGGATCTGTTCGCCGGCATTCCGCTCGACCAGGTCTCCACCTCGATGACGATCAACGGGCCCGCGATCATCCTGTGGGCGTTCTATATCGCGGCGGCGGAGAAGCAGGGCGTCCGGGCCGAGCAGCTCCGCGGAACGATTCAGAACGACATCTTGAAAGAATACATGGCCCAGCACGCGTGGTGCTTTCCGATCGAGCCGGCGCTGCGGCTCATCGTCGACTGCTTCGAGTGGGGGGCCGCGCACGCGCCGCAGTGGAACACGATCTCGATCTCCGGCTATCACATTCGGGAAGCGGGGGCGACGGCGGCCCAGGAACTCGCCTTCACGCTGGCCGACGGCTTCACGTACGTCGAACGCGGGGTCGCGCGCGGACTCCACGTCGACGAGTTCGCGCCGCGGCTCTCGTTCTTCTGGGACATCCACAACGACTTCTTCGAGGAGATCGCGAAGCTCCGCGCGGCGCGCCGCATCTGGGCCCGGCATCTGCGGGAGCGGTTTGGATCGGAGCATGCGCGTTCGTGGATCATGCGGTTCCACTCGCAGACCGCGGGCGTGACCCTGACGGCCCAGCAGCCGATGAACAACGTCGTGCGGGTCGCCTACCAGGGCCTCGCGGCCGTTCTCGGGGGCACGCAATCGCTCCACACAAACTCGATGGACGAGACGTTGGCCCTGCCGACGGAGCAGGCGGTCCAGGTCGCGCTCCGCACCCAGCAAGTGCTCGCGTACGAGACGGGCGTTCCCAATGTGATCGACCCGCTCGGCGGGTCGTACTATGTCGAGGCCCTGACGGATCAACTCGAACGCGAGGCCGAGGGCATCTTCTCGGAGATCGAGCGCATCGGGGGGGTCGTGAAGGGGCTGGAGGACGGGTGGTTCCAGCGGAGGATCGCCGAGTCCGCGGCGCGCCAGCAATGGGAGATCGAACAGCACCGGCGGGTGATCGTCGGCGTCAATGATTTCGTGACCGAGGAGCCCGAGCTCACGATCCCGCTGCTCAAGATGGCGGCGGACGCGGACCGGGAGCAGGGTGCTCGATTGGCCGCGCTCCGCGCCGAGCGTGACGCGACCGCGTGCACGGAAGCCCTCGCCGCGCTGCGGTCCGCCTGCCGCGATCAGGTCAACACCATGCCGTTCATTCTCGAGTGCGCCCGCCGGTACTGCACGCTCTACGAGATTCGGCGGGCCATCGAAGACGTCTTCGGCGCCTATCGCGAACCGGTGTTCTTCTAGCGGGTGGCCAGTCAGCCGGAGTGGTGGGCGACCTTCTTCGACGCCCAATACCTCGACGAATACGGGCCGATCTTCTCGGCGGAACACGATCGGCGCGATGTCGCGCGGATCGTCGAGCTGCTCGGGATTCCGCTGGGATCGCGCATTCTCGACGTCCCGTGCGGGCAGGGGCGCCATGCGGCCTTGCTCGCGGAATGCGGCTACGCCGTCGACGGTCTGGACCGGTCGCCGCATCTGCTGGCCGCGGCGCGTCGCCGGGGCGGGGTCGGCCCGCGGCCGCGCTACGTCCGGGGCGACATGCGCCGCCTGCCGGCCGCCTGGACCGGTCGGTTCGATGCCGTGCTCAACTTGTTTACTTCATTTGGGTTCTTCGCCGACCCCGCCGACGATCAGCGCGTCGTGCGCGAGTTCGCCCGGGTGCTCGCGCCGGGCGGCACGCTGCTGTGGCATGGCGGAAGCCGCGACGGCGTGATGGCTCGGTTTCTGTCCAGCGATTGGTGGACCACGGCCGGCGGGACGATGATCGGGCAACGCCGATCGTTCGACCCACTCTCCGGGATTCTCACGGTCGAATCGACGTGGGAGGGCCGCCGCGGCCGCGGCCAGCGCGACCATCGCATTCGCCTGTACACGGCCACGAGGATGGCGGAGCTGTGCGCCGCCGAGGGACTGATCGTCGAGGCCGCGTACGACGGATGGCGCGATCGACCCCTCGGGCGCCGTTCGAGCGAGATGCTTCTGGTGGCGCGCAAGGGATGAGTGACCGCCGCGCGCATTCCGTCGTCGCTGCCACGGAACGTTGCCCGACCCTCTTGGCGCCGACTACCTTCCGTCTCGATGTCGCACACCAATTTCCACGTCCGATAGGTCATGCGTCCGATCCGCGTGCTCGTCGCCAAGCCCGGCCTCGATGGCCATGACCGGGGCGCGAAAGTCGTCGCCGCGGCCCTCCGCGACGCTGGGATGGAGGTGATCTACACGGGACTCCACCAAACGCCCGAGATGATCGCGAACGCGGCGGTCCAGGAGGATGTCGACGTCGTCGGGCTCTCGGTGCTGAGCGGCGCCCACATGACGCTGTTCCGACGCGTCAAGGAACTCCTCCAAGAGGCCGGCCGGGACGACATTCTCATCACGGGCGGCGGCATCATTCCGAAAGAGGACATGGACGAACTCCAGCGACACGGAATCGGACGACTGTTCGGACCCGGCACGCGCACCGCCGATCTCATCGACTACATCCGCCAGTGGTTCGGGGAACGGCAGCAGCAGGAAGCGTGACGGGGAGCGTGACAGGAAGCGCGACGTCGCGGCTCCGGGAGGCCAGCGATGAGATTCGCGCGCTCGAAGCCCGGCTTCGCGAGGGCGGCGGCGCTGAGCGTGTGGCCCGCCAGCACGCGCAAGGGAAGCTCACGGCGCGGGAGCGGGTGGCCGGCCTCTGCGACCCGGATTCACGCTTCATCGAGCTGGGGCTGTTGGTCGCCTACGATCGGTACGACGGCCAGGCGCCGGCCGCCGGCGTGGTCACGGGCGTCGGGATGGTGCACCAGCGCGAGGTCGTGATCGTCGCCAACGACGCGACGGTCAAAGCGGGGTCCTGGTGGCCCGAGACGATCACGAAAATGCTCCGGGCGCAGGAAGTCGCCATGCGCTGCCGCGTTCCCATCATCTATCTGGTGGACTCGGCCGGCGTCAACTTGCCGTACCAGGGCGGCGTGTTTCCCGGCCAGTACGGCGCCAGCCGGCTCTTCTATTATAACTCGATCATGAGGCGATATCTGCGTGTCCCGCAGATCGCGGCCGTCATGGGGCAGTGCGTCGCGGGAGGCGCCTATCTCCCGGCGCTCTCCGACGTCATCGTAATGGTGAAGGGGACCTCGTTCATGGGGCTCGGCGGACCGAACCTGGTGAAGGGGGCGACCGGCCAGAGCATCGACGCGGAAACGCTCGGCGGCGCCGTCACGCATACGACGATCAGCGGCGTGGCGCACTACGCGGCCGACGATGATCGTGCCTGCCTCGACAAGATCCGCGAACTGGTCGCGATGCTTCCCGGGCAACCGGCGGTCGCGCCGTCGCGCGCGGCGCGCGGGCCGGGAGCGGGCACCGCGCTCGATCTGTATGAGCTTCTCCCGCACGATCACCGGATGTCGTACGACATGCACGCCCTGTTGAGCGCGCTGGTGGACGACGGCGCACTCGCCGAGTTCCAGGGCGAATTGGCGCGAGAGATGATTTGCGGCGACGCGCGCATCGAGGGCATTCGCGTCGCGGTGATCGCCAACCAACGCGGGTTGATCAAGGGGCGGCCCGGCGAGAAGCCGCGGTTTGGCGGCATCATCTACCCGGAATCCGCGGAGAAAGTGGCCTACTTCATCGATCGGTGCGACCGGGAGAATCTCCCGATTCTGTTCGTGCAGGATGTGTCGGGGTTCATGGTGGGACCCGAAGCGGAGCATGCCGGAATCATTCGCGCCGGCGCGCGGTTCGTCGAGGCGATGGCGACCACCCGGACGCCGAAGATCGTGCTCACGGTCAACCACGCGTCCGGCGCCGGGTATTACGCGATGGCGGGCCAGGGGTTCGATCCCGATTTCATCTTCAGCTGGCCCACGGGCCGCATGGCGGTGATGGAAGGCGAGGCGGCCGTACAGGCGGTCCATGGCCCCACGATCGAGGAGGCGCGCCGCAAATCGAAGGATCCGTCGGCGGAGGTCCAGCAATCGATGGCCGACATGCGCCGGGACTACGAACATCAGCTCGATGCGCGCTACGCCGGTGCCCGCGGGTTCGTCGACGCGATCGTCTACCCCGAGGAAACCCGCGAGGTGCTGGCGATGGCACTGCGGACGGCGTTGCACAACCCCGGACCGCACCTCGGCGCCTTCGTTCTTCCCTCGATGCTCCCGTCGTGACGCCGCGGCGCGCGGGCGATTCCAGGGGCGCCGTGGTCCGCGTGGCGTCCGGCCAAGGTTTTTGGGGCGACTGGCTGGAGGCGCCGAAGCGGCAGGTGGAGGGCGGTCCGGTGGACTACCTGATGCTCGACTACCTCGCCGAAGTCACGATGTCGATTCTGCAAAAGCAGAAGGAGCGCGACCCGTCGATGGGATACGCGCGCGATTTCATCGGGGCGGTGGAGAGCGTGCTGCCGGCGGTGGCGGAGCGCGGCGTCCGGGTCGTCGCCAACGCGGGCGGGGTGAATCCGCCGGCGTGCGCGGCCGCGGTTCGCGCCATCGCGGAGCGCGCCGGGGTGGGGGATCGCGTCCGGATCGGCGTGGTGACCGGTGATGATCTGTTGCCGCGGCTGGATCGGCTGCTGGCCGACGGGCACGCGCTGCGCCATATGGAGACGGACGAGCCCCTGTCCGCGGTGCGCGATCGCGTCATCGCGGCGAACGCGTATCTCGGGTCTGGTCCGATCGTGGAGGCATTGGCCCGCGACGCGAATATCGTCATTACCGGACGCTCGACGGACACCGCGTTGACCATGGCGCCGCTGCGGTACGAGTTCGGATGGACCGACGCGCAATACGACCTGCTGGCCGCCGGCATCATCGCCGGCCACATCATCGAGTGCGGGGCCCAGTGTTCGGGCGGCAACTGCCTGTACGATTGGCGGAACATTCCGGACCTGGCCAACGTCGGATATCCCATCGTCGAAGGCGCCGCGGATGGAACCTTCGTGGTCACGAAGCATCCGGGTACGGGCGGCCGGGTGTCGGTGCAGTCGGTGACGGAGCAGCTGGTCTACGAGATGGGCGACCCGCGCTCCTACATCACGCCGGACGTCATCGCCGACTTCACCTCGATTCGCCTGGAATCCGCCGGCGAGAACCGCGTGCGCGTGTTCGGCATCGCGGGCCGGCCCGCCACGGACAAACTCAAGGTGTCGATCGCGTACCGCTCGGGGTTCAAGGCGGTGGGAACGCTGGTGTACGCCTGGCCCGACGCGCTCGAGAAGGCGCGCCTGGCCGACCGGGTGCTGCGGGAACGACTCGACCATCTTGGCCTCCGCTTCGATCAGGTGCTCACGGAGTTCGTCGGCGTCTCAGCGACGCATGGAGCGCTCGCGGGGGACCCGGGCGATCCGCCCGAAGTGCAGTTCCGCATCGGCGTTCGCGGCGACGATCGGCGCGCGGTCGAGCGCTTCACGCGCGAGATCGCCCCGCTGGTGCTCAACGGACCGCCCACGGTCACGGGGTTTGCCGGGGGGCGTCCCAAAGTCGAAGAGATCGTCGCGTACTGGCCCGCGCTCATCGACAAATCCGTCGTGCGCCCACAGGTCGAGGTTCAGTCGTGAAGGTCCGCCTGGTGGACATCGCCCACGCCCGTTCCGGCGACAAGGGGGACACGGCGAACGTCGGGCTCATCGCGCTCGAGCCGCGCTGGTACGGCGTCCTCGACGCGTACGTGACTCGCGATCGGGTGCGCGAGCATTTCCACGGCATCATCACCGGCGACGTCGAGCGTTTCGAACTTCCCAATCTCCATGCGCTCAACTTCCTCCTGCACGGCGCGCTGGACGGGGGCGGGACGTTGTCGCTCAAGACGGACGCCCAGGGCAAGGTGTATTCGACCGCGCTGTTGCGTTTGGTGCTCGACGTCCCCGACGCGGACGCGAAGCGGCTCGGGTTGCCGGGCTCGGCACCGCCTCGAGCCGGGCGGAAGGCCGCCACGCAATGATGGCGCGACGCTCGGTCACGCAGCTGGGGCTGCTGGCGATCGGCCTCGTGTTTTGGGGCTACGGGGTGCGGGTCGACGATTCCCGCGTGCGCTGGGTCGGGATCGCGTTCTTTGCTGCGTCCGCCGCGCTCTGGCTGCTCCGCGATCGACATCGCGACGAAGGCGGCGAGGCTGAGCCGTAGCCCGGCCCAGGCGGTCCGTTAGACTTCGGCGCGTGGAATCCCTTCGCGCCGTCCCCGAACTGCTCGCGCCCGCCGGATCGCTGGAGGCGGTGCGCGCGGCCATCGCCAACGGCGCCGATTCGATCTATCTCGGCGCGTCCCGCTTCAACGCACGGGACGAAGGCGCGCAGCTTTCGCTCGACGAACTGGCCGTGGCGTGCCGGCTGGCGCATGGCCATGGCCGGCGCGTCTATCTCACGCTCAACGTGCTCGTCAAGCCGGGAGAGCTCGTCGACGCGCTGATGTTTCTGGGCGAGGCGATCGATCGCGGGATCGATGCCGTGATCGTGCAGGACATCGGCCTCATCCGCCTCATCACGACGCTCTATCCGGACCTCGAGATCCATGGGTCGACCCAGACGACGGTCCACGATCCCGCCGGCGCCGCGGTGCTCCGGGACCTCGGCGTCGACCGCGTCGTCATTGCTCGTGAGAATACGCTTGAGGACCTTCGCGCGATCCACGCGGCGGTGCCCGAGCTGGGCCTCGAGAGCTTCATCCACGGCGCCTTGTGCATTTCGTATTCGGGCCAATGCTTCATGTCGGGCATGATCTCGGAGCGAAGCGCCAATCGCGGATCGTGCGCGCAGTCGTGTCGCAAGGACTATGTGCTGCGCGATGAGCACACGGGCGCGGAGCTCGACCGGGGGTACCTGATTTCCGCCAGGGACCTGGCTGCCCACGATCACATCGTGGAGGCGGCCGCCGCCGGCATTCAGTGTTTCAAGATCGAAGGACGGAAAAAACGCCCGGAGTACGTCGCAACCGTGACCCACGCGTATCGGGAGTGGCTCGACCGCGTGCCCGGAGCCGGCGAGGGAGTCGCGCGACCGCCGACCCCTGAAGAGGTCGCACCGCTCGTGCAGATCTATAGCCGCGGCTTTACGGCCGGCATGTATGGCGGCCGCACCGGCCGTGCGTACGTGACGCGGACGCAACCGGACCATCGGGGCACCGCAATCGGCGTCGTGGTGGGGCACCAGCGGGGCGAACTCATTCTGGACGCGACGTCGCCCATCGCGGCCGGAGACGGTGTGGGCTTCGAGGCGCCGCAGTCCACGGGTGGACCAACCGTCGGCTTCACGGTCACTGCGGTCCGCGACGTCACGTACGCGGGCAGTCGCCGCGTGGCGATTGCGGCGCACGTGCGGGTTCCGGTTGGCTGGCGCGTCGTGCGAACCGCCGATGGAGCCTTGCTGGGACGCGCTCGGGCGTCCTACGCCGCGACCGCCGTGCCACCGGAGACCCGTGTGCGGCTCGACGTCCGGGTATTTGGCAGCGCCGGAGGGACGCTGACCGCGATCTTTGCCGCTGGGGGCGCGTCCGCCAAGGTCGAAAGCAGCACCCCCCTCGTGCCGGCCGGCAAGCATCCGCTCGACGTGGCGACGCTTCGCCAACAACTCGATCGCCTCGGTGACACGCCGTTCGCGCTCGGGGCGGTCGACGCGGCCGGGCTGGCGCCCGGCCTCTTCATCCCGGTGAGTGAGCTCAACCACCTTCGGCAAAGGGCCGTGGAGGCGCTGGCGGCGCATCACACGTCCAATGCCGAACTCCGGCTCGCCGAACGACGCGCTTGCGTGGAGGCCGCGGTTCGGATGCCGGCGACTCCGGAGACGCTCGACGCCCCGGCGTCTCCTACCCGCGCACCCCTCTGGCTTGGTGCTCGTCAATCGCCGGGGAGCGGCGGAGTCCTAGTCGCGCAGGTCTACACGGAGGATGCTGCCCGGGCGGCGGCCGACTCCGGCGCGACCGAGATTTGCTTTGACCCGTTCTTGCGGCATCCGGCACCGACGCTGGCGCGCATTCGCGCGTTGGCGACTTCGCTCGAGGGGGACGGCGTTCGGTTTCGGCTTCGCACGCCGACCATCGTGCGGCCCGATGACCGCCGTCTCGTCCAGAAGTGGCTCGATGCCGGCTTTTCGATGCTGGCCGGCCACCTGGGCCTCGTGGCGGAACTCGCGCGCGAGGGCCGCGACGTCACCGCGGACTACGCGGTGAACTGCTTCAATCAGCATACGGCCGCCGAGGTGTTTCGTCTGGGAGCGCGGCGGATCGTCCTCTCGATCGAGCTCACCGCGCACGAGATGCTCGCGGTTGCCGCCCCATGGCGCGGGGAGGGGTTCGACGTGCTGCTGTACGGCCGCCCCGAAGGCATGACGCTCGAACACTGCGTCCTGTCCGCGGCCTTTGATCGCGAGGTGACGACGTGCCGCGATCTGTGCGTGCAGAAACATCCCAACGTGCAGTTGACCGACCCGACGGGCTACAGCTTTCCCGTCGCGACGGATTATGCCTGCCGTAATCGCCTGCTGCATTCGCGGCCGATCGACGGCTCCGAGCTCCTCCCGATGCTCTGGCGGTCGGGGATCCGGGCGTACCACCTCGTCTTCAATGTCGAGGGAGGCCCGATCGGCGACATCGTCGCGGCGTATCGCTCGATGCTCGACGGGTTGGCCGCCAATCGCGACCCGGAGACGCACGCGGTTCGCGACCTGGTGCGGCACGAGTTCACCCGCGGGCACTTTTCGCGTGCGGTCTGACGCTTCGCGGGCTGGGCGCCGTGGGTTCTGACGCTGTGCGGTCTGGCGCGCTGCGGTCTGACGCTGTGCGGCCAGACGCCGTGCGGCAGAAAATTGGTCCACGCCGCGCTCGCAGGATGCCGCTCCGGAACGGACGCTCCGCCACACTTCCGGGATGACAGTTGCCCCCGGCGTCGCCGAAGCGCGCGCGGCGCTCCAACAGCACTTCGGGTATCCGGCGTTTCGCCCCGGTCAGGAGCAGGCCATCGCCTCGATCCTGGCGGGGCGCGACACGCTGGTCGTGCTGCCTACCGGAGGCGGGAAATCGCTGTGCTACCAGGTGCCGGCACTCATGCTGCCCGCGCTGACGCTGGTGATCTCCCCATTGATTTCGCTCATGAAGGATCAAGTCGACGCGCTGACCGCGCGCGGCCTGCCGGCGACCTTCATCAACAGCACGTTGTCCTCGGCGCAGATCAGCGACCGCCTCGCCCGCGCGCAGCGGGGCGAGCTCAAGCTGCTGTACGTCGCCCCGGAACGGTTCGACGTGGGCACGACGGCCGACCGTCTACGCGCCTCGGGGATCTCGCTCCTGGCGGTGGACGAAGCCCACTGCATCAGCGAATGGGGCCACGATTTCCGGCCCAGCTATCTGCGGTTGGCGGAACTGCGCGACCGGCTCGGCTCGCCCCCCACCGCCGCGCTGACGGCGACGGCCACGCCGCACGTGCGGACCGACATCGTGCGGCAGCTTCGGCTCGACGCGCCCACGACGATCATCACGGGCTTCGACCGGACCAACCTGCGCTACACCGTCGTCTCCACCAAGACCGATCGCGACAAGGACGCGGCGCTCAAGGCGCTCTGTCGCGAGCGGCGCGGACTGTCGATCGTCTACGCGTCGACGCGCCGCGCGGTCGAGCGCATCACCGGCATGCTCGCATCCGCGCGGGTGTCGGCGGCCGCGTACCACGCCGGCCTCGACGACGCGCACCGGCACGACGTCCAGAACGCGTTCATGCGCGAGGAGATTCGCGTGATCGTGGCCACGAACGCGTTCGGCATGGGCATCGACAAAGCGAACGTGCGCCTGGTGATCCACCACGCGATGCCGGGGTCGCTGGAGGCGTACTATCAGGAAGCGGGCCGGGCCGGCCGCGACGGCGAGCCGTCCGAATGCGTGCTGCTCCACGCGTTTCCGGATCGCTTTACGCACGAGTACTTCATCAACGGGGCCTATCCGCCGCGCACGCTCGTCGAGGCGGTCTATGCGGTGCTGCGGACGCGCTGCGGGCGCTCCGGCGCCGTCGAGGCAAACCCGGCCGACATCGCCGCGCTCCTCACCACCAAGGCGAGCGCGCGCGACGTCGAATCCGCGCTCCGAATCCTCGCCGGCGGCGGGGCCTACCTCGCGTCGGAGGATAGCGGCACGCTGGCGCACGTCCGCTTGCTGGCGACGCCGGAGCGCATCACCCGGGAGCTGGGCGGCGATGAAGGGCTGGAGCTCGGGATGCTCCGGACCCTCTGGCGCGTGGCCGGGGCGACGCTGAACGATGGCGCCAGCATCGACCTCGGCGGCTTACCGCCGGGCTTCGGCGGCACGTTCGGTGCCCGGCGGATCCTCGACGACCTGCAGGACCGGCAGTTCGTCGCGTGGCATCAGATGGAGCCCGGTACGCGTCTCCTCAATCCAAGACGATCACTCGCGTCGTTCGCGATCGACTGGGAGACCCTCGACCGCCGGCGGGCCGCGGATCTCGCCAAGCTCGACGCCATGCAGCGATACGCGTATTTCAAGCAGTGCCGGCGCGGCTACGTCCTCCGGTATTTCGGCGATCCCGCCGCGCGATCGAGGTGCAGCGGCTGCGACAATTGTCTGGGTATCCATGTCGATGTCGGATCAGCCGCTGGCCCGGCGGCCAGATCGGCGAACGGGAAGCGCGCGGCCCGCCGAAAACGCCGCAATCGCTCCTGAGTTCGGGGCGGCGCTCACGGCGCCAGGCAGCCGGGAACGCTACAACTCGGGCCCCTTCCCGGCTTTCACGTGTGCCCCGGCCGCCGCCAGAAGCTCGCGTGCTTCCGAATCGGTTGGCGCGAGGGCGACGGCGCGGCTGAAGTACTCAGCGGCCTCCGTCGGACGGCCGGCCCGCAGCATGGCGCGGCCGGCGAAGAGATAGACGCGTTCGTCCCCCGCCGCGAGCGTCGCGGCGGATCGCGCGGCGTTCACCGCCGGATCCACGCGGCCCGCCGCGGCGTAGGCGACGCTGAGGAGCGCCAGGTCCAACCCCGAGCGCGGCTCGAGCCCGACCAGGGCTTCCAGGTACGGCACCGCGTCGGCGGGACGTCCGCCTTGGGTGAGCAGCGCGCCGAGCATCTGCAGGATGTCCGTCCGGTTTGGGGTAAGCTCCAGGGCCGACTGCAGGGCGCGAATCGCGTCGTCGGGACGATGCGCGTCGAGGTCGGCGGTGGCGAGATCCACATCGAGCTGGGCGCTTGGTTCGCGAGCGGCCGCGCGCTCCAGGTAAGGGATGGCGCTGTCAGGGTGCTGCAGGGAGACGAGCAGATTGCCGAGCCGCCGGAGCGATCGCGCGTAGTTCGGGTTGATCGCGATGGCCCGCTTCAGGAGCGGCTCCGCGTCGAGCAAGCGGTGCTGGCTGATCTCCATCGCGGCGAGCTTGTCCCAGACCGGGTGGTAGGTCGAATCCGCCGCGATCCCTTCGCGGAGGACGCGTTCGGCTTCGTCCAGGCGAGGAGGCTGTTCTGCTCCGAGCATGCTCGCGAGGTTTTCATACGCGCGCGGGTTGTCGGGCGCCTTGGCGAGCACGTCGCGCCACATGGCGAGGCCGTTGGCATAGAGGCGGCTCCGGTTGAAGGTCAACGTCGTGAGCAGGCACGCGAGGGCGAGGGCGAGGGCGGCGGCAGGCAGCCATCGGCGGCCGGTGGCCGGCACCCGCGGCAGCGGCCGCGGCAGCCGTCGCGGTCGCGGAGACGCCGCCGCGCCGCCCGTGAGGCGTCGGGCGATCGCATAGGCGGCGACGCCGGTCAGAACCAGCACCGACACCAGCGCGAGGTAGACGCGGCGTTCCGCGGCGATCTCGGTATTGATCGGGACCACGCTGGACGATGGCGCCAGGATGGCGAAGAACCACGCGCCGAGGAACGCGAACCAGCCCCACCGGTCGACGCGTGTCCACGCGATGATGGTCGCGACGCCGAACGCCGACAGGACGATGAGTCCCGGAATGCCGGCCGGGCCTCGAATCGGATTCAGGCCGTAATCCAGGTTCAGATCATTCGGCCAGAACACGAGGCGTATGTAGTGCAGGATCGCCCACGCCTGGCTGTAGAGATACGCGTACCAGGACAGTCCAAGATGAAAGCCGACGGTCTCGGAGCGCGGCCCCGACACCATGAGCCAGATCAGCCACCCCGTCGTGGCCGCGAGAATCGCGTAGAACCAGAGCCTCCCTCCGTCGATCACCGCGCGCCACGACGGCCAGCGAAACGCGCGGTCATACAATATGATCATGAGTGGCGCGGAGATCATGACTTCCTTGCTGCCCATGCCGAGGAGACAGCTGAGCGCGGCGACGGCGTACCAGACCGTCCGGCGCGCGGCGCTGCCGGCGTCCCACGCCCTCACCGAGCCGTACAGCGTGCCGAGGTAGCAGAGAGAGACGATGATCTCCGTTCGCTGAATCACATAATCGACCGCCTCGCTCTGGATGGGGTGCAGCAGCCACACGCCCGTGACGGCGAGGGCGATGGGATCGGCCCACGCCGCCCACGCCTCGTCGAACCGCTGGGCCCGCAGCGTTCGGCGCAGCAGGCCGAACAGGAGCGCCCCGCACGCCAGATGGAGGAGCACGTTGAGAACGCGATAACTGACGGTCTTGTATGGCCCGTCGGGATCCGGGCGTTGATCGATTCCGAGGGCGCGGTTGATCCCGTCGTTGATCGCCAGCGAATAGTTGACGACCGGGCGGCCGCCGACCGGCGTTTGCGGCGGCGGATGCAGCGGGATCGACGGCGGCCAGAGGCGCTCGATCGTCGCATCGTCGCCGATGATGGCGTCGTCGAAGAGAAAGGGCGCCTTGAGCGCCGGTGCGTACGCCACCCACACGGCGACGAACAGCCCGAAGGCGAGGGCCTTCAGGGGCAACTTCCCAGGCGCTACGGGTGGCACCGACACGCCATTGGGGGGCAGGTGTCTCCGTGTACCTCGTGCGCCGCGACCGCGGCGGCGAGCGGCCCGCCCGCACGCGAGCGACCGGGGCTGATCCGAAGCGCGGCTCGAAAGGCTTTGATGGCGTCGGACAAACGTCCGG
>Ga0335085_10008353_pt1 | contig 15814 bp, 12 predicted proteins | sample Lox_Sample_45_FD_206712 | JGI IMG/M metagenome (GOLD analysis project Ga0335085, IMG submission 206712) | Soil microbial communities from Loxahatchee National Wildlife Refuge, Florida, United States - Lox_Sample_4.5 | ecosystem: Environmental > Terrestrial > Soil > Wetlands | place: USA...
CTTGAACACCGCGAACGTGCACGTCCAGAGGGCGTTCGGTGATGCACTCCTCGCCATGACCTCAGCCGGTCTCGCCGACAACGTCAAACTCGCGACGGTGCAGTACGTGGTCCGCAACGGCACGCATATTCCGTTGCCCGGTGGTCCGGGCGATCCGGACGGCGACTTCAACGCGATCTATCAGAACGTGTTCGACTCCTCCGCGCGCGGGCAGGACCCCTCGATCGGGTCCTCCTACATTCAGGTCGTCACCTGGCACTCCGCACACGGATGCCCGGACGTGCGCACCATCTTGACCTACTCGGAGTCAGCCAATCCGCGCTCGCCGTACTACGACGACCAGACGAAACTGTTCTCCAAGCGCAAGTGGATCCACGAGCGTTTCTGCGCCTCGGCCGTCTCCGCGCACACGACCTCGACGGTGACACTGCGCGGGAACTGACCGACCGATCAGGTCGGGATCCAGGACACCCGCCCGGCCAGCTCGGCGTACCCGATGAAGGCCACCGCATCCATCAGCGTGTGCGCGATCAGCAACGGCATGACCCGGCCGCGACGCTGGAAGATCCGCCCGAAGATCAGACCCATGATCGCGTTGCCGACGAAGCCGCCGATGCCCTGGTACAGGTGGTAGCTGCCCCGCAGCGTCGCGCTCGTGGCGAGCGCCTTGTTATCGCTCCACCCCAACTGGCGCAGGCGATGCAGGAGGTAGCCCAGCACGAGTACCTCCTCGAGCAACGCGTTCTGCAGCGCCGAGAACGACAACACCGGGATCCGCCACCACACCGCCGGAAGGCTCTCGGGTACGACGGTCAGGTTGGCACCACTGGCGTGCGCACCGAGATAGAGCGCTAACCCGGCCCCACCGATCACCGCGGCGATGACAGCACCCTCGAGGAGGTCCCGCTTTGGCCGGGTCGCGTCGACCCCGATCGTCGCCAAGCTCTCGCCGGATCGCGCGAGGAAGTGCGCGGCGAGGAACACCGGCACGAGCGCCAGCGCGAGGTTGAGCACCTGAAGAGACAGATCAAGCCACGGGCGCCCCGGCGCGCGTGAGGCGTTGAGCGTGGCGACCTGCGAGGTGAGCGACTGCCCGCTGGTCAAATCGCCGATGAGGTCGACGAGCGCACGCAGTCCCGAGGCGCCGAGAGACAGCGCGAACACCAGCACGATCTCGCTCGGAAACCACCGAGTGTCTGCCGACTCCTCGTGCTCGGCCCGGCTCACGGGCATCGGTCACCCGGCTCGCTCGTCGAGCGCCTGGCGAACGACCGCGTAGGCGAGCGACTCACCGAAGCCCTTGCGACCGAGCAGCGCGAGCAGGCGGCGGGTGGCGACCGGGCGGCTCACCCCGCCGAGCGCCGGTAACCGGCGGCGGACCAACCGTTGCGCGGCAGCCACTTCGTCGTCGGTCGTGACGGCGCCCAGCGCCTCCCGTGCCACGTCCTCCTCGACGCCCCGCCGGCGCAGTTCGTCGGCGAGGGCGCGTCGGGCGAGACCCTTGCCGTGATGGCGGCTGCCCACCCACGCCGCGGCGAAGGCAGCGTCGTCGATCAGCCCGACTTCGGCGAATCGGTCGAGCACCGCGGTCGCCGTCTCGTCGGGGACCCCTCGGCGAGCCATCGCCTCCGCTATCTCGGCGCGGGTGCGCGGTGAGTGTTCGAGAAGCCGGAGCCCGATGGTCCGCGCTGCCTCAGAGCTCGATGCTGCCTCAGAACTCGACAGGGATCGGCCCTGCGTCGGCGCTGAGGTCAGCGGTCAGGTCGATCGGAGCATCCGGATCCACCGCAAGGTTATCGGCAGGTGCGTCGACCCTGGGGCCGATGCCGATCTTCTCCTTGATCTTCTTCTCGATCTCGTTCGCGAGGTCGGGGTTGTCCCTGAGGAACGCCCGCGAGTTCTCCTTGCCTTGCCCGAGCTGGTCGGCTTCGTAGGTGTACCACGCGCCCGACTTGCGCACGATGCCGTGATCGACCCCCATGTCGATCAGGCTGCCCTCACGGCTGATGCCCTGACCCCACATGATGTCGAACTCGGCCTGCTTGAACGGCGGTGCGACCTTGTTCTTGACCACCTTCACCCGGGTCCGGCTGCCGACCGCGTCCTGACCGTCCTTGAGCGTCTCGATCCGGCGGACGTCGAGCCGAACCGATGCGTAGAACTTCAGCGCCTTGCCGCCCGTCGTCGTCTCGGGTGAGCCGAAGAACACGCCGATCTTCTCGCGCAGCTGGTTGATGAAAATCGCCGTCGTGCCGCTGGTGGCAAGCGCTCCGGTGATCTTGCGCAGCGCCTGGCTCATCAGCCGAGCCTGCAACCCGACATGGGAGTCGCCCATCTCGCCTTCGATCTCGGCCCGCGGGACAAGGGCGGCGACCGAGTCAATGACCAAGATGTCGATCGCACCCGAGCGGATCAGCATGTCCGCGATCTCCAGCGCCTGCTCACCGGTGTCCGGCTGGGAGACGAGGAGCTCGTCGATGTCGACGCCGAGGGCCTTGGCGTAGTCCGGGTCGAGTGCGTGCTCGGCGTCGATGAACGCCGCGATGCCCCCGGCAGCCTGAGCATTGGCCACCGCGTGCAGCGCAACGGTGGTCTTCCCTGAAGACTCCGGTCCGTAGATCTCGACGATCCGCCCGCGCGGCAGACCACCGATCCCCAACGCCACGTCGAGGGCAATGGCGCCCGAGGGGATCACGTCGATCGGGACGCGGGTCTCGTCGCCGAGGCGCATGACTGCACCTTTGCCATGCTGACGCTCGATGTTGCTCAGCGCGGCCGACAAGGCCTTGTCGCGATCCATGCCTGCCATTGCGAATCCTCCGGTTCTCGACCCGATGGCCTCACACTACGAACCGGGTCGGACAGTTGCGTGCCGCCCGGCCGCGGTGTGGACCGCGCTGTGTTGTCCACAGTTATAGAACAGATGTTCGAAGTAAAGAGCGACACGCCGGGCGGGTCGAAACTGCTCCGGTCAGCAAGAATGGCCGTGTGCGGCTGTTCGCGGCGGTCGACCCCTCACCCGAGGCGCTCACCGATCTCGAGCACGCGCTCGTACCGGCCGCGGCTCGCAGTCTGCGCTGGATGCCACCCGAGCAGTGGCACATCACGCTTGCGTTCTACGGCGAGGTGGATCCGAGGTCCGTCGATGATCTGTGCACCCGGTTGGACCGCGCGGCAGCGCGCACCACGCCTCCCTCGCTCACTCTCACCGGCGCGGGAACGTTTCCCCGCCGGCCGGATGCCGCGAGGGTGCTGTGGGCCGGCGTGCACGGTGACACCGAGTTGCTCGCCCGCCTGGCCGACCGCGCACGTGCCGCCGGCCGGCGCGTCGGCGCAGCGGTCGAGCACCGCAGGTTCGTGCCGCACCTGACGCTGGCCCGTGCCCCCCGCCCGGCGAACATGCGCCGTCCGTTGACCGCACTGTGGTCCTACGCCGGCCCGACCTGGACGGCCGACTCGCTGCGGCTGGTCCGCTCCACGATCGGCGCGAGCGTTCACCACGAGACGCTGGCACGGTTCGACTTCGCCGAACCCGGTCAGTGACGGCGAGCCAGCGGCACCTCGAAGTGCTCGCAGACCGCCAGCCAGACCTCCTTCGGCTCCTCGCCGTCGGCAAGGGCCTGCTCGACGCTACGACCACCGAGCCCACCGATCACCTGGTCACGCGCGATCGAGGAGACGTACGCCGGACCGAACTGGGCCTGCATCCTGGCCCAGAAGTCCGACAGCCGCACCGGCTCACGGTAACAATGGCGGCGTGAGCGCACTCGACCGCTTCTCCCCCGCCACCCGGGCATGGTTCGACTCCGCCTTCGCGGCGCCGACCGCGGCGCAATCGGGTGCGTGGGAAGCAATTGCCGGTCACGGGGCCGCCAACGAGGGCGGAACGAGCGCGCTCGTCATCGCGCCGACCGGGTCGGGCAAGACCCTGGCCGCGTTCTTGCACGCGATCGACCGCCTGCTGACCACCCCCGTCCCGGCCGAGAAGTCCCGGCGGTGCCGAGTCGTGTACGTCAGCCCGCTGAAGGCGCTCGCGGTCGACGTCGACCGCAACCTGCGCGCGCCGCTTGCCGGCATCTCCCACGCAGCCGTCCGGCTCGGGGAGACGGTCCGCGAGGTCACGGTGGCGATCCGGACCGGCGACACCAGCAACGACGAGCGCAGGGCCTTCGTCCGGACTCCCCCGGACATCCTCATCACCACACCCGAGTCACTGTTTTTGATCCTCACCAGCCGCGCTCGCGAGTCCCTGCGCGGGGTGGAGACGGTCATCGTCGATGAGATCCATGCGGTCGCGGGCACCAAGCGCGGAGCGCACCTCGCACTGAGCCTCGAGCGCCTCGATGCCCTCCTCCAGCGTCCCGCCCAGCGGATCGGGTTGTCGGCAACCGTGCGTCCGCCGGAGGAGGTTGCCCGGTTCCTCGGCGGCCCGCGCGAGGTGCGGATCGTGAACCCGCCCACGGACAAGACGGTCGAGATCTCGGTCGTCGTTCCGGTTGACGACCTCAACGAACTCGGCCCCGATCACAGCATCTGGCCGAGCGTCGACGATCGGATCGCCGCGCTCATCGCCGCCCACCGCAGCACCATCGTGTTCGCCAACTCGCGGCGACTGGCGGAGCGGTTGACCAACCGCCTCAACGAAATCGCCACCGAGGCCGCCGGCCACCCCCGCGACATCGCCCGAGCGCACCACGGCAGCGTCAGCCGTGAGCAACGACTCCTCACTGAAGAGGCCCTCAAACGCGGAGAACTTCCGGCGGTCGTCGCGACCAGCAGCCTCGAACTCGGAATCGACATGGGGGCCGTTGACCTCGTCGTCCAGGTCGAACCGCCCCCATCCGTCGCGTCGGGGCTGCAACGGGTCGGACGCGCGGGCCACCAGGTCGCCGCGGTCAGCCGAGGGGTGATGATCCCGAAACATCGCGGCGAGCTCATTCCGGCCGCCGTGACCGCGGCCCGGATGGCCACCGGCGAGATCGAGTCACTGGAGGTGCCCCGCAACGCCCTCGACGTTCTCGCGCAGCAGATCGTGGCGATGCTGTCGATGGACTCCTGGACCCTCGATGAGCTTGCGGAGGTGATCCGACGGGCCGCGCCCTACGCCACGCTGCCCGACTCGGCACTGCTCGCCACCCTCGACATGCTCGCGGGCCGCTATCCCTCGCACGAGTTTGCCGAACTTCGACCCCGCATCGTCTGGGACCGGGACACGGGGGCGCTCACCGCTCGGCCGGGCGCCCAGCGCCTCGCGGTCACAAGCGGCGGCACGATCCCCGATCGAGGGTTGTTCACCGTGTACGTCGTCGGTGAGCGCCGCAGCCGGGTCGGCGAACTCGACGAGGAGATGGTCTACGAGTCGCGCACCGGGGACGTGTTCACCCTGGGGAGCACCTCCTGGCGAATCGAGGAGATCACCCACGACGCGGTGATGGTGTCCCCCGCCCCCGGGGTGCCCGGCCAGATGCCGTTCTGGCACGGCGATGCACCCGGACGGCCGGTCGAATTGGGACGAGCACTTGGGGCCTTCGTCCGGGAGCTCGGCGCGGTCGACGACGCCGCTGCACGAGATCGGCTGAGCCGGATCGGCCTCGATGATCGGGCCGTGTCGAATACCGTCGACTACCTGCGCGAGCAGCGACGGGCGACCGGACACGTGCCGGATGACCGCACGATCGTGATCGAGCGATTTCGCGACGAGCTCGGGGACTGGCGGATCGCCATTCACTCCCCGTTCGGTGCGCCGGTGCACGCACCGTGGGGCCTGGCTCTTGCCGCACGGATGCGCGAGCGCGGCGGATTCGACGCGCAAGTCATGCACACCGACGACGGCATCGTCGTCCGGCTTCCCGATGCCGAGCAGCGTCCGGAGCCAGACCTCGCCGTGTTCGACCCGGAGGAGATTGAGTCGATCGTCGCCAGCGAGCTCGGCGGCTCGGCGATGTTCGCCTCCCGCTTCCGGGAGTGCGCGGCCCGCGCCCTGCTCCTGCCCAAGCGCAACCCGGCACGGCGTACCCCGCTGTGGCAGCAACGCCAGCGGTCGGCGCAGCTGCTCGCCATCGCCTCGAACTACAGCACCTTCCCAGTGACGCTCGAAGCGATGCGCGAATGCCTCCAGGACGTCTTCGACGTGGCCGGTCTGGTCGGGCTCATGCGCGAGATCGCCCACCGCAGCGTGCGAGTGATCGAGGTGGAGACCGCCGAACCGTCGCCGTTCGCACAGAGTCTGGTCTTCGGCTACATCGGAGCCTTCATGTACGAAGGCGACCAGCCACTCGCCGAACGGCGGGCTGCGGCGCTCACGGTCGACTCCAGCCTGCTCGCCGAGCTGTTGGGCACGGTCGAGCTGCGCGATCTCCTCGACCCCGACGCGGTCGCGGAGGTCGAGGCCGAGCTCGCCTGGCGCACCCCTGAACGCCGGCTCCGCACCACCGAGGACGTCGCGGACGCGTTGCGGGTGCTCGGCGACCTCAGTGTCGACGAGCTGCTCGAGCGCGGGGCGACCGGGCCGATGCTCGCCGAGCTCCAGGCTCAACGACGGGCCATCGAAGTGCGAGTGGGCGGTCAGGAACGGTACATCGCGATCGAGGATGCCGGCCGGGTGCGCGACGCGCTCGGCACTCCGCTCCCGCCCGGCATCCCGCACGCCTTCGTTGAGTCGGTAGCCGATCCGCTCGGTGATCTCCTCTCCCGCTACGCGAGACGGCATGGCCCGTTCGACGCCGCCGACGTCGCGCACCGCTTCGGTCTCGGGATCGCGGTCGTCGAGACGGTGCTGCGCCGCCTCGGCGCGAGCGGGCGGCTCCGCCACGGCGAGCTTCGGCCGGGCGGTGCCGGCGAGCAATGGTGCGACGCCGACGTCCTGCGAATGGTGCGGCGCCGGTCGGTGGCCCGGCTGCGCAAGGAGGCTGAGCCAGTCGCGCCGGCAAGTCTCGCCCGCTTCCTGCCGGCGTGGCAGAACGTCGGCGTGAACGCGGGTCGGGGCATCGACGCGCTCGTCCGCGCGATCGAGCAGCTTGCCGGCGCCGCGTTGCCCGCCTCGATGCTGGAAACGATCATCCTGCCCAGCCGGGTGGCCGACTACAGCCCCGGGATGCTCGATGAGCTCACCGCCGCCGGGGAGGTGCTGTGGATCGGTGAGGGGTCGCTGCCGGGAAACGACGGATGGGTGTCCTTGCATCTCGCCGAGACGGCACCGCTGCTCGCACCACCCCTCGACGACGGCCCGCTGCCCGAGGCAAGCGCACGGGTCCTGGCTGCCCTCGCCGACGGCGGCGCCCTGTTCATCCGGACCCTCGCCGACCGGGTCCAGGAACTCGACGAGCATGAGCTGACCGTGGCGCTGTGGGACCTCGTGTGGTCGGGGCACATCACCAACGACACCTTGGCGCCCCTTCGGACCGTCCTCGCGGGCACCCGCAAGCGCCCGGTCCGCCCTCGGCCGGTCCGCCGGGTGACCACCAGCGGGCGATGGTCACGGACCCCGGAGCGAGCGAGCGATCCGACCCGGCGGGCGCATGCCCAGACCCGCGCCCTGCTGGAACGCCACGGCGTGTTGACCCGAGGCGCGGTGCTGTCCGAACACCGGGCCGGCGGGTTCGCCGCGATCTACCCGGTCCTCACCGCCTTCGAGACCGCAGGACGCTGCCAGCGGGGGTACTTCGTCGAGGGTCTCGGTGGTTCGCAGTTCGCGCTCGCGGGCGCGGTCGACCGGCTGCGCGCAACCGGATCGGTCGGTCGCGGCCACCCGGACGGCGGATGCGTCGTGCTCGCGGCTGCGGATCCGGCCAATCCTTACGGCGCCGCGCTCGCCTGGCCCGAGCACGACGGTACCCATCGGCCAGGCCGCAAAGCCGGCGCTCTCGTGGTGATCGTCAACGGTGAACTCGCCCTCTACGTCGAGCGGGGCGGCAAGACCCTGCTGTCGTGGACCGAGGACCCGGCCACGATCCAGCCGGCCGCTGATGCGCTCGCGCTCGCGGTTCACGAAGGCCTGCTGGGAAAGCTCGCGGTCGAACGAGCCGACGGCGCACCCGTCATCGACTCCGCGTTGGGCGAGGCGCTGGCGCGTGCGGGCTTCCACGCGACCCCACGCGGCCTACGGCTGCGGCGCTAGTCCGGCCGCGAGCGTCGCGGCCTCGACCTCGACGTCGCTGCTCTCGGCTGCGATGTGCGAGACCAGCCACCGCAACACCAAGTCCACCGTCCCCGCGCTGGTGGTCGCGCCGGCTGCGACCAGCACGTCACGAACCGAGGATCGGGCAAGACCCCACAGCGGCATCGTGGTCGGGGTCACGAGCGCCGCGAGCACCGCGGGCTCGTCGGCGGCGATCCGGCGGAGCGCCGCATTGGTGCCGATCCGGTCGGCCGCAATCACCAACGCGTCGGCCAGACCGTCGGGCGCCACCACCACGCACTCGAGCGTCAGGTTGCGGATCGCGGCATCCAAAGCGGCCGCGTAGACCGCTTCTTTGGCGCGGAAGTGGTTGTACAGCGTGCCCTTCGCGATTCCCGCCAGCGAGGCGATGTCGGCCATCGTCGCCTTACGGGCGCCGTGCTTCTCCACCGCGCGCGCCGCCCCGTCGAGCACTGCGGCGCGGGTGCGGGCCATCGCGTTACCGGCGCGACTGTGAAGTCCACGCTCGTGGATCGGCGCCGCGGATGCGTAGTGCGGTGAGGTCACGCAGCGACCGTCGAGGGGGCGAACCCGACGGGCGCAACCACCCGCCGACCACGCTCGTCGCGGGCGAGGTCCTCACTGACCTCGCGAAGCACGTCGGACAACTCGACCGCCAGCGCGCCGCAGATCGCGGCGAGCAACTCGCTCGAGGCTTCCTTGCGACCGCGCTCGACCTCGGAGAGGTAGCCCAGCGATACCCCTGCCGCCGCGCTGACGTCGCGAAGAGTCCGGCCCTGCCGGAGTCGGTGCCGGCGAAGAACCTCACCCAAGATGCGACGGAGAAGCACCATTTCTCGAGACTACTCGCGTTCGCCGACCACGTCGTTGATGCAGTTCAACGCCGCGTCGACGGCCGCCGACCGGATTTCCGCCCGGTCGCCATCGAAGCGGTACGCCGAAGCGTGCGGCGTACCGTCCGGGCCTGCGACCGCAATGAAAACCGTGCCGACGGCGGTGCCGTCCTGGCGATCCGGCCCGGCGACCCCGGTGAGCCCGACGCCCCAGGTCGAGGACAGTCGCTCGCGCACCCCGCGGGCGAGCGCGGCCGCGACCTCGGGGTCGACTGCGCCGCGGGCGGCGAGCAGCTCAGGGTCCACCCCGATGAGCCGGGACTTCAGATCGGTGGCGTAGACGATCACCCCGCCGCGATAGGTGGCCGACGCGCCGGCCGTTTGGGTGAGGGCGGCGCCCAGAAGGCCCGCGGTCATCGACTCGGCCGTCGAGATCGTCTCCCCGCGCGCCAGCAGCGCCCGGTGAACCTCCGCCGCGACGCTCACGGTCGGGTGCTCGTCCGGCGCAAGGTCATCGCCTTCGACACGTAGTCCAACCCGGTGACGATGGTGAGCACCAGCGCCAGTCCCATCACCCAGACCCGCAGCGACGCGAGCGGACCCGACAGGGGCAAGACGTACAGCCCGATCGCGATGTTTTGGACCAGGGTCTTGACCTTGCCGCCGCGGCTCGCCGGGATGACGCCATGGCGGATCACCACGAACCGGAGCGAGGTGACGCCGAGCTCGCGGACCAGCACGACGACCGTGACCCACCACGGAAGGTCGCCCAAGGCGGACAGGCCAATCAGCGCGGACGCGGTCAGTGCCTTGTCCGCGATCGGATCGGCAATCTTGCCCACCTCGGTGACCAGGTGACGCCGCCGGGCGAGGTGTCCATCCGCGAGGTCGGTCACGCAGGCGGCCGCAAAGGCGATGAAGGCCGCGATCCGCCAACCCGGGGAATGACCACCGTCGGCGAACAGCAAAACGACGAACACCGGAACGAGCAGCAGCCGGACCAAGGTCAACGCGTTGGCGATGTTCCAGACGCCGGCCGTGCTCGCCGGGTCACCCATCTGGTCCGGGCGTGGCGGCGCCAGCTGGGGCGCCTCCCTCACTGCGGACTCGCGATCAGGTCGACTCCGCGCGATCCGATCACCCGGGCCGCGACGATGTCACCGACCGCCGCGGTGCTCGCCCGCTCGACCGTGACGATGCCGTCGACCTCGGGGGCCTGGTGCTCGGCGCGGCCTTCGACGACGTCGCCGTCGGTCGATTCGACCAAGACCTCGACATCCTCTCCGACCCGGTCCTCCGCTCGCTGGCTGAGGAGCTCCTCGACGAGCGAGCCGATCCGGCTGACGCGGGCCGCAATCTCCCCCTCGCCCACCTTGGCATCGAGGGTCTCCGCCTCCGTACCGTCCTCGTCGGAGTAGCCGAACACTCCGACCGCATCGAGGCGGGCGGCGTTGAGAAAGCGCTCGAGCTCCGCGACGTCCGCCTCCCGCTCGCCGGGGAATCCGACGATGACGTTGCTCCGGATTCCGGCGGCCGGAACCCGGGCGCGGATCGAGGCGATCAGGTCAAGGAACGCATCGGTCCCGCCGAACCTTCGCATCCGGCGCAGCAGCGGCTCACTTGCGTGCTGAAAGGACAGATCGAAGTACGCCGCGACCCCGCTGGTAGACGTCATCACCTCCACCAGCGACGGGCGCATCTCCGCGGGCTGGAGGTAGGACACCCGGACCCGCTCGACGCCGTCGATCGCCGTCAGCGCGGGAAGTAGCGTCTCCAGCGCCCGCACGTCACCGAGGTCCTTGCCGTAGGACGTCGAGTTCTCACTGACCAGGACGAGCTCGCGGACCCCGAGCGAGGCGAGCCACCCGGCCTCCGCCAGAACGTCGGTCGGCGGCCGCGAGACGAACGCTCCCCGAAATGAGGGAATCGCGCAGAACGCGCACCGCCGGTCGCAGCCCGAGGCTAGCTTCAGCGCCGCAACCGGGCCTGCCTCAAGACGCCGGCGCACGATCGCGCGCGGGCCACCGGCGTGGCCGGGGATCCCGACTTCGAGCGCCTCGGTCGGTCGCTCGACCGGACTGATCGGCAGCAAGGTTCGCCGATCCTGCGGCGTGTGCGGGACCAGCGCCCTCCCGGCGAGAACATCATCGAGTCGGTCACCGATCGCGGCATAGTCGTCGAACCCGAGCACACTGACCTCGGGGAGCTCGGCGGCAAGCTGGTCGCCGTAGCGCTGGGCGAGGCACCCGACCGCGACCACCGGGCGGCCGCCGTCGGCGGCGGTGAGCAACGTGTCGATGCTCTCCCGCTTGGCGGCCTCGACGAACCCGCAGGTGTTGACCAGGACGGCGTCCGCCGATTCGGGGTCGCTCGCGATCTGCCACCCGTCGGCCTCGAGGCGAGCGGCGAGTTCCTCGGAGTCGACCTCGTTGCGAGCGCAGCCCAGCGAGACGAACGCGACCGACCGGGACACCCGGCCAGGCTAGGCCCTGTCCGAGCATGCGCGAGCCCTCAGGCCTGCTGGATCGTGTCCGAGCCCGGGCTGACGTTCCCGCGGGAAACGCTCCCTGTCGACGGCGGTGACCCGATGTCGTGACCGTTGACGACGACATCGACGGCAGGGGCGTAGCCGATCACGAAGGTCAGGCCCGTACGGTTGGTGAAGACCTTCTCCTGCCCGGCAGCGAGGGTTCCGTAGAACAGCCGCTTGCCCGAACTCGTTGAAATCGACAGCCAGGTTTGGCCACGCAGGGCGCGCACGGCCATCGTCGCCTTGTCGGCCGGGATCTGCGCTACCGACGACGCGGATGGCTGGTGGGACTTCTTCGTCGGCTTGTGGGTCGTCGGGTTGGTCGTCGTTTGCTGCCCGGCACCGACGCTGTGGGCGGGCGCCTTCGAGCCGTGGTGCGTCAGGAGCGGGACGAGGGCGATCCCGCAGATGATGACGAGGGCGACACCGGTCGCCAGCGTCCAGTTGGGCCTCCGGCGCTCATAAGCCGTGCCCGGGCCTGCGGCCAGCGGCGGCGGGGTGCCGCCGTGCGGAGGCGGTTCGGCGTCACTCTCCCCGTCGAACTCGGCGATCAGCGGCTCGGGGTCGACCCCCACGACGCGGGCGATGCTGCGGATGTGGCCGCGGGCGTAGACGGCGCCCCCGCACGGCCCGAACTGGTCGGACTCAATCGCCGAGATCAACGCGGCGCGAATGCAGGTTTGAGCGGCAACGTCGTCCACCGTCAGCCCATGCTGGCGTCGGGCGCGGGAAAGTGTTTCGCCGACGGTCACTGAACCGGCTTTCATAGCGAGGGGATACCCAGAATATGGCCGACCGCAATCCCAGGCAAAGGGTCAAATTTTGAGCCGGCGTCACCCGGCGTTTACCCCCGAAGCGCGCCGAGGATGCCGTCCAACTCCTCCGGGCGCACGAGGACGTCGCGGGCTTTGGAGCCCTCGCTCGGGCCGACCACACCACGGCTTTCCATCAGATCCATGAGCCGACCGGCCTTCGCGAACCCCACCCGCAGCTTGCGCTGGAGCATCGAAGTCGAGCCGAACTGCGAGGTCACGACGAGCTCGATCGCTTGGCAGAGCAACTCGAGGTCGTCCCCGACCTCCTCGTCCACCTCGCGCTTGCTCGCCGCGCCTGCCGTGACGTCCTCGCGATAGACCGGCGGCGTCTGCGCGACGCAGTGCGCGACGACTGCGTCGATCTCGCTGTCGGCGACGTAGGCGCCCTGGAGCCGGATCGGCTTGCTTGCACCCATCGGCAGGAAGAGCGCATCCCCCCCACCAACGAGCTTCTCCGCACCCGGCTGATCCAGGATGACCCGCGAGTCGGCCAGGCTCGCGGTCGCAAACGCCAGGCGACTCGGCACGTTCGCTTTGATCAACCCGGTGACCACATCAACGCTCGGCCGCTGGGTGGCGAGCACCAGGTGGATGCCCGCAGCCCGGGCCAGCTGCGTGATGCGCACCACCGAGTCCTCGACGTCGCGCGGCGCCACCATCATCAGGTCGGCCAGCTCATCGACGATCACGAGAAGGTACGGGTACGGCGTGAACGTCCGATCCTCGCTCGCCGCGACCTTGCCGCCGCGCACCTTGGTGTTGTAGTCGTCGATATGGCGGACGCCGGTCGCTTCCATGTCGTCGTAGCGCATGTCCATCTCGCGGACGACCCACTGAAGCGCCTCCGCGGCCTTCTTCGGGTTGGTGATGATCGGCGTGATGAGGTGCGGGATGCCCGCGTAGTGCGAGAGCTCCACTCGTTTCGGGTCGATCAGGACGAGCCGCACCTCCTCCGGCGTCGATCGGGCGAGCACCGAGGTGATGAGGGCGTTGATGCAGGTGCTCTTGCCCGCGCCGGTCGCACCGGCGATGAGGATGTGTGGCATCTTCGCGAGGTTGGCGCAGATGTAGTGGCCCTCGACGTCCTTGCCGAGCGCCGCCACCAGTGGATGGTGGTCGCGCTGCGCGAGCGGGGAACGCAGCACATCGCCGAGGCTCACCGTCTCCCGGTCGGTGTTAGGGATCTCGATCCCGATCGCGGACCGGCCCGGGATGACATCGATGATTCGGACGTCAGGACTCTTCACGGCGTAGGCGATGTTGCGCTGTAGCGCCTTGATCCGCTCCACCTTCACGGCCGGGCCGAGCTCCACCTCGTAACGGGTGACCGTCGGCCCCCGGCGGAACCCGGCGACCGAGGCGTCGACCTCAAACTCGGCGAAGACCTGCCGGAGCGCCTCGATCACCGTGTCGTTTGCTTTGCTGCGCGCCATCGGCGCGCTTCCTTCGCGCAACATCGTCAGCGGCGGCACCTGATAGGTCCCGTCGCCGAGTCGCATCTGCTTCGCGACCTTCGGCTCCGGCGGCAGCTGAACCACCTCGGGCGCGGTCTCGAGGACATCGGGCAAGGTGATGACCGGCGACGCGGCGAACGGAGCGTCCGGGTCGGTGTGAGCGCGCTTGGGCCGCCTCCGCTTGATCGGCTCGGTCGCGAGCATCCCCTCCTCGAGCTCCGGGGGTGCGGCCTTGCCGAAGCCGCGGATCCGCGCCGGTACGGCATGCAACGGTGTCCCGGTGATTACGAGCAGCCCGAACAGCATGATCAGGCCGAGGATCGGGACCGCGAGATAGCCGGTGAGCGCTGTACCCAGCGGTGATCCGGCGAGGACTCCGAACAGGCCGCCGGCCTGCCGTCGGGCGGCGGCCGCCGCCGGATCGCCGTGGACGAGGTCGAGGATCCCGAGATAGCCCACCGCCACCGCGATCCAGCCGATCACGACCCGCCCGCGCGGCGCCGGCGAAGCGGGGGTCCGCAAGAGGACCACCCCAGCGGCAGCGAGGGCAACCGGGAGGACCATCACGCCCGAACCGACCAGCGTCCTCAGGCCCGTCGTGAGGCCGTGACCAGCCGGTCCGGCCGAGTCGGCCCAGGCACCGACCGCGACGACCAGCGCGAGGGCGAGGGTGAACAAGCCGGCGCCGTCCCGGCGGTGCGCGGGGTCAAGGTCGCGGGCGCCGCCGCTGAGAGAGCGAACGGTGCCGCCGACAGCGTGCGCGAACAGCATCCACAAACCGGCGAGCGCCCGACCGAGCGCCCGGACGAGCCGGTGAACGATGCCCGGTCGACGGGCAGCGCTCGAGCGCCGCCGGGGAGCAGTGGAGCGCCGCGCGGGAGCACTGGAGCGCCGGCTTGTCGACGACCGGGTGGACGTGGTCGTTCGGGGGCGAGTAGCGGTCTTCGTCGGCACCCCGGCAGCCTAACCCGGGCGTCACATCAGTCACACGAGCCACGCGGGCAGCGTCACACCTCGATCACGACCGGGATGATCATCGGGCGCCGCCGGTAGGTGTCGCTCACCCACTTGCCCACCACCCGGCGGATTCGCTGTTGCAGCTCGTGACGCTCAGTGATCGACTCCTGCACCGCCTGGACGAGTGAGGCCTCGATCAACGGCACGACGGCGTCGAAGGCGGCCGCGTCCTCGGAGAACCCCCGGGCGAGAACCTCCGGGCCGGCGCTGAGCTTGCCGGTCACCGAGTCGACCACGACAACCACCGTGACGAACCCGTCACCGCCGAGGATCAACCGGTCCTTGAGCTCCTGCTCCCCCACGTCGCCGACCGCCAGCCCATCGACGTAGACGTAGCCGGCCGGAATCGTGCCGACCACCCGCGCGGTGCCGTCGACCAGGTCGACCACGACACCGTCGTCGGCGAGGACGACGTTCTCCCGAGGCACCCCGGAGGCGACCGCGAGCTCGGCGTGGGCACGAAGGTGCCGCCATTCGCCGTGGATCGGCATGACGTTGGACGGCTTGGTCATGTTCAGGACATACAGCAGCTCCCCGGCCGGGGCGTGGCCGGAAACGTGCACGAGTGCGGTCTCCTTGTGCACGACGTGCGCGCCGAGCTGGTTGAGACCGTTGATCACCCGGAAGACCGCGCTCTCATTGCCCGGGACGAGCGAGGAGGCCAGGACGACCGTGTCACCGGGCTCGATCCGGATCTGCTGGTGGGAGCGATGGGCCATCCTGGACAGCGCCGACATCGGCTCGCCCTGCGAGCCGGTCGAGATGAGCACCACCTCTTCCGGCGGCAGGCTGTCGATGTCGCGCAGATCGGTGACCAAACCGGCCGGGATCCGCAGGTAACCGAGGTCGCGCGCGATCCCCATGTTGCGCACCATCGACCGACCGATGAAGGCGACCTTGCGCCGGTGCGAGTGGGCGACGTCGAGTACCTGCTGCACCCGGTGAACGTGCGAGGCGAAGCACGCGACGATGATCCGCCGCTCGGCGCCGCGGAAGACCTCGTCCAGCACGGGCCCGATCTCCCGCTC
>Ga0335085_10008354_pt1 | contig 15810 bp, 12 predicted proteins | sample Lox_Sample_45_FD_206712 | JGI IMG/M metagenome (GOLD analysis project Ga0335085, IMG submission 206712) | Soil microbial communities from Loxahatchee National Wildlife Refuge, Florida, United States - Lox_Sample_4.5 | ecosystem: Environmental > Terrestrial > Soil > Wetlands | place: USA...
TGCAGCGCGGCCCTACCTTCGACAACGCAAAGCCGAACAGAATCGCTACAAGCAGCACTTGCAGGATGTCCCCGCGTGTAAAGGCGTCGACGATCGTGGTGGGGATAATGTGCAGGATGAAATCGGCTACGGTTTGCGCTTTGGCCGCGCCCGCGTAGTCGGCCACCGCTTTCGCGTCCAGCGTCGCCGGATTCACATTGAAGCTCGCGCCGGGACGGAATACGTTGGCGACCACGAGGCCGAGCACCAGGGCAATCGTCGAGACGACCTCAAAATAAAGCAGCGCCTTGCCGCCGACGCGCCCGACCTTCTTCATATCCTCCATGCCGGCGATGCCGGAGACCACGGTACAGAAGACCACGATGGCGATGATCATCGTGATCAGCCGGATGAAGCCGTCGCCGAGCGGCTTCATTTTCGCCGCCTGCACCGGATAGAGAACCCCGAATACGATTGCGATCCCAATCGCGATCAACACTTGCCACGACAGGCTTGTGTAGAAGGGTTTCTTACGGCCTTTCTCATCTGCAGCGACAGCGGGAAGGTGTGCGGCTCCTGTTAATTCGCTCATCGAGGCTCCTTCGATCGGGCCGTTGCGCGCAATTCTAGGTGTCTTGCGTTATTTCAGCCATTTCTCCAGGTCTCGGACGACTTCTGTGAGCTCGTTCAGGAACAAAGCCGCGCGAGCACCATCGAGGACGCGGTGGTCGCACGAGAGAGTAAGCGTCATCATGGGCCGAACCGTGGGCTGGCCTCCTGCGGCGACGACGCGATCGGAGATGCTTCCGACCGCGAGAATCGCGGCCTGGGGCGGAGGGACGATCGCGCTGAACGCGTCCACGTGATACATGCCCAGATTGCTGATTGTGAAGGTCGCGCCTCCGATGTCGGCGGGCCGCAAACGGCCTGCGCGGGCGCGCTCGGCGAGTCCGTTCCGCAGCGACGCGATTTCCCCAAGGCTCTTGGCATTCGCCGAAGGGATCACTCCCGTCACGACGCCGTCTTCAACCGCCATAGCGATTCCGACATTGATTTCCGGAATGAGTCGAATCGCGTTGTCCGTCCAGGTCGCATTCACCTGCGGGAATTTTGCTAAAGCGCGCGCCGCCGCCGCGATCAGTAAATCCGTGTGACTGAGGCGCACGCTCCGCTCTTGTTCGACGGGGGGACCGAACTTGTCGCGCGCGGAAAGAAACGCGCCCGCATCGATTTCCCGGACGACGAAAAAATGCGGCGCCGTGGTCCAACTTTGCGTCATGCGCTCGGCCATCAGCCGCGCCACTTGGCTCATTGGCTTTGCCGACGTGGCTGGCGCCGCGGCCGCAGGCGTCGCCGCTTGAGCGCCGCCCGACGCGACGAACGACAGGATGTCCTCGGCCTGGATTTCGCCTTCGCTGCCCGTGCCGCGCACTCGCGAGAGGTCGACGCCGTGCTCGCGCGCGAGACGCCGTGCCTTAGGGGAAATTCTCGCGCTCGAAGCGGGCGCGGAGGCCGTAGCCGCCGAACGGCTCGTGGCGGCAGAAGCGGGGGGGCCTGGCTTCGCGTCGATGCGCCGGCCAGTCGCCGAAGGAGTTTCCTCCTGTGGAGGTTTTTCCCCAGGCATGACGATCCAGGCAATCGTTTGTCCCACGGGAATGACGTCGCCTTCGCGTGCCTTGATCCCCGTCAGAATTCCTTCCGCAGGCGATTCGATCTCAACGACGGCCTTGTCGGTCTCGACGTCGAGCAGTGGTTCGCCCTTGGCGACGTTTTCACCTTCTTTTTTTCGCCAGGACAATAGCTTGCCCGTTTCCTGGGCCATTTCGAGCGCGGGCATGACGATGCTGTGGGCCATATTGGTTCTCTGGAACGGCGCGGCGCCGTTATTTGGACACTTTCATTCCTTCCATTCTGGCGCTGGCTTCGACCATGTCCACGATGTGCTGGCTGGGCGGCGCGTCGTGCTCGCGCGTGGTTTCAAGCGGCCCATCGACGGTCACGTAGGACGCGCCGGCAACGAGCAATTTTTCCGCCGGGAAACGCGTGATGACTTCGTGCCCGGTTTGGGTCACGACGATCTCTTCCTCGATGCGCGCCGCGCTCCAGCCGTCCTTTGCCGGCCAGAACGTCTCGAGCGCGAATACCATGCCGGGCTTGATCTCATGAGAATGCTCGAGCGAGACGAGCCGGCTGATGACCGGTTTCTCCCAAATCGCCAGACCAATCCCGTGGCCGAATTGGAGCGCAAACGCCGCTTCCTCGTTCGGAAAGCCGAACTCCTGCGCCTTGGGCCAAACCGCTGCGATTTCCCCCGTCGTGCGTCCGGGGCGAATCAGCGAAATCGCCGCATCCAGATAGTCGCGGCAGCGCTTGTAGGCGTCCACCATCACGCGCGGAGCGTAACCAATCGAGAAGCACCGGTAATAGCAGGTGCGATAGCCCAAGTAGGAATGCAAAATGTCGTAGTATACCGGGTCGCCCGGCCGCAACACTCGATCCGAGAAGACGTGCGGGTGGGGATTGCAGCGCTCACCCGAGATGGCGTTTACCGCTTCGACGTATTCCGAGCCCAGATCGTAAAGCACCTTGTTGACAAGCCCGACCGCTTCGTTCTCGCGCATGCCAGGCTTCATCGCGCAATACAGATCGTGATACGCGGCATCCACCATCATCGCCGACATGTTCAGCAGCGTGATCTCATCTTGCGTCTTGATGACGCGCGCGTCGGACATGAGCTGCTGGCCATCGACCACAGTGATTCCTTCACGTTGCAACGCGAAGAGAATCGGCGGCTCGACGACGTCGACTCCGAGCGGCTCCTTGTGCAGGCCTCGCTTTTCCAGCTCGATGCGAATTTTCTTAGCGACGTCTTCGGCGCGCCCCATCTCCGGCGACATGGCTCCGCGTAGCAGCGCAATCCCCGCGCGCGAACGCTCGCCGAGCCACGAGCAATGGAGTTGATGATGCTTCGCCGCCGACCCAAAATCCCACAGAATCGGCTCGTCGTTCTGAGGCAGCAAAGTGAAGCGGCTGATTTTGTCTTGCGCCCAACTGCCAATAGTCGTCGAGGTGATATAGCGCACATTGTTCATGTCGAAGCACAACAGCGCGCCCATCTCCGATTTCGCGAGGAGCGCCTTCGCCCGCGCCAGCCGCTCGCGCCGCAAGCGGTCGAAGTCCACGCGCTCTTCCCAATCCACCGCCATCGTTCCATATGTCGGTAATGCCATCCTGCACCTCCTGCCCTAGATTTGGGTATCCTGAGGCGAGTTCAAGAGCGTCTGTCCCGTGTGACAACACGAGAATCTTTGTGGATCGCGGCTTCGGCCGCTACATACACGCCGCAGTTTCAAAGTGGCGTTAACCACTGAAGCGCCGCATCCCAAGTTGTCGCCGCCGCTTTCCTGCCCCCAAGACCTCAGGGATTAAAACTCCTGAAAGAAACTCAATCCTTTGTCGTGCCAGAACGCACGAGCCACAAACTATTTCCGAAACCGCAGTTTCTGCCGGCGCACTCCCGAGCAGGGCTCCGTTAGCGCTTGCACATCGCCCGCGCTGCTTCGAAAACCGATTGCTCGGTTGGAATCGTCGCATCCTCGAGCGGAGGAGAGAACGGCACCGGCACGTGCATCGCTCCCATGCGTTTCACCGGGGCGTCGAGATCGTAGAAAGCCCCTGTCGCGATCACGGAAGCGATCTCCGCAGTTACGCCGTATCGTTCGTAACCTTCATCGATCACAATCGCCCGCGAAGTTTTCTTCGCTGATTCAACCAGGGTCTTTTCGTCGAGCGGCCAAGTCGTCCGCGGATCCACCACTTCCGCGCTAACTCCGATGTCGTCGAGCAGCTTCGCGGCTCCGAGCGCCACTTGCACCATGCTGCTTGTCGCGACCAGCGTGATGTCTTCGCCCTCGCGTTTCACGTCGGCGACGCCGAGCGGAATCGCGTAATCCTCGGTCGGCACGGGACCTTTCAGCCGAAACATCATTTTGTCTTCGAAAAAAATGACGGGATTGTCGTCGCGAATGGCCGTCTTCATGAGGCCCTTGGCGTCGTAGGGTGTCGACGGCAGAACCACTTTCAGGCCTGGAACGTGGCTGAGCCACGCTTGCAGCGATTGCGAATGCTGCGCGGCCGAGCGGCGCGACGCCCCGAGCGTCGTCCGCAGCACCATCGGCACTTTCCATGCCCCGCCGGACATGTAGTGCACCTTCGCCGCTTGATTTACGAGCTGGTCCATGATCAGCGTCAGGAAATCGCCGAACATGATGTCCACGACGGGACGCAGTCCCGTCATGGCCGCGCCCACGCCGACGCCGGTGAACCCAGGCTCGGAGATCGGCGTGTCAATCACGCGCGATTTGCCGAACTCTTCTACCATTCCGGACAGCACCTTAAAGGGCGTCCCCGCTTCAGCGACGTCTTCGCCCATCACGAACACACTCGAGTCCCGCCGCATTTCCTCGGAAATGGCCTCGCGTACCGCGTCTGCCATCGTCAATTCACGTACCGCGACTTCAGGCATAGACGTCCTCCCCAACCTCATCTGTGCCGGGATACGGAGCCTTTAACGCAAATTCCACTGCCGCGTCGATCTCCGACTTCACCTGCCCGCGAATTTCGTCAAGCTGTGCCTGTGTGGCAAGTTTCTCGCCGATAAGCCATGTGCCGAGCAGCCCGATTGGATCGCGCTCAGCCATCCAGCGCTGCTCTTCCTGCTTGGCGCGGTAATATTCGCGGCTGACGTCGCCGACGTGGTGTCCGCGATACCGGTACGTATTGCACAAGAGAAAGGACGGCCCGTTTCCCGATCGGGCCTGCTCGACGAGACGGCTCGCCACCGCGTGCACTGCGCGCACGTCCTGTCCGTCCACGCTCTCTCCCGGAATTCCGAACGCCGCCGGGCGCGCAAGAATATCTCCGGCCGTGGTCTCGGAGAAATGCGTGTATTCGTTGTACAGATTATTTTCGCAGACGTAAATCACCGGCAAGTTCCACAGGCGCGCTAGGTTCATCACCTCGTAGAGCAGCCCCTGGCCGAGCGCCCCTTCGCCAAAGAAGCACACCGCTACCTGCTTCGTGCCGCGATGTTTCGCCGAGAACGCCGCGCCCGTCGCGATTCCCGCGCTTCCGCCAACGATTGCGTTCGCGCCTAAATTTCCGCTCGCCGGGTCGGCAATGTGCATCGATCCGCCCTTGCCGCGGCAATATCCGGCCTCTTTGCCGAGCAGCTCGGCGAACATCCGGTCGGGTGCCGCGCCCTTGGCGAGGCAATGCCCGTGGCCACGATGCGTGCTCGTGATGTAGTCGTCGCGATGGAGTGCTTCGCAAATTCCCACGGCCACGGCCTCTTCCCCAATGTAAAGATGGGCAAGGCCCGGCATCACCGCGCGCGTGTACAATTCGTTCACCTGTTCCTCGAACAGGCGAATCGCCATCATGCGGCCATAAATGTGCAGCCACTTCTCGGTGCTTGTTCCCGAGCCTGCGACGCCCATTTTGCTCTCAGTTTTCATTTTCCAATCCCCGACATATGCGCCAGCACTTCAAATATCACTGCAAAATCCTTCTCCACTAGACCCATGCCGCGTGCCGCAGTCAAGAATTCGTTCGTCACGGCCGTCGTGGGCAGTGGAACGTCAAGCTGCCGCCCCATTTCCAGGGCCAACAGCATGTCCTTCTGCATCATATTGATGTTGAACCAGGCTTCTTCTGGCATTTTCAGCACGAAGGGGCCGCGATACTGAACCATGGGCGATCCGATGGCGCTGTGCGTCATCACGTCCACCGCGGTTTCGCGCGCAATTCCGCTTTTTTCGGCCAGCAGGACGCCTTCGCAAAACGCGAGCATCTGTACCGCGAGCTGCAGGTTGACCGCGATTTTAATGGAAAGCGCAAGGCCGCTATCCCCGACGTAGGTGACTTTGGGGCCGATGTCCTCGAGCACGGGCTTGACCCGTTCGAACGTCTCGCGCCGCCCCGCAACCATAACCGACAACTTTCCCTGCTGCAACGTGATGACGCTGCCGGACACCGGCGAATCCACCATATCCGCGCCTTTTTCGCGGACCTTGGAAGCAATTGCACGGCTGACTGCGGGACTCACGGTGCTGATATCGATCCAGACTTTGCCGGGTCCGAGACCTGCAAGAACTCCGTCCGGACCATCGGCAATTGTCTTTAACGCCTCGGAATTGCTGACCATCGAGAGAGTGAAGTCCACGGAAGAGCTGACGGCGCGTGGAGAGTCGGCCCATTTCATTCCGCGGTCGATGAGCCACTGCGCTTTCGAGCGGGTGCGGTTGTAGCCCGTGACCGTGTGGCCCTTGTCGAGCAGCCGCGCAACCATTTGGCTGCCCATGGCTCCGAGCCCGATGAACCCAAGTTTCGCCATGTGCGGAAATCTCCCGAGTGAGAACCAGTTTCAGATGTTTGGCGTCTCGGCCCGCCTTGCGGCGCGGGCTGCCTGCGGATCCTGCCGGCCGACGGCCTCAAAAGGCGCGTTTGCGGCGATGCTCTCAGCGCTGCAAGCCGCGCGTCTGCGGATTCGCGCGCCGCAGATTAGCCCTAAAATTTTAGGTCACAGGGACGGACTATCTTACCTAAGAGCGCAATCAAGGCCAAGCTTCAATTTTCCGTCACGCCGGCCTCGTTCTCGCGTCACTTCACCCAGACGGCCTTCACGTTGGTGAACTCGCGAATCCCGTAGGTGCTGAGCTCCCGGCCGTAGCCCGAACGCTTCACTCCGCCGAAGGGAACCCTCGGATCGGAAGCCACCATTTGGTTGATGAAGACCATGCCCGCTTCGAGTTCGTTGATAAAGCGCTCCTGCTCGCTCTTGTCATTTGTCCAGGCGCTGGCTCCCAGGCCGAAGCGGCTGTCATTCGCGATTTCGATCGCTTCATCGACGTTCTTTACGCGGAAGATGGAGGCCACCGGACCAAACAGCTCTTCGCGATACGCCGGCGAGCTCTTGGGTATGTCGGTCAAAACCGTTGGCAGATAGAAACTGCCCGGACTCGCCGCCGGCTTGCCTCCAGTTAGAAGCTTCGCCCCGGCTTTGATGCTGCTGCACACATCGGCGTGGAGTGAACTGACCGCCTCGGCGTTGGCCAGCGGGCCGACGTCGGTTTTTTCATCGAACGGATCGCCGAGCTTCAAGTTTTCCATCTGGGCGACGAAAGCACGCTGAAATTTGTCTGCGATCTGGTCGCTGACGATAAATCGCTTGGCCGCGATGCAGGATTGTCCGTTGTTGATCACGCGGGCCTTGATGCCGACGGCCACGGCTTCGTCAAGATTCGCGCTGGGCATCACAATAAAGGGATCGCTGCCGCCCAGTTCAAGCACGACTTTCTTGATTCTCCTCGCGGCGCCCGAGCCGACCTGGATCCCAGCCCCTTCGCTGCCAGTCAGGGTCGCCGCAGCGATGCGCGGGTCGTCGAGGATTCGGTCGACTTGGCCGGAGCCGATCAAAAGGGTTTGAAACGCTCCCTCGGGGAATCCCGCTTTGAGCAACACCTCTTCGATCTTTAACGCGCACTGCGGCACATTCGATGCGTGCTTCAGTACGCCCACATTGCCCGCCATGAGTCCCGGCGCTATAAAACGGAACGCCTGCCAAAACGGATAATTCCACGGCATGATCACGAGGATCACGCCCATCGGCTGATATCGGACAAAACTGCGGCTGGCGGGCGTCTCGATCAACTCATCGGCAAGAAAGCGCTCCGCGTTCTCCGCGTAATAGCGGCAGGCCCAGGCGCATTTGACGGCCTCGTCCACTGCGGAACGAAAGGTTTTCCCCATTTCCGTGGTCATGAGCCGGGCCAGGGTTTGCTTTTCGCTTTCTAGAATTTCGGCCGCGCGAAGCATCATTCGCGCTCGGTCGGCAAATGATAATTTTCGAAACGAGTGAAACGTTTCGGTGGCGCGCTCGATTTTCTGGTCGACCTGCGAATCCGTCAGAGCGTCGAAGGTCTTGACGGTTTGTCCCGTCGCGGGATTGATCGTTGCAATGGCCATCGCTTTTCTTATCCTCCGGAAACGAACGCTGATCCGCCTGAGGCGTTTTGCCTCTGGGCGGAGATCGTGGCTGCGTAGGAATTTGCCCTACTGTTGTACCACGTTTTGAGTGGGTTTGCCGCCCGGTCGGCCGCGCCCACCGGCGGCGCCGGCGTCATCCAATCCAAAAATTAAGCGCATGGTTAAGAACCACGGGCGGCAAATAACATTGTCTTGATTTTGTAAATTAATGTTATAGGATGGGGCAGTAGAAACGATCATCCTAAAAATTTGCGCGTGACTGCTCGGCGGTGGCCAATCCGTCCGTTTTCGTGACAGACGCGGATTGGCTCGATCCCAACCGGGAAGGAGCTGTCATGAAAAAACGATTCTCGGCATGCCTGCTGGTTGCGGCATTCGCTCTGTTTTCTGTGACATGCTTCAATCTTCCCGCAGAAGCCCAACAGGGAAACCCGGCGGCATCTGCGTCGGGTCGCGCCGCGGTTTCAGCGAGGGAAATCGGTGGCGTAGTGGACGGCGCGAAAGGTCCGGAAGCCGGCGTATGGGTCATCGCCGAAACCGCGGACCTCCCGACCAAGTTTCGAAAGATTGTCGTCACCGATGACCAGGGAAGATTCCTGATCCCCGATCTGCCGAAGGCCAACTACAAAGTATGGGTCCGGGGATACGGCCTAGTTGATTCGAAGCCCGTCATGACCGCGCCCGGAAAGAGTCTGACGCTTGGATCTGTTCCGGCTCCGAACGCAAAAGCCGCGGCACAGATCTACCCGGCCAACTATTGGTATTCGCTCCTGAAAATTCCTGCCAAGAGCGAATTCCCGATGGCTACGAACGGATCGAGCCAAGCCCGCCAAGCGACGGGCGGCGGCGATGCCGAGACTGCCGTCAATCGTGGTCTGCCCACCCAGGCGGCGTACATCAATGCCATGAAGACGGGATGCATGGGCTGCCACCAGGTTGGAGATAAGGCCACGCGTGAAATTGAGCCGGAATGGGGAAAAGTCGACTCAACCGTGGCGGCGTGGGACCGCCGCGTGAAGTCAGGGCAAGCGGGCCCGTTCATGAGCTCGGCGATGACGCAGTTGGGGGGACGCCCCCGCGGCTTGGCGATGTTTGCGGACTGGACCGACCGCATCGCAGCCGGTGAATATCCCCAAGAAGTGCCGCCGCGCCCTCAGGGCGTCGAGCGAAACGTGGTTTTGACGGAGTGGGATTGGAGCGGCCCAACGGATTGGACGCACGACGAAATCTCCACGGATCGGCGAAACCCCTCCCTTAACCCGTACGGACCGATTTATGCGGCTGCGATCGGCAGCGGCTCCATCGCGAAGCTCGATCCCAAGACCAATGTGGCCTCTATGTTCCGTGTGCCGCTGCGCGGCGATACTTCGCGCATGACCATGTATCTGGCGGCCATGGATGGATACGAGGATTCGCCCTATTGGGGCGGGCAGAAGATTTGGGACGATCTGGCAAACCTGCACAATCCAATGATCGACCAGAAGGGACGCCTGTGGGTTGCCTCCGCGATGCGCGCGGACCGCGATGAGCCCGCATTCTGCAAACAAGGCTCCGACAACCCGTACGCAAAGATGCTGCCGCTTTCGCAAAGCGGCAGGCAGGTGCGTTTCTACGATTTCAACCAGGAAAAATGGACTGAGATCGACACCTGCTTCACCACGCACCATGTGCAATTTGGGTTTGACAAGGACAATACCGTTTATTTCAGCGGCAGCGAGTCTCTCGTTGGATGGCTCGACACTCGCGTTCTCGATGAAACCGGCGACCACGAAAAATCGCAGGGTTGGTGCCCCGCCTACATCGACGTCAATGGCGACGGCAAGTTTGAAATGGGCGTCGACAAACTGGTGGCCGGGGCGGCTTACGGCGTGATCGTGAATCCGATTGACGGAAGCGTGTGGTACTCGGTCGTCGGCATGCCGGGCAAGATCGTGCGCATTGACCGCGGGTCAAATCCGCCCGACACCTGCAAGAGCGAAGTATATGAACCGCCGGTGGGGAACGTGGACGGGACGAAAATAGGCTTTGCGCCGCGCGGAATCGACGTGGACCAGAATGGAGTCATCTGGACGTCGCTCTCGGCGAGCGCTCACCTGGCGAGTTTTGACCGCCGCAAGTGCAAGGTGACGAGTGGACCAACGGCCACCGGACAGCAATGCCCCGAAGGCTGGACCCTTTATCAGGCGCCCGGCCCCGTACTGAAAGATACTGGCGGCATCAGCGCGGACTATTTCTATTACAACTGGGTCGATCAATTCGACACGCTCGGACTTGGCAAGAATATGCCGATCGCCGCTGGAAGCGGTTCCGATTCCTTGCTGGCGCTCGATCCAAAAACAGGGAAGTGGACCACGCTGCGAGTTCCGTATCCGCTCGGATTCTATACGCGCGGGATGGACGGCCGTATTGATGACGCCGGTGCGGGGTGGAAGGGCCGTGGCGTATGGGCGACCTTTGCCACAATTCCGAACTGGCATATTGAAGGCGGTAAGGGAACTTCGCCGATCTTGGTTCATTTTCAAATGCGGCCGGGTCCGCTCGCCGATTAGTTTCATGAACCCTTGGGATTTGGTTCCAGTGCTTCGGAATAAAGACTATGTGTGATTTGGAGCGAGACGATGAAATCTAAATTGTTCGCAGGTGGAATCGCAGCCATTAGCGTTGTTGTCTTGGCAGCCAGTGTGTTTCTGTCGACCGCGCGCGGCCAGGACGAAAAGTTTCCGGGCCCGACAAAAATGACCGCGGCGGAATTCGACGCGCTCTTCAAGAAAATCAATAATTGGGGCCGCTGGGGCAAAGATGACGTGATGGGAACGATGAACCTGATCACGGAAGCCAAGCGCAAACAGGCCGCGGCGCTCGTCAAGACCGGCATCACGGTATCGATTGCCCACGATCTGAGCACCGAAGAGTCCCCTGACAATCCGTTTCCCATTCAGCAGGTCGTCGCGCCCAATTTCCGGACCGACACATATTTTTTCCGGTATCACGGAACCTTCATCACGCATCAGGACGCGCTCTGCCACTACACGTACAACGAGCGCATCTACAACGATCGGCCACTCAATACCAAGGAATGCTTTCCTTCCATCGAAGAGTTGAAGAATGGCGTCGTGACGCGCGGCATCCTGATCGATATTCCGCGCCTAAAGGGTGTGCCGTACCTCGATCCGGAAGTCGCCGTTTACACCAAGGACATCGAGGCGTGGGAGAAGATGGCCAACGTCAAAATCGGTCCCGGCGACGCCATCATCCTGCGGACGGGACGCTGGGCGCGGCGTGCGAAGGTCGGACCGTGGAAAAATCTCGACAGCGCCTCAGGCTTCGACGTGACGGTAGCGCCGTGGGTCCGGGAGCGCGACGTCGCCTTGGCAGCCGGGGACACGACGGTGGAAATTCACAACGTTCCTCCCGTTGTCGAAGGGCAACTGACGCCGCTGCATACTCTCTTTATCAACGGTCTCGGCATGCCGATTATCGACGATATGGACCCAGAGGCCCTTGCTGAAATGTGCGCCAAGCTGAATCGCTGGGAATTCATGCTGGTGATTGCCCCGCTGCGCGTGCCGACCGGAACGGGCAGCCCCGTGAACCCGATCGCAATTTTCTGATTCGCCGCCAAAGTTTCGAATCGTAAGTTTGCGGCAAGGAGAGCAGGATCCGATGAGCAGGCCGTTCAGGTTTCGGAAAGCACGATGCTGGATGCTGATCCTTACGCTTGCCGCTTTGGCCGCAACGGCCGGGGCGGGAAATGTTTTGGCCCAGAGGTCTTCAGGCAGCACCGATGACCTCGAGGTGATTCAGGTTCGTCCGAGCATTTATATGATCGCCGGAGCCGGCGGTAACATTGCGGTGCAAATCGGCACGATCGGCGTCATCGTGGTCGACACCGGCTCGGAACAGATGTCGGGCAAGGTATTGGCGGCGATTAAGAAACTGACGGACCTGCCGATCCGCTACATCATCAACACGAGCGCCGATGCCGATCACGTCGGTGGAAACGCTGTGCTTTCGAAAGCCGGAAAAACAATTCTGGCCGGTGCGGTCGGGCAATCCGGCGTGACCGAAGACGTGATTAACAATGGTGGCATTGCCAGCGTTCTCGCGCATGACAATGTGCTCGCCCGAATGAGCGCTCCCACCGGGAAAACGGCCCCGTTCCCTGAGGAAATGTGGCCCTCAAAAACATACGCGTTCAAGCGGGGCTACTCGATGTACCTCAATGGAGAGGGAATTCAGGTGCTGTACATGGCGAACGCCCACACCGATGGCGACAGCATCGTGTTTTTCCGCCGCAACGATGTCATCGTCACGGGCGACGTCTTGGACACGACACGATTTCCGGTGATCAACGTGGAGGAGGGCGGAAGCATTCAGGGGGAGATCGCGGCGCTCAATGCCTTGATCGACATGACGATCCCGCCGGTTCCGTTCCCCTGGGATCCGGACCGCACCTTGCTGATCTCCGGGCACGGGCGCATCTGCGATGACTCGGACCTCGTTGAATATCGCGACATGATAACAATCATCCGGGACAACGTGCAGGAACTGATGAAAGAGGGTAAGACGCTGGACGAGATTAAAAAGGCTGACCCGGCTAAGGCTTATCGCAGACGATACGGCTCCGACACTGGATCCTGGACGACGGACACGTTTGTCGAGGCAATCTACAAAAGTCTCACCGAGAGGAAAGAGAAATGATCGACGGAGCCTTCCGAAAGTGCGGCATAGGGCCGCTCGCCGCAGTCGTCGTCGCGCTATTTTTGCCGGTGCAGATGAGAGCGCAGCAGCAGGCGGCCAGGCCAGCTGATTCCGTGCCGGCCAAAGCCGCCGCGCCGATTGATTTCACCGGGTATTGGGTCGCCGTAATCACGCAAGACTGGCGCTGGCGCATGGTGACTCCGGCCAAGGGCGATTACGCGGGCGTTCCGATCACCGCCGAAGCGAAGCGAGTCGGTGACACATGGGATCCCGCCAAGGATGAATCGACAGGTGCAATGTGCAAGTCTTACGGCGCCCCCGAATTGATGCATGCTCCCACGCGTCTGCACATCACCTGGCAGGATGACAACACCCTCAAAGTGGAGACCGATTACGGAATACAGACGCGCCTTTTGCACTTCGGCGGCTGGAAAGGGACGGCCACCGCGTCGCTGCAGGGTGATTCGGCCGCGACGTGGGAGTTTGCGCGAGTCATGACTCGGGGACGTGATGGCGACCCGGAGGCTGGCCGCGGCCCTGTGCAACTCCATTATGGTGACCTGAGAGTTGTTACGAACCACTTCAGCGGAGGCTATCTGCGCAAGAACGGTCTCCCGTATAGCGTGAACGCGGTGTTGACCGAATATTGGGATTTGTTCAAGGAAGAAAATGGAGACGAGAGGATCATGATCTCCATGAGGGTTGCGGATCCAATCTACCTGACCACGCCATGGGTCACCGTGGTTCAGTTCAAGAAAGAGCCCGATAGCTCCAAGTGGGATCCGACGCCTTGCTCGACGAAATGGTAAGTGGCAAGAGAAGCCGCGAACGAATCTGAAACGAATTGGATGGAGCGTTTCGAATATGAAAATCACGAAATGGGCAGTCATTTTGGGTGTGCTGGTGCTGTGTCTTTTCAGTGTTCCGTCGTTCGCGCAGGTGGATATCTCGGGCGTCTGGGCGAATCGCGGACACATGGATTGGCTGGATCACGGGCGCGGCCCGGACCTCGTTGATTATTCCGGCATTCCGATCAACGACTCGGCGCGCGTCAAGGCGCTCAGCTACACGGCCGCGTTGCAGGCCGAACAGGAAAAGCAGTGTGAATACTACACGCCTGCGTACGTCGTATTCGGTCCATTCGGGCTCAACATCTGGAATGAGGTGGACCCGGCCACGGCGAAAATAATTGCCTGGAAGATGGGCGCGTGGATCGATAAGGACATCACCACCATTTGGATGGACGGCCGCCCGCACCCGTCCAAAGACGCTTTTCATCCTTATTCGGGCTTCACGACGGGATTTTGGGAGGGCGACACGCTGACGGCTTACAGCACGCACGTGAAAGTGGCGTATCTGCGCCGCAACGGCGTGCCGAGCAGCGACCAGGTGACGCTCGTCGAGCATATTGTCCGGCATGGCGACATTCTGGCTATCATGGGCCTCATCACGGATCCCATCTATCTGACGGAACCATACGTGATGGCTTCGATTTGGGAGCAGGACCCGCATGCCAACGTGCTGCGCACATCGCAACCGTGCGAGCCCATTCTCGAGGATCAGCGGCTCGAGGACAACACGGTCCCGCACTTCCTGCCCGGAAAAAATCCCTACGTCGATGAGGTTACTCAGCGTTATCATGTACCATTGGAAGCAGTTTTGGGAGGCGCCGAAACGATGTATCCTGAGTTCAGGAAAAAAATCAAGGACCAGTACGTTCCGGCGGCCCAATGTGACCGGTATTGCTGCGGCCCTGTTACCGATCCGGCATTGAAGTGCATCCGCGACGCCAGCGGGAAACCGCGCTGAGGCGCGAACGAGATTCCGTTTTCAAATTAGGAGGAACCATCATGAAGAGGACCCTGTTTCTCGCGGCTGTTCTAGTGGGTGCAAGCCTGTTCGTGTCCGGTGCGTACGCTCATCACTCCTTCGGGGCGACCTATCTGGAAGATAAGACCATCACGCTGGACGGCTCGATGGTCCAGATGCTGTTCCGCAACCCGCACTCCTATCTGCAGATCGACGTGAAAGATGAGTCCGGGCAGATCGTCCGCTGGAACGTCGAGTGGGGCGGCGTGGTGCAACTCAGCCAGAAGGGTGTCACGCGTGACACGTTGAAGCCCGGGGATCACATCGTCATCGTTGGCAATCCGTCGCGCACCGCAGAGGATCACCGGCTGCGCCTCGTGAAGATCACGCGCCCGTCGGATGGCTGGACGTGGGGCGGGTCGTACGACTGAAGATCCTGCAAAGGAAATCCATGCTCGAGTGGACGCCTGCCGTCTCACGAGGGTGATTTCTCTTGGCGCCACGCCGCGCCGGGCTTTGCCGCCGAAGTTCACGGCTTGAAGGGCCGGCGCGAAGTGTGTTACCCGTTTTGGTTTCCTCCAATTGCCGGGCGCGGATGGATGATCCGCCCCGGCAATTTTGTTTTTGCGCTCCGCATTCGGAAAAATCCGGCATCGATTCTGATAGAATCGCGGCCGGGGGGCTGTAGCTCAGATGGATAGAGCGGAGGTTTCCTAAACCTTAGGTCGGGGGTTCGACTCCCTCCAGCCCCATTTCCAGATGTTCGTGGTTCCAGGCGAGAACCGGGAAAAGCCGACGACCTATCCCTTCAAACCCCGCGGAGCAACGGGCGCCCGCAAAAGCACGGTCCCATCCTCTGCGCGAAGAGTTGCGCGCAGCCAATGCTTGTTGTGGCGCAGGGATATCAGCAAGAACGGACGCGTCAGGCACCCGGCGTGCCACTAGTGGCTGCCCGGGTTGCTCACCGGATTGGCGAGAAGGCGGTTGTATTCGTTAAAATCGGATGGGGCAAAAATCATCTCGCGAACATCGTAATCGGGTGGCCGCAAATCGAAAGGCAATTTGTACAGAGCCATCCATGGCTTCGTGTACATCTTGGGGTCGTCAATCTGCACGGACAGCTCTAAGTGATCCTGATTTACGCGGTGAAACCACTCCCGGGCGACCATGTCCGGGCTGTGTGGCCGGCCCGCGTGGTCGACCCAGGTTCTGTCATCGACTCCGTGAGTCTCGACGAGAAGCGTCGTATCATCCACCCACTTGCCGATCGAATAG
>Ga0335085_10008356_pt1 | contig 15807 bp, 13 predicted proteins | sample Lox_Sample_45_FD_206712 | JGI IMG/M metagenome (GOLD analysis project Ga0335085, IMG submission 206712) | Soil microbial communities from Loxahatchee National Wildlife Refuge, Florida, United States - Lox_Sample_4.5 | ecosystem: Environmental > Terrestrial > Soil > Wetlands | place: USA...
CCACGAACTTCGCCGCGGACCCCGATTTGATCCGCGACGATACGAAGAACTACGATCCCAGCGATCCTGAAAGCTCTATGAATGCCCGCCGCATCCGCGCCGTGGAGTTTGTGAAGGAGCACTACGGCAAACTGGATACTGCGCTGGCCGAGGCGTACCTTTCCGACCATTACGACAGCTACGAGCACCAATCGGACGCCGGGACGCGCAGCCTGTGCGGCCATGAAGAGACGTCGCCCGTTGGCGAAAAGGTTTGGGGCGATCCGCCGTTCAATCCGGGCGGCGCAGTGACGGGCAAGGTGATGGACTCGGAGATGGCGGCGAAGATGAGTTTTATTGGCAGGGCCGGCCATCCCTGCGGCGAAGATTTTCTGGCCACCCCGTTTTTGGCCGCGCATCCAGAGTTCGCGTGGCAAAGACCCATTCTGCATGACATGATTGCGGGGCCGTGGACAACATTCACCGCGAATGAGAAGCCGCCAGCACCAGCTGCGGGAAACTGAGGCAGCCGCGGTTTTCGGTCTACACGCTAGAAAATTCGCAAGGGCGCTCGTACTTTACGCTGTTGCTGTTTTTGCCACTGCCTGTAAGCCGCGGGCTTCGATCTCGAACTCGCGCATCCTGTACTTCTGAATCTTGCCCGAGAGCGTGGCCGGAAATTCGGTGACGAAGCGGACGTGTTCGGGAACCTTGTAATAGGCGATCTGGCCCTGGCAGAAGGCCTTGATTTCGTCTTCGGTCGCTTCCACGCCGGGCCGCAGCCGTATCCACGCCACGACGATTTCGCCCAGCCGCGCGTTGGGAACTCCGATGACCTGCACCTCGCCAACCTTCGGGTGCGTGTAGAGGAACTCCTCGACCTCGCGCGGATAGATATTCTCTCCGCCGCGGATAATCACGTCGCGCGAGCGGCCGGTGATGTGGATGCATCCGTCCTCACGCATCACGCCCAGGTCCCCGGTGCGCAGCCAGCCATCCGGCTGGATGACCAGCGCCGTGCCCTCCTGATCGCCGTCGTAGCCTTTCATCAGCGCGTAGCCGCGCACGCAAACCTCGCCCTGCTGGTTGCAGGGCAGCGTTTCCAAGGTCTCGAGCGAGGCAATCTTGATCTCGGTTTGAGGCATTGCCCGGCCCACTGTTTTTACACGAACTTCAATTGTGTCCTCGGCGTCGCTCATCGTCACCACCGGCGAGGTCTCGGTCTGTCCGTAGGCGATCACGAGCTCGCGGCAGTGCATCTCTTCAAGTACGCGTTTCATCAGCTCCACCGGGCAGGGAGCGCCGCTCATCATGCCGGTGCGCAGGCTGGTGGTGTCGTAGCTCGCGAAGTCGTCGAGCGCAAACTCCGCCACATACATGGCGGGGACGCCATAGACGCTCGTCGCGCGCTCATCGTGCACGGCTTTGAGCGTGGCGCGTGCGTCGAAGGTCCAGTTGGGCAGGATAATGGCCGCGCCGGAGTTGACTGCGCTCATGGTTCCGATGACGCATCCGAAGCAGTGAAAAAGCGGCACCGGGACAACGATCTTGTCCTGCTCGGTGTAGTGGAAGCCCTGCGCCAAAAATTGCCCGTTGTTGACGACGTTATGGTGGGTCAGCAACACGCCTTTGGGCAACCCGGTGGTCCCGCTCGTGTACTGGATGTTCGCCACATCGTCAATCGCGACGTGGTCGGGCAACTGCCCTTCGGCGTCGAGCAGCGCCGGCCACTCCGGCGAATCGAAATAGATCGTATGTTTGAGCGCCAGATCGAGCCCGTGACGCGCGCGGCCCAGGATCTCCTCGTAATCGGCGTGCTTATCCTTGTGCCAAAGGAAGAGCGCCTTCATGCGCGAGCGGGTGAGAGTGAATTGCAGCTCGTGCGAGCGATAAGCCGGATTCACGTTCACCAGCGACGCCCCGGCCCGCGCGCAGCCCATGTGCATCATGACCCACTCGATGCAGTTGGTGGACCAAATTCCCACGCGGTCGCCGCGTCGTATGCCCAGCGCCCAAAGCCCGCGCGCCACGCGGTCGGCTGCATCACTCAATCCAGCCCAGGTAAGCCGTTTTCCCTGGTGGCAAGAAGCCACGGCCAAACGATCGGGACAGCGTTCCGTGGTGCGCAGCAAAAGATCGCCAATGGTCAGTTCCAGCAGCGGCCTGGCCGGCCCCCGCGCATAGCTGTGAACACAAATCTGCTCTTCAATGGGCATGTTCCTGCCTCTTTGTGATGATGAAGGGGCAGTGTACGCCGCCCACTACTACTCATCATGTGACCCGGCCCACAGGGAAGAGGATTCCCAAGAAGTGACCTGAGTCGTCCGGAATCCAGTATCACCCATTCAGAAGCGCTGAAACCAGAGGCTCCCACAATCCGGCATCTCCAAAAGCCAGCTATCGGTTTCGAGGTCTTTGTCCTTTTGAGTCAGATTTGGATTTGCAGCTGCAGCAAACCTGGTGCAACCGCACCATATTTAGTGCAAAAGTACGATTATTTGCACCAATTCTGGTGCATTTTCCGCGTTTTCTGTGGAAAAAGGGGTACCTGTGATCTTTCAAGAGGTTGTCCATTCGATCTGGACCGGAGAAGCTGTTTGTGACGAGCAAGCAGTAACTCTGGAGACCGAATGGACTACCACAAGAATGCCCATGGACGGCCGTGAGTCGAGAGCGGCTGGCGCGCATGGTGATCCACGATGGCGTGAGGCTGAATGCGGCCGCTTCACGATTCAGCGTAAGTGCCAAGACAGCAGCCAAATGGGTAGGCCGGTATCGGCAGTTGGGGGCTGCCGGCCTGGCCGATCGCAGCTCGCGACCGCACCACAGTCCGCGTCAGACCAGTTTCTTATTAGTGGAAAAGGTTCTTGTTCTTCGGCGGGGCACATGCCCGGCTACGAGATCGCGCGGCGCACCGGCCCTTATCAGTAACAGCAAATCGGCTTGTGGTGATCTTTGCTATGCTGGGGGCGCGGGAGGGTGGGCTATTGCGAGGCGGGTTTGGCGCGGCTTTGTGTTTCAACAGGGAGCCGGTGCGGTGTTCCTGCCGAGGCTAAAACCCTCAATTTTCTTGAGCTTTTTAGGGCGCTGCTGAACAGGCTGCGGAAAAAGTCCAAAAAGGAAAGCGATTGAGTTTTTCAGCAGCCTGTGAAGCCGTTCCCTGACGCAGAATGCGGGCGGGTTGGGGTCGTGGCGTCCCACCCAAAGCGAAAAAACACGCTTTGGAGGGGGCACGTTTGTTGGTGCTGAGCTGAGGCTGCTACTTGACCACGCCCTCACGATGAAGCCGCTCGACCTGCTTTGAATAGCGGCCGAGCAGGGCGTTCCAGCGGACGATGGCAATGTCTTCGAGCATGCGCATGCCGTCTTTGAGGTAGCTCATGCGGGTGCGCTCGTCGTGGGCCCAACTGACGGGGACTTCGGCGATGCGGAAGCCGCGCTTGCGGGCGATGAAGAGAATCTCTGGATCGAAGCCCCAGCGCTCGATGGTCTGGAGCTGGCAGACGGTTTGCGCGGCGGCGCGGGTAAAGGCCTTGAAGCCGCACTGGGTATCGGCGTAGGGAAGTCCCATGACGCCGCGCGTGACGGCGTTGAAACAGCGGCCGAAGAACTGACGGTAAAGGGGCTGGCGAATGGTTTGCCGCGTGCGCTCAAGCCAGCGCGAGCCGATGGCGATGTCGGCGCCGGCGGCGATGGCAGCAAACAAGCCCTCGGCCTCCTCGATGGGGGCCGAGAGATCGGCGTCAGTGAACATGACGACCTCGCCGAGAGCTTCGAGAAGGCCATGACGGACACTGTACCCCTTGCCGCGGTTACCGGGATTTTGCAGAAGCCGCACCTCGGGAGCCCGGGCGGCGAAATCGCGGACGAGCGCGGCGGTTTGGTCGCGCGAGCCGTCGTCAACCACGATGACCTCAGCGGACCAGCCGCGCCGGCGGATGCAGGCGGCGACCGCATCAAGAGCGGCTGCGATGCGCGCGCTCTCGTTGTAGGCGGGGATCACGATGCTGTATTGCGGATAGCTCATGCTGATTCCGAGTGCTCAGGATAACTGTATCCCATGACCCGCTGTTTGCGATGCTGCGGCAAAAAGAGCCTGAATCCCAATGAACACCTGGGAGCGCGGCGAGGGCGGTTGCGGCAGGGCGCCTGGACGGCGAACCGATGCCCGAACCGGGGCTCCTTTTGGGCGAGACTGGCCGGACGGCGCGCTTACGCGGGCGCTGGGATTGTATAGTAATCATGGGTAAGTAACTGGCCAACTCGCTGATGCACAAAGGCTAAATTACCAAAATAGGCTTGCTTTTTTCGGGCCTTCATGGGCACAATCCGAATAATGAGAGCGGAGGGCTAAGGAACATGACAAAGGCTGACTTGGTGGAGAAGGTAACAAGCCTGGGCGATTTGACCCGGCGCGACGGAGAAGTGATCGTTGAAACCATCTTCGGTTCTGTGATCGGCGCCCTGCAGAGCGGGGACAAGATCGAGATTCGCGGCTTCGGTTCGTTTCGCATTCGCCAGCGCAATCCCCGCATCGGCCGCAACCCCAAGACCGGGGCGCGTGTCGAAGTTCCCGCCAAGAAAGTTCCTTACTTCAAGCCCTCAAAGGAACTGCGCGATCTGGTGAATCCGGACGAGGCGGCGGCCAGGGCAGCTTCGTAGAGCAGGATTGTAAATGGATTCCATGCCCTGTTAAGAGCAGGGAGAGGGATTTTTTTGCTCAGCGAATGCCGATGACAGCCATCATGCGCCCGGCGTGCCCGCGCGAGGCCCGGTGCGAAAAAAACAGATCGGTGTGGCATTGCGTGCAGGCGTTCATAACCTGAATCGACTCAGGCGCGAGCCCGGCGGCCAGCAACTGGCGGCGGTTGGCCTCGACGAGATCCAAGTGAAGTGCGGGGCCCAGGGGCGAGTGCCCCGGCGCGCGCTGGGTGAGGAAGAGCATGGGGTACTTCCTGCGCACTGGGTCCGTGTCGTATACCTCGCGAAATAGTGTGCGAGCGTAGGCGAACTGCGACTCAAATTCCGAAAGCACCTCTTCTCCGACGGCGTAGCAGCAGGGGCCGATGCCGGGACCGATCGCGGCAACGAGGTTCTTAGGCTGGGAACCGAAGGCAAGGCGCATGCGGCCGATGCCGGATTCGACGATGCGCTTTACGGTTCCCCGCCAGCCGGCGTGGAATGCCGCGACGGCGCGGCGCTTGCGGTCGACTACAAGAATGGGAATGCAATCAGCGGTCTGAATGGCGAGCAGCAGGCCTGGTTCGTCGGTCATTTGGCCATCACCCTTGCGGGGAAGCCTGCGGGCCGCATCGGCGGCGGTGGCGGCGACGACGAGATTGGAATGGAATTGGCGGAGGGCGACGATCGGGGTCGCGGCGTTGCCGGTGACGGTTTCGGCGAAAAGGCGGCGGTTGCGGAGGACGGTCTTGCGTTCGTCGGCGGCGGTAAAGCCTAAATTCAGCTCGCCCTGTGAGCCATCGGCGCAGTACGCGCGGCTTAAACCTCCCCTACGGGTGCTGAAGCCCGACCAAAGCCAGGGGAAGTTCCACCCCGGAATCGGGAGCCACTCCACGCCATTGGCGGCGCGAAAGGGAACGGGGGCCGGGCATGTAAGATCCTCCGGTACTGCGGGCTCAAAGTGGGCGGTGCGGGCGCTGCTCCCCGAGGACTTGCTGCGCTGGTTCCGGACGAGCCCCGCCCGTAAAAACTGGGCATCGATCGCGTTGAGGGCTGGGGGAGATGTCTTGGGGCGTGGCGAATGCCGCATTGCACTTTGATTTTACCGGCATGCGCATTCAGCCAGCGCGTTGCAGGAAGATTTTGGGCTAGAAAGCATGTGGGCCTACCTTCCGGTAGGCCCGCTTGAGAGGCAATTTTGGGGAGGGGAACCAGGGGATTACTAGGGAAGAGGTTCTTAAAGAACCCTCAAGAGAGAGTTGTTACCTTCTTTGGTAGGTCATTTTGGGGAAGCCTCTGCTAATTACCAATATAGATGCGAAAACCGGAAAAAGGTTGCAGTGGCACGCATTTTTTTTGGGCGATTCAGCCTTTCGGTGCGAATTCTCCCGACCGGGGCTATTTTACCTGTCTGGCACCTCTTCCAGGTAAAACGGGGAAACAGCTTGAAACAACAGGGCCAAATTGGGCACTCTTTGACATGTGAAAAGAAAAAGTTCGGTTCGCTTTGTCCTGGTCATTCTTGTAATCGGGGCGATTGCGTACTGCATTTACCGGTACCGCGTGGAGTTGGGCCTGTCCAGCTCCAAAACAAGCCAGCAAATTCCTGCCTCAGAACCGTCCAGCTCGGGCATACAGCCCGCGCACATTGTCTGGCAGGCGCTGGACAGGAGCCCGGACGGTTTCAAGGTGGATATGCCGTCAGGCATCAGGCAAACGCAGATTCCGGCCTATAACGAGCGCGGGAGTATCGACCAGGTGGAGATGATTTACGTTTATCCTGATGACCAGACCACGTATGCCGTGACCTGGGCCGACAATCCACCGGTCGTACAAGCCAGCGGCGACGTTGCGGAAAAAACGCTGGATATGGCGCGGGACGGTGCCTTGGCGCGCACCAAGACCACCCTTATCGGCGAATCCAGGGCGGTGCGCGATGGCGTTTCGGCGCGCGACTTTTCGGGCCGCAACGAGGGCGGAGGCATCTTGAACGCGCGGCTGATCCTGGATGGAAAACACCTTTACATGCTTATCGCGACGTTCCCTGCCGCCAGCGCCCGGAGCGACGAGGATGTGAACCGCTTCTTTGACTCGTTCAGCCTGACTTCGGCTGCCGGAAATGAACAGGTGAAAATGCGTTAGCCCCGGTCACAAGCGCCCATTTGCCGCGAAACACCTGCGAAGTCGCCATCGCGGAACCATCATGGCGGGCTCGGTAGAATTGCAGACGAAGCCGGCACAGAGTACGACATTCATCCATCCCCCGAAGCGCACCGTCAACCTTGGCCGCTTTTCATGCATCTAACGGACGGAATTTACCCGCTTTGCAGGCAAAATCCACACGAACTGGAAGCAGAATGCAGGATTGGGGAGAGCTACACCGCATGAACGTTCCCGTCAATGACCTTCAGTTGCCGCTCAAGGCAGTCATCTATGCAACAGACTTCTCACCGTGCTCGCAGAATGCGGGCAAGTATGCGTCGTTGGTCGCCAGGCAGTTCAACGCAGACCTTCTGGCGGCGCACGCATTCGTGCTTTCGCAAGCGGCGATGGAGGTGGAAGCCGAAGACGGTGCGGTCAAAGAAAGCGGGCAGCGCAAAGATTTGGAGACTGCATTGTCGGCTATTGCCAAGCAGTTAGGCGAAGGCTTGCGGCGCGCTGTCCCGGTCCTGGTTGAGGGCGATCCGCGGGAATGCATCCCGCGCCTCGCCGAACAGAACGCTCCGTCGCTCATCGTTCTGGGAACGCACGGCGGAGGCAGGCTGGGGCGTGGAATCATCGGCTCGCTGGCAGAGAGGATCCTGCGCACCACCAACGGGCCGTCCCTCACTGTAGGCCCGGCAGTTCCTGTCTGCGAGCCTGCATGCGCACCCTTTCGACGCATTCTGTTTGCAACCGGCCTCTCTGTCGCTGCCGCGCGCGGGGCTCCGTATGCGGTCGGCATGGCGCAGGCGTTCGATGCATCGCTGGACGTGCTTCACGTGGCGCACGAGGAAGAAGTGGAGAATCCTGACCGTTTCAGCGAAATTCAAAGGCAGTTTTATGTAGTGCTCGAAGGACTTGTCGGGCGGCAGGGCGTCGCCATCCGCGAACCGCGCGGCATTGTGGAAGCCGGGTCAGCTCACCAGCACATTATGAAATATATAAGGGAGTTTGGGGTGGACCTGCTCATACTCTCGATTCGCAAGAGTTCGCACCTGTGGCTGCAGTCGCGGATCTCGGGCGCATTTCACATCATCGCCAACGCGCCGTGCCCTGTATTGACAATCACCGGCTAGACAACACGGCACCAGCTATGCTGCTCGGCAAGCCGTTCGCACCCTTCAGTTCTTCGGCTACTTCGCGGAAGCGGCCGGAGCCTGCGGCTGTGGCTTCGACAGCGAGCGAATATAAATGATAAGGTTCCAGACTTCAGTGTCGGAGGCGCGGCCCACAGCTTCGGCAGGCATCTGGCCCTTGCCTTTGCGGATGATATTGAACAGTTCCCAATCCTCCTTGCCAGCGAGAATTTTCGGATCTGTCCAGTCGCTTAGGTTAAGGCTCATGCTGGCAGCTACTTCGGTTTTGCCATTGCCATTATCGCCGTGGCACAAAGCGCAGTCGATGCCGTAAATGCTTTTCGCCTTGGCCTGCGATTCCGGAGTAGGCTTCACGGGATTCTTCCCCGGCCCAAGCTGCGTGGGCTCAACGGCCGGCGTTGGCGCCAGAGCGGGAGTTGGCGTGGTCTGCTGCGGGCTGCGGCCTTGCGTTGGTGCAGAAACGGCGATGATGAGCGCCACTGCGGAAAAGAGAAGAAACGACTTGAACATCACAGTCTCCTCGACAGATGTCAGTAAACGAGCATCTTCATATCGGTTGAAATTCTGCGAGGAATTATAGGCGGATTTTGCGGGAAGGGCTATGACAACCGGAACTAAGCGGTGGGCCAATCGGGATTCGCATCGCCCTGATGGGGGCCGACAGACCCTAGTGCAGAGCTCCGTCGCCCGCGCCTGAGCCGGGCCGGTTCTTACTCAGAAGAAAGGCCAGGACAATTAACACCACCGACATCCACGACAGTTGCATGTACACATCCTGGTAGCCCTGCGTATGCGCCTGGTTGTTGAGCTGGTTATAGATATGGGCCAGCGCCAGGCTGCCGCCATTCGGCCCGCCGGCTCTGCTCGCGAAGAACGTCGTGAGCGCCTGCCGCTGCTGTTCAAAAGCGATGGAGCCCGGCTGCATGGCCTGTTGCAGGTGCTGCTGGTGCCACGTGGTCCGCGTGGTTACTTGTGCGTTGGTGACGGCGATAAGGATGCTGCCGCCGATGTTGCGCACGAAGTTGATAAGGCCCGCCACCTGATTGGACTCGCGCCGGGGCATGCCGACATAAGCGGACGTGGTGATGGAGATAAAGCAAAACGGCAACGGAAACATTTGCACGACGCGCAGCCATGAGGCCTCAGCGAAGCTCATCTGCAGGTTCGTCACCACAGCCGCATAGTGGAAGGTGATGACCATCATCGTAAAGCCAAAGGCGGCAAGCCAGCGGGCGGCAATCTTTCCGGTGGCATAACCGGCCAGCGGCATCATGACGAGCAGCGCCACACCGCCGGCGGTGAGAGCGAGACCGGCCGTGGTTGCGTTGTAGCCCAGCAACTGCTGCGTGAATTGCGGCTGCAGCACGGTATTGGCGTTGAGCACGCCGCCCACCAGCAACATGAGGAAACAGCAAATGGCGAAGTTCTTGTAGCGGAAGAGATGCAGGTTGATGAGCGGGTTTTTATGACGCCACTCCCAGGCAAACAGGCCGACGATGCCGACGATGAAGAGCATGCCACAGAAGCAAATGAAAGGTGAGGAGAACCAATCGTTTTCCTCGCCCTTATCGAGCATGATCTGCAAACCACCCATGGCTGTGGCGAGAAAGGCGAGGCCGAGATAATCCATGTTACGCAGGTGCGAAGGATCGGCTTTGATCCACGGCGGATCTTCGACGAGGCGGGTAACGAGGATGAAGGCGACAATGCCGACGGGAATGTTGATGAAGAAGATCCAGCGCCAGGTAAAGTTGTCGGTGATCCAGCCGCCGAGCGTGGGGCCGATGGACGGCGCGAGCACGGCGACCAGGCCATAAAGGGCAAAGGCCTGGCCGCGCTTGTGCGGTTCGAACGAGTCGGCCATGATGGCCTGCGCCATCGGCTGCATTCCGCCTCCGAACGTGCCCTGCAGCACGCGGCAAAGAAGGAGGATGGGCAGCGACGGCGCTGCGCCGCAAAGGAAGCTGGCGACAGTAAAGCCGCTGATGCAAAGAACGAAGAAGTTACGGCGGCCCATGAGAGAAGAGGCCCAACCGCCCAGCGGCAGCACGATGGCATTCGAAACCAAGTAGCTCGTAAGCACCCACGTTGCTTCATCGGTGCTTGCGCCCAGCGAGCCGCCGATATGCGGCAGCGCCACGTTGGCGATCGAGGTGTCCAGCACCTCCATAAACGCCGCCAGTGCAACGGTCATCGCAATCAACCACGGGTTTACCCTCGGCCTCCAGTGCGTGGGCGCCGGGAGATCGGGATTCTCCATCTGCGCTGGAGGCGTTCCATTGCGCTTGCCCGCAACAGCGGAGCCGGCAGGCGAAGCGGGTAATGTGGTGTCGATCGCGGACAACAGCGGTCTCCTGAATCTCTTTTTTGTTGTGCTTTGACCGGGAAAGTACAGAGTGGTCGAGCGGCGAATGCGGACCATGCACCCGGCATGATGTGATTACTCTCGTTAGATTCACATAGGCGGATTCAGGGTGCAGAGATTCGATGTTGCACTGATTCGAGGCTGCATGTTTTCGAACCGTAGGCGGGAACTGAGGCGCCATCGGCGACGCCGCAGTCTCCCGCGCTCACTCCGCGCCGGGATGTACGTAGACCTGCTGCGGCGCGTCGATCTTTACGTGCGCGCTCACCTTCAAATTGAGGGTCTCCATCTGCGGCTTCGCGCCCATCGGAGTCATGAAGTCCAGTTCGTACTGGTTGTCGAGCCGCCGGTTGATATCTGCGAAGTACGGTTGAAAACTCACCGGATTGCCGAACCCCATCCAGTAGCTGTTGCCGCCGGTTGCCTGAGTGAGCTTGGCCAGCAGATTCTGGCCGTCAGCGGCAGCATAACCCGTGCTGTCGAATAGGTCAGCGTCACGCCAGTAGATCGAGTACACGATTAATCGGGCGCGCACTGCATCGTCGATGGCGGTTTGCACATATGGGTCACTGGGATCGTAGCGAATTTCGTAGTAATCTACGCCGTCCGTCACCATCACCACTTCGCGTCGGGCATCAAGGTCCTTCGATGGCCAGTTTTTCGCCAGATCGGAGAGGCAGAAGTATGGGCTGGCGCTCACGCCGGGCGCGCCCAGCAAAGGCAGATGCAGCTCTTTCGTGGCCGCGGCGTGGTTGGTCGTCAGCGGACCCGCCAATACGGCACGGCCATCCTCCATGTAGGCCACAGCGACTTTCGTGTCCGGAGGCAGTCCCTGAATGAAGTTCGCGATATCGTTCATCTGCGTCCCCAGGCTTGCGCGCGCGCCATCGTCGATCAGGACCACCATTTCCACCTTGCTTTGCGGGCTGCGCAGCTCGGTCCAGCCGGTGATGCTCGAAACCTTGCCGTTCACCCTGGCGTGCAAGGCAGCCTGGGGAATGCCGCCGGGAAGCTCGTTGCCGGAGAGGATTGTAACCACGGCTTGTCCTTGACCCTCTTGGGTCTTATCTTCCGGCAGCGCGGAGGTGGCCAGGATGAGCGCGCAGGCTCCCATCAGGGAAGCGAGTTGAAGTTTGTTGATGCGCATACTGATGCTCCTTTCGAAGCGGATGCCGAGGAGGTAAGCACCGAGACCGGATGAGGGATTCAAGCAGATTCCTAATCCGATAGAACGCTTCTGCACAATCTATTAGATGAAGAGCGCAGAAAACCGTCTCGCAGTAAACCGCCTAAGGAACGCAGCGCGAAGAACGCGCAGGCAGATTAACCTGCAATGAATCAGTAATTTGCCGCGGAAAACAACTTTTGCGTCAATTCCCCATTCAATGGAGCAGTTGCGACGAGCCGCTAATAAAAGAGGTACTTGCGCCAGCGGTCGTCGCTGCGGCCCAGCATGCGCATAATCTGGCGGCTGGTGTGCAGCGAGAAGGGGCGCGGCTCGCGCAACAGGATCATGTCCTCGATCTCGCTGAGCAGGCGGTTTCCCTTGCGGCGGTTGCAGTCGTGGCAGCAGGCCACCAGGTTTTCCCATGTTGAGTTGCCGCCGCGCGAGCGCGGCACGACGTGGTCGAGCGTGAGATCGGCGGGCGGGTAGGCTTCGCCGCAGTACTGGCAGGTGTTGCGGTCGCGCAGCAGGATGTTTTTGCGCGAGAGGGCGCGCGTCTGGTGGGGAATGCGGCGGTATTCGAGCAGACGGATGACTGATGGCATGGCGATGAGCGTGCGCTGCGCGTGCAGCGTCAGGCCATGCTCCTCCTCGGTGCGCGCGATGCCTTTGAGCACCAGCACCAGCGCCCGCCGCGCGCCGCAGATATTGATCGGCTCATAGGAGGCGTTCAGCACCAGGACCGGCATCTGCAGTATGTGAGCGTGGTGGACGGCCCCGTCGCCGGCGGTCATTACGACGGCCTTGGCAATCGCCTTTTGCTTGCGTGCATGAATCATGGCTTTTCCCAACGACATCTCTTTTCCCCTCGTCAAAAAGATGGTTGATTCCGCAAGAACGATGTTTCCGTATTCAATCCAGTCGCATGCATTACCAGATCTGGCGCAGCGCCAGCCAGATCCTCTTTCTCTTCCGCTTGCAGATGAGCGAATCTACGTCCGAAACCGCTTGCCCGTTGGGCCCGGGCCAGCGTAGCGACCCAAACCGAAGCGGCCCCGGCGGTGAGCAGTGCCTGCGCTGCGGCGCGCACCGTGGCTCCGGTGGTGAGAATGTCATCCACCAGCAAAATATGCTGCATGGCTACCCTGGACGGATCGGAGACCGAAAATGCGCCGCGCACGTTGAGCCGCCGCTGGCGGGGCGTGAGCCCGGCCTGGCTCTCGGTGGCGCGCAGCCGCATCAAAGTGCTCGCGGCCAGCGTGAGCCGCCACTCGGGATGGCTCCGGCGCAGAAAACCGAGCGCCTCGCGGGCCAGCGACCGCGCCTGGTTGAAGCCGCGCTGCGTTTGTTTCGAGCGGTGCAGGGGAACCGTCACCACCAGCATCTCGGCTGGAGCCTGACCGTCCAGTTTTGCAATCGCCTCAGCCAGCAACTTGCCCAGTGCACGCGCGACCGGGTGAAGCCGGTCGTACTTGAGCGCGTGAATGGCCTCTCTCATGCGGCCCTGGTAAGCGCCATAAGCAACGGCTTGCACGAACGGCGGCGGGGCCAGGCGGCAGGTTCGGCAAAGCGTTGAAGACGCGGCTCCTGCCGGCGCGTTCAGGGCATCGCCACAGCGTGAACACGCGGCCGCGTCCTGAGCGGGAAATTCCGTCCAGCAAACATCGCAAATTGGCACTGAAGAGAGCCGCGGCAGTGGGGAGCTGCAAAGAGCACAGAAGGCGGGAAGTAGGGCACAACTTAAACTCTCCATGGGACTTCGGAGCACGCGAACCACCGCACGCCACCGCGTTGTCTGGGATGGTGGAAGGTCGTTCGCCTGCGAAACAGAGTCCTTGTGGAAGACGCACCTCACTCGGGGCGCATCATCGAGCCGCCCCTTTGCGCAAAGTATACCGCATTGCCAAGTCAGGCTTCTATTGCAGATGAGTAAATACTACGCCCGCGCAGGGTTGAAGACGGTCAACGCTTCGCGGGGGCTGGGCGCACCTACCCCCCAGGGAAATGGTGCGCTTACTCTGGCTCCGCTCTCTAAGAACCTGTTTAAAAACCTGGGAAGGCGCAAGCAGGGGTTAAAACCCGCCACTCATTTTTCAGGCGTTTACGGCACGCGACCCACCCACTGGGTGTGTGCCCCGGTCGTGCCCTGACATGCCTCGCCCCCAGATCGGGAGTTCTTAGACAGGCTCTAAAACACGCCGGCCAGATAGGCCTCTGCCGGATGCAGTTTTTCCGACCTCGATCCACACGCGGCAAGCACGACCGGCGACAGCGTGATGACGGGGCAGTGCGCGTGCGCCAGCACCTTATAGACCACGCCATGCCGGGTGACGGCAGCGAAGGCCGAAGCGCCCTGGGCACCCAGCACAATCAGGTCCGCTTGCTGCGCATTGCTCTGGTAGAGCAACTCTTCGGTTGGGTCGCCGGGCACGACGATGGTCTGGATTTCAACCTGATTCTGCAGTTTAGAAGGAACCAGCGCGAGCATGCCCGTTTCCACTTCGTCCAGCGAACGGCCGGTCAAAAATTCTGCGCGCTCCTGTGGCCGGATCACATGTTGCAGAATCAGTCGCGCATGATGCTGCGCGGCCAGTTCGGCGGCAAACGCTGCTACCACCGAACTGGCCTCGAGCAGGCTGGCCGCGCAGAGAATGGTGCGCGTGGCAAAGTTGCGGTAGCTTCCATCCACCACTTCGGGGCCAATGATGTAGACCGGCAAGTTGGCCGTGCGCAATACCGCTTCGGCCACCGAGCCCACCAGCAGCTTGCCGATCGGGCCCGGGGAGTGGGTACCCATCACAATCCTGTCGATCTCCCGTTCGCGCGCATAGGCCAGAATCTCATCGGCGGGAAGCCCCGGCCTCACTACAACCTCGCAGGCCACGCCCGCTTCGCGAACTCGTTGCGCGAAAGGCTCCAGATGTTTCTTCTCGCTCCGCGCGGCTGCAGCATAGTCGTAGTAGCGAATGCCCGACGATTCCGACGCAGCGACCACCAGCGTATCGTAGGCGTGAAAGAGGATGAGATCGGAACCGAATTCCCTGGCTTGCGCGAGCGCAAATGCGAAGGCCTTTTCGTTGGCCGGAATCTCAGAGGCAAAGAGGATGGTGGAGGGTTTGCTCCAACCCGGCTTCAGGACGGTTGCCATGGGGAACCTCCTTTAAAGCGTCAAAAAGATTGCAGATCGGGTACACATGTTGCAGTGCTTGGCCGCACATAAAATGGTGATCTTTCTCACATTTCTTATCGGTCTGCGTTACTCCAGACACTCGGCCTTCCAGTGAAGATGCGGGGTGAGCGAATTTCCCTGCAGGTGAGAAAATTGTGTTCCCGTTTCAAGAATTTGTCCAGCGCCCAGGAGCGATCGGGGGCAGATAAAGTGATCTCGATCACAGCCCGGCCTGCATCGAAACTGTTCTTCTGGACTGGAATCGCGGTCCTCGGGAAACGGCTTTCCTTCTCGTGTGCGGCGCCGATAAGTTGTTGCGCTGCCTTCAATTCCTCCTGAGGAAGCCGTTCTGCAACCGGGTGCTGGCTGGCTTCTCCGCCCCGAGCTGCCGTGATTCTGCTGGAGGTCTTATGCAGCCGATGCACAATATTCCCGCCCGCGGCGGAATCAACTATGACGAATCACCGTTTCTCGCCATTTGGGAGGTCACACAGTCCTGTGACCTGGCCTGTAAGCATTGCCGCGCCTCCGCCCAGCCGATTCCGCATCCCGACGAGTTGACGAACGCCGAGGGCAAGGCGCTCATTGATCAGATCGCCGAGATGCATATACCGATTTTTGTTTTGACTGGCGGCGATCCGTTGAAAAGAAAGGATCTCTTCGAGTTGATCCGGTATGCCGCCGACAAAGGGGTGCAGGTTGCGGTCACGCCGAGCGCCACGCCGCTTTTGACGCGCGAAGCGATCTTCAAGATGAAAGAGGCCGGCGTGGTGCGGCTGGGCATTTCGCTCGACGGTTCAACTCCTGAGATTCACGACGCCTTTCGCGGATTGCCGGGCGCATGGGCGCGCACCATCCAGGCCATCGAGTGGGCCAATGAGGCTGGCATCCCGATCCAGGTGCATTCGACGATCAACCGGCAGAATGTGAAAGACCTCGACGGGCTTTGCGACCTCTTCGAGAAACAGCCCATTGTGATGTGGAATGTATTTTTCCTGGTGCCGGTGGGCCGCGGCCAGCTTGACGATCTGCTCTCAGGCGAGGAGTTCGAGCAGGTATTCGGCAAGATCTACGAGCTCTCGCAGCGGGCCAACTTCCAGATCAAGACTACTGAGGCGATGCATTATCGCCGTTACTTGCTGCAGCACAA
>Ga0335085_10008358_pt1 | contig 15805 bp, 10 predicted proteins | sample Lox_Sample_45_FD_206712 | JGI IMG/M metagenome (GOLD analysis project Ga0335085, IMG submission 206712) | Soil microbial communities from Loxahatchee National Wildlife Refuge, Florida, United States - Lox_Sample_4.5 | ecosystem: Environmental > Terrestrial > Soil > Wetlands | place: USA...
CCCCGGACCTCCTTTGGCCTTGTTCTCCCTTGGGCGGGCCTTAACGTCGTTTCGGATTCCATCAGTTCCCTCTTTTCACCGGGCCGCTTGGCGGATTTGGAAGAAGCGGATCATCGTGAAGACGAACAAAAAGGCGAACATCAGCATCGCCATAGCCGAGGCATAGCCCAGGTCCATCGAGCCGAAAGCCGTCTTGTAAATATAGGTTCCGATCACCTCGGTGTAATGCATGGGTCCGCCGTTGGTCATTACGTAGACTTCCGTGAAGATTTGAAAGGCGGTCAGCACCTGGATGATGGACAGAATCCAGACGACGGGGCGCAAGTGGGGCAAGGTGATGTTAAAGACCTTTTTCAACGTGCCGGCCCCGTCCAGTTCGGCGGCCTCGTATTGTTCCTCGGGCAGGTTCTGCAGGGCGGCGTAATAAATCAACATGAACCACCCCGTGTTCTTCCAGACAAACATGATGACGATCGACAGGAGAGCCCAGGTGGAGGTCAGCCAGCCCACCGGCGGGAGGGACAGGGCTTGCAGGATGGAGTTAAGCACCCCAAAACCGTCGTCAAAAATCCATTTCCACAAGTTGGCGGCGGGCACCGTTGGGATCACGAAGGGCAGGAGGTAAAGTACCTTGAAGAGTCCCTTACCCCGGGTGATTTCATTCAAGACGATGGCCAAAAGAACGGGGGGCCAGATGCCCAGGACCAGCGTGAAAAGGGTGAAATAAACGGCGTTCGTGACGGTCTGCCAAAAGAGGGAGTCCGAAAGGGCGCGGGTGTAATTCCCCCACCCGACGTCAACGCTGTTCCCGAGGGGGCTGTAATGGGTGAGGCTGATTTTAAACCCTTCCACCATAGGGTAAAGATAGAAGAGGGCGAAAAAGGCCAGCGCTGGGAACAAATACCAGAAAGCCTGGGCCCGGTAGCTCAAGGGATGCCAGGCCCCTTTCCCGGGACGGATGGGCTTGTCCGGCTCAATGGGCTTATCGAAGATCGAAGCGGTTTTCCGGCGGTCCCTCACCTTCCCGCTTTCCTGGCGCCTGCGGATGAGTTCCTTGGCGCGTTCTTCCACGGTTTCGGTGGACTGTCCCTGCAGGAAAGGAGTTTTCTCGAGGGCTTCGGAGGGCTTCTTTCCCTCGGAGGCCGGGGTTCCGGAGGAACCGGGCGTTCCCAGTTGCTTCATCAGCTCCTTGCGGGTTTTTTCGTCGTCGTGGTTGGGGACATCCTCGATTTCCAGGTCCAGGTCGCCTAAGGGGGCCTTCATTTCCTCGGGGACTGAAATGGGTTTTTTCTTCTCTTCGTCATCGTCATAAATGGAAAAAGGTTTGTAATCAGGCATGAGGGGCTCCTGCCGGGAAAAGACGGGTCATGGGACGACCCCCGTCTTGCCAAAGACTTCCCTGTCCGCTTCCTTGGCCGTAATTAAAAGCAGGTTCTGGGGGTCGGCGTTGGGGTCCAGTAGGATCTCCTGGAGCGGATCCTGATCCAATAGGTCACGGACCTGGGGCCAGCCGTTCACATGGGGCTCCACACGGGCCATATCGATGGCGCTTTGAACCCTTTGAAATTCCGGCACATTGGCGATACTGACGGCGGAACTGAAAGCCCCGGGGTAAATGATCATCTTCAAGTCGTGCATCCGGCCCCATTTCCAGATCTGGTTCAAGGGATCCAGCTCGAAGGCGATCCATTTCCAAGCCGCTTCCTTTTTTTCCGGCGTAGTTGCGGCGTTGATGACGTAGACATCCCCGCTCAAATGGGCGGCCCGGATGCTGGTGGGGCCCGCGGGCAGGGGCGCGATCCCGAAGGTCGGGGGGTCTATTTTGTACCGGCTGATCAAGGCCGGGAGCTGGTTTTCCGTTCCCATGATCATGGCCACCTTGCCCAGGGCAAAAAGATGGAGCAACTCGGTTTCGGACATCAAGACATCGGGCTGGAGGACGTTGTATTTCCAGCGCAAGGCCTTCCAAAAGTTCAAGGCTTCCACGGCCGGGGCATCCCCGAAGGCCGCCTGGGGATGGCCCGTGGGGCCGGTCCGAATCATGTCCCCGCCCGCCTGCCATACGAAATCCTGGAAATACCATGTTTTTGGCACGAGTCCCAGGCCATATTGACCCTTTTCCCGATGGGTTAGGGCGCGGGCGTCGGTGACCAAATCATCCCAGGTAGCCGGAGGAGTTTCAGGATTAAGGCCGGCTTTGGTGAAAAGGTCTTTCCGGTAGAGCAGGAAAAGAAAATAGCTGTCGGCTGGAACCCCAAAGTGAGAATCTCCCACTTTGGTGCTGTCCATTAGGACCGGCTTGATGAAATCCCGTTGGGACCAGTCCTTCAGGTAGCTGTCAACTGGCTGAAGAAAACCCAAATTGGCCAGGGTCTGAATGGCTCCTACCCAGACCTTCACCACGTCCGGCCCTTTTCCGCCGGCCATTACGGTCACGAATTCTTCAGGCTGGTACTGGCGTTCCTCTCCTTCGATTTTGATGTCAGGGTTGGCCTGCTCGAAGCGGGCCACCGTTTCCTCCCAAATCTGGCGGTCCAGTGGAAGGGACTTAGGAGGGACATCCCAGAGGGTGAGACGGGTGATGGTTTTGTCCTGCAAGTCCTTATGGTTTTGCTCCATAAGGTATTGGCTCAGGCCGAAGGCAAGTACGGCCATAAGGAGAAGGATAAAAAGGTTTTTCATTCGCCGGATTGGACCCTGGAGGAAATATCGTCGGGGTTATCTTATCAAACTTAAGGTTGCTTGTGAAAACGAAACAGGCCGCTCAAGCAGGCGGATTTATTGGAGGGTGGTCAAAGTGAGGACGGCGCGGCGTTGAGGATCCTCGGTCACCGCGTTGGGAGAGGTTTTGAGGGGCTCGCGGTCGGAGTAGCCCACGGCATAAATGGCGCTGTCGGCGATACCGAGGGATTTCATCAGGTATTTTTTGACCTCCATAGCCCGGTCATGGGACAAGGTAAGTATGTCGCCCGTTTCGGTGGGCGAGGTATAACCCTTCACCACCAACAAGCTCTTGTTGAGATAGGGTTTGATCGAGGTGGCCGCCTTGTCGATTTCCTTCTTAGCTGAATCGGTAAGGTCCGAGCTTTGCGCGTTGAAATAAACCGTGGTTAAGTTCAGGGTCATTTGTTCTTGACCGGAGGGAGCCTGGTAATCCACCTGCACCGGGATTGGATCGGTCGTCGATGTGTTTCCGGCCTTGTCCGTGGCCGAAAAAACAGCCGTCAGGAAGGTTCCGGGTTCCACCGGCTTGCCTTGATCGGTTACCCCGTCCCAGGCCATGTCCGAGGGAGGCTGGCCAGAAGCACCGAAACCCTTCAAATCCCTATCGTTTTCATCTTTCAAAGTGATTTTCCACTGGGCGATCCCGACCCTGTCTGCGGCGTTCAGGTTGAAATGAAAGGGCTTGTTCGTGCTGAAATCGGCCCAAGGACTTTGGCCCTTCAAAGAAAGCTCCGGCGGTGTGTTGTCCAGGAAAACCTGAAGCGCGTCCGTTTTCAAGGGATTGCCCGCCTTGTCCTGGGCGATCAGGAGGCAGAGGTAGGTGCCGTCGGCCGCCTTGCCGCCATCCATGTTTTTTCCATCCCACTTCAACGTTCGGGGAAGTTTATTTTGTCCCTGTTTCTCATAAACAACTTTATTCGTCGAAGCTTCGCTGATTTCGAAGTCCCAGCTTTGCACGTCGGAAGAACCGCCGGCATTGACGGTGAAATTGACTGTCCTCTTCCCCCTTTTCGCCGACTGGGTGGAGAAATAAACGTCGGAAGTTTGAAGTTCGAAATGGGACCGGGGAGAGAGTATCTCGACCGTCTCAAAATCATCGGAAAGAACCTCGTTTTTCCGGCCGAAGGTTTTGAGCGCGATGTGATATTTTCCCTCAGGCACGGCTTTGCCCGAATCGTTCAATCCGTCCCAGGCAAAAGAGGGAACGAGGGGCCCAGTGCCTGCAAAACGCCGGATGATCAACTGGTGGGGGTCCTGGATGCTCACCAGCCAATGGGCGATGTCCTTGGAATTGTCCCCTGGAAAGGAAACAGTGGTGGTCTTTTGTTTTCCCGAGGGGGAAAAGACAGGGGGATCCACAGCGATGGCCATCTTGCTGAGAGGCACCCCGGAGACCGGTTTGCCCACGTTAGAAGGGGTTTCGACCAGGGCAGAAACGGCCGCGATATTGATTTCGGAAGAGGAAGCAGGTGTGGCGACCGCCTCAGGGTTTTCTTTTTTGCCAGGTTCCTCGAATTGCCAAATGAAAGATAAGAAGTGGGTGGTCCCGGCGCCGGCGGTTGAAGCACGGATGGCATAACTGATTTCGTAGGGCTGGCTGGGATGATAGCCGGCGCCCATCGTGAAATATCCATCGCTATTGAAAAGATCGTCGAAGCCCATGCGGATGGAATAAAACCGGTCGTCGAAAAACCGTTCGGCACCCAGCCTCAACCGGTTATGCTGGTCTGTGGTTTGAAGGGTCTGGTCGATGATGTCGTAGTCCATTTCAACCCGGGTATCGGGAATGGCCTCGTAGGCGGCCCCCAAGACGAAGGTTCGGGTGACGGGTTGTTCAACAGTGTCATTGAACCGCACTTCGGTGTTGGCGTCCTTGACGGCCAAGGCAAAGGAAGCAATCGTTCCCTCCGGTTCTCGAAGGTCATAGGCCAAGCCCAAATCCAGCCCCAACCCCTGTCCACTTTCCAAAACACCCCCGGTTTCAGTGGATAGGGCGAGGTATTTCAGGTTGAGACCCAGGAAAAAATCCCTGTTGGAATTCAGTGGAAGGGCGATGGACCCGATATAGGTTGTGCTCGACCCGGGGGTGTTTGGGAAATCGGAAAATTGGGAAAGGGCAAAGACTGTTCCGTCCTGGAAGGGATACAAACCTGCCATGTTCCATTGGAGGTCTGCCGAGGAGGGGTCGAAACCAAGCCCCATTTGGGCCATGGGGAGGGTGGCCCGGGCGACACCTGCGGGATTCCATTGAATGGCGTGGGTCCCACCGGCAATGGCGGCCACGGCATCACCCATGCCGATGCCCCAAGCATCCTGCTCCATGCTTGCGGCGAAACCAGCGGCGGGCCATAGGATTGCCAAAAGGAAAACGGCAGCTAGGTGTTGTAAAAAGTGTCGTAAATGAAAAGACAACTTCAAACTCCCACTAAAACATGCGGGGAAAAGGGCAATCCCATCGCTGGTTACTACTATAAATCATCCCGAATGGGTTAAAAAGTGCATTATTTTAACGGTTAATGGATGCGGTCGGCCAATTGGTAGAGAACAGAGACCAGGAATCGCCTTATAAATTCGACGGTTAAAATGGCAAAAACAGGTGATAAATCAAGACCGCCCAGCTTCCAGGGCGGCAGGATTTGTCGGAAGGGTTTTAAAAAAGGCTCTGAAATCGCATGGATGGCCCGCACCAGTCCATTATAGGGATCGGCATTCACCCAGGATAAGACAGCCCGGACAATGATGACTAGAATAAGGGCACCCAAAAGTTGATTGATTAGCCAAGCCAAATCCCCTACGAGGGCCCCCAAAGCAAACATTTTTAAGCTCCTTTTGGTTTTGCCGGGGTCAGAAGGACCCAGGTTTTTTCTGAGGCGCCAAGGTATTTTTGGGCGGCCTGTCGCACGTCTTTTAAAGTGACCTTTCGGATCAATTCTGGGAATTTTTCGACCCAAGCGGCTCCCCAACCCGACATCTGGTATCGAGCGTAGGAACTCACCTGAGATCGGTTGGACTGAAAACCCACCTCATACAAACCGATCATGTAGGTTTTCGCCCTTTGGAGTTCTGTTTCCGTAATCTTACCTTGGGCAAAGGAGTTCAGGACTTTCAAAAGTTCCCGCTTGGCGTCTTGGGCTTTCGCCGGTGCACAGCCAAGGTAGATTTGGTAAATCCCAGCGAGGGCTCCGGCGTCGTGGGCCGCAAAAACGCTGTAAGCCAGGCTTTTTTTCTCGCGAAGCTCGATAAAAAGCTTCCCCCCCATGCCGTTCAAAAGGGTGTTCAAGACACGAAAAGAAAAGTAACCACTGGAATTGAAGGATGGCGCCTTGAACCCAACGACAATATTCGCCTGTTGACTGTCGCTACGAAGAGTTACCGACTGGGGTTTGAAGCGGTGTGGCCAAGGCCTCAACTTTTCCGCCGCCTTACTGATTTGCCGGGGGAGGTTGATGTCTAAAAATTTTTTAAGGGCCTTGGGGTCAAAGTCACCTACGGCCACCCAGGTCAGAGGCGACCGGGAAAGGTGGTGCCGGTGCCAAGCGCGGACATTCGCTGCCGAAAAGCGCCCGACCGTTTCAACGGTCCCCATAGGCATGTGGGCATAGGGGGTGGAAGCAAAAGAGACGAGGTCGGATTGGAGCAAGGCATACTCCGACGGATCGTCCTTCAACCTTTCGATTGCGGCAATTTGGAGCTTTTTTTCCTTCGCCACCTCAACATCCAAAAAGGCGGGTTGGTACAGGGCCTCCGTCATCAAATCAAAGGCCTTTTCGAAATTAGGCTTCAGCACGTCCAGCTGTAGGCCCCAATAATCCTTTTCCATGACGGGATCCAAATGGGCGGCGTAGCTCTCGATCTCATGGGAGAACTGGGCATGCCCTTTGTGGGCGGTTCCCTTTTGAAGGCATTTGGTCATGAGGGTCGTGATGCCGTAATTCTTGGGAGATTCCTTCCAAAATCCTCCTGGGACAAAGGCTCCTAGTGAAACCAGGGGCAGGTTTGACCGTTTCTTGGTCCAGAGAACGGAACCGTTCTTGAGGCGTATCATTTGGATTTTGTCTGAACCTGGGCCCTTCCGGTATGGACGGGGTCTGTTCTCAACCATCCCTTTTCGAAGAATCGCCTCCCAATGGGCGGGGTTTTTCTGGACCCTTTGGGCCTTGGGGTGGTAAATCACGAGAGAGGCGCGGTGGGGTTGGACGTAATTATCGCAAACCCGCTTCAAGTCCCCGGCATTGACGGCATCCAAGGCCTTTAAAAAAGCCTCTTCCAACTCGTAACCGCCTTGGAGTTCCCAGAAGCCCAGGGTTTTGGCCTGTCCATCCATGCTTTGCTTCTCGAATATTTTCGAGGCCTTGACCTTATTCTTGACTTTCGAAAGTTCAACCTCCGGAACACCGGACAAGGAGATTTTTTTCACTTCCGCCATCATTTCCCGTAGGCATTTTTCAACCCGTGCGGCATCTGTCAGTCCCTGGAATACGACCGTACCGCCGTATTTTCCCGAAAAATACTCGGAGGCCGCTTCGTCAACGGACTGGGATTTCTCCCGAAGGGAAAGGTTGAAGCGGCTGGCGGCGCCGTCTCCGAGGACGGCGGCCAAGACTTCCAGTGCGGCTGAATCCGGATGTTGGATGGGGACGGTGGGAAAACCAAGCGAAAGATAAATCTGTTGGACATCACCGGCTTCGGTATGGACTTCCAGTCTTTTGGGCTCCCTGTCCTCCATAAAACGTCTGGCGGGGGCCTTTGGCTGGTGAACGGGCTCAAAATGCCTTTGGACCCAACGAAGAATCAGGGGTGCAGAAACATTGCCCACGACCGAAATCACGGTATTCGAGGGCACGTAATGGGTCCGGTAGTAGGCCATGAGCCTTTCGCGGGGGACTTCCTTTAGGATTTTCATGTCACCGATGACAGGCCAATGGTAAGGATTGCGTTTGTAGAGCATTTTGAAAAGAAGTTCCCAGGACCAGCTCCAGGGGTCGTCCTGGCGCATCCGCATTTCCTCGAAAACAACTTCCTTTTCCTTGGCGAGTTCTCCCGCGTCAAAGGTAGAATGAAGATAAGCATCAAACTCGATTTCGAGGGCTTTGTTGATCTTGGAGCTGGGCAAAACAACATAAAAGCAGGTGTGTTCGTAGCTGGTAAAAGCGTTGAGATAGCCTCCGGCGGCCTCCACTTGGCGGGAAATTTCACCTACTCCCCTCTTGGAAGTACCCTTAAAGATCATATGTTCTATCAAATGAGCCATTCCCCGTTCGTCGGGCCTTTCGTCGATAGAGCCGGCTTCGATCCAAAGATTGAGGGAAACCACGGGGGTGGAAGGATCTTCTTTGACCAGCAAGATCGCTCCATTCTTAAGTTTATGGCGGGAAACGCCGTCCGACGCAAAAGTTGATTTAGATTGGGCCATTTGTGGGCGTCCAAAGAATGGAATCATGCGTCATTAAACGATCTGAAAGGAATGGTGCGGAAGGGGGGAGTTGAACCCCCATGAGGTTGCCCCCGCTAGAACCTGAATCTAGTGCGTCTGCCAGTTTCGCCACTTCCGCATGGACCATCGGGTACTTCTGAAGGGCTTGTCTCAAGAAGGGGCGTAGTATAAAGTAGGCTCCAGGCCCTGTCAAGCAACTGGCCTCTCGACAGTTTTATGAGAAAAACGAAACTTCCAGTCCTGGTTACCAGCCAAAGAGTCGGCCTTTTGTCCCCTCCCTTCTGTCAAACTGGAAAGTTCTCACCAAAAATTTTTTAAAGGAAAATTGTGTCTAAAAAACAGCGTCATCAGCGTAATCAAAAGGCTAAAAAATCAAAGAACTCCTTTCATCGGGACACGCTTCACAAGAGCCATGGGTCTTTTCAAAAACACGGGAAAAATCGCGTCTCGCACGACCCTTCCGCCCGCGAACTTATTGGAAAAGTCCAGGCAAATGAGAAGGGTTTCGGTTTTTTTATTCCGGAAGACGGTTCACCGGATGCTTTCGTTCCTCCCCGTGAGATGCGGGGGATTCTGAACGGGGATACCGTTAAGGCAAAGGTTGGAAAGGATTCATTCAAGGAAGGCAAATTCTCCGCGACAATCCTTTCTGTCGTGAAGCGGGCCCACGAGGAGATGGTGGGGACTCTTCTCAAGGAGCGGGGGGAACTTTATCTGAAACCGGATGATTTCCGGGTAACCCAGCCTATTCATTTGATCCGTGGTCCGTTAAAAGGCCAAGCCGGACAAAAGGCCGTTGTTTTAATCACGAAATGGCCTGGCGATGGCCCTATGGAAGGCCGTTTGGTGGAAATCCTTGGATTTCCCGATGAACCAGGTGTGGATATCAAATCCGTCATCCGCAAATACCAATGGCCGGACTTTTTTCCCAAACCAGTGGAATCCCAGGTGGTTGGGCTGCCAGAGAATCCAAGTGAGACGGATTGGCAAGGACGGTTGGACCTTCGGAAAATGCTGGTTATGACAATTGACGGAGCAGACGCAAAGGATTTTGACGATGCCATATCCCTGGAGGTCAGCAAAACGGGAAATTACCAACTAGGAGTTCATATCGCGGACGTGTCCCATTATGTCAAAGAAGGCACACCCCTGAACGAGGAGTCCCAGGACAGGGCCACTAGTCTTTACTTGGCTGACCGCGTCCTTCCGATGCTTCCCCACTCCCTTTCCGACGGCTTGTGCTCCCTCAAGGAGGGTGTGCCCCGGCTAACCTTGAGCGCATTCCTGACCTACAGCCCCACGGGAGAATTCATAAAAGCGGGTTTCGCTCAAACCGTCATTCAAAGCCGTTGCCGAGGTATTTACGAGGAAGTCCAGCAATTCCTGGATGGAACCGGAACACCCGAAATCAACTCCAAGTATGCTCCTTTTAAGGTTCCGCTGGCTGACATGGTGAAGGTTGCAGGTTTTATCCGTAAACAGCGCGAGGCTAGCGGCTCATTGGATTTTGATTTTCCTGAGGTACGGGCCGTTATTGCCAATGGGAAAGTAGTTGATGTCCGTAAAAAGGAACGCCTGGAAACGCACCGTTTAATTGAAGATTTCATGGTTGCGGCTAACGAAGCTGTGGCTACACACCTTGAAAATTCAAAAATTCCGGCTGTTTATCGAATTCATGAGCCGCCTGACGCGAGCGACATCGAGGAATTAACCACATTCTTGGGTGCATATCGGATCCCCTTTAAGGGCATGGATTTCACGACACCCATCGGTCTCCAGACGCTCTTGAAGTCGGTGAAGGGCGGGCCTTACGAGACGGTGGTTTCCAGCCTGGCTTTGCGGTCCCTCAAACTGGCTGTCTACTCCACTCATAATGCCGGCCATTTCGGGCTCGCGTTGAAATCCTATTGTCATTTCACTTCTCCCATCCGAAGGTTCCCGGACCTCATCGTTCATCGAGCCTTGAAAAAGGCATTACAAAAGGAAAAAAACATCAGTCCGTCAAAACCGCTGGATAAAATCGCCCTCCACAGCAGCGAGCAAGAACGCCTGGCCGAAAAGGCCGAGCGGGAAAGCCAAAAAATTCTCCAGCTGCGCTTCATGGAGAACAAGGTCGGCCAAAAATTCGAGGGCCCTGTCCGTCACCTGACGCCTTACGGTGCCTATGTGGAGCTAAACCCCTATGGCATCGAAGGGTTTCTTCCGCTCGAAAACATCAAAGATGACCTCTACTTGTTGGATGCCTCCAACTTGGTCCTAAGAGGCAAGCGGGGGGCGAAAATCCAATTGGGGGACGTCCTCAAGGTCGAAGTTTTGAGCGTCGACATGGTCTTCCAAAGATTGCTTTTGGCGAGGATATATGGCTGAGCGGGCTCCTTCCCTCCAAAATCGAAAGGCTTTTCACGACTATTTCGTCCTGGAAAGCCTGGAAGCGGGCATTGCCTTGGCTGGGTGCGAGGTGAAGTCCATTCGAAACGGGAAGGCCAACCTCCAGGACAGCTTTGCCCGAGTCGAGAAGGGGGAGATATATCTTTACGGAATGCACGTTTCGCCTTACGAGCAGGGCAATCGGTATAATCCCGAACCAACCCGAATTCGAAAGCTTCTATTAAACCGTAGCGAGATTAATAGACTGGCCGCCCGTATCCACGAAAAAGGGCTGACGCTGGTTCCCGTCAAACTTTATTTCAAGAGCGGAAAGGTCAAAATACAACTGGCATTGGCTAAGGGAAAAAACGTCCGGGACAAGCGGGATAAACTGAAGGAGAAGGAAGCCAACCGCGATATTGACCGGGCGCTTCGCAGCCGACAACGCCGGTTCTAGATCCTTTGAAGGGCCTAGGCCTTGCTGGGGTTCAACTTGAGGGTCTTGATGAAATTTTCTTCGGACAGCGGATGGCTGAAAATATAACCCTGCACCTGGTCGCAATCGTGGGTTTTCAGGAAGCTCAGCTGTCCCTCGGTTTCGACCCCTTCCGCCACGACGTCAAGTTTTAAGCTGTGTGCCAAGGCCACGACGGCATTCACGATGGCGGCATCGTTCGGGTCGGTTGTTATGTCCCGCACGAAAGACCGGTCGATCTTAAGGGTTTCCAACGGAAATCTCTTCAAATAACTTAAGGAAGAATACCCCGTCCCAAAGTCATCAAGCGACAAGTGCACGTGCATTTTCTTCAACTCATTGAGTGCCGAAATTGTGTAATCGGCGTTCTTCATGGCAATGGTTTCGGTGATTTCCAGGCCCAAGTATTGTGGATCCAACCCCGTCTCTTGAAGTATTTGGGAAATGGTGGCTACCAGGTTTCGCTGCTGGAATTGCCGTGCCGAAAGGTTGACCGACACACAAACCTTTCCATACCCCGCGTCCTGCCACTTTTTATTTTGAGAACAGACCCTTCGGATAACCCATTCTCCAATAGGCACAATCAAGCCGGTTTCTTCGGCTAAACCGATGAATTCGGTGGGGAAAACCAGCCCTAAATCCGGATGCTGCCAGCGGACCAGGGCCTCCGCCCCGATCATTCGCTGGGTTTTGAGGTCGATTTGGGGCTGAAAATAGACAACAAATTCTTCTTTTTCCAAAGCCCGTCTCAGGCTGTTTTCCATTAAAAGTTGCTTGAAGGCACTCACGTTCATCACTGAGGCGTAGAGCTGATAATTATTTCTTCCCTGTTCTTTGGCCCTGTACATGGCTGTTTCAGCGTTTTTTAGGAGGATTTCGGAATTCTCGCCATCGTCAGGATAAAAAGCCATACCGATACTCGTGGTGACATGGAGATCATGATTGCCCAGTTTGAAGGGAGTGCCCAACAATTCAATGATTTTTTGGGCATGCCGGGTTGCCTCCTCAACGTTGGTCACTTGGGGCAAAAGCAGGGTAAACTCATCGCCGCCAAAGCGGGCGATAGTCTCGCTTTCGCTTAATACTCCTAAAAGTCTTTCTGAAACCGCTACTAGTAGTTTATCCCCCAGGATGTGTCCGAGGGTTTCATTGATGTTTTTAAAACGGTCCAAGTCCAGCACAATAACGCCGAGCATTTGTTTGTTGCGGTGGGCGTGTTTCATGGCTTGTTCCAAGCGGTCTTTGAACAAAGTTCGATTGGGAAGGTTCGTCAATACATCGTAATAAGCCTGTCGACGGATGGTTTCTTCTGCTCTTTTTCGGTCCGTGATATCACGGGCAATCGCCTGAACAAACCGTTTTCCGCCCCATTGGAACACATGTGCGTTGATTTCCACCGGGATTTTCAACCCGCTCCGGGTGATAGTTGCCCTTTCAAAGGTAACATGGTCCTGCTGGAGGAGTTTTTTAAACACCTTCGGAAGGTCATTCAGGTCTTCTGGGGCGGAGATGTCGAACAAAGTCATTCGAAGCAATTCCTCACGGCTGTATCCCAATTTGACGCAGGCAATGTCGTTGACTTCGACGAATTTGTCGAGAACCCCATCGTCGGAGATACCGAACAAAAAAATGGAATCAATAGCGTTATTGAACAAAACGCGGAATTTTTCTTCGCTTCCCCGCAAAGCCTCTTCATTGTGCCTCCGAACGAGGGCGCTGGCGAACATTTCCCCGGTGATTTTAAAAAGGGCCACATCTTCATCGGTCCAATCTTTTTTCGAACGGAGGGTGCTGAAAGTGATGAGCCCAATGAGAGACCCCGCCGAAACCATCGGAACGATCACAATAGACTGGACGCCCCGGAGTCGGAGAAGCTTCTTTTCCGCGGCGGCCTCCTCCGGAAGGTCTTCAGGTGAAGCAATATGGACCACATCCATTTTTTTGAGTTTCTCAGAAAACCATGGATAATCAGCCAGGAAAAATTCCTCAGAGGCGTCATCCGATGGGGGGAGGTCAGCGGCGCCCCATTGGAAGCTGGGCCCGGCCAGATTTCCCTGGCTTTGCAAGTACATCCGGATTCGGTCGACGCCAATGAATTGGCCGATGGATTGGAGCGCATTTTGAATTCCGGCATCAACCTTAGGCGGCGGTAAATTGATAAAGTGGGAAGAAAGCGTGGTGATCAGTTTTTCGAATTCCACCCTTTGACGGAGGGCGGCTTCCATTTTTCTCCTTTCGGTGACATCCAATGCGATGCCGATGACTTCACTCACTTCACCTTTAGGATCTTTGATGGGAGAGAAATGAATTTCAAAAGCCGAGGGCTCTTCTTCAAACAGGACTATGAAATTTTCTCCGGCGAGGGCTCTTCGCAGTCCCTGGATCATTTTGGGGTTCTCGCGGTAAATATCAAAAGCAGACCGGCCCACCACCTTCCCAGGGCTCAAATGGAGGGCTCCCAGGGCATTTCCTTCCGAAAGGGTAAAAAGACCATTGCGGTCCATCGCAAATAAGGCGATGGGTGCGCTGGTCACGACGGTTCGAAGCCGCTCTTCACTTTCGCGCAATGCGTTCTGGGCTTTTTTATGGTCCGTCATATCCGTCACCATGACAACCCGGGCCCTTCGCCCTTCGAAGTCAATCGGATGGGACATGACCTCCACGTCAATAACGTTTCCACTCTTCAGCTTATGCCGCACCATTTCCTTGACGACCGAAAGATTTTCCTTGTATTCGTCCACCCGTTTGAGAAGGTCGGGAACTTCTTGGGCGGGGCGTAAGTCCTTGAGGTTCAGGGACAGGAATTCCCTCTCGGAATATCCATACTTTTGGACGGCGGCCGCGTTTACGGCCAAAACCTTTAAACTATCTAAGTCGTATATCCACATGGGATTTGGATTGCTGTGGAATAAAAGCTTGTATTGGAGCCCTTGGTGAACCAGGACTTCCTTCATTTTTTTCTGTTCGGTGACATTCCGAACGATCGAAATAACCTGATTTTGTGACTGCCCTTTGATGGTATTGACTGTTAATTCAATATCAATCAACTTCCCCGACTTGCCGTAAATAACAGTCTCATATTGACCGGATGTATTATGGCTTTTAATGTGACTATTGATTTTATTCTGAATGGCATCGCGGACCTCTTCCGGAACCATGTCAAAAAAAGAAGGGCGGGAAAGAAGTTCGTCCTCGGAAAATCCCGTAATGCGGCAAAAAGCCTCATTTGCGAAAATAATTTTCGGAAAGTCTAAAAGAACAACGCCCTCGCCGATCTCGCTGATGGCCTTGAGGAGGACATCGTCCAAGAAGGTTTTTAGTTGGTTTGGAACGTTCAAGTCAAACCCCTAAAGGGCTGGAAGTGAGTTCCATCATACTACGAAGAATGACCAAATTCGAGAAAGATGAAAACCTAGAGCTAGTGAATGTAATAATCCGGTTCGTTGCCCGGTTTCCACTTGATATTGCATCCGATCCCGGGTTTTTGGTCCGACAAAGGGGGTTTCCCGGCTAAAGCGGCGTCCAAAGCGGACCGCAAGTCCTTCCCGGTTACTGGAATGTCATTCTTTGGCCGGCTGTCGTCCAATTGCCCGCGATAAACCAGCTTGCGATTCTCATTGAACAAATAGAATTCGGGTGTACAAGCGGCGTGGTAGGCTTTGGCAACTTCCTGTGTTTCGTCGTGACATAGGGGAAAATTAAAGTGCAAGGTTTCCGCCATTTCCTTAAGACTTTTGGGTGAATCATCGGGATAATTTCCCGCATCGTTAGAACTTATGGCAATGATTCCCACATTCTGGGTGCCGTAATCCAACCCGATTTTGGCCAATTGGTCTTGTACGTGCTTAACGTAAGGACAATGGCGACAAATAAACATAACCAATAGAAGCTTGTTTTTAGAAAACTCCACTAGGGAAAGTATTCTGCCCGTAACCACGTCCTGTAATTGAAAATCAGGTGCTTGGGTCCCTAAAGGCAACATGGTGGATGGTGTGGCGGCCATAATCCCTCCTTTTAATTATCTGCTTTTAACTTTGGATTGGTCTGCCTGTTGGGAAACTTCCTGTTGATCAGTTACGTTTTCTTGGGAGCCTGCGGAATTTTGATCTAACTTGTATTTTATTTTTTTATTTTTGTGGCGTAGATGCCGCTTAGAGGTTTTTTTTGCGGGGAGAGAAGCGGTATTAGCCGAAGAGACGTTTTTCAAAACTTCAGAAAACAACGCGTTCACACAAAAAAATGAAAGTACCCCAAAAGTTAATAATCTTTTGCCAGGCTTGATAACGATCATTTAATCCATCCAAACAGGAATTCTCACCAGTTATAGGGGAATATCAAGGTTAGATGCAAGATGCCTTCGGGATGCAAGTGGGTATTTGTGCCAAGGCCTTTGGTGAGTCGTCCGGGAATCGAACCCGGGACACCCACATTAAAAGTGTGGTGCTCTACCAACTGAGCTAACGACTCACCCAAGACCTTAGGCAAGGCTCAAAAAATATACTTTTTGGCCTTGAATTGCAAAGTAAATGATCAGGATTTTTGGAATATCTGGGACCGATCTTGCCCGACAGAGACCCATTGGATGGGGACTTGAACGGTCTTTTCAATTTCATCCAAGTATTTTCGGGCTTCAAGTGGGAGATCTTTCAATTTGGATGCACGGGATAAATCCCCCTTCCACCCTCTCACCACCTTATAAACCGGTTGGCAATCTGCCAGCCGCCGAAGGCTCGCCGGAAACTCACGAATCAACTGGCCCTTCACTTTATAAGCAACACAAAGCTTGATGGTTTGAAGGTAGCTTA
>Ga0335085_10008359_pt1 | contig 15804 bp, 20 predicted proteins | sample Lox_Sample_45_FD_206712 | JGI IMG/M metagenome (GOLD analysis project Ga0335085, IMG submission 206712) | Soil microbial communities from Loxahatchee National Wildlife Refuge, Florida, United States - Lox_Sample_4.5 | ecosystem: Environmental > Terrestrial > Soil > Wetlands | place: USA...
GCGTCCGCTGCGCTGGCGCCGTGCGCGGTGGGATTGGTGAGCGGTTCGATGATCTTCAGCTGCTCGATGACCGAGCCGGGCCACCCGTGTGTGACGATCATCGGCAGCGCGCCCTGGTGCTGGGAGCGGACATGAATGAAGTGAATGTCCAGCCCGTCGATCTCGGTCACGAAGTTCGGCAGGGCGTTCAGCGTGGCCTCGCACTTGCCCCAGTCGTAGCCGTTCCCCCAGTAGCGCACCAGGTCCTGGATCATCGCGAGCCGCACGCCCTGCGAGTCGTCGGTGACCGTCTCGCGCTCGGGCCACCTGGTCGCGTTGACCCGCCGGCGCAACTCGGTGAGATCAGATTCAGGGAAGGCAACCTCGAACGGGCGAATGGCTTCGGTCATGGAGATGCCCCTCCGCGTGTGGACCAGGCAGCAGCCGTCCTGCACACGACGCTAACGCGGTCACTGCTTCCTGACATCACCCACCCGCCACCGCAATTAACTTGCCGCGCGTTGGCCCGGTTGCGTCTAATACCAAGATGGCCAAAGCCCCGCCTGAGTCGCTCGACGTACCCGATGGCCTGCTGTCCCGGATCAGAGAGTCCGACGGCGGCTCAATAGCGCAGGCGGTCGGGGCCAGCCTGGATCATCTGCGGCCGTGGATGCCCTGGGCGACCAGGGAGGCCGCTGACGCACAGGCGCAGCGGGCGCGCTGCCGCGAGGCCGAGCACAGCTGGGACGATGACGCCGAGTACATCTACGTGCTGCGGGCTGAGCCCGCGGGGCCGGTGATCGGTTCCTTCGGCCTGCACCGGCGCATCGGCCCGGGCGCTCTCGAGATCGGCTACTGGATGCACGCCGATTTCACTGGGCGCGGGTATGCCACCGCCTGCGCCGGGGCGCTGACCCAGGCCGCACTGGCCCTCCCCGATATCACCCGGGTTGAGGTGCACACCGACGAGGCCAACACCATCAGCGCGGCCATCCCGCGCCGGCTGGGCTACCGGCTGGACCGGGTTGACGAGCGTCCGCCCGATGCCCCGTCGGAGTCCGGCCGCCTGCAGATCTGGGTCATGGAACGTGCCGCAGGCCCACGAAGCCCACCAGGCCGGCCGCGGCCAGGATGACGCTGGCCAGCAGCAGGGCCAGCCCGAAACCGTGGTGGAAGGCGGACGCCGCCGGGTCCAGGGCATATCGGCCCACCGATGCGGCGACGGCGTGAACCTGGCCGCCCGCCTCGTCGCCGCCAGCCTGCGCCGCGCTCTGCCGCCCGGCTGGCGGGAACGACGCGGACTGCCGGCGCCAGTCGGCCAGGATCACGCTGGCGCCGATGGAGCCCAGGATGGCCAGCCCCATCGCGGTTCCGATCTGGCGGCAGGCGTTGAACAGGCCTGACCCGATCCCCGAAGAGCCCTCGGGAACCTCGGCCATGGCCGCGGTCGAGCCCGCCGGGACCATCAGGGCGAAGCCCACCCCCACCAGGACGTAACAGGCGGCGGGCCAGGCAAACGGCGTCGCCGTCGTCACCCGGCTCATGCCGAACACGCCGACGGCGGCGATGACGCAGCCCCACCCGACAGCCGAGGCGACCGGCAGCCACCGCTGCAGCCATTTCCACATCTGGGCCACGAGAAAATACGGAATACAGAAGAAGAGCCAGGATAGGCCGGTGCGCAGCGCCGACCAGCCCTCGATATTCTGGAAAAATAGCGTGACGTAGTAAATAAATCCCGAAAACGCCAGATAGGCCAGCAGGTACACGGCCGATGCCCGGGAAAAACTCGGGGTCCGCAGCAGCGACGGGGGGACCATCGGGGACGCGGCCCGGTGCTCCCACACCCAGAAGGCGGCCAGGACCGCCACCCCGGCGCCGACGCAGGCACCCACCACAGGCGAACCCCACGTGACGTCCGCGGAATCGACGAACCCAAACGTCAGCAGGAGCAGACCCGACGTACTCAGCGCGACGCCCACGCTGTCGAAGGGGCGGGGCACGGGCTCGCGGGACTCCGCGACCGCTACCGCCGAGACGACCACGGTCAGCACCCCGATCGGGACGTTGACCCAGAAGATCGACGACCAGGGGAAGACGCTGAGGAGCAGTCCGCCGAGCACGCTGCCGCCCGCCACGGCCAGGCCGCTCACCGCGGCCCAGAGCCCGATCGGGCCCGCCCTGGCCTCCGGCGGATAGGCCTCGGAGATCAGCGACAGGGTCAGGGACGACATCACGGCGCCGCCGATTCCCTGGACCACCCGGAAGCCGATCAGCATGCCGCCCGAGACCGAAAGAGCACAGCCGGCCGAGGCCAGGGTGAAAACCACGACACCGGCCAGGAACACCCGCTTGCGCCCGAAATGGTCCCCCAGCGCGCCGCCGAACGGGATCAGCGCGGCCAGCGCCAGGGCATAGGCACTGACCACCCACTCCAGCCCCGCAGGCGAGAGGCCGAGCTCGTGCTGCATGGACGGCAGGGCCACGCTCACGATCAGGACATCGAGCACCATCATGACCTGAGCCGCGCACGCCACCGTCAGGGTCAGCCGCTGCCCCAGCCTTCCCCCCACCGTCATGACCCGCCCGCCTCCCGCGACCACCCGCCGTCTGCGCCCCGGCGTAACCATTACCCACCGACACCCCGCCGCGCACGTTGGCGTCGTGGGTGGCGGCCGCCCTTGTGCGGTGAGTTGGTGCACGTGTTTGGTACAAACCCACCGCGTAAGCCCGGGCGCGGTGGTGGTGTGACTGACGGGGGCTCCCGCTAGGACGGCTGGGCTAGGTGTCGGTGCATGAGGGCCAGTGGTCTGCTGCCCACTGCGGCCAGCCCGGCCACCCGGCTGGCGGGGCGGGGATCTCACCGCCGCCGAGTTCGGCGGCGTCAGGGACCTGGAATTGCTCCCGCCACGTGTCCACGTCGGCCTCGGTCATCGGGTATGTCTGGTCGGGTGTCGTTTCCTGGCGGTGGGCGATGCGGGCGAGCTGGACGTCTTTGTCCACGGGCAGGTAGACCACCTGGCAGGCGGCCCCGGCCGCCCGGGCCAGCCAGCGCAGGGCCGAGCGTTCATCGCGGCCCGAGAGCCCGTAGTCGAGCACGACGCTGGTCCCCAGCCGCAGTGCCTGCAGGGCGACCGAGATGAGCCGGCCTTCGAGCACCCAGCGCTTGCCGCCGGCCATCGAGTCGCCGAACAGCGGGATCATCCACTGATCCGGGGTTAGCCGCAGCGCCTGGTGCGTCGCGGCGAGCTCTCTGGCCCGGGTGGTCTTACCGGCGCCAGGGAGCCCCACCATCAGGATCAAGGTGGCGGGACGCGGACCGGGACGCTGCGGCTGAGACATGACTCCCCTGATCAGGCAGGATGGCCCGGCAGCACGCGAACACGCGGGTGACTGCCGACCGGACACTGATCGGGCGGTACGTCCTGGCCCTGCCCCGGCAGGGGGCAGGCGATGAGGCCACGGTTACCGCGGCCCCGGTACCGCCGCTAAGCGGCGGTACCGATGGACATGGGAGCACAGCAGCACATGCGTTCACCCTAGCCGCACAGCGCCGGTCGTTCAGGGGCCAGCGGTGAGGTCGTCGGAGCGGCCGGCGGCCAGGCGTGGCCACTGGGCGATGGGCCGACCGCCGGGCCACTGCGGGGCTGGGGGCCAGTCGGGCGGCCCGGCTGCGGTGCGCGTGATCGTGCACTGCTGGGGCCAGCCGGGGGGCGAGTCCTCCCATGACTCCTGGCGGCCATACACGGTGAGGTCCATGAGCGCGTAGCTGTAGTCCAGGGCCTCGGCCCCGCGCCGGGTGGTCCAGTACGTTTCGAAGACGCGGTCGCCCTCCCGCAGGTAGCAGACCAGGTGGAACAGGCCGGCCTGGCGCCCGGTCAGGAGCGTGCCCACGGAGTCCTGGGCGGAGTACCAGGGGATGTCCCAGCCCATGAAGTCGCGGTAGCGGGCGCTCTCGCCGTAAGGGCCCTGGCAGAAGACCGCGAAAGTGATGTCGCGGGAATGCAGGTAGGACAGCTCGGTGACCTGGGTGGTGACCCAGGTGCAGCCTTCGCACTGCTCGGGCGCGGGCCGGCCCGGATACCACATGAAGTAGTAGGCGATGAGCTGCCGGCGGCCTTCGAACGCGTCCAGCAGGGTGACCGGGCCCGGCGGGCCGGTCAGCGTGAGGCTGGCATCCACCTCGACCATGGGCAGGCGCCGGCGGGCTGCGGCGATCGCGTCGCCCTCCCGTGTGTGCGCCTTCTCCCGTACGCGCAGCCGGTCCAGTTCAGCCTGGAACGTGGCCCGGTCGACGGCCGCTGGCAGGCTCGGTGACTCATCCGTCATGACCGTCTCCTGACTGTCAGCGGAACTGGGTGAGGGACAGGACGTTGCCGTCCGGGTCGGCGAACCAGGCCACCCGGTCGCCGCCCGGGGTGGTCCAGATCCCGTCGCTGTCCTGGTTCATGCCGTCGTAGTGGTGGAACTCGACGCCCCGGCCGGCCAGCTCACGGACGGTCGCGGTGATGTCGGGCACCCGCCAGCCGAGCACGGTGTACCCGGGGTTGGACGCCTTGGGCACCGCGGTCACCCGGAGCATGGTGCCATGCGCGTCCAGCACGCAGGCGAAGTCATTCTGCTCGGTCACGGCAAGGCCCAGCGTCCCCGCGTAGAACGCCCGGGCCCGGTCCAGGTCGGCCGCGCCCACGAACGCGATGACCTCGCTCGACTCCAGCATGGGTCCTAGAGTGCTCGGGTGAGAGCTGTGGTGCAACGAGTGAGCCAGGCCAGCGTGTCGGTAGATGGGCAGGTTGCCGGGGCTATCGGCGAGCCCGGGCTGATGGTCCTGGTCGGGGTGACGCACGACGACACGCCGGCCCAGGCGGCCAAGCTGGCGGCCAAGCTGTGGGGGCTGCGCATCCTGGACGGCGAGAAGTCCTGCTCCGACGTGAACGCGCCGCTGCTGGTGATCAGCCAGTTCACGCTGTACGCGGACACCCGCAAGGGCCGCCGGCCGACCTGGCAGGCGGCCGCGCCCGGCCCGGTCGCGGAACCGCTGGTGGACGCCGTGGCCGCGGCACTGCGCGGACTGGGCGCCCGGGTGCAGACCGGAGTGTTCGGCGCGCACATGATGGTCAGCCTGGTTAACGACGGCCCGGTCACCGTCATCCTGGAGATGTGAACCGGGCCGCCGGTGCTAGCCGCCGGATGGGCGGCGCCAGATGTCCCGCTTGTGCATCAGCTCGATCTGCTGGTCGATCACCTCGCGCCGGTAGTCGGCGTGCTGGTACGGCGCGCGGTCCAGGTACAGGTTCTTGGGGTAGACGGGCTCCTCGTAGATGATCTGGTACTGCTCGGTGGTCAGGTCCTTGACCCAGTTGTCCCACTGCGCGCTGGCCCGGAACCGGCGCAGCGCCTCCACGTCGATCGTCCCCGCCACCCAGGACGAGCCGCCGCTGTAGTCGTGCCGGCCGACGATCTGCCCGCGGTAGTCGATCACCGCAGACCCCCCGCCGAACGTATCTATGGGTACGTCGGAATCGGCGTTAAGAAAATATGTCCCTACATTGCAGGCGATGAGATACATGTTGTTATCCAGGGCCCGGGCCCGGTTCTGGATCTCGAACAGGCCGTTGCCCACGTGCGGGTGCGGGTACGGGCCGCGGTAGACGACCTCAGCCCCGTTCATGGCCAGGCCGCGTGCGTTCTCCGGATAGGAGCCCTCGTTGGCCATCAGGAAGCCGAGCCGGCCGATCTCGGTGTCGGCGACCGGGTAGAACGCGTCGAGGTTGCGGCCGTACAGCTCGACCCAGCGGTCCCACACGTTGTGCGGGGTGACCGAGTGCTCGACCGGCAGCAGCGGCACGACCTTGTGGTGCCGCAAGATGACGTCGCCTTCCGGGCTGAGGATGAAGCCGACGTTGAAGAACCGGCCGGGGAATTCCGGGTGCCGGGCCTTGGCCTGGCCCATGACGAACGCGTTCCACTGCCGGGCCAGCCCGCCGAGGTAATCCGTTTCCGGGCCGGGCACGTCGATCGCGCACTCCCGGGCGAATTCCTCGTGGTCCAGGTCGAGGACCTCGTCGTTGAAGCCTTGCAGCGCGCCTTCGGGAATGGCGATGAGGCGCACCGGCAGGTCCAGGCTGGACAGCCAGGAGGCCGCCTTGATGAGGTGCGACAGGTGCTCCAGATTGGTGGCGATCTCCGCGCGGCGCCGGATGCCGCGCATGGTGGGCACCAGGCCCAGGGCCTGATAAGGCTCGATCATGGCGGATCCCTCCGGCCCGCGGCCACGCTGGCGCTCGTCCCGGGCTGAACCCGTTCTATGCCTAACGCCAGCGCCTGGCTAGTGCGCCCGCGCCACGGCGATGATCTCCGGGCTGGCCGGGCCGGCCGGTGACTGGTCCCAGTCGCCGTACCAGGTGACGTCGGTGAGGCCGGCCCCGGCCAGGTAGCCGGCCACCTCGGCCTGGTCCATGAACCGGAGCGTGTCCGGGACGGTGACCTGCTCCTCACCCGGGAACTGGATGCACGTCTCGTAGGTGACCAGCGGGCCGGTGACGGAACTGATGTCGTAATGCACCTGGGCCGGGCCCGCCCCGGTCTCCACCTGCCGCCGGGTTTCCCCCGGGGACCAGTACTGCCATTCGCGGACTCCGGGATTCCGGGTCTCGAACGCGAGCCGCCCGCCCGGGGCCAGGTGCCGGCGCAGATTGCCGAGGGCGGCGCGGACGTCGCCGTCGCTGAGCAGCAGCTGGAACACGTGGCCGGTCATGACGATCAGGTCGTAGCGGGCAGGCTCGGACAGGCCCGCGGCGTCCGTCTCGATCCAGCGCACCTGGTCGCCGCCGGGCCTGGTGCGGGCCACCGCCAGCATGGCGGCGGCCGGGTCCGCGCCGGTCACCCGGTGGCCCCGGGCGGCCAGCGCGCAGGCCAGCACGCCGGTGCCGCAGCCCACGTCGAGAATTTCCTCGGGTGGCTGGCCGGGCAGGCTGAGATAGAACTCGGTGTCGCCGCCCGGCGGGTTCAGCGCGTCGTACAGCGCGGTCAGCCGGGTGTCGGCGTAGGCGGCGCTCAGCTCGGGGCTCATCCGGTCAGCTGCTCGGCGGCCAGCAGCCGGGCCCGGTTCTCCGCCTCGGGCGGCAGCCCGAGCGCGGCCCGCCGCTCGTCCAGCTGGTCCGGATCGCGCACCTTCCACAGGTTCAGCTGGCCGTCCATGATCAGGTACTGGGTGCCGTAGACCTGTGCTTCGCCGCGGTGCATCAGCACCCGGTCGGTCAGGTAGGCCAGGTCCCGCGGCGCGGCGTCGCCGCGGGCGACCGCGTCTTCGAGCAGCGGCAGGCACTCCTCCTGGAACTCGGCGGGCGCGTGCTGGGCGAGCAGCCAGGCGGCATGCGCGCCATCCGGCCCGGCCAGCGCGTACCCGGGCCAGCCGCAGGTGGCCACGATCTCACGCATCCGGGCCGTGTTGGCCCGGTCGACTGGCGCGATGACCTGCTCCCATCGTTCGTCCCGCAGCGCGGGCGGCAGTGACTTCCGTGCGGTCTGGTCCCGCTCGGCTCGTGCCAGCAGTTCGGTGCGGAGTTCCTCGTTCATGCTTCCCCAGCTCCCCGGTTCACGGAGGGCCACTCCCCACCCGCCACAGTGGCACGCCGGCGGCGCCGCAGCCAGCGAATATCCGGGCAAACCCGGCGGAGCAGGCGGTTCGCCCCCGTGCGGGATGCGGTGCGGAGATGCGGTGCGGCGGTGCTGTGCGACGATGCCTGGATGACCGGCCCCGTGGAACTCCGCCCAGGCTCGCTGGCTGACCTGCCCGCGCTGGAACCCCTGTGGGTCAGCGTGCACCACCACCACGCGCAGTCCATGCCCGAACTGGCGCCCTACGTGGACGACACGCAGACCTGGGCGGCCCGCAGCCAGCTGTACCGTGAGCTGCTCGGCAAGCCGGGCACGATCCTGGTGCTGGCCAGCGCGGCCGGCGGGCTGGTCGGCTACGGCCTGGCGCACGTCATGCCGGCCGCCGGGACGTGGACCGCGGACACCTGGCAGACCGGGGCGCAGATCGGCGAGATCGAGTCGCTGGGTGTGCTGCCGGCCTGCCGCGGCCAGGGCATCGGCAGCCGGCTGCTCGATGAGCTGATCAGCCGGCTGGCCGCGGCCGGCGTGCACGACCTGGTGCTCGGCGTGGTGCCCGGCAACACCGCCGCGATCCGGCTCTACGAGCGCTACGGGTTCCGCCCGACGTGGAGTTACCTGTCACGGTTCGCCGGCCGGTAGCGGCCTTCCCAGATTGGTGCAGCAAGTCCGGGCCGACCCGGGCGGCGCACCGGTGCCGGCCAAACTGAAAGCGCTGCTGCGCATCGCGGCTGCGGTGCAGCAGAGCGGGTTGGCGGTGACCGGGGACGAAGTGGCCGCGGCCCGCGCCGAGGGCGCAACCGACCTGGAGATCCACGACACGGTGCTGATCGCCGCATTGTTCTGCATGTTCAACCGGTACGTGGACGGGCTCGGCACGGTGGCCCCGGGCGACCCGGCCCAGTACGCCGCCGGGGCGCAGCGTCTGGTCACCCAGGGCTACCTGCCGCCGGCCCGCCCGGCCGATACCGGCTAGCCGGTCAGCGCGTAGAGGCAGCCATCCCAGCAGGCCTCGACGTGCGGCCGCGTCCGGCGGCGCCCACTGATAGCCCGCCCGCTACGCTGGCCGGGGTGAGCTTCAACGTCAGCGCGGACAGCTACCTGCGGTTCATGGGCAAGTACTCGGAGCCGCTCGCGGTGCAGTTCGCGGGGCTGGCCGGGATCGGCGCCGGGCTGCGGGTGCTGGATGTGGGCTGCGGCCCCGGCGCGCTCACGGCCGAGCTGGTGCGGCGGCTGGGCCCCGGCGCGGTGCGCGCGGTGGAGCCGTCGGCCTCGTTCGTCGCGGCCGCGCGGGACCGGCTGCCGGGGGTGGACATCCAGCAGGCCACGGCCGAGCAACTGCCGTTCCCTGACCAGACCTTCGATGCCGCGCTGGCCCAGCTGGTCGTGCATTTCATGAAGGACCCGGTGCAGGGCCTGCGCGAGATGGGCCGGGTGACCAGGCCGGGCGGCACCGTCGCCGCCTGCGTCTGGGATCACGGGGCCGACCGGGGGCCGCTGGGAGCGTTCTGGCAGGCGGTACGCGAGCTGGATCCAGGCGCCCGTGACGAGTCCAGGCTGGCGGGCGTCCGGGAAGGGGATCTGGCCCGGTTGTTCGGGCAGGCCGGGCTGGGCCAGGCCGAGGTGAGCACGCTGACCGTGCGGGTCCGCCAGGCCAGCTTCGGCGAATGGTGGAACCCGTTCCTGCTCGGCGTCGGCCCGGCCGGGACGTACGTGGCGTCGCTATCCCCCGAACGCCAGGCCGCGCTGCGCGAGCGGTGCCGGCGGCTGCTGGCGGCCGACCCCATCGAGATCAGCGCCACCGCCTGGGCGGCGGTGGCGCGGCGCCCGGCCGATTAGCGGTGTGCACCAATCCTTGACCCACCCAGCCGCAGACCGGCATGCCCCACCCGCACCTCATGCCGGTATCAGACTTTTTCCGGCCGGGCGGTCCATCTGGGGCGGTCCGGTTCGTCGTCTGGGCGAACCGGCCAGAGCGGCCGGGCCGACCCGGCGAGGAGCGAACACGATGAGCCCGTACGCGATCTACCAGATGGTCCAGTCCGAGCAGGCCGCCGAGCGCGCCCACTGCGCCGCCTACCAGCGGCAGGCGGACGCGCAGGTCGGTGAGCTGGCCGCGGCCATGGCACAGTGTCTCCGGGGCCTGCGTTTCCGGGGCGGGCGCGGGCTGGGACGCCCGGCCAGCGCCATGCGCTCCGCGCTACGGCGGGGCCGCCGAGGAGGAGCCGTGATGGATCAGTGACCGGCGTCGACGCCGCGATCGCGGCGGCATTCCACGAGGAATGGGGGCGGGTGGTGGCCACGCTGATCCGGACGACTGGCGACTGGGACCTGGCCGAGGACTGCGCCCAGGACGCGTTCGCCCAGGCGGTGCGGAGCTGGCCGCGGGACGGGATCCCGCGGCGGCCCGGCGCCTGGCTGACCACGGTGGCCCGCAACCGGGCCCTGGACCGGCTGCGCCGCGGCAGCACCGAGCGGGCCAAGCTGCACCAGGTGGCCACGCTGGCCGGCCAGGGCGGCCAGGGCGGTGAACCGCCCCCGGGCGACGGCGATGACGGCACCGGGTTCCCCGACGACCGGCTGCGGCTGATCTTCACCTGCTGCCATCCGGCCCTGCCGCTGGACGCCCGGGTCGCGCTCACCCTGCGCACGCTGGCCGGGCTGACCACCGCGGAGATCGCCCGGGCGTTCCTGGTCCCTGAGGCGACCATGGCCAAGCGGCTGGTCCGGGCCAAACACAAGATCCGCAACGCGGGCATCCCCTACCAGGTCCCGCCGCCGCACCTGCTGCCGCAGCGCACCACCGGCGTGCTGGCCGTGCTGTACCTGCTGTTCAACGAGGGGTACGCGGCCAGCGCCGGGGAGAACCTGATCCGGGAGAGCCTGTGCCTGGAGGCCATCCGGCTGGCCCGGGCGCTGACCCAGCTGATGCCCGGCGAGCGCGAAGCCAGCAGCCTGCTGGCGCTGATGCTGCTCCAGCACTCCCGGCGGCTGGCCCGGGTAGACACCGCCGGGGACCTGGTCACGCTGGAGGACCAGGACCGGACGCGGTGGGACCGGGCCGAGATCGGCGAGGCCTTCGCCGTGCTGCAGGCCATCCCGCCGGCCGCGCCGCCCGGGCCGTACCAGGTGCAGGCGGCGATCGCCAGCCGTCACGCCGCCGCGGCCGATCCGGCCGGCACCGACTGGGCCACCATCGCCCGGCTGTACGGGCTGCTGGCCGAACTGGTCCCATCCCCGGTGGTGGAGCTGAACCGCGCGGTGGCCGTGGCCATGGCCGACGGGCCGCCGGCCGGGCTCCGCCTGCTGGACGCGCTGGACCCGGCCGGGCTGGCCGGCTACTACCTGCTCCCGGCGACCCGGGCCGACCTGCTGCGCCGCCTCGGCCAGCGGGACGCCGCCGCGGCCAGCTACCGGGAGGCGCTGGCCCTGGCGCCGTCCGACGCCGAACGCCGGTACCTCGGCCGGCGGCTGGCCGAGGTGACCGGCGCGGGCTAAGGCCGCACCAGCGGCCGCAGCTCGAACGTGCCGATCCGCGCGGTCGGGTGGCGCGCCGCGACCTCGACCGCCGCGTCCCGCCCGGCGCATTCCAGCAGGTCAAACCCGGCGATCTGCTCTTTGGTCTCGGCGAACGGCCCGTCGCTGACCAGCACCTGACCGTCGCGCACCCGCACCGTCACGGCCTCACCGGAGGGCCGCAAATGCCCCCCATATTTCTTAACGCCAGTGCCTTCCATCTCGCTTACCCAGGCCTCCATAGCCTGCTCGGCAACCGAGCCAGGAACACCGGGATCGTCGGCGCGCTCGAACGTCGCGGCCTCGTCGATCCGGTGCAGCATCAGGAACCGCATCAGTGGTCCCCGTCATCGAGCCAGAACGGGCGCAGTTCGAGGGTGCCGATCCGGGCCACCGGGTGCTTGGCCGCGACCTCGATGGCTTCGTCCAGGTCGGTGCACTCCAGGATGTCGAACCCGCCGATCTGCTCCTTGGTCTCGGCGAACGGGCCGTCGCTGATCAGCACCTCGCCGCCGCGGCGGCGCACCGTGGTGGCGTCGCTGACCGAACGGAGCGCGTCGCCGGTGACCCGCACCCCGCGGCCCTCCATCTCGGCCACCCAGGCCATGGTGGCCTGGTCCATCTCCGCGCTTTCCGCGTCGCTGAGCTGCAGATCCTCGGCCACGCAGACCAGCATCAGGTACCTCATCGGTCCTCCTTCGTGATAGCCAGCGCCGGACGGCTGGCTCGTCCTCACGACGAACCGGACCGGCCCGGATGGACACCCCAGGCAGTTAACTTGGCCGGCCTGCCGGCGGCCAGCAGGCCCTGGTAGTCCTGCCGGCAAGCCGCGCAACTGTCCAGGTGCACCCGGACCGCGGCCAGGTCCCGGCCGGGATCCCCGCCGCTCAGCTCGCTGCTGACGTAGCCGTCCACCTCCTGGAAAGTGACCTCACAGCCCGCGTCCCCGGGGGTCACCGCCAGCAGCCCGGCCAGGCTGCTGGGCCAGGCCGGGGGCAGCGGGCCCAGCGGATCAGGATTATGCCCGTCCGCGGCCAGCCGGTCACCCAGCCGCCGCCGGGCCTCGAACATCGACTTGTAGATGGCGCTGCGAGTCGAGCCGAACTCCAGGGCCAGCACGTCGACCGGCACGCCGCCGAGCTGGACGGCCTGGAACACGATCCGCTGCTGCTCGGTCAGGTCGCGCTCGACCCCCTGGCGGAGCGACCCGAGGACGCCGTCCTGGCCCGGCGCCGCGGCGGCCAGCCGCGCCACCCACTCCCCGCCCGCCGCGGGCACCGCACCGGCCCGCCACTGCTGCTGCGCGATCTTCGTGGACACCTCGGCCATGACGAACTTGCCCGCCCAGATGGGGAACGGGACGCTGCTCCGCTCACCGAGATCGGCGACGATGGCGGCCAGCGCGGAGGTCGCGGCCTCACGGGCCAGCCCGCCGGCCTCGGCCCCAGGCGGCAACTGGTCCCGCCTGCGGTCCAGTTCCGCGCGGGCGGTGTCCAGCAGCACCTCCCGCAGCCGGGCCACCGCCGTTCCGGCCGGCTGCCCCACCCCGCCGTGGTCGTCCGCCCATGTGTCCGCGTGCGTATCCACCGCACCCTCCCCCTCCCAGGCCCCAGAGGACGAGTCAAATCATGGGCCAATGATCCCGCAATGACTGATAAAGCGCTCCCCCAGCCCAGCAGATCCGCCTACCGCGCGGCGGTGGTGAGCCGCTCTCCCTTGCGCTTCTGGTACTGGCCGTAGCCGAACGTCCAGGCGATCAGCACGGCGGCCACCGCGTACGGCATGACCTTCGAGACGGCCAGCGCGGTGCCCGTCGAGGTGCTCTGCACGATGACCACCCGGGCCACGGCCTCGGCCAGGTAGGCGATCCCCCAGACCGCGGTGATGACCCGGAACACCCGCCGGAACTCCGCGTACTGCCACAGCCCGGTGAACTCCTGGCCCTTGGGGGTGCCTGGGCCGGTGAACTCCACCGCCAGCCGGTACATCAGCGGTTTCGGCGTGCCCAGTGAGCCCAGGCAGATCACCCCGAACACCGCGGTGGGCACCGAGCCCTCATCCAGCACCAGCCGTGCGTTGTGGCTGACCAGCCCGACCACCGCACCCACCGCGATTCCCGCCAGCACCAGGACGCCGAGCGCGTCCACCCGGCGATGCTGGATGATGCCGATGGTCACCCCGATGGCCGGGAACACGCCGCTCAGCACGAGCGCGCTCACCGGGCTGAACCCGGCCGGGCGAAGCAGGTTGTAGGCCAGCAGCGGCCCGGCCACGTCGAACACCGCGATCATCGTGATCGACCGCAGCCGCCTGGACTCCACGGCGCCTAGACTATAAGTCGATTCGACCTAACGAAAAGGCCCGGCGGAGCACCCGCTGACCCTGACCCGACCGAAGGTGCCGCGTTCATGCCGCGATCTCAGCTCACCAGCTTCGAGCACGCGCTGCTCGGCATGATCTCCACCCAGCCCGCCAGCGGCTATGACGTCAAGCGCCGTTTCGCGACCAGCCCGATGGGCGTGTACCAGCCCAGTTCCGGCGCCCTGTATCCGGCGCTGGAGCGGCTGGAACGGCGTGGGCTGCTCCGCTCGGAACCGCTCCGGCCGGCCGCTGGCGGGCGGCCGCGGCGGGTCTACCGGCTCAGCCCGGACGGCCAGGAGGCTCACCTGGCCTGGGTGCGTGAGCCGGTGCGGCCGGAGACCGTGGCCCAGGATCTCGGCATACACCTGCTGCGCTTCGTGATGATGGCGGACGTGCTGCCCCCGGACGAGGTGCTGGGGTTCCTGGCCAGCCTGCGGTCCGCGCTGGCCAGTTTCGTGACCGGGCTGGAGCACGCCAGCGCGGACCCGGGCCTCGGCGCGAACATCGCGGCCCGGCTGGCCGTCGAGCACGGCCTCGCGGTGCACCGGGCCAGCCTGGCCTGGACCGAGCAGGCCGCTGCCGCGCTGGCCGCCCGCACCGCAGCCGCCGAATAACCCCGCTATTGGCCGCACTCTGGCCGCTATTACCGGTTTGACCTGCGCCGGCGCGGCGTGCGCGCAAATACGGATGAATATGTGATTCTGGTTTCCCGTGAGCTGGAATGCAGATATCCGCACCAGATCTGGCAAGGCGGATTCGCGTCGGCTCATCCTGATACCGGCAGCCGCGGCGCTGATTTTCATCGGCCTGGGCGTGGCCTGGCTGGGCCAGGGCGCGGCCGCCGCGGCGGCCGGAACGCCCGGCGTCGCCTGGGCCCTGTCCCCGGCCACGAACACCGTGACGGTGCGGCTCACCCCAGGTGCCGGGCCGGCCGGCCGCCAGATCCTGGCGCACAGTCATCTGCTCGTGTCCGGCTCCGGGCGGGCCCAGCAGTCCCCGGCCGGCGGCGAGGTCCGGGTCCCGGTTCCGCCGGGCCGGCGGACCCAGCTGCAGGTCCAGGTGGCCGGCCCGCGGCCATCCCAGCAGACCGTGTCGGTGGCGCCGCCGCGGGCGCTGCGGGTCACCGCGGCCAAGCGCAGCGCGGCCGGCCTGCTCGTCTCGATGTCCGGCCCGGTGCGCCGCCGCCCGTCCCGGCCACTGTGCGGCCGGGACACGGTCAGCGCGGTGACGGCCACCCAGGTGGTCGTGGCCAGCGGCCCGGCGCCCTGCCGGGCGGTCCTGCGGGTCACCGGGCGCAGCGGCGAGCAGGCCGTGGTCCGGGTGGCCATCCCGGCCCTGCGCGAGATCCCGGTCTACTCCTTCGCCAACCCGGCCCACCGGGCCATCTACATCACCGTGGATGACGGCTGGACGCCGAGCCCCAAGGTGCTGGACCTGATGCGGCAGGCTCACCTGCCGGTGACCGCGTTCCTCATCCTGCAGGCCGCGGAGCGCAACCTGCCGTACTGGCGGGCGTTCGTCGCGGCGGGCGGGACGGTCGGCGACCACACCGTGTCCCACCCCAACCTGACCAAGGTGAGCCTGCGCACGGCCACCATGCAATGGGGCCAGGCCCGGACCGGGCTCGGCCGGCTGCTCGGCCACACCCCGGTCATGGGGCGGCCGCCGTACGGGGCGTTCGACCGGACCGTGCAGGCGGCGGCGTACCGCGGCGGGCTCAGGGCCCTGGTCGGCTGGAGCGCCACGGTGGGCAGCACCGGGGCCGTGCACACCTGGAACGGGCGGAAGCTGGAGCCCGGCGAGATCGTGCTGCTGCACTGGGTGCCCGGCCTGGGCTCCCAGATGACCCGGCTGATCCGGGTCATCCACGCCGGCCACCTGAACCCCACGCCGCTCACCCCGGCGGATTTCGCCGGGGTGACGCCGCAGCGCCGCTCGCTCGACGGCGACTAGGGTGCGTTAGGTGACCAGGCTGAGTGATTTCCCGCGCTACCCGCTGATGTTCGGGCCTTCCCCTGTCCACCGGCTGGACCGGCTGAGCGAATACCTCGGCGGCGCGGCGGTGTGGGCCAAGCGGGAGGATTGCAACTCCGGGCTGGCGTACGGCGGGAACAAGACCCGGAAGCTGGAGTACCTGGTCCCCGATGCGCTGGCCCAGGGTGCCACCCACCTGGTGTCGATCGGCGGCGTGCAGTCCAACCACACCCGGCAGGTGGCCGCGGTCGCGGCCAGGCTGGGCCTCAAGGCCCGGCTGGTCCAGGAGAGCTGGGTGGACTGGCCGGACGTGGTCAACGACCGGGTCGGCAACATCCTGCTGTCCCGCATCATGGG
>Ga0335085_10008360_pt1 | contig 15804 bp, 13 predicted proteins | sample Lox_Sample_45_FD_206712 | JGI IMG/M metagenome (GOLD analysis project Ga0335085, IMG submission 206712) | Soil microbial communities from Loxahatchee National Wildlife Refuge, Florida, United States - Lox_Sample_4.5 | ecosystem: Environmental > Terrestrial > Soil > Wetlands | place: USA...
TGCATGCAGCTTGGTGCTTCTTGTTGGCCCCGCCATTTTCGTCCGCGCACGGCACACCATCCTGTGTGCCGATCCTGGGTTTGAGACCCGGCAGGTGCTCTTGACTACGGCATTCATGCCAACTGCCAAAACCCTGGAATCTCAGGCCCTTTCCCGCGACGCGGCCATCCGCCGGATCGAGGCGATTCCCGGCGTGCAATCTGTCGCGCTCGGCGCCAGACTTCCATTTACACCTTTTCTGGAACATATGGAGATTCAGTTTGCCGGGAAGTCGGCCTTCAGCGTGGCCACAAGCGAAGTTTCTGCCAATTATTTTGCCACGCTTGGCATTCCCATCCTGCGGGGGCGAGCCATTGAGCGCGCGGATGCGGTTTGCGGAGCACAAAGCGTATGCCCGATAGTCGTTTCGCAGAAATTTGCCGGCGAATATCTGAATGGCGACAACATACTCGGAAAAACCTTGAAGACGCCTGAGGGCGGAACGTTGGAGATTGTCGGGGTGGCCGGCGATGTTGCTTCCGCGCCTTTTTCTACTCTCACGGATCCCGTCATCTACCGCGCCTGGTCGGGCCAGGGGGCACTCTTGCAGTTCCCACTTTCTGTACGAGTGAACAGTGATCCAAACACGATGGCTGGGACTGTGGCCGCCGCGTTGCGCGAGGCCTATCCGGGCGCCGAAATAGAAGTCTCGACCGTGCGATCGTTTATCGAACAATTGGGTCAAACTTTGGGCAGGTTCGATACCTTGATCGTAATTCCCGCAGTTCTTGCCCTTGTGCTGGCCGTGATCGGAATCTATGGTGTGGTGTCGTTTTCAGTCAGTAAGCGTACGAAAGAGATGGGAATTCGCGTGGCCATGGGCGCGACGAAGAAGGACATTTACACGGCCATCATAAAACCCGGTTTGCGGCCCGTTTGGATTGGGCTTTTTGTGGGACTGCTGTTGGCGTTGGGGGGAGCCCGCATCATGCAGCATGGACTCGCGGCCTTCCTGCCACTGGAATACTACGACCCGGTCGCTTATGCGGCCCCCGCGTGCCTGCTGCTACTGTTAACTGTTCTCGCGATGGTGGTTCCCGCTCGCCGCGCAGCCCAATGCGACCCCGCCAGCACGCTTCGAGAGGAATAATCCCAACTCACCCTTGCGCCTCACCCTTCCGACGCCTCAACCCGGCCCACGCGGCCAGGAAGTCTCTTCGGAGCCGATTTCGGCAGCAGCCACACCACGATGCGGTAACCCATTAACACGCTCAGCACCAGCGCGTACTGCAACGGCTTGCGCAGATCGGCCTTGACCAGCCAGATGTAGTGAATCACTCCGGCGATGGCGCTGAAATAAATCAACCGGTGCAGCACCTGCCAACGCTTGCCGCCCAGCTTGCGGATGGACCAACTGGTGGAAGTCAGGGCCAGCGGCAGCATCAGCACGAATGCCGTAAACCCTGCGGTGATGAAGGGCCGCTTGGCTACGTCCTTAAGCATTTCGTGAAAGGCGAAAAACTTATCCAGCCAGACGTAGGTCATCAGGTGCAGCGACCCGTAGAAAAACGCAAACAGTCCCAGCATGCGCCGGTAGCGGATCAGCCACGGCTGCCCAATTAGCTTGCGCAGCGGCGTGACGGCCAGCGTGGTCAGCAGAAAAATAAGCGTCCAGTCGCCCGTCGAATGGGTAATGAACTCGATGGGGTTCGCGCCCAGGCCCACTCCCCATAACGACATGTCCGTGGGATGTGCGCCGAAAAAACCGTACAGCAACCGTCCCAGCGGCGCGAGGCACGCGACAAAAACCACGACTTTGAACCAGCGAATCATTCAAGTTAATGAAAAGCAGATTCCTCCGGGCTGAGGTCCTTCGGAATGCCCTAAAAATTCTTCTTCAAGTCCATTCCCGCGTACAAACTCGCCACCTGATCGTAGCTATTGAACATCAGCGTCGGACGCTTGAAGAACTCGCCCAGCCGCCGCTCCGTCGCCTGGCTCCAGCGCGGATGGTCCACATGCGGGTTTACGTTGGAATAAAACCCATACTCCATCGGAGCGGATTCATTCCAGGTGTTGATGGGCTGCTTCTCCACAAACTTAAAGCGCACAATCGCCTTCGCGCTTTTGAAACCATATTTCCACGGCACCACAACGCGCAGCGGCGCGCCATCCTGATTGGGCAGCACCTCGCCGTACATGCCAAAGCACAGCAGCGCCAGCGGATGCATGGCTTCATCCATGCGCAAGCCCTCGACATAGGGCCAATCCAGCACTCGTACCCGCTGCCCGTGCATCTGCTGCATGTCCAGCAACGTGGTGAACTCTATGAACTTCGCTTTCCCCAGCGGCTGCGCCCGCTTGATCAGTTCGCTGAGCGAAAATCCCACCCACGGCACGACGATGGACCATCCCTCCACGCAGCGGTGCCGGTAAATCCGCTCCTCCGGCGTGGCCATCTTGATGATGTCATCCACGTCGAGCACCTGCTTCTTGCTGACCAGCCCATCAATCGTCACCTTCCACGGGTGCGTCCGGAAATTCTTGGCCAAGTCGGCCGGGCCTTCTTTGTCCGTGGAAAATTCGTAGTAGTTGTTGTAGTGCGTGACATCCTGGTACGGCGTAATCTTTTCCGTGGTCGAAAACGGACTCTTCTGAATTCCGTCAATCTTCGCCAGGTCTCCCGGCGTGGCGGCGTGAACCGCCGCCGAAGGCGAGCTGAGCTCTTTGATTCCCAGACCCGTGATGGCCGCAGCGCCGGCCAGCGCCGTGCCTGCCAGAAACTTGCGCCGGTTCAGGTACAGGCTTTTCGAAGTGATTTCCGAAGAAGGAACGTCCGCGGACTTCTTTAGCAACATGGAGGACCTCCTGTAATTGTACGGGCTCTACTCTCGAATTGGATGCGCCAAAATCTAAATCGCCGATCAACAGAGTCTTGCTTCGCCGCAACCCGACTGCCACAGTCCAATAGGACGCCCAACCTCTTGAAAAGTTTCACCGGAAATTGGGCGAACTTTTCATCCCTTTGGCTCGTAAACTATAGAGAGCACCGGCCTCGCCGGAGGTGTGACTCATGTTTTGCAACCGCTGCGGAACCACCCTGCAAGCCGACTACAATGTTTGCCCAAAATGCGGAACGCGGGTCACGGCGCGCCCGGCCGCGGCCGACCCCTCCCGCTTCGCTGGCCACGTCCGCACCTTGGGAATTCTCTGGATCGTGCTCGGCGCCATCTGGTTGCTGCCGTCCTTTTTTCTGCTGACCATGGGCCATGCCTTTCAGTTCTTCCCCATGGGCGGCCCCTTCGCTCACGGTCCCTTCGCTCGCATGATGGTGCCGCCCCTCATGTTCGGGCTGGGCGCCGGATTTCTCGTGCTGGCCGCCGGAGGAATCTGCGTCGGCTGGGGACTCATGCGCTACGAGCCATGGGCGCGCATCGCCGCCATCGTGCTCGGCATTCTTTCGCTTCTTCACCCGCCCCTGGGCACGCTGCTGGGCATCTACACGCTGTGGGTATTGCTGTCGAACGATGCCGCTGTGTACGAACGCGCCGCCATGCGCTGACGGCCTAAATATTCTCTCCACATTGGATCGTGGCGCTCCCCTGGTTTTCTCGGCGTCCTTAGCATTTCTTAGCGTACTCTGCGGTCAAAAGCTTTTGATTGCCCCAAAAGCTGAACGCCAGAATCGAAATGCCCTCAAAAACGCAAGGCGTTCTCATAAAATCTTGAGCGCAACTTGCGTCTCCACCCCACGGATGCCCCGCGCGCGTTTATAATATCTTCTCGTCAATACCACTGAATCTCCGGCCTGTACCGAATCATCTCACCCTCTTGGAGGAAATATCATGGCGCACGAAGTCCCCCCCCTGCCGTATGACTATGCTGCTCTCGAACCGATCATCGATGCTCAAACCATGAAGTTGCATCACGATATGCACCACGGCGCATACGTAAAAAATCTCAATGCCGCGCTGGAAAAGCATCCCAATCTGCAATCGAAAAGCGCGGAAGACCTGCTCAAAGACCTGAATGCTATTCCGGAAGACATCCGCGGCGCGGTCCGCAACAACGGCGGCGGCCACGTGAACCACACCATGTTCTGGAAGATTATGAAGCCGAAGGGCGGCGGCGATCCGACCGGCGCGATTGCCGAAGCCATCAACAAAGCCTTCGGCAGCTTCAAGGATTTTCAGGCCAAGTTCAACGACGCCGGCGCCAAGCAGTTTGGCAGCGGCTGGGCCTGGCTGGTCGGCGATTCCAGCGGCGGCTTGAAGGTGATCAGCTCCGCTAATCAGGACAATCCCATGTCCCAGGGGCTCTATCCGATCATGGGCAATGACGTTTGGGAGCACGCCTACTATCTGAAATACAACAACCGCCGCCCCGAGTATTTATCCGCATGGTGGGGCGTCGTGAACTGGGATGAGATCAACAAGCGTTACGAAGCCATCAAGTCCGGCAAACACTAATTCCGTGCATCCGGCGTTTGTTATGGACCAAGGCCTTCAGTTCTTCACCGGCTGAAGGCTTTTTCGCGCCCGGGTGGCCAGAGCGGGGATCAGTCCATCCCTTTGGATTTGTCGGTGACCGGTTGCACACCGTCGGGACCGAAGCGGAGCGTTTTGACTTCGTCGACGGCGCCTTGCCGCGGCAGATGCACTCCATTGAAGGTGAGGTCCAGAGCGCCGACGTTGCCTGCTTTTAGCACAATCTCGCGCTGGGCCGACAGCGCCGCTTTCTGGCCCGCATGCAGCATTTCATTCAGGGTGTCATTTCCGTCGGATGTAGCCTTCAGCCAGCAGTCGTCGCGCGCCTGAATTGTCACCGTGAAACTCGCCGGGGTACCGGCGGCGTGCTCGGCTGACGTTGCCTGCGCGGGAACGGGCTCTGAGGAGGGAGCAACCGGGGCAGGAGCGGTTGGCGTTACGGGCTGCAGCGTAGCGTTCTGTGGCGGCGGCGCGCTCTGCTGCCGCGCGGCAGATTCCTGAGCGGCTGCCGGAGGCGCCGCTTGCACGGCCGTCCGTTCATGCACCGTCTTGCGGCTGCGCCATCCCCACACCGCAAACCCAAGCGCCACCAGCAACAGCAGCGCCGCCAACTTGTCCCAGGGCAGTTCGCCATCGCCTCTTTTTTTCGTGCGGGACTCTTCCGCGCGGGCGGCAATCGAAGCCAGGTCCACCTGCGGTTCCGGCCGCGGCTGGTTGGCGCCGGTCTCGGCCAGGTAATCGGAGACCGCCTGGTCGCCATCCATGCCAAGCTGCTGCGCGTAGGAACGCACGAAACCTTTGTTGAAAATGCCACCGGGGAGCTGATCGAAGTGCTCCTCTTCCATCGCTCTCAACATCCGGATGCCGATTTTGGTGGCCGTAGCGGCGTCCTCGAGCGTCATGTTCTGGCGCTCGCGCTCCCGCTTCATTCTGACCCCCAGCGGATCCACGGTGCAGCCTCCTTGGTCTTTGCAGAAAACATCATAAAAGATGGCTGATGGACAGGCGGGAAAATTCGTGCTGACGGAGCAGACTTGTAAAGAGGCAAGGAGCAAAGGAATTACGCGTTAAGCCGAACCATTGGCTACAACGGGGAACTCGGTTTGTAGGCTGCCCCGGCTAACTCCACAGTTTCATGCCAGAGTGCCGACAACTGCTCGGTGGACTTGCTGAGCTGGGCGGGCTTCTTGCCGCAATCGGAGAGCACACGTTCCATACGCGCCGAGAAATCCCTGGGCCGCAGCTTGAATTGCTCGATGAGCCGACAGGCATACTTGTCGCCAATGAAGTACTCGCGGTTGAGGGCGAACAGGGCCTGGACAAGATACTGCGCGATGCGGGTAAGACAGCCGACAGTGTTGTAAACATCGGCCGCGGCCGACAAGGTACGGCAAAACTGCAGGCTGAACTCGGCACCCCACAGGGTGTCCTGGATGATGCGGCTGCGCAAAGCCTCGGGATACCAGGCGACCGACTGCTTCAGGCGGGCAATCGCCCCATCGGGATCGTGCATGGGCACGCAGAAGTAAATCTCCCCGAAGTAGATGATGCTGCGGAAACCGTACGGCGGCTGCTGGTCGTAATCGTGATGCCAGGCACCCCGGCATCCTTCTTCGATAACCGTCCGCACCTGGTCGAGATTCCTGTAGAGAAAATCCACCTTGCCCACAGACGTTTGAATCCAGGCGCCCCCGTTGACCCATGGGCCCCACTCGTACATCCTGGTGACCGTCGGCGCCGATCCCGGCATGCAGATGGATTTGGCTACCGATTGCACATGGTCCACCGAAAAGGGCAACGCCTCGCGGTAGTACAGGCCAATATCCAGGTCCGAGTCTGGGCGCGCAACCCGCCGGGCAGAGGAACCGCCCAGCACCACAGCGGCCATGTTCGGAATGGCGCGCAAACCCTCCGTAAACAACTGGAGGGCCCGCACTTTTTCGGCAGGAAGGCCCAGACGGTTCACGAGCCACCATTATCGCCGAAGTTTGCGATGCCTGGTGCATGGACGGCCCGCGGCCAAGCCGGGGCCGGATTTTACGGGCGGAATGCAACTAGCAGATTTCATGCGGCTTCTACTCTCCCCCGGCCGGTGGCTTCGGGGGTTCGGATTACCAAGGTTCGTTGCCCGCTCCCTTTGGTACTCATATAATCCAAACACTTCCTCCCGTCTTCGAGGACGCAGTTTCATGACCAAGGGCACCGGCGCGGCTCGGCACAGGCCGATCCAGGAACTGAACATCTTTCACGGCGTGGCCAAGGCCCTGACCTCCTCGCTGGACCTCGACTCCATTCTGCAAACCATCATGGAAAAGATGGCGGAGTACTTCCGCCCCGACACCTGGTCCCTGCTCATGGTGGACGAAGAACTGCAGGAACTTTATTTCGCGATCGCCGTGGGCCACGCTTCCGAGGCGCTGAAAAATGTCCGCCTCAAAGTAGGTGAAGGCATTGCCGGATGGGTGGCCAAGCACGGCGAGCAGTTGATTGTCCCCGACGTGATGGCCGACCCGCGCTTCGCCAAACGCATCGACGAAATGACCCAGTGGGAAACGCAATCTATCATCTGCGTGCCGCTGCACTCCAAACATCGCGTGCTGGGCGTCATTCAGCTGGTCAACGTCGATATGGAGGGCTTCGGCGAGCAGCAGCTTTTCTTTCTGCAGGCGCTCTGCGACTACGCCGCCATTGCCATTGAAAACGCCCGGGCGGTCGAGAAGATCCAAGAGCTCACCATCACCGACGATGTGACCGGGCTTTACAACGCGCGCCATTTGTACAAGGTTCTGGAAGCCGAGGTGTACCGCTCGTCACGCTTCAACTATGAATTTACGGTGCTGTTCATTGACCTCGACCACTTCAAGCAGGTCAATGACACGCATGGGCATTTGATCGGCAGCAAGCTGCTGGCCGAAATCGGCTATCTGATCAAAGCCCAGTTACGCCTGATTGATTACGCTTTCCGCTATGGTGGCGACGAGTTCGTGATTCTGCTGCCGCAAACCGGCAAAGATGCGGCCACGGTCGTGGCCCGCCGCATGCGCGACACGTTGCGCGCCACCTACTTCTGCAAGGAGGAAGGGCTGAATCTGAACGTGCGCGCCTCGATTGGACTTGCCACCTATCCGCACGATGCCAAGACTCCGCACGACATCATTCGCCAGGCCGACGAGATGATGTATATGGTCAAGAACAGCACCCGCGACAACATCGGCATTGCGCAGCGCGGCATGATGAAGTAGCCCTCGCGCCCGCGCACTCGAAGAAAATTCCCATCGACCCCGCAAAATCGCTGATATTGTTGGGTTTGTATGTACTATAACTATAAGATATAGATTTGCCAAACACCAGGGAGCGCCGTAAGCGATTGAAAACCATAGAATTGCCGGTAATATAGCTTTTAGTTATGGAGATTTCGAATCCTGGCCTCGCCGGAGGCAAGCCGACTTCTGGGCTGCCCGGGGCCGAGATCGTGGCTCAGCGGCCATCCTGGCGCATTGGCGGGGCCTTGCGGACGCGGGTCCGACCCGGCGCGACAAGCTTCCCTACTGCACGCGCAATATCATTTGGGTTCCGCCGTCCAGGTGCACGTTCTTCTTGCTGCAGCTGATCACCGACTCTTGCCCGGAATTCTTCAGTTCCACCCCTTTCAAGCCGACCACACCCTGGCTGCCGGGACTAAGAGCGCCGGTGGACCGGCCCGGCGAGCCTTGCGGCATGGAAGGAACACTGCCGGATGGATAAGACGGCTGCGCCGATCCCGCGCCGCCCGCGGGACCACCGGCCATCGAACCGCCTCCGCCCATGGGAGCGCCTCCAGCACCCATGCCGGGAGACATTCCCGCTCCACCACCCATGGGGACGCCTTCGGAGATCGCCATCGGGTTTGGCATCGGCGGGCCAATCGCCTGCACTGCGGCGGAAAGCGGCAGCTCGTGGCCGTCTTTCATCACGGCGTGATCGAAGGCAATGCCAATACTGGAGTCCGGCGATTCCTTGCTGTGGGCATTGACGCTGGTCACGTGGCCGATAATTTTGGTTTCACGCGGCAGGATGACTTTGCCTTCCGAGAGCATATCCATGGTGCTCTTGGCCTCGAATGGCTGGCCCACCTTAACTTTTTTGGCGTCGAGCGACTTGGAAAGCTCCACCGGAATGACGGTATTGGGCGCAAACCGGGTGACGGCCTGCCCGGGCGGCGGCTGAGCGATGTCTCCGGAATTTTGTGCGAGGGCGAAGCCCGCCAAGGAAAGAAGAGCAACAGACAAGAGAATTTGCTTCATGGCAGAATCTCCGGCGATAAGGTTGGATATTTCTTGACCCCTAAGGATATAGGATGCGATTCACCGAAGCCAGTTGCCAGACGGAAGGGGAGCAGGCCATCTCGGCTGGTGTGAAACCATACCTTTGCATCAGTTCCTGGACGGCCGGAGTTTTAAGGTACCGCAGAAACCGGCGGGCTAGATCCTTCTGCTTTGAATTCTTTAGAATCACGGCCCACTGCTCGATGGGCGGGTAGTCCGGCTGAGGAATTTCTTTATAAATCCCTTTTTCCTTCATGGACGGCGCCAGCGCCAGAGAAAGTGCGAGGATGCCCACATCGGCGCTGCCGGACGCTACAAACGAGGCGGTCTGCGAAATGTTTTCGCCGAGTACGAACTTGCCGGCCACACGTTCGTAAATCCCTTCATGCTGCAGAGCTGCCACCGCGGCCCGGCCGTACGGTGCATGCTGCGGGTTGGCGATGGCAATTTTTTTGATGGCAAGATCGAGCAGCACCTGCAAGCCGCGGCTGAGATCGATCTTCGAAGAGCTTGGCGTCCACAGCACAATCCTCCCGGTCGCGTAAGCATACAGACTGCCCGCTTCGGTAAGGCCCGCCGCTTCCAGCTTTTGGGGATAGCCGATGTCCGCGGAAAAGAAGAGATCGAAAGGCGCGCCGTTCTGAATTTGCGCGAAGAAATTGCCGGAGGAGCCGAAGACCAGCTTAAGGCTGTGCCCCGTCTCCTTTTGAAAGTGCGCCGCGATCTCCGGAAAGACAAATTGCAGGTCGGAGGCCGCCGCCACGGTCAGATCCTGAGCGGAGCACAGAGTGAAGCTACACAGACCCAGCAGCATCCAGCACAGAAGTTTCCTCATGCTGGGCAGTTTATCAGCGACTCGATTCCAGCGCCGCTACTGCACGTTTACAGCAATATCGGTGGACTCGGCAGTAGAACCGCCGGTTGCCGTGACCCGCAGCACGTATGCGCCGGTCGCGGTTCCCGACTGAATGGTGTAGGTGCCGGAAGCGACCGCACTGTTGGTCATCCCGCTGGCGACTGCGATGGCCTTGAGCGTCGTCGTGGCGGTCAAATCAACGGCCGCATTAGTCGGCGACGACGCGGTCGGCGTGCTGCCATCTGTCGTGAAGTAAACGGTGGCGCCCGAAGTGGCATCGGTAAGGCTAACGGTAACGTGCCCGGTGAATGTCCCGGCCGCGGGGGAGAAAACTGGAGTCGCCACGGTCGAACTGCCGCCGTTGCCGTTGCCGGTTCCGTTGCTGCTGCTGCCGCTGCCGCCGCCACATCCCACGCTGAAAGCCATAAGTCCCAGGCCCAGCAGCGCGAGCAACGTCGTCCAGCGCCAGCGGCGGCCGGGAATCCCCATTACAAAAAAGCAGGCCAGAAAGCCGCCGCCGCTCAGGGTGAACCACAGGCCACGGGAGCGATTGCTGGCGGAGGTCGTCGAGACGGCGTGACCCGCCGCTGTGGTGTTAACGGTCAGGGTCGCCGTGTCGCCGGTCTTAATGGAAGTTTTATCAAACCCGCAGGAAAGCCCCGCAGTGGCAGGCGGGGCGGGCACGAAGGCGCAGGTGAGATTTACGTTGGTGGCCGAACTTACCGAAATGCTCGAAGTTCCCGAGAGGCCCGCGGAACCAATGTCGACCGTAGTGGGACCGGCAGTTACGGTAAAGCTGGGCGTATTCGAAAAGCCCGGCCAGGCCCGCGCCAATTGATCCAAATCCACGGAACCCAGGCCAGTCGCGAGATCGTAGCCCGCTTTCGCACTGTAGCCGAATTGAAACGGGGCCGTGGCCGGACAGCTGGTGGTCCCCTGCTTGCAAGGGACGAGGATATTGCCGGAGGTTACATCGTGGAATGCGGCTGGCGTCGAACTCGCGAGGGTATAGAGTTCCTGGTTGGCATGACCCAGCCCTGCCGAATTCGAAGCCTGGTTGATAATCGCCAACATTCCACCGAAAGCCTGCGACCCGACGGAAGTCCCTCCAAAGACGTTCAAGCTGCCGTCCGACATGCGGAAGCCGCTCACACAACTGCCCTGGGAGCAAACCAGGTAGCCGTCGTGATTGGGTGATCCGGGAAGCGAAACATCGGGCACATGGCGTTTTGTATTCGACGGGTCACCCGCCGCTGCCGGTGAAAGCGCAGGCTGCCAACTCGGCTTACTGAAAAATGTGCTTACCCCGCCGCCGGCAGCGAAAAGGGACTGCGACAGCACGGTGCCGGTGCCGGTGGTGGGGGAATCGTTCCACGCCATTTCCGGTATGTAGCTCAAGGCCGAACTGATGGCATCATTTCCGCTGGCGCCTGCCCAATAATTATTCGCGCCCGTCGTGTTATCGCTGGTAAATTCCGTTCCGCCCACCCCGATCACTTCGGGAATGGCGGCAGGCACGTCCACCGACAGCCCGCGGGTAGCGGCGGAGACGGCAGTGGAAGAGTCGCCATCGCAATCGGCAGCGCCGGCATCGCCCGAGGCCGCGGTCAGTGCTTGCCCCTGCAGGTTGGCTTGCTGCACCCATCCCTGAATCGTCTGCGCATTGCCGGCGCCCAGATCGGCTTCGCAGAGGCCGTAACTGATACTGATGACCGGCGCGAGGTTCTGATCGACGGCTTCAAAGAGCGCATCGAAAACCCCGGAGTTGGGGTCGTTGCCGGCGTAGACGAAAATCACGGTGGCGTTCTTGGCCACGCCGCCGGACCACTCCACATCGATATTCGCCTCATCGAGATCGCTGGTGAACACCGCCGCGTTTCCGGTATTCGGCACCAGGTACAACTGTGGCGGGTTGACCGACAACCCGGCGGCGCTGCGGAAGGCGTTGGCGTCGTTGACATCGATCAGCGTTTGTCCGGCCACGGCAATGCTTTGCCCGGAGCCGTCGAAACCGGCGTTATAAAGAGGCGCGATGTTGTAGATGGTCGCCAGGTCGCCTGGCGCCAGGAAATGGTTCCCCGACTGCGAAGAGGTAAAGTGGGGAACGATTCGCTGCGATCGCGCCTTGGGGCGGAAATCGTTGAGGCGGCGCATGGCCAGAGTGACATTGGCCAGCGCGGCGGGAAGGAAAGGCTCCGAGGCGTTGGCAAAATGCATTTTGCCATTCACCAGATACTGGTGCATCTGCAGGCGGAAGGCCGATTCGATTTGCCCCGCCGTCCCGTCGAAGAATATCTCCGTCCGCCCACGCGAAGCGTGAATGCCCGTGAAGCCCTGCGACTCGAGCCAGGCGGTCACCTTGTCGAGATCGTCCTGGTTCATTCCAAAGCGCGTGGCGTATTCGTCCGGAGTGAGCCATTTGCGGTAGTTCGGCGAAGCCGGATCGCGCTGTTCCTGAAGCAACTGGTTCATTGCCGCCTGTTGTGCGGCGGAATGGTTGAAGACCAGTGTCACCCCGTGCAGCTGCATGTCAGAGCTTAGGGCGCCTTTGTCATTCTGCGAACGCGCCCGGGGAGAGACGTTGCCTTTCAGCATGACCATCTGTTCACTGCCGATGCCATGCAGAATGCGATTGGGAGGCCGGGTCTGCGAAGACGCTACCGACAACGCTGCCAGACAAAATGCCATCACGACCCACCCCTTGGTGGGCAAGAGCACACGATCTTTGCGCATGCGATTATTCTCTCTCAGGACTGCTGAAATCCTTCCGGCCTGTTGCAGATATGGATTCCAGCTTCCATATTGCGGGATGCCCCGGCTGAGGAAATATTGCACTCCCGGCGCGCGAAAGCGAAGATTCCGGAAGTACCAGGGTAATGTAGTAAGCGGCCCTGCGGGCGGTGCAGCCTACCCAAGCAGGCTCCCGCGCGTGTGAAGCGGTTTGAAAATGAAGGCCGCTCTCTTAACATTCCTTACAGGAAAGCCGTTACGTTTTAGTCGTCCGTGTGTGTTTGCACCGCCGCAGGGCGGGGAGATTCAATCGGCGCTATGCCGCCGGCGGCCAATTCCGGGGCCGCCTGCTCCGCGACCGGCCCGAACGAGAAAATCATTTCCTTCTTTTCTTTGTCGACCAGGAAATCGAAATCGCAGCCTTCATGCGCCTGCAGGACGCGCTCCTCATAAAGCTTGCCATACCCTCTGGTGTAGTGCTGCTGCGGAGGCTTCCAGGCTTGCAGACGCGATTTCAGCTCGTCATCGGAGATCAGCAGTTCCAGACTGCGCCGGGGCACGTCAAGCTCAATCTGGTCTCCGGTTCGGACCACGGCTAACGGCCCGCCCACTCGTGACTCGGGAGAGACGTGCAGCACCACGGTTCCGAATCCGGTGCCGCTCATGCGCGCGTCGCTGATCCGCACCATGTCGGTGACGCCATGTTTGATCAGCTTCAGGGGCAAGGGCAGCTTGCCGTATTCCGGCATTCCGGGAAAACCTTTCGGGCCGGTGTCCTGCAGAACCAGAATGTCGTTCGGCCTCACGTCCAGGTCCATGTCGTTGTAGCGTGCCATGTATTCCGCGTAGGAACTGAACACCACAGCCCGTCCGCGATGCTTCAGCAAAATGCCGGAAGCGGCCGACTGCTTGATAATGGCGCCATCGGGCGCCAGATTGCCGAACAACGCCACCGTTCCACCCTCCGGGTAGATGGGGTTGTCGCGAGTGCGAATCACTTCGGGCAGGTGCACGGCGGCCTGCTTGAGCGGCTCGCCGATCGGCCTTCCGGTCACCGCAAGGGCGTCGAGGTGCAGCAGGTTGCCAAGATTCTTCATCACCGCCTGCACTCCGCCGGCGTAGAAGAAATCCTCCATCATAAAAGTGCCGTTCGGCCGGATATTGGCCAGCACCGGCGTGGTGCGGGAAAATTCGTCGAAAGCGGTCAGTGGCAAGTGGTAACCCAAACGTCCGGCCATAGCGACCAGATGGATGATGGCATTGGTCGAGCCGCCGATCGCCATATCCACGCGGATGGCGTTGGCGAAGGCCTTCGGCGTCATGACCTTGGAGATGCGCAGATCTTCCTTCACCATCTGCACGATGCGCCGGCCGGATTCTTCTGCCAGCACCAGGCGAGCGGAATCCACCGCAGGAATGGCGGCGCATCCTGGCAAGCCCATGCCCAGCGCCTCGACGATGCTGCTCATGGTGGAAGCGGTACCCATGACGCCGCAGTGGCCGCCGCTGCGTACGATGCTGTTTTCGAATTCCGACCACTCCTTGTCGCTCATTTTGCCGGAGCGGCGCTCGTCCCAATACTTCCAGAGATCGGTGCCGGAGCCTACCGGCTTGCCGCGAAAATGCCCGGCACGCTGGGGACCGCCGGTGACTACGATGGTGGGCACATCCACGCTGGCCGCGCCCATGATCGCCGCCGGAGTCGTCTTGTCGCAGGAGGTCAGCAAAACCACGCCATCAATGGGATTGGCGCGAATGGTTTCTTCCACGTCCATCGCCAACAGGTTGCGGAACATCATGGTGGTGGGCTTCATCAGCGGCTCGCCCAGCGACATGGTGCCGAACTCCAGAGGGAAACCGCCGGCCGCCCACACACCGCGCTTGACCGCCTCGGCAATGGGTTTGAGGTGGGCGTTGCAGTTGGCCAACTCGCTCCACGTATTGCAGATCCCGATAACCGGCCTGTTCTTGAATACTTCGGAGCTGAATCCCTCACTCCGCAGGCATGACCGGCTGGCTACTGACCACTCATCGTCCCCACCTAACCACTCCGAACTGCGCAGCTTGACCGACACAAGATCCTCCGTTCGCTCACCCTGGCTGTGCTTCCAATCCATGAGCGGGCGATTTTCAATGATAGCAGTTCAGGGACGCGGCTGCTCCGTAACGGAATGGCAGCAGCTTTCGGTGTAATGCGCGCGATCCAACGTTTCTGGCTCGGGCGACGGGCGCATGGTAACCCTCAATGCTGGAATGAGCCTGCCGCAAATCACGTAAGGCATCCTGCATTCTTTACCGTACGTTAACGTCAACCTGCCGCGCGAGACTCGCGATAGCGCTCATGAAAAAGTTACTCGCCCGCGGTCAGGAATTCACTGATCGACGCGTTAGAGAACTGTAACTCGTTTGTCTGGCGCGCCCGTTTTGGCATGGATTTTGCGATCTCAGAAACGTGGCTGCAACATTTTAATTTGGAGGTAATCATGAAATCTCTCAGGACATTTGGTTGGCTGGGAACGGCAGTCTTATCGATCGCGCTATTGACTCCGTTCTCCGCCCTCGCACAGACAACCCAGGAGCAAACGCCACAGGAACCGCAAACCCCCTCGACGCAAACTCCTTCAACCCAAAATCCTCAAATGCCGTCGGCTCAGAATCCATCGGAGAATCCGGGGCAAAACGCGTCCCATGGCCAGGAACAGACGTTCATGGGGAAAATCTCCAAATCGAAAGGCGGCTTTGTGCTGAAAGACAAAGCATCCAATACCGCCTACAAGCTGGATGATGTTGCGCAAGCCAAAAAGTTTTCCGGGAAGAACGTGAAAGTTACGGGAACGCTGGACCCTGCAACTAACATGATCCATGTGACCGATATTGAAATGGCATCCACCTCAGCCTATTAACCACCGGCAGGTAACTCTGGGAGAGGCCCCTGGCGGGGCCTCTTTCATTTTGCGCCCGACCAAACGACGTCGTTTGGAGAAAGCGGGAAATGTCTGGAGAAGCAGGAATGTCGCGGGGTTCACGCAGATATTACACTCTCCGCTTGTGCTCTGAAACCGTAAGCGTCCGAAGATCAGTCGGTTGCAAGTTTGGAACGAATGGTGCATCGCAATTCCCTGAGTGGAGCATCCAATATAGAAGAGCGGTTTAACGGAGCCTCCGGAGCGGTAATCAGCCAGCGGTGTTGTCTACCTGCGTAGACTTGTGAGCACCGCGATCATCCTTGTGTGTCAACCGCCGCAGCCTCGGCGCGGTGAAGGTAAACCTCAGGAGACCGATCCAGATGAAAAATTTCCGAATTCTAATCGCAGACGATTACGAAGTTGTGCGCTGCGGAATACGTTCTTTATTGCAGCGCCATGAAGGTTGGGAAGTATGCGGAGAGGCAGCGGACGGACGCGACGCAGTCACCAAAGCGGCGCAATTACAACCGGATGTGGTGGTC
>Ga0335085_10008361_pt1 | contig 15804 bp, 14 predicted proteins | sample Lox_Sample_45_FD_206712 | JGI IMG/M metagenome (GOLD analysis project Ga0335085, IMG submission 206712) | Soil microbial communities from Loxahatchee National Wildlife Refuge, Florida, United States - Lox_Sample_4.5 | ecosystem: Environmental > Terrestrial > Soil > Wetlands | place: USA...
GGATTTCGCGTGCACTGGCGCTGCGCGGAGCAAAGGTCGTCGGAATCGATTACTCTGCTGACCTTCTCCGGGAGGCGGAGCGCCGACGTGCCGACCTGTCGCTGGCGCGGCTTCGGTATCACCAGGGCGACCTGCGTGCACCCCTGGCGCACTCTGGTTTCGATGCGGCGGTGAACGTATTCAGCTCACTCGGCTACGGCTCCGAGAATGAGGATCTGGCGATCCTGTCCAACCTGCGTGCCGCCGTGAAACCTGGAGGAGCGGTGTTCGTGGAGACATCGCACCGCGATGCCGTTGCCATGGGACTGGGCCGCAGCCAACGACCCATCGCCAGCCGGCTGTCCGACGGGACGCTGATGCTGGAGGAGCCGCGTCTGGAGCCGATATCCGGTCGCATCGAAACGACGTGGTTCTGGAGCGGGCCGTCAGGATCAGGTCAAAAGAGCGCCTCGTTGAGGATCTATACGGTAACCGAGTTCGTCAGACTGCTCGAGGCCGCCGGCCTCAAGGTGCGCTCGCTGCATGCCGGATGCAGCACAGAACCGTTCGTGGCTTTTGGTCCATCAACCAGCTGGCGGTTGGGTGTACTTGCCGTCCGCGAGTGATCAGGCGCCAGGCGCGGGAAGGGTTACCTCACGGCAGAGGAACTCAGCTCGGTGAAGTGTTGTTGATGCCAATACGGATAGGCGCGCGGCCGGTCACTGGCTGCATCCAGCCGGGCGATCTGTTCGCTGGTCAGGTTCCAGCCCACCGCCCCCAGGTTATCCCGCAGCTGCGCTTCATTGCGGGCGCCAATGATCACATTCGCCACCGTCGGACGTTGCAGGACCCAGTTCAGCGCAATCTGTGGCACGCTCTTGCCGGTCTCGCGTGCGACCACTTCGAGCGCGTCGACGACCTGGAATAGGAACTCATCCGGTACCGGTGGCCCGATGTCCACCAGCAGCTGGGTATTGAGCCGGCTCACGGGCGGACGTGGCTGGCCACGGCGGATCTTGCCTGTGAGGCGTCCCCATCCGAGCGGGCTCCATACGAGCGCACCCACGCCCTGATCCACAGCCAGAGGCATCAGCTCCCATTCATAATCGCGCCCAACCAACGAGTAATGGGCCTGGTGAGCCACATAGCGGGCGAGGCCGTAGCGCTCGGAAACCGCGAGCGACTTCATCAGATGCCAGCCGGAGAAATTCGAGCAGCCGATGTAGCGCACCTTGCCGGCAGTAACCAGATCATCCAGCGCCCGCAGGGTCTCCTCCACCGGAGTCGTGGCATCGAAGCCGTGCATCTGGTAGATGTCAATATGATCGGTACCGAGCCGTCTGAGACTGTCGTCGCAGGCCTTCAGCAGATGAAAGCGCGAGGAGCCGAGGTCATTGGGGCCCGCGCCGGTGCGGAAGGTGGCCTTGGTTGAGATGAGGAGCTGATTGCGTCGGCCGCGGATGGCCGCTCCCAACACTTCCTCCGCAGTCCCGGCGGAATAGACGTCCGCGGAATCGAACAGGGTGACCCCGGCTTCCAGGCAAACCGACACCAGCCGCGTCGCCTCCTCGACGTTGGAAGTGCCGAAGCCCTCAAAGGCTCCTTTACCCCCGAAGCCGGCTGTGCCGAAGCTCAGAACCGGAACCTTCAGCCCCGAACGACCCAACTGACGATATTCCATATCTTGCTCCTGAGCGGATTGCCGGAATTGTGGTGCGCTCCGGCAATGGACTCCCCCAAACCAGGCGGGTTCAAGCTCGATGATATCCTATGCAGATGCGCATGCCTTCGGTGGCTCGAACGTACTGGCCACAACTGCAGTGGCATGGCTGTCGCAGTAGTTGCGTGCAGCTGAATTTAATGGTCGATCCGGCTGGCCGACCGTACGACGCTACAGTCAGTCTTTCCGCCGGAGTCCAAGTGTTCGACGCCGCTGCCCTATGGGCTGACTCCGGAAAGGCAGCGACCGGGACTGCGTGGAGCCGAGACCGAACCTGCGGCGACCACGATCCATTTGCGCCGTGGCCGAGGAGCTCCTCCCTGCGCAGGTTCCGCTTCGTGCGGCGATCGTTGCGGCACGTTGCGTTTTTGTGAACCAAGAGTGCGGACGTGTCCTACATCCCATCGGCTGAAACCCTGACGCTGCGGTACGCACTCCGGTTGAAAATACCATGGTGGAAAGATCAATGGACAATCGGCTCGGGCAGCGGATCGATCTGCATCTGGATATTCAGCTCATCTGCACCCGCCCACAAAAGGTCAGCCACGGCAGGCTCAGGAATCTGAGTCGCAGCGGCGCCCTCATCGAATGCGAGGAGCTGCAGCTGTATTCCCTCATTCATGTTCTGATGCCCCCGACCGGGGAGCAGAGCGAGGCTGAGCAAGAGATTTCGGCCTACGTCACCCGAATCAGTAACGAAGGTGGCGGTGTGGAGTGGTGCGAATTTGCGCCGCCGCGCATTGCGCAGCTGCTGCAAATTGAGGGTGGATCCCATGAATTACCCGAACTCACGCCCGTGAATGTCCTGGCGTTCGAGGATTGGTCGCCCGAGACCCGAAGCCCAGCCGACCTGTCCTGAGGGTGGCGTCGACGCCAGGAGCGCGGATGTCTGCCGGCGGCGATTATCGGTCGGTGCGGACTTCGCATCCTTGGGGTCCACTACGGTAACGCCGCAACACCAACTTTCGATTGTAGTCATTCCCGACATATCCCGGTCTGTCAACCTGATCCCGAACACCAGGTCGGTCGCATAGACATGGCCTCAGATCCAAGCCGACCTCGCTCCTTCTGCCAGGACACACAGATGCGAACCGCCTCCCCAATTGAACCTGTTGTGGGGCCAGCCTTGCCACCTTCGCCGCTTTCGGACTTCCCGGCTACGCCTGGACAAGATACTCGGACGAGATTCGCCCGCGGTAGCAGTGCATGCAGCTGCTGGCGGATCAAGTCGCCCTGCTCGCGTTCCGGACTGGGAAATGCGCTTACCAAAAAGATGATGGCAACACCGTCAGGGTCCGCGCCAGAGGGCAGGCCTGCCGCAAGGTCAACGCGAGAGAAATGCCGCGCATCTATTCTCTCGTCGCGCAACACCCGCACCAGCAGCTCGGTCGCCAGATCATCGGCCGGTGCGCCCAGACCTACGCAAATGACGATGGAGCCACGCGCCACGCCAAGGGGCCCCTGATACCTCCCGGTCAGCTGCTCGCGCTGCAGCCGCAACCAGCGTCCGGCATTGAGCTCGTCGAGCACGGCGCCACGATGACGGCGCCTCAGCTGTGGCAGACGGGTACCGCTGAGCGCGGCGGCGACTTCAAGGACGACACGTCGAATTATGAGTTGCTGCTCGCCCGTGGATACGCCTGACTCTACGTCGAGTCGGGCCAAGTGCAACGCCGGAATCATCACGAAATCGCAGTATTCCGCAACCGAGTGGGTTCTGAGAAATACTCGCGCATCAGCGATGATCTCGTGCGGATCTGCTGCGAGCGCCCGTTGGTAGAATCTCTGCGCTAACGTCAGCGGGCGCGCATTCCCTAGCAGCACCTCGAGTACGTCGAGTCCCTTGAGGTGCCGACCCACAAGCAGCAGACACAGCGTGAGCGGCGTGGACAAGATCAGTCCGGCCGGCCCCCAGAGCCAGCTCCAAAAGATCGCACCCAAAACCACCGCGAGCGGGGAGAGTCCCGTCGCGTGACCATACAGGTGCGGCTCGACAAACTGTCCAACAAGGAAATCAAGCAGGAGGAACACACCCACGGTACCCAGCGCCGCGGACCACCCAGGATCGACCGCAAGCGCCAGAACGGCGGCAAACAGCGCAACGATGCCCACGCCGACGTATGGGACGAAACGCATCACTCCGGCCAGGATTCCACAGAGCAGCGCCTGTGGCAGGCGTAGCATACTCAGGCTTATCCAGATGGCCGCGCCGAACGCGCAATTGATCAGAAACTGAGAAACAAAATATCTGGAGAGCCGTTCGCCGGCCTCGCTCAGTGCGAGCGTCGCAGACCGCAGGTCCGTTGCGGCCGTGATGCGTATGAATCGGTCGCGTAGCGATTCCAATTCCAATAACACGAAGACTAGAACCAGAAGTACGATGCCGGTGAATTGGACAGGACGCCAAACCGCTGCAAAAAGCTGCCCGACGAGTTTCAGTGGATGGGATTCGATTTCCGACCGTTGGGGTAGAACCACTCCCCGCGCCATGGCAGGCACAGTCCGCTCAAGCCTTGCGAGGTAGCTCGGGCGTGGTTCTTCAGGGTCCCTGATCGCCACAAGTCGACTCGCCTCATCCGTGAATCGCAGCAGCGGGCCAATGGTGCCCTTCTCAAGTATTCTGAGCTTGAGCTGAATGTTTGATTCGTATTGCGGGAGGCTCTCGGCGATGCGCAAGACTTGGGCGCCAAGAGTGGCCGCTACCGCCGTACCTGACACCACCAGCGCCAGTACGGCAACGAGCACCGAAGAGGTCCGCCCGAGTCGGGCTCGTCTCAGCCCCCGAACGAGCGGTGCGACCAACATGCTCAGCAAGATCGCGAGCGCAAGGGGAATGAGCACGGAGCGCCCGAGATACAGGACCGCGAGGATGAATCCTGCAATCAGCACCCGGGTGGCGTGATTACCACACCGCCCGGAGGCTTCGTTCTTATTCATGCGCCGCTCACTTCATACCATCCGGCGTGGTGTTCAGCTCTGGAGCCGGACATGCCGGGATCGGGGAGGAGGTGCGGCGCGACCAGCACAGCTCCAAGACGGCGCTCGAGGATTGTAGCCTCCAAGTCGCTTCCAGCGAGCGCCTCGGTGTGTAATAAGAGCGCGCCTCATACCATCGTCGCGAGACGACTGCGGCGAGGGCGGTAGCGTCAATCGGGCCGCTGAGATCACTGACTTTCATATTCACAATCCCACTCCCTCGGTCAACACCTTGAATCGCGCCTGAGATCCCCTTGAGCCAGGTACGATTCATGACGGTTTCGGATACAGCGCCGGTTCATTTCCCGGACACCGTTGCGAGCTCGACACGCCTCAAGGGACACTGCAGGTTCTTCACCCCACGCCGGCCTCCTTCTGGAGCGGCGGCGGCCCTCTCGACACTCCCCATCGTTTCGCTGATCGTGGTCCACAGTTGTCCCGTCTGCGCGCACCGCTCACCGTAGGCAAACAACGGCTGCATGGCAGATGCCCGGAAATCAGTGGGACTATATTGAGGATAGTCAAAGGGCAGATAGCTCGATTGAAGCGACATCTGATACTTTTCGGCGAACTGATCCACCGCGATCACCTGGGCACTCGCCATGTGCCTTAACGCGACCGAGAGAGTCCGTGACACGATCGGTGCCAGCCGGAAGGGAGTCGTTTCTGGGGCGTCGATTATTCGGCCATTGATCAATACGAAAATCTGGGTGCCTTCCAGGCTATGCGGGTCCAGCAACGCGAAATAGGCAGCCACCGGCGCGACAAATAGCGAGGTGGATGCATTGCCGTCGACGTGCATCTCGTCATAGGAAACTCCGGCCTCCTGAACGTGGATGAGGACGGGGGAGAACACGCCGGGCACACTGGCCGAAGCCACAAGTACATCCCGGAATAGCCTGCGAGCAGGCTCGCCACCCCGAGCTGCTATCGCTCCCATGTCCCAGATGACCGTCTCCGCTTTGTCCAGGTCGGTTGTTGCCACCCACAGAACCCGTCCCCGGGCGGCCTCTTTTGCGACTGCATTGATCAGAGCGCGGGTCACGTAGTGATCCACCAGTGCGTGGAGCGCCGCGGTGCGTCGCTTGACGCCAAACGGGACCGCGAGCAATCCATGCAAGCTCATGCGCTGGTCTGCCCCGCTTGTGAAGGCCTCGGTCAGCTGTGAATCCCATTCAGGACCGAGAAATGCAAATGGGGCGATCAGCGCGCCGGCGCTCACGCCGGTGACCAGGTCATATTGCGGGCGTTCGTGAGCGCGGCTGAGACCGACCAACGCTCCCGCTCCGTACGCACCGCCGGCCCCACCCCCGGATAGTGCCAGCACGCGTAGGAAGCCATCATCGGAGGATCTCCGGAGGCGCTGCAGGCCCACTGCGGCGTGATTCTGGACGCTCGCCAGATCGGTGCTCAGGAATCGCACCTCGGAAGAAAAGCCAACGGGCGTCGCTCCACTGAAGAGCGTGGGCGGCGCCGCACGACGCGGCAAGGAAGCGCAGCCCACGAGTAGCATCGCGCTCAGCGCGCACGCCCACTCGACCGCCCGGGTGCGCCAGACCCGCGTCACTCTGTTTCGAGGCGTCCTCATATCGGCCGTCCTGGTGCAAGGGAATGGGGGGAACTCAATGTCCGATGGAGGCCGCATCGACAACCCGGGCGGCCTTGGGCGCGAGAACGATTGAGACCGCTGCCACAAGGAAAATCGCCGCAATGGCCATCATCAACCCGTTGGTCGCAAGCATGAGACTCTGGCCGTCGATCAGGGTGTTCAGGATTTCACGACCGAACTGTGGCTCGATCCCTGGAGGCAAGCGTGGCGTCGGGCCGCCGTTGGCGACGACGTTCGCGAGCTCGGCATGAGCTCGGATGCTGCGATTTTGCCAGGCGGTCGTGACCAGAGAAGTCGCGAAGGCACCCGATAACGTGCGCACAAAGTTCATGAGACCGGCCGCGGCGGCCGTCTCCTCCTCGGTTACCGATCCCATCGCCAGTCCCGTCAAGGGCACGTAGTACATCGGCATCCCGACACCCATGAAGAAGAGTGGGATGCAGATTGCCCAGTAGCCCATCTCGGAGGTGCCCATCGAGCGCCAGAGTGTGTCCAGCCCGAGCCATAGACATCCGATGAAGATCAGGACCCGGGCATCTCTTTTGTTGGCAAGGTTTGCCGCAATGGGGGAAAAGATGACCGACAGCACACCGCCCCAGGCGACGACCATTCCTGCCCAGGTAGTCGTGTAGCCCAGGTTGAACTGCAGCCATTGGGGCGTGAGAACGTTCAGACCGAAAAAGGCCCCGAAAGCGAGAGCGAGCACGAACATGCAGGAAGAGAAGCCGCGATGGCGGAACACGCGCAGGTTCACAATCGGATTCGCTTCGGTGAGTTCCCAGATCAGGAACGCTGCAAAGCCAATCACGGCGGTGATGGCGAGAACGCGGATCTCCGTCGAGGAAAACCAGTCCTTGTCCTTGCCTTCATCGAGCATGATCTGAAGCGAGGCGACCCAGATCACGAGCAGCCCCATGCCGATCTTGTCGACCGGTTTTTTGACCGGCGCGTCGTGATAGGGCCGCAGCAGCACCCAGGCGATTGCGCCGAAGGCGATGGCCATGGGCACATTGATGAAGAAGACATACGACCAGGCGTAGTTGTCGCACAGCCAACCGCCCAGTACCGGTCCAACGACCGGCGCCAGCAGGGTCGTCATGGCCCACAGTCCCATCGCCTGCATCGACTGGTTCTTCGGGAAAATGCGCAGCAGCAGAGTCTGGGACAGCGCCAGCAGCGGCCCGCCGGCCATGCCTTGCAGCACCCGCATCCCCAGCAGCATGCCAAGTGAGGTCGACATTCCGCACAGGAGTGAGAACAGGGCGAACAGGAACACCGCCAGGATGAAGACCCGCACGGCCCCGAAGCGACTGGATAGCCACCCCGTCAGGGGCACCGTGATGGCCTCGGCAACCGCGTACGAGGTGATCACCCAAGTGCCTTGGGACGAACCCGCTCCGAGCGCACCGGCCATGTTCGGCACCGTGACGTTCGCGATCGTCATATTGAGGACGGCGACGAAGTTGGCGAGGGCGAGAACAATCCCACCGACCCAGAGCATGAGTCCCTGCAAGGCAGGCTGCTCGGAATGGTCGTTCGCAACGGCTGACATGATCTGCTCCTTGAGCTGGACGATGGTGCTGGGTGGCCGCTTAAGCGGACGGATGGCTGCGTAGATCCACCTTGGCGTCCACTGACAGCCCGACACGCAGCGGGTGCGCGCTCAACTCATCGGGGTTGAGTGCAATGCGCACCGGCAGGCGCTGCACCACCTTGATCCAATTCCCGGTCGCGTTCTGGGCCGGGATCAGCGCGAAGGCAGAGCCAGTGCCGCCGTTGAAGCCGGCGATGACGCCGTGGTAGACGACCTTGTGGCCATAAAGGTCCGCGCTGAGCTCGACCTGTTGTCCGGTACGCACCTGCCGGAGCTGAACTTCCTTGAAGTTGGCATTGACGTACATCTGGCCAACAGGAACCACGGAGAGCAAGGGCGTCGATGGCTGCACACGCTCACCGAGTTGCACCTGGCGGCGCGCGATGATTCCATCCACGGGGGAGCGGATGATTGTACGGGCGATGTCCACCTCGGCCTTGTCGACGCGTGCCTGCGCAAGCGCCACGCCGGCGCGGGCAGCATTCAAGGCTGCCCGGGCGTCGCTTGCGCCGTTGATGACATGGGTCAACTCGTCGCCAGAGACGGATCCGGAGGCAATGAGCGCCTGGCGGCGTTGCAGGTCGATTTTGGTACGCTCCACGTCGGCGGTGGCCGAGATTACCTGCGCCCGAGCGCGCTCGAGGTCCGCTTGTGCCTGGCGCAAGGCAAGCTTCGCGTCCGTGGCGTCAATCACGACCAGCACGTCTCCGCGCTTGACCTCCTGGCTGTCCACCACCTTGACCTCGGCAACAGGTCTGTCGACCTGGGCGGTGACGAGTGCCACTTCGGCGGCCGTGTAGGCGTCATCAGTGCTCACGTAACGTGAGCCGATGGCATTCCAGTAAGCCTTGTAGCCGCCGCCGGCGGCGACGATCACCAGTCCCAGCAAGGCGAACATGAGAGCGCGTTTGCCGGGACGGCGCGGACTGTGAGTCACCTCCTGCGGGCTAGAATCGTTGGCAGCGCAGGCTGCGGGAGTTGAGGGGGCGAGGGACACTTCGACGGCTGCGTTCATTGGAATCTCCTAATGTCGGGTCGTTCGATTTGTAGGGGTGGGATTAGGTGGTCGGGCGGTCAGGTCCAAAGCCGCCACCCAGTGCGCGCACCAAGTTCACATCGAGAATCAAGGCACGTGACTCGAGTGCTGCTTGCGCCCGCTGCGCGGAGATCAGTTCGTCCTGCGCCTCGAGTACATCCAGATAGGTGGCCAACGCGCCGTCGTACCGGTTGCGCACGAGTTGATGCGCTTCTGTGGCAGCGGCAACCGCAGCGCGCGCGGCCGCGAGCTCTCCATCTAGCGCCTTGCGGCTCGTGGCCGCATCGGCCACCTGACGCAGGGCCTGCGAGAGCGTCGCGTCGTAAGTGGCGACTGCGGCATCGTATTCGGCGCGCGCGCCGCGCAGGGCGCCCTGCAGACGGCGCGTGTTGAAGATGGGCAGCGATACCGCGGGGCCGGCGGAGCCGGCCTGGGATCCCGCACTCGTCAGGTTACGGATGCCAAGCGATTGCACCCCGATCAGTGCGATCAGATTCACGCTGGGATAAAAGCCAGCCTTCTTCTCGTCAATGCGGTGGGCGGCAGCCTCGGCGCGCGCGCGCGCAGCGAGTATGTCAGGGCGACGCCCGAGCAGATCGGCCGCCAGGTTCGGCGGCAACCCAATCGAGGCCGTGAAATGGGCGCTTGGGCGCACAAGGCTCAGACCGCGGTCTGGACCCGCTCCGAGCAGTGCCGCAATTGCGTTGCCCTGGAGGCCGATGCGCTCATCGTAGCTGCGCAGTTCGGCCTCAGCGGAGGCGCGCCGGGCTTCCACCTGGCGCACGCTTGCGAGGGTCTCCAGTCCGAAATCATGCCGGCGCCGGAACAGCGTCACCGTCTCGTCGCGCAGTCTGAGAGTCTCCGCGGCGTTGTCCCTTAGGGTGTAAAGATCGACGAGCCCCGCATAAGCCGCTGCCACCGAGGTTGACAACAGCAATCGGGTCTCCGCGTACTCAAAACCAGCGGCCCGCTGGTCGGACACTGCCGCCTCCAGGGCCGAACGGTTCTTGCCCCAGAAGTCCAGCTCCCAGGAAAAGTCCAGCGAGACCACTCCATAGTCGGTCCAGCCTCGAGGCAGCGCCTGCTTCGGAATGAGCGAGTTGTAGCTCTGCTTCTCCTCGGTTAGGGCCGCATTGCCGGAGATCTGTGGGATCCGCGCGGCACTGGCGAATTGCACCGCCGCTGCGGCCGCATCCAGTCGCGATTGCGCCAGGGCCAGATCGGGTGCGCCGCGCAGCGCCTCCTCCATCAACGCGTCCAATTGGGGATCACCATAGGAGCGCCACCAACCATCGCCGGGCCACGCTGCCGCAGGCGCCGCAAAGGCCTGAGAGGAATCAAGCTGTTCGATCTTCTTGACTGTCGGCGGGGGATCCAACCGGGGCAGGTGCGCACAGCCTGCGGCAAGCAGCAGACTGACCGCGAACGTCAGGCGCACCCCACGCCGGCAGACACAGGGGATCAAGATCTTGATGGCTTCCATGGGATAACTCCAAATGAACCGTACCGTACAGTACAGTTTAGTTGACTTTTGGCGCTTGTCAAGCAAAACTGTACTGAGCGGTACATATCTGGCGTGGGGAAGAGGAATTGAACAAAAGTGACATCAAGCGACAGGCGATCTTGGACACTGCGTACGGGCTGTTTCGCGCGCACGGATTCGCCAAGACGTCGATGGCCGAGGTCACTGCCCGGGTTGGTGGCTCGAAGGCGACGCTCTACAGTTACTTTCCTTCCAAAGAGGAGTTGTTTGCTGAATGCATGATGGCCGCCGTGGAGAACTATCTGTCAGAGGCGATTCAGCATCTGGACGTCTCCGGCGGCAGCGCCCAGGTGGCTCTACAGAATTTCGGAATCAGTGTCCTGCAGTTCATTTGCTCGCGAACAGGTAGAAGTTCGTCGGCTGATCATTGCGGAGGCGGCGCGCTCGGGGACGGGAAAGCTCTTCTTCGACAAGATCACTGCCTTGCGGACACGGGTTTCGGCGTTCTTGGACGGCTGCATGGTGTCACGCACTCTCCGTCGCGATGATCCGGACTTGGCGGCCGACTATCTCGGCGCACTGCTCGAAGCCGAAGTCCTCGAACCGTTACTGCTTCAAGTGAACGAACATGCTCCCGGCCAAAATGAGGTCATCTCGGCTGCGAAACGCGCCGTCAACGCATTCCTCAGGGTGTATTCGCCCGTAGGAAAAATTAGAGAGCGCCCACAGAGGGCAAAAAAGTCCTCGGGCGCCAAAGCATAGAAAGGACAGCGTAGGGCGCTGAGACGGCCGACACGGAGTCCAGCGGGAGACGACGGGTTATGGAACATTCTAGCGTATCGATCATGGCAGGCTTGACTGGTTCACTCTTGGGCGGGATGGCGACCTTCGCCGCATCCTGGCTCACCACGCGCAGGCAACACCACACTCAGACATCCATTCAGCGCGCGGCCCGACACGAGCGTCTCTATGCCGAATTCATCAGCGAAGCCTCTCGACATCTCGTGAGCGCTTGGGGCCACGATATGAAAAGCCCGGAAAGTCTTGCGGACATGTACTCGGCACTTGAGCGGATTCGGCTCACCTCATCGGTGCCCGTCATCAGTGCCGCAGAAGCCGTGATGCAGCAGGTCATTGTGGCCTACAGCGCGCCCAACAAGACTTATGAAGAGCTGCAGCGCCTGGCCATTCGCGGCGAGATCGCAAGCCCGTTGACCGAATTCATTAATACCTGCCGAAACGAGGCGCGCGCACTGGGTGTGTAAGGAACTGTGCGCATGCTAACCTCGCGGCCACAACTGTACCCTGTGGTTCTTTCGATTGAGCTCGCATGAAGACCAAAACCGAATCAAAACGCCAGGCCATTATCAAGGCCGCTGCCGAAGTGTTTCGCGAGGTGGGCTATGATCGCGCCTCCATGTCTGACATCCGTGCGAGAGTCGGCGGATCGAAAGCGACCCTATACAACTATTTTCCCTCAAAAGAGAAGCTTTTCTTCGAGGTGATGCACGACCAGAAAGAACTCGAGCTCGAGGAAATCATACGTGCACTTAATCCGGCGGCCACCGATTTGAGGCAGGAGCTGCTGGATTTTGGGCAGAAATTTCTGGCCGTTTTGTATTCTCCAGATGCCATTGCGATCCGACGGCTCACCGTCGCCGAGTCACGGCATTCCAACATCGGAAAGATGTCCTTCGAGCATGCAACGTTGCCGAATGAAAAGCACGTGGCGGCCTTTCTAAGGAGGGTCATGAAGCGAGGCGCTCTGCGCATGTCCGATCCGAAACCCGCCGCTATGCATTTACTCAGTTTGCTCGAATCGGAGCTACTACAACGCGTGCTTCTTGGAGTGATTGAAACTGTCACACCGGAGACCCTGAGCAGTGTTGTGCAGCGCGCGGTGGACGTGTTCCTGCGCGGGTACGAGCGAGCCTAGCTCTGAGCCTGCGCCTGCGCCTGTCGCGGCCATCGGCCCTGGGTGCGAAGGGCAGCCCGCATTGTCAGCGGATCCACGCAGGGAACGCGCTCCGGGATGATTTCAGCGAAGCCAACCGAGCGAACCTGGTCCCGCGCATCCCGACATTGGATGGTCTCCCGAGGCGTTAGCGCACTCTTGCTTGAACTGACTCACAGTGACCTTTCATCGGAGCGTGCGCATTCCACGACATCGTGGTCGCGAATGACATAGGCTTTCCTGGCGTGGACCTGAAAGCCAGTCCCTTCTGACGCAGCCGCCGCGCCACGCTGAGCGCACACACTCACATCACCGCCCCGGTGCGGCGGAGTGAGGTCGCTGGGCCCGATCTGCCCAGTCTCATTGGCACCGCTGATCGTGGCGGTACGACTCGAGTCTTTCCATGCCTCTCTTATCTGCGCCGCGAGAGGGTGGCGGCAGGTGCGAGTGCGAACACCCGGCGCTGAGAAGGATTTACCGCCTAAAGGGTGGGACACAACGTTCAACGCGGGACCATGGTAAGAGCGCCGAATCACTGAGTATCTGAAACGGACAGCCAAAGCGGACAGGATTTGTGAGATCCATTAAGAAAATTGCTGGCCACCAAATCCATGGCCAATACGTCTAAGTCCAAAACGCCGGAAAAACCCGCCCGGCGCCTGAACTCGTTTCCACCTGAACGGTCTTTTGCGCAGCGCAACATTGGGTGACGGCTACGGCACTTCCGGGTCGACCTAAGCTCACGGGAAGTGAGCGCCATGCCAATTGTGTAGGTATTACTCACGATTACGCCTTGGTCGTCTTCACGAAATGCTATTCACGTTTCGCCGGGGTGACTCGTTACTCACGCAAGTCAGGAGCAGCCATGAACGGCCTCAACTCATTTGCTTCTATTCTCTCCCGCAACTGGTGGTTGCTTGTCCTGCGCGGCATCGCGGCGCTGGTATTCGGCATCCTAACGTTCTTGATGCCACGGATCTCCATTGCTTCACTGGTGCTGTTGTTCGGCGCCTACTCGATGGCAGACGGCATTCTCTGCCTCTGGACGGCGCTCGCAGGACCGCGCGAACACGAGTCTTGGTGGTTGCTGTTGCTTGGCGGATTCGTCGGCATCGGTATCGGCATTCTCACCTTCATAGCCCCTGGCCTGACAGCGCTCGCGCTTTTGATTTACATCGCCGCCTGGGCGATCGCCACCGGTGTGCTCCAGATTGTGGCCGCGATCCGTCTGCGCCTTGAAGTCCCTGGTGAGTGGGCCCTCATTCTCGCCGGCCTTGCGTCAATCGTCTTCGGTGTGATCATCATGGCACGACCGGCCGCAGGCGCGCTCGCGGTGGTATGGCTGATCGGATCATATGCCTGCGTCTTCGGAGTCTTGCTGCTGGTGCTTGCCTTTAAGGCGCGTGGTTTCGTGGCGAAAATCGCGAAAATCCTCCCCGCGTGACCATGAGAGGTGAAAGCGGAGCCTCTGCCGCGTTGCGCGCATCCTACGGTGGTGGGTCGCTTACCAGCCAGGATTGTGGCTGAGGCATCCTTGTGGTCGCGGTGATTCCGCTCGGTGATTCCTCGCGACGCCCGAGACGGTTTCCGCTGGTCACGGCCTGCATTGTCGCCCTCAACGTGGTGGGATTTGCGCTTGAGCTGATGAATGGCGACGCCTTTATCGTGCGCTGGTCTGTAGTGCCAGCGTCCATTCTCGCAAATCAGCACTGGAGCACTATCCTCACGGCGTTGTTCATGCACGGAAGCTGGTCGCATATCATCGGCAACATGCTGTTCTTATGGGCCTTCGGTCCGGAAATCGAAGACTCGATGGGGGCGCCGCGATATCTGCTCTTCTATCTCCTCGGCGGGGTTGTCGCGACACTCGCGCAAATCGCGACGGCACCCACCACGACAGTACCGATTCTCGGGGCGAGCGGTGCCATCGCTACGGTGATGGGCGCGTTCCTGGTCACCTACCCGCGCGACAAGATTCGTTCCCTCTTGCTTATTTTCGTGTTTGTACGTACCACGTACCTACCGGCCGCCCTCCTGATCGGCGTCTGGTTTGTGACGCAGTTTCTGAGCCTGGGCGCGGTCACCCCGGATGCAGGGGGGGTAGCCTACGCGGCACACGTAGGGGGGTTCATCTTTGGCGCTGTCACTGCGCGCTTGTTCGAATATCGTGGGGTCAACTCCCGGTGATCGAGGGGCGGCATGGGCGCGATGCGAACCCGCGTGGCCCCCTGCGCACGGGCATGGATAATGTTAGCGGGACCTCGTGAGGCCATGATTCATTGGGTCCGAAGGCCCTGCGGGTACGGGATCGGCTCTATGGCCAATCGCAGGCCCCGCGAGGACTGTCTCGTCACCAACGTCGCGCGTTGCACGGCCGACCCCCTTTCGCGTTTCACGCGGGATTGCGCTGCAATGTCTCAATGTTCGGAATGTTCGGGTTGGCGACATTAAGCAGCCCAGATTTTCGCAACATCTGGTCGACAACTCCCTGAACAATCAAGACGGAGGCAGGCTTGAGTTTTTATGCGGCCTGCCTGCCGGCCGCCTCGGCTTCCCTGGCCCTGGCGGCAATCAGTATCTCGCAGACCTTAGGGACGAAATCCATCCCGGTCACCTCATCGGAGATATTGCCTAATTTGACGCTGTCAATCGAGTGGATTGACGTTTTGCAGCCAAACGAGATAGTCATCAGCGCTTTGTGGCGAGCGTGGCGCGGGCGGGCGAGTGGTTCATTCGGCAGCTTTTGGCGACAAGCGGCCGCCCGGTGCCGGGGATGACTCCCCCAGCACCTTGCCGGCCACCCGGCGGCCGTACATCGAATCCGGTGAGTCGTGAAACTGTGCGCGCGTCGAGGCGACCGAACCGCTGAAGCGCGGGTCTTGCGGACGATCGTGACTGTCGATGAATGTGGCCACATCCCAGGCGTCCTGATCGGTGAGGGAGCCTGCCTGGCTCAGCGGCATGTTGGCCTGGATGAAAGCGGCTGCATTGCCGATGTCGCCCATGCCCGCACCCCAGTTGAATGAGCGATCACCCCAAAGTGCCGGAAAGGCCATGCTGCCATCCGTTGCGTCCTGGCCGGCGCCGTCGACACCGTGACAGAGCGCGCAGTATCGGCCGTAGACCCGTTGGCCACGGCTGTAATCCGCCGGCACAGCGGGTCGCAATGGCTTTGGATATCCGCGGCCGGGGAGATTCGGACCAATCGGCGCTCCCGTTGCGAGCCAGTACGCATACGACTCCAGAGCCACTAGCACTGGATCACCCAGGGGTGGGGCCTTGCCGTTCATGCTGTAGGTGAAGCAGTCCTGCAGGCGTTCGGCGAAGGTGTTCACGCGCCGGTTCTTGGCGCGGTACGACGGATAGGCCACGTAGGCCGCCCACATTGGACTGGAATTCGCGAGGCGTCCGGAATCCAGGTGACAGCTGCTGCAGCGAAGTCTATTGCCAACG
>Ga0335085_10008362_pt1 | contig 15802 bp, 17 predicted proteins | sample Lox_Sample_45_FD_206712 | JGI IMG/M metagenome (GOLD analysis project Ga0335085, IMG submission 206712) | Soil microbial communities from Loxahatchee National Wildlife Refuge, Florida, United States - Lox_Sample_4.5 | ecosystem: Environmental > Terrestrial > Soil > Wetlands | place: USA...
ATGAGTGTCATTTCCCTGTCTTTATCGGCTCCATTTCTACTGATTTGGTACCTCGTGGTTGGCCGAAGGCTTCTTCGACTCGGCTCAACATTTTCAACACCTGACGGAGTCGTGTCATGGACGAGATAGGACGCGCGACTCTTGTCCGCAGTAGGCTTTGCTACACATTTGCCTACGCAGGTTCTCTCGCGATCGCTGCACTGATGATTCTCGGCTGCGCCATCGGTCTCGTGCGTCCAACCATGATGTATCCGACAAACGAAGTACTGCGTGGTTCACTGCCTACAGATCTCGTCAATCTTATCGGAGTGCCCGCGCTTTTGATTTCGATCTGGTTTGCCCGTCAGCGCAGACTGGTCGGTCTTCTACTGTGGCCGGGAGTACTGCTCTATCTTCTCTACCACGACGTCGTTTTCTTGTTCGCCAGAACCTTCGGTGTGCTGTTCCTGTTGCATCTTGTGTTGGCTGCGATGAACTTCTATGCAATGGCAAGTCTCGTTCTTTCGGTCGACGGCATGGCTGTGCAACAACGTCTGACGGGGAGAGTGGCTGAGAAGGTTGGCTCAGGAGTCTTGATGGGCCTGGGCGTTTTGTTCTTTGTGTGGGCGATCGCCGTGATGGTAACCGCAATCGTAAAACGGACCCCAATCGACGCTTCGGAGCTGGCGGTCCGTAGTGCGGACGTGCTGCTGAGTCCCTCATGGATCATTGGCGGATTGCTACTTTGGCGACGCGAGGCTCTGGGATATGTAGTCGGATTGGGCTTGCTGTTCCAGGCCAGCATGCTGTTCATCGGTTTGATCGCGTTGTTTCTTCTGCAGTCCCTCATTTTCGGAAACCACCTTCGCGCGGGTGATGTGCTGGTGATCTTTGCAATGGGGTTGTTTTGCTTCGTTCCGTGTGCTTTCTTTGCACGGGGCGCCGCGTCGCAGGTTATTTAGCGTGGAGGGAAGAGTCTCTGAAAGTGGAAAATCGGCCTAAGGGGCTAGCTTGCCCTTCTTGGAGGGAGTCTCCGATGGGCCCACTAGGACACTTCTCAGTCGGACTGGCAGCGAAGCCTGCGATTCCCAAAGTGTCGCTCGGTGTTTTGTTGCTGGCGTCTTGGATTCTCGATGTTTTCGCCATAGCTCTTGGCTTCACCGGCATCGAGCGCGCCGAGATCGGCAATCCCTGGTCGCATGGCCTCTTCATGTCCGTTGTTTGGTCTGTGGCATTCGGTCTATTGGCCAAACGCATGTACCGTGATTATCGCGCCGGAGTCGTCGTTGGAGCTGTGGTCTTCAGCCATTGGGTGCTCGACTTCATTTCGCATCCCATCCCTTTCACCAGTTTTTCCTGGTATTCGTGGCGGTGGAGCTACGGACATCCCCTGCCTTGTGATCTCCCACTTCTGTTCAGCAATTCGCCGAGAGTCTGCCTCGGCCTCTACAACTCGATCAGCGCGGTTGAGGCCACAATATTGGAGTTCGGCATGTTCATTCTTGGGGCGGCGGTCTACACAGGATTCATCGTCAAGAGGAGAAGAGGCAGGATTCATCGTCAAGAGGAGAAGAGGATCGAGAACTGCAGTAACCGAAAACCCAGGCATCAAGAGGCAAGTCCAGTGATCCATCGCCCGCTCGTCACCGCAGGAGAGGTGCTGCAATGAAGAAAGCTAGGATTGTCGCAATCGCCACACTGATATTTACGGGTTTGTCCGGACTGGTCGGTGCAGTTCCTCTAATCGTGAACCCGGGCGGTGAGCCATGGAGTTTTCCGCAGAGCTTGCTGCAATATTCTCCGTTCCGCTCCTACCTCGTTCCGGGAATCATTCTGCTGATCGCGAATGGTCTGTTCAGTGTCTGGGCTTTGTGGCTGACCGTGAGCAGGCGTCCGGGATACGGCTGGTGGGTAATCGTGCAAGGAGTTGTATTGCTCGGCTGGCTCATCGTTGAAGTTGCAATGTTGCGACTGATGGTTTGGCCGCACTACTTGTATGGCGCAGTCGCGATGGTGTTGGTCATTTCAGGAATCGCCATTGTGCGTACCAACTCGAGCGACTCATGATCACTAGGTTCCTCAAAATCGCCGGCCTTGTTCTCACAGTGGCGTGCTGGCTGTGGGCGCGCGATGCCGAGCGCAGCCCGATGTGGAATCTGGCACTGATCTGGTGCTCCCCGCTGCTTCAATACCCGATCACGCTGTTGGGTCGGCGGATGCTAAACATAGACGCCGGCAAACAACGCGTTGGGTTGGTGAGTATTTTCACGCACTACGCCATGATGATTTCTCTTGGAGTCGGCATCTTTCCGGCCATCCGCTCAGTGCAGCAGCAATCTGGTGCACTTCCAATTCCGCAACAACTTGGCCAAGCGCTTGTATGGCTGACGGGAGTTGCGACCGCTCTCACCGTTTTGAACCTGGCCATCCGCGGTTTGGGAACTCCGTTTGCCGCAAAGTTGTCGAGCCGATTGGCTACCGACTGGATGTATGCTTGGACCAGAAATCCCATGTTGCTGTGCACCTTGGCCTTGCTACTGTCCGTGGGATTCCGGTATCGATCGCTGTGGTTTGTCCTGTGGGTAATGGTGATTGTGTCGCCTGGGTGGATCTTCTTCGTTAAGGTCTATGAGGAGCGAGAGCTCGAGAGTCGATTTGGAGATTCGTATCTGGAATACAAGGCGAGAACACCATTCCTTTTGCCGCGCAGACCGCGACACATTACGCACGCGGCGCGAGCCTAGACTATGCTAACGACCAGATACCCTCTTGGTCAGATCACCCGTAATATTGAAAATGCTTCCAGAATTCTGGCCAGGACCATCGCAGGCGGTGGCACACGAAGATTTCGTCCCAGCCCACGGCGCTGTTCACGATGCCATAGCGATTCGAAACCCGTCCAGCTAACACGCACGAATCGAAGTTCCTCTCTAGGAAATCGCGAGGCTCGCCGAGAGTGATGACCGTCTGCGGCGGTGGATCGCCATAGCCGCGATACCAGTTGGAATTCATGCCGCTGATGGCCATCGGTAGTCCAGAAGCCGGGCCATAAAGGTTGATCGCTCCGGCTTTGCCTTCATCGTCTGCCAAAATAGCGAGGCGTACCCTCTCTTCGGCAGGCAAGGAATCGCGAATTCTGGCAACGCGCTCGACCATCTCGGGCCAGCCGACCTCTGAATCGAAATTGCCGTTCACGTAATTGGCCACGCGCCACCAGGCAGAGTTTAAGGGCGCGATGGGAAGCGTGAGAGCCGGCGCGCAGAGCATAGCGGTCAGCAGACTGATCCAAGTAGTCTGGCGAACACCAGTGGCGGCGCGAGCGCTGAGGGTGCTAACCCATCGTTCCCCCCACAACGCGCCCGCCGCGATGAGCATCGGGTAGGCAGGTGCAAGGTAATAGTCGCGGCCCCTCGCGATCAGGAAGGCCACCAAGGTTATCACATACATCCAACCGAGCATTCTATAGCGCTTCCCTTCGGGTTTCCGGAACAGATACCAGAGCCCTGCCAACCAAAGCGGTACGGTAACGGAGTTGGCAGTTTTCCAGAACTGATTGAGCAGGAAATAGTCCGTCGACCCGTTTGCAACGTCACGGGCGTGGATGCTCCGCAAGTACGCGAGCGATACGAAGTCGTGCCGGACCTGCCACACAATATTGGGGAGCATAATCAACAGGGCCAGAGCCGCTCCGCACCATAGCCAGCGACTTCTGAAGTAGCGCCGACCCGGCGTAAGCGTCAGGCCGCCCACAACTCCGAGCGCGAAAAAAGCAATGGAGTATTTGGCCATCATGCCTAATCCCATGCTTACGCCGATCGCCAGCCACCACCTGGGGTCGTCTGACTTGAGAAGGCGGATAACAAAGTAGGCGGCAAGAATCCAGAACAACTGATCGAACGACGTGTACGAGTAGAACGACCCGTGAACGAGGGTGACTCCGCCAATCGCGGATCCTATTGCCGTAACAATCTGGGCCTCGCGCTTCCCTCCGAGTTCGCGAGCCGAGAGTCCCGCAAAGAGCATCATCAGACTTTGGGCCGCGGCTCCAAAAAAACGGAAGCCACGTAGGGATGCCCCGAACAGCTCCAGCTCGACGCGGGCAAGAAACGCGGTCATGGGTGGATAAGGAACGTAGCCCCAATCGAGATGGAGGGAATTCGTGTAGGTCAATAGCTCATCGCGATGGAAACCGTATCGGCCGTTGATTAGCGTGCGCAGGAGAAGGCTGGTGAGCGCGATCGCCACCAGAACGCCAACGTCGCTGCCCTTGGCCATCTGCCAAACCCGGCGAAGGATCGATTCGCGGACCAGACGCGGCGGTGTTTCGCATTCGGCGTCTACAGACATCGCGTTGAAGAAGGAAGACAGCGTGGGCAGCCTCGAATGCTCACATTAGATCGCACGCTTATCCAGAAAATGCAGGTGAACCATCGACATGATTCGCAAGCTGTCGGAGAGAAATGCGGCCCACTTCTCTTTCAACTGAACCCTCGCTTCATTTCACGGAACATCGGGCATTCGGCCACAACGGTGATTCGACCGTGCCAGTTCTGAATTCCGGTTGCCTTCGCGATGCCCCATTTCAGCTGCGCACCGGCGTCCATCCCTCCGTCTTCGACCGCTCGCCCCCACAAGGGAAGCAAGAGCGTCTTTTGAACGCCTGCCCAACCGCGCTGGATTTGCCGCAAGGGTCGTCATTCTATTGCCCCTTTTTCTATCAGAACCCCCTCGGTCCGCTGTAACTACGCGGAACGTTCGGCGGAGCGATCCCGACGACGATTCGCCGATGCCACGACCAACGCCTCGTACTCCTCCTGCGACGATCCGGGCAGCAGCGCCCACAGGGTGTAGACGCCGAGCGCCGTGCCGAACGGTACGTTGAACAGCGAGATAAAGGCCAGCACCAGTGCCAGCAAGCGGGCCCATGACTCGCGTTGGAGTAGTCCCCATCCGGCGACGAATCCGCAGCCGGCCTTGGCCAAGACAAAGATCCCAAGGGTGCTAAACAGCGAGGCGAGGAAGCCGACGGGCACGTCCGTCGGTACCCCTTTCATCTCGTGCAGATGAGGAAACAGAGCGGTGCCAAGAATCAGCAGAAACAATCCTCCTAATGCATTAACTGCCGACAGGGCAAACCACAAAATGCCGAGCAAATGCAGGTGCTTCTCGACCCGTGCCGGGAGTGGTTGCGCGACCGGAACTGCGCCCACGATTTGCTTGCCACACTTTCCGCAAAACGCTTGTCCCGGTTGTAGCGTGGTTCCACACGCGTCGCAGAACATGATGGCCTCCATTGAATGCGACTTAGTCTCAGAGAAGTCGCGGAATCGGAATCAGTTCGTTCACTTGCTCTCGGTTCGTAAGATAAGGCTCGCCGAATCGTCGCTCGAGGTATTCGTCTTCGCAGTGGATTTGTAATTTGAAGACTGCATAAGCAACCAGCGGAGTAAGTAGCTGCGGCCAGGAACGAGTCAGCAATACCAATCCCTGCAGAATGAAAACGATCCAGGGCGAGTAGATCTGGTGCCGCACCCGGCCAGATACGCCAGAGGTGACGAGTTGGTCTTTGTTGTATCCCCTGATTACCGTTCTGGCCGCAACCACCGGCATCGGAACTTCCACGAGGATGAGAATCCCGGCCACGAGCGCGGGAATGATAATGGGCACTGTGCGCATGAGGCAGACTTCTGGCCACCGGCGAGTGGCTGCTCCGGCGACCGCAGCATAAATCAGGGCCGCCGCGGCAATCTGTGGCCCGATGCCCCAGCGCACTCATCCGAACGTTCATCCGCGCGCCCCGGGAATTCTGAGGTGTACTCTGGCCGTTACAAATGTACCAATCGATACGCGGAAGAGCAGTGACCTTAATCACTTCTACGCCGTACTACCGTTTTTCTACCACCGACTGCAGCGCTTCTTTGTCCAAAATCAGATCAGCCACCAGCTTCTCCAATCGGCTATTCTCATCACACAACTGCTTGGCTTCCTGGGTCTGGCTCACTTCATCCCACGGCATGTCGTCTTCCAGGCGTAGAGCGTGCGCTTCGACACTCCCATTTCTAACGCCACATCCTCGACCGCTCGCACCGCCTCGACTTGCTTCAGCGCACTGATCATCTGCGCTTCCTTGTGCCTACTCCTGGACATCCTTTCTTCCCCTTTCTTACGCCAGAATGGTACTCAGCTTTGTTCAGAAAGAGGAGACCCCATCAATACGTCACACGAATAGGCCGATTCCTGTGCTTCACGTCACTGCATCCCTATTTCAAACCTCAATATACTCGGGCAGTCTCCGGTGCGGATTCAGGGAGAGTCTACGGCAACCGTCGCTCAATGGACGGATGGAAGGAGTTGAACACGATGGAGCGAAACGGGCAGAAGATTGTCGTCGTCGGCGCCGGCATTGCCGGATTGTGCGCCGCCGTGTATGGGCTGAAGTGCGGCTACGAGGTTGAAGTCCTGGAAACGCACGACATGGCGGGGGGCCTGGCGATGAGCTGGAAGCGCGGCTCCTACCGCTTCGAGACGTGCCTGCACTGGCTTGTGGGGTCGAGGCCGGGCGGAGACTTTCACGATCAGTGGCAGGAGGTCTGCGACATCGACCAGCTGATGTTCGTGAACCAGGACGAGTTTGTGCGACTGGAAACGGAGGATGGGGACACACTGAGGCTCTACACAAATGTCGACCGGCTGGAAGAGGAGCTGTTGCGGCGGGCTCCGCAGAATGCGTCAGCGATTATGGAATTCACCCGCGCGGTGCGGGCGCTGGGGAAGTTCCGGATGCTGGATCCGGCCGGAGGGCTGAAGGAAAACTGGCTGAATATGCTGTACGACATTCCGGTGTTTCCGCTGCTGGGAAAACTGTCGAAGATCAGCGGTGCTGATTACGGCAAAAGGTTCCAAGATCCGCTGCTGAGGCACTTCTTTACGAATGGAGACATCGGGAAATTGGCGGCGATGGCCATGGTGTTTTCGCTGGGGCTGATGAATGAGAGAAACGCCGGATACTGCATTGGAGGGGCGCAATCGTTGATCAGGCTGATCGAGGAGAAGATCGCGAGCCTGGGCGGCAAGATACGGTTCCACGCGCGCGTCGAGCGCGTGTTGGTGGAAAACGATACGGTTGTGGGCGTGGAGCTCGAGGGCGGCGAGCGGGTGATGGCTGATTGGGTGATCTCAGCCGCCGACGGGCACACGACGATTTTCGAGATGCTGAGTGGCAAGTACGTGGACGAGGAGACGCGGAGGAGGTATGACGAGCGTGAGCTATTTGCCTCGTATTTGCAGCTGTCGCTGGGCGTGGCGAAAGATCTGAGCGACGAGCCCGCGATGCTGTCACGGATACTGGCGTCGCCGCTGGTAGTGGATCCTGGCACGGAGCTCGACAGTGTTACGTTCCGCATTTTCCATTACGATCCGACGTTCGCGCCGCCAGGTAAGACCGCGGTAACATGCACTCTGCCGACGCGCAATTTCACCTACTGGAACGATCTGCGGAAGATGGACCCTGGCTGCTACCACAGGGAAAAGCAGCGCGTGGCTGAGATGATCATCGGTGTGCTGGAGAAGCGCATCCCAGGAATCAGCGAGGGGATCGAGGTCGTCGATGTGTCGACGCCAGCGACGGTTTACCGTTACACCGGCAACTGGAAGGGAACGATGGAGGGGTGGCTGGTGGAACCAGGCGACAGCTTCAAACCGCTGAGGAACACGTTGCCCGGACTGAAGCGATTCGTGATGGCGGGGCAATGGGTGATGCCTGGCGGAGGCTTGCCTTCGGGGCCGATGACGGCGAAGCCGGCGGTGAAATGGATCTGCAAACAGGATCACGTGCACTTCGACGTTCATACCGAGCCCGCGGCGGAAACTGCGGCGGTGTGAAGCCGAGAAGACGGACGCCTTTGTCGACGGCGAACTGGAGGCGCTTTTCTCAGCGTCAGGATGGTCAGCAATCCTTCCCTAATCCCATCGGGTGAGGATCGCTCGTGATCCGCCCGGAACATTTGATTGACAGCGGAGTCCCCGGTAAGCACTAGGCGACCAAGGAAGCATCTGAGGACCTGTTTCCCCGAGTTGCGTCTCAGACTTTCCGGGAAGGAAGGAAGAGGCCTCGTCGGTACCCCGCCTCCGAGGCCTCCTCCTGGTCGATTCCCGTTATCGGCTGGCCTACTTTGCGGCGGCCAATTCACCCGCTGTGCCTTTTTCTTTCTCCGCTACCAAAGCACCTTTGGCTGCCGCTTCGATGATGTGCGCGACCGCCTGTGGTTGCGACACGTATATGGCGTGGCTCCCTTTGACTTCGACGACCGTTGCACCGGCGCGCTTCGACATCAGCCGCTGGGCGTCGGGCGGAATCATCCGATCCTCGGTCGTAAGCAGGTACCAACTGGGTTTCGATTTCCATGCCGCTTCGCTGATAGTGCCTCCGAGTGCGTCCACGCCCCACGGCACTTGTGAGTCGGCCATGAATGCGGCCTCTTCCGGGCTCACGTCACCGGCGAAAGATGCAGGGAACTTCGCCTTGTCGAGCATCAGAAAGCCGTCCACGGGCGGCAGGATCGGCGGTTGGGGCGCGCCAGCAGGCGCACTCTTGATCAACGTCGACACAGACTCACCTTTGTCGAGCGCAAAAGCAGCGACATAAACTAACCCGGCCACCTTGGGATCGTTGCCGGCTTCGGTGATGACAGCGCCGCCATACGAGTGACCGACGAGTATCACGGGGCCGTTCTGAGCGGTGATCGCTCGCTTGGTGACTGCTACGTCTTCTGGCAGAGTGATGGTTGGATTCTGGACGATGGTGACCGTGTAGCCGTCCTTCTTCAAGAGGTTATAAACACGCTGCCACCCGGACCCATCCACAAAGCCGCCGTGGACGAGAACGATGTTCTTCACAACTGACGATGTGTTTGTTTGTGCCATAACATCCTTTCCCATGCCGAGCATCATTGCGACGACCGGCAGGACTGTGAAAATGATTCGCATTGTTTTGAGTTTCGTTGCCATTGCCTGGTGTTTCACTGTGATATCCCTCCATTGATTTTCGCTTTGAAAATGTCACCCCCAAATGCATCCATCATCGCGCGGTCCACTCTGCTGGCCCTTTCGTCGCAACGGATTTCATGCGTAACGCTCGGCGTCAACTCATCGAGCAGCGACGCGATGAAAATCCGAAGGCAAGGGCTCATTTGGGCTGGCAATTCGAGATTTCCCATAACCCCCAACTCCTTCATGCCCCGGCTTCCGGCAGGTGTTCTGCGTGTGATTGCTACTCTCGCAAATCACAAATCGGGGCGCATCCCAACATGCAGTGTTTTTTCGCTACCCCCGAAGACTGGCAGCGCGATACCACTTTCGGGGAAGCACCACTGAAGCTAGAAAGCGAACACAGCGATGCGTAGAGATTTATTAGCAATGGGCCAAAGTCACGTTCAGTTTCTGTGGGGAGATTTTGGAATAACGATTTCCCTGCGGCCGAATAGGCGCGAATCGAGAGAAAACGCCCCCGGCCCAAGGCAAGCCAATGCAGCCGCGATCATGACGGCAAAGACTTCCGTCGTCCGGGAGTCCAACACTTGCAGACCGGGGCCGCCGGTGCAGGAAATCATGCCGACAACGATGGCGACCGTCGCCGCAACCGCCGCAAGGCGAGTCCGATAGCCGGCAATGATCAGTAGAGCACTGAACACTGTTAGCAGAATGACAGTAACAATCACGGAATTCCAATCATGCCTGTCGTGCAGGCAGGCAAAGGCTCTGAGCGCAAGGGCGGCTCCCAGCGCTGAACGCAAGATCAACAGACCCAGACCAGATATTCCATCAGGGAAGGTGGAAAACATTGCGGACCAGAAAACGGCCTCCATGACGCACACAGATACACTAAAGTGGCCCGATCGGCCCGCGAATCCCTAGCGTTCGGAATTTTTTCCTACCACTTTTGAGGTATGTGAGAACTTGAAGCCGGAGCCTATAGGTGGATGATGCCGCGACGCACGCCAATAGCTACTGCCTGCGTCCGGTCTGCGGCGCCGAGTTTTTCCATAATGTGCTTGATGTGGACCTTGACGGTCTCTTGGGTGATGAACAGCTTGTCGGCAATGTCACGATTGCGGTTGCCGCCGGCGACGTGCTGCAGCACCTCAACCTCGCGTTGCGTTAGCGCTTCGTCGCTGTAATGTTCGGCAAGGTGAGCAGCAATCTCCGCCGGAATCTTCCGCTTGCCGGAGTGGACCTGCCGGATGACCGCCACGAGCTCTCTCGGAGGCATACTCTTGAGCGTATAGGCGCGTGCGCCGGCTTGAAGCGCCCGCTGGATTTCCACATCGCCGGCAAAGGTCGTAAGAATGATCACGCGAGCTTCAGGAAACTCCCTCCGGATGGCGATCATGGCATCGATGCCGCTCATATCCGGGAGCCGCAGATCCATCAGAGTTACATCGGGAGTGAAGTCACGATAGAGCTGTATAGCCTCGCGCCCGCTGGAAGCCTGCGCCGCGAGTGTCATATCCGGCTCGTTTCGAATAACCGTAGCGAGCCCCTCGTGAAGGAGCGGATGATCATCCACCGTAAAAACCCGAATCTTTGCAGCTTCGGCCATTTCCTTTTCCAAACCGCTCGGAGGATGAGCCTCTCCGTGTTATTGCACCACGGTTATCACACCACGATTGACTTAGACGCTCCGGTGGAGGTCGAAGATTCGAAGGCAATTCGTCCTGGAACCCGCAAATCAACTTCTGTTCCGCCCGCAGCGCTGCTCGACACTTTCAGACTTGCACCGATTCTCTCAGCTCTTTCCCGCATTCCGGAGAGCCCCCAGTGCCCGTCCCGTCCTGATTGGATCACCTTCGGATCAATCCCGCAGCCATCATCCCGCAGTACTATTCTCAGTTCGTTACTATGATATTCGAGCGCGAGATCGATCGTCTTGGCGCATGCATGACGAAAAGCGTTGGCAATAGCCTCTCTTCCGATTAGATAAACCTCGTCGTGAATGATCGGATGTAAGCGGCGAGCCTGTCCTTCGACAATCACGTGAAAATCAACCGACGGTTCCAGTGCAAGCTCCTCTGGCACTCGAGAAAAAGCGCGATCCAACTCCAGAACGCCATCCCTTGATACCCGTAAACCTTGAAGCGCTCTCCTCCCCTCTTCGATCACCTGCCCCATCAACTCCAGCACACGCCTGACGAGGGGCTTCGCTGGTGACTCGGATGACAGGTGATCGTTGGCGACATTCAGTTGCATCGAGGCGCTCAACACGCCCTGCAGCAAGGTGTCGTGCAATTCCTGAGCGATTCGCGTCCGCTCGGCCAAGCGTTCCTCGAACCGCACATTCCATTGTCGAGTCAACTGTCGGAGTCGCAACTCATACACCAGCCAGACCATCGAGCCGATGGCAACCATGCACAGCATCCGGAACCACATCGTCTGCCAGACCGCAGGCTCTACTTCGAATGGGAACCCTGTTTCCGGGCCGTTCCACTCGCCATCGCTGTTGCTCGCGACGATGCGAAACCGGTACGAGCCAGGACCGAGGTTGGTGTAAACAGCCGCTCTCGTATCCACCGGTTCGCTCCAACCGTGATCAAACCCTTCCAGGGTGTATCGAAAACGAATGCGTTCGGGATTGGCCAAGCTCAGGCCGGTGTAGCTGAGGCCGATTCTTTGGGGGCGGGACGGGATGCGCACCGCATTCATCAGTTCAATCGTTTTGCCATCTACCGACACCGCTTCAACGTGAACCAGCGCAGGCGCTGAGCTCGCACGAATGCGAGAGGGGTCAACCACCGAGACTCCCCGATTCATCGAAAACCATATTCGGCCGTCGGAGTCAACTGCCATGGATCTATCCCGCTTTACGATCTTCGCATCACCCAAGCCGTCCGCGGACCCGTATTCGAGGACCTCGCCTGCCGATAATGCGTCTCTGGAAAGACTGTCAGCTCGCACGCGTAACGCGCGATTCGAAGTCGCAATCCAGAGCCAACCTTGCTTGTCTTCAGCGATTCCCAGCGTCTCTTCGCGGAAGGAGTCGTTGGTATTGCGAGGAACGTGCACCTGTCCCGAGCCGAAGAAGGCCAGGCCAGCCGACGTCCCAATCCAGAGCACTCCGGAAGAATCCTCAAGAAGGCAGTTCACGTCGTGAGACGGTAGGCCGTCTCGAACTGTATACGTCGTCCATTTGTTGTCCGACAGTGTAGTAAGCCCATTGGGGGTGGCGAACCAGATCGCACCGTCACGCGTTTCGAGGAGGGAAGAAATCGTGTTCGACGCGAGACCGTTGGCGGTCGTGTAGGTCACGAACCGCCCGTCTTTGAATCGGCTGGCACCACCGGTCAAAGTTCCAGCCCAAACTGCCCCGTTCCGTGCTTGATAAACCGAATAGACACTGTTTTCCGCGAGTCCATCGGCCTTTGTGTAAGTCCGTGCATCCCGGATTCCGTCCTTGTACCGAAAATGCATCAGACCGTTATGTTGCGTGCCCACCCAGATCTCATCCTTATTGCCCGTGATGGAATAAATGTCGGCACGCTTGAGGATGGCCGCCTCAACCCCTTGAACCCGCGCGTCGTCGAGCACGTTAATCCCACCTTTCGCCGCAGTGAACCAAATGCGATTCTCAGCGTCTGCATAAACCGGGCCATTCTGTCGCGCTAAACCATCCTCAGCGGAATAAGTCACAAACGTGCTTTCTCGGATCCGCTCTACACCATGTGCACCGCCAACCCAGAGGTTTCCCTCGCGATCCTCAAATAGAGCATTGACACTGTCGTTTCCAAAATCTCTGACATCGGAAGACAACACGCCGTCTCGGTCGATCTTCAGAAGACCAACCGTTGTCCCCAGCCAGACGCTGCCGTTATGGTCTTGCAGCATGGTCAACACCTGCGCGCCAGCAGCACTCCCGGGCAAAGTAACACGGTGGAATGAAGTGCCATCACCGCGGAACACCCCCTTGTCAGTGCTTACCCAGAGCTCCTTTTGACCAACCGCCAATAGACAATTGATTCTCTTGCTTGGTAATCCTGCCGTGATCTGAGTTGTCCTGCCGTCCGCAAGAGAGAAAAGCCCTTCGGCAAAAGTTCCCAACCAAATTTTTCCGTCGCCGGTTTTTGCCATGGCGACGATCAGCGATGATCCCGGAAGAACTGGTGCTGGAGCGAGAACTTCCACGGCTCCTTTTTGGATGCGGAGAATTCCGATCAAAGCATCTGCAATCAGCATCGACCCGTCTTTTTCCCGCGATGCTGCAGTAATCTGTACAGGACTGGTTCCGTTACTCAGAACGAAATTCTCACCTTTCCCACCGCTGTAACAAACCATTTGCGCTCCCCAAAAGAGCACGCACAACCTTCCACCAGAATCGACAGTCAGGCTAAGGATGGGATCGTTCCGAAACTCCGGGTTCGACGATGGCACGGGACGAAAGCTAAAGCCGTCGAAACGAACTACGCTCTTGCCTGCGCCAATCCAGAGATATCCATCCGGAGTTTGCGTGATCGCGCTAACGGGCCCGCCCGCAAGGCTGATTTCGGAACTCCATTGCTGGCGCACGTATCGTGACGACGTGTACTTCGCCGGAAGCGCGCCCGCGTGGCCAAGGATGCAGGCCAGCGCCAAAGCGGCCCACCGCCATCGAGATGGGATTAGTCCGCAATTCATGGGTAGTAGGCGAACTTCTCGATCACGACTTCGTTTTCGTGCTGCAGGGGAACTTCCCCTTTCTCAAAGATATAGAGATTTATACGAGCGGCATGGCCGCTCGGAGTAGGGATGCCGGAAGCGAAGACGTGCTGGTTTACGGGCGGCACCCCTCCGGTTACATGAGATCCCGGATAAGTCGCGAACGTTACCTGTCCGGGCTCCCAGCGGAAGGTATTCGTGAGCAGGCCGTCCGGCGCATGAAATCTCACGACGTTTGTAGGTACGTAATAGGGCTGGACAACGAATCCCATATTGTGGTCGTCATATGCACTGCCCCATCGGCTGATTTCGAAAGCGAGTTCGCGGCGGTTTTGCTCCGGACCGGCGCCATCCCAAGTGTAGAGGGTGAGGACGGCAGCACGCTCCAGCCGCGAGATATCGCGTACAACGAATGCATACGTTCCGTATCCAAGGTCGCGAGTCATTTGGACTTCCGCGCAACTCCACTGGTCGTGATCCTTCGCGATCCGCAGGTGGAGTGCACCAGCATCATCGACCCACGCGTTGGCTGAACTAAAAGTGTTTCGCCACCCGCCACGTAGACTGGGCGCAGTGCGCACGACCCAGTCGTATCCGCTGAAGTGCAGGATTTTCGGCGGGGACAGGTCGGCGCCTTGACCCTGCACGAGCGCAACCGCCGCAACCCCGCCGCCTTGGACAGGCAATTCTTCAGTAGAAGGTGGCGGTTCGTAGCCCGGGTCCACCAGCAGTGCCGCATAGTCCATGCCGAGATGAGTTTTATTCTTCCAGGTGGAATCGCCCTGGATCTTGGTGAACGGAGTCTCTACCAGCGGTTGCACCCACCACCGACCTTCACTCTTCGCGTATAAAACGATCCGCTGGTCGGCTCGAATACCCAAAACACGGCCCTCAATCGTGTCCGTTGTTTCCGGACCGCCTATATCAGCGACTGGTACCTTACTGAAAACAATCTGAGGCACCGAATCCGTCGAGCTCCGGTTGCAGCCTGCGAGCAGAACGCACACAAAGGGTGCCCACTTCCACCACGCAGAAGTTCGGATGTGCCCCCACATATGGAAATCCTCCACACAGTTTTTCACCTTTCGCGATCAGCGAATCGCAAACCTAAATAAACCCTCAAGTTTCCCATCAGTCTGGAATGCATGGATGGGATTTCACGATGTGACTATTAGCCGGAAAAAGGTAAAAAGCCATCTCCCAACATTTAGACGGATTCCTATCCTGATGCAAGATTGTACTCCCGACGGAAATGCCGACAAACGCCCCAGTGATCACAGATCCGATTAAGGTCAGTTGGTGTATTGTCGCTAGCCTTGATCGGAAACGCCTCGGCATGACACTTTTGGTTTGGAAGAGGAAGTTGTTCCGAGGCGTTTTCGATAAGACCTCATGCGCCTCTGGCGCACCACCAAGCATGAAAATAGGGTTCAGCAGAGTAGCTAGGCGAAAACGGGTCAGTCCGTGATACAAGCATCCCTGGTTGGCGATTGCTTGAAGGTCGGTAGTCTATATGATGACACAGATCCCGCCGATAAGACTGACCCGCGCCGGTAAAGGTACCACCGTTTGTCGCACCCGGAAACGGGAAGGACGCATGACAGTGTCTGCACCAGACCTGCGGCGCAGCAATCGCCTCCGATGGAGGCGTTATGCAAACTCTGATCGAGCGCGGATGCGGGCTGGACGTGCATCAGGCCACAGTAGTCGCTTGCTTATTGATCGTCCGCAACGATGGAAAGGTTCAGAAGCAGATGCGGACGTTCGGCACGACGACGCGAGAGCTGGTGGGTTTGCGCGAATGGTTGCTATCTGAAGGCTGCACCCATGTGGCGCTGGAGAGCACGGGAGTGTATTGGAAGCCGATCTACGCCATTCTGGAAGGGACCTTGGAGATTGTGGTGGCGAACGCGCAACACATCAAAAAGGTGCCAGGGCGTAAGACCGATGTGAAGGATGCGGAATGGATCGCGGACTTGCTCTGCCACGGGCTACTCCGTTCCAGCTTCGTTGCGCCTAAGCCCATCCGCGAACTCCGCGACCTGATGCGCTATCGTCGTAAGTTGGTGGAGAGTCAGGCGGCGGAGCGCAACCGCTTGCTGAAAGTACTGGAAACCGCCAACATCAAGTTGGCAAACGT